>ERZ795054.1999-NODE-1999-length-17850-cov-3.592751_pt1 | contig 17850 bp, 12 predicted proteins | sample MGYA00375138_ERZ795054 | MGnify/ENA primary metagenome ERZ795054 (study PRJEB30183, sample SAMN05720215) | anaerobic digester metagenome | isolation source: active sludge of municipal wastewater-treating anaerobic digesters | place: USA | collected 2014-12-23 ... | reverse complement strand
GCCTTCGAGCATGGTTTCCTGAGTGTCCTGCGCATGGCCAACAACCATGAACACCTCGGGAGTGATGCCAAATTCCCTGCGAGTGAGACGGATGGCATCAACGCATTCATTTTTGCGGTTATGGCCTTTTTTGATTTGTTTCCAAACCTTTTGGGAAACTCCATCTACGCCAAAGCCGATGGCCCAAAGCCCTGCATCAACCATGCTGGTAATCGTTTCTTTGCTTTGGCGATAGGTATCCATGAAAGCTTTGGCGGTGGAGAGACCCCGGATCCTGAAGGTAAAGGCGTTATCTTTATCGCCGGGAGCGTGGTTTGGAAGAGTTGGGCCGGGGACGTGTCCTGAATGGGCTTGTTTAAGTTTTAGGATAATCTGCGCGAACTGTTTGAGTTTTTGCGGTGTCTGAAAAAGGTCAAGGTTGGAGAGATAAATTTCGAAGTGGTTAATGCCAAGTTTTCTGGCGCGATTAACCAGATAATTTAATTCTTCTTCAACGATATGGAGATTGCGGTAGATCTCTTTTTCTTTTGTGACTGCGCCGCTGACAGGGTTGATGGAAGTGTGTTTGGCGCCGCAGAAACTACAGCCATATTTGCATCCCTGTGAGAGGTAGAGGCAAAATTCGCGACTCATGTATTGTTTAAAATCTTCATCGGAAAGTTTTTCATAGGCAGGGATAAGTGAAGTTTCTTCGGGTTGCGGTAAATGACGGAGATCGATACCCAGCTGATGTTTGAGGATATGGTCATTGTTGCCATTAAAAGTTTGCGACCCAAAAAGGCGATGGAGCTGATCCTTGGAAAGCCCATTGACCGGTTGTCCGCCAAGGAACAGGTTAATTTTTTTACCAAGGGTTTCTTCGATTTTTTGGCGGAGCTGGATGACAACTGGAATATAGGGCGCACCAACAAGGTTAATGCCTATGTTTAAGGAGTCGGTGAGGTGATTGGGGGTGAAGGGGTGAAGATTATGATCGTCTAAATTAACTTCGACTCCTGCCTGTTGCAGGCGCGAAAAAACAGTGAGCAGAGATGAAGGCAAATACACTGGGGCGTTGCCGTTTTCCGGGGCATTACTGTGACGGGGCTGGATGAGTGTGATTTTTTCCATGGGTGCCATTTGATAATGATAAGATGACACCGTACAATCTTTTTAAAATCTGGAAAAAACGTGATGAAAAAAGAGGTAGTCACTGTTATTAATGGCTTTTAGCAGCCGTTTTTTGCACATCAAAATTTCTCATGTTTTTGAGAAATGTGTGAGGATTGCGCTATTAAAAACCTGTGGATTAGCGTGACAGGCTGGCCCAGGTATTTTGAAAGTTGGCCTGATACATGCGGATTAAACCGGGGTCATGGATGACGATGGCGCGCTTGCCCAGCTGATTGTCTTTCTGCCAGATGGTGACCTGTTTGTCGTAAATATAGGTCATGATGTTTTGGCTGAGCGGGTCGATATGAAGGATACCGTGGCGCAGTTCCTGATCGTTGTTTTTTAAAAGTTCGCGGGTGTGTGAGCCGAGCTCCGTAAAAACGGCATCGATGGTGCGGCCTTTGCGGGCGCGCATGGTGACAAAGTCGTGCATGGCTTTTTCACCCGGTATTTCATAAGATCTTTCACCGGACCCGTAACAGGAAATATGGTTCCAATCGGCGTTGAGCAGTTTATAACATTCTTCGGTGATCTGATTCTGATCAGAAAAAATTTCCACAGGTTCAGGGTTTTCGTCGTAGTCGGCAAGAGTCATAATGTTTTTAAATCTTTTCAGTTCCAATTCCACTTTTCTTAATTTAAGACGTTCACGTCCAAGTTTTTCACCAATGGTGCTTAAGGAAACGGCTTCGATATTTTTGCGCCAGTTTTCGGGAGAGGAAGTTAGCAGGCGCAAATCTTTAAGGCGGTCAAAAGCACGATAGGCTGTGGCACGGGAAAATCCATAGCACTTCTGAAGTTCTGACATGGTGCTTTTTGATTTCCATAGGTAAGTATGCAAAGGATATTAAATCTACAATATTTTACCTATTTTGTCAATACTGCCGTGTGGGCAGGCCTTTTATGTCATTTTACGGCAAAGATGGCTTCAATTTCAGTTTCGACCTGGATGATGGTTTGTTTTCTGGAGGCTGCAATTTCTTGAATAAGGAGATCTTTTGCTTCCCGAAGCATTCTGGTTTCGGACCAGGAAAGTTTGTGGCCACATTGTTTGAATTTCATCATGGTGCAGACGATTTCGGCGAGATCTTTCATGGTACCGTTTTTAATTTTTTCGGCTAAATAACGAACCCTTTTGGGCCAGTTGCTATCGGGTGGAAGCTCCTGACTGCTGTTTAGAATTTCAAATATTTCCCGGATCTGAGTTTCGGAAGCCAAGGGGCGAAGGCCTACAGCGTCAACATTCATTACTGGCACCATTATTTTACGATTGCTGTTTTCTACTCTGAGAATGTAAAAAGAAACGTTTATACCGACAATGTTTTTTTCTTCAATAGAAATAACTTCACAAATGCCCTGGCCGGGATAGATGACGCGCTGATGGAGTTGGTATTTAAGATTATGATCCAGTTGCGGGGTGGGGGCTTCCAGCTTATTCATAAGTTAATTTTTTAAAGGAACTAAATAAACTCCATCCATTGGATATTGTCAATGAAGTGTGAAGTTTAAGAGTGCAGTATAGAGCTGGAGTCTTTGTTTAGGCGATCCGGAAAAAGTTTTTGATATTCTGGATTACGTCTACTTTGACTGTGAAATGGAGATAAACGATAACGCTCAGAAGTGCCGCGAAAAAACACCAGACGGAAAAGAAAGCGTTGGCATAGCACTGGAAAGCAAAAAAGCAGGAGGCGAATAAAGTTACTCCGAAAATGTTGACCATGCGATGGCTGGAAACCAGGCAGCTTAGGCAGGTGGAAATCAAATACATGATGAAAATGGGATAGCCTGTAGCGGCGTTACTGTAACTGATGCTGTGCTGGATAATCTGTGAAGTGACCGGGACGCGGATCATGGTGTAAAGAAGGTAGAGGCCCGCAATCAGGCCGATGGCGATAAAGAGCTTAAGAATGCGGCTGCGCAGCTGGTCACGTTCCATAAGGTAAATGGCGATAGGGACGAAGATGGGCCAGAGGACGTAGGCAAAAAGAGTAAACGCAAAGGAGAAAAGATGATTGAGGGTTGAAGCGTAAACGGGGGAAGAAAAGGAGAGCCAGACCAATCCTTCAATGGTCTGCTGGATGCCAAAAAGGAGGGGGATGGAAGCAAAAGGGATGTCGGATTTTTCCCTGACTTTTTTAAGGGTTCCTTTACCGGCGAGGGTGAGTGAACCGCCCGCAATGAAACTGGCAGTGGCAGAAAAACACATGGATGGATTGGATTATTACGGAAGGGATTATATGCCTTTATTCGAAGTGAGTAAACGTACCCTGGGTTTATAAAGAAGGCTTGCCATAAAAAGAAGAAGCGAAATTACAACAATGGTGCCTCCACTGGCCAAATCCAGATAGAAGGAAACGAAGAGTCCTGTGATGACGGCAAAAACAGAAAGTCCTATGGAGATAAGAAGGGTCCCTTTGAAGCTGCGGCCAAGACGCGTGGCGGTGATTACAGGTATAACCATGAGCGCGCCGACCAGGAGGATGCCAACGATGCGCATGGCAACGGCAATGACGATGGCGGCGATGATGACGATGAGGTTATTGAAGAGGCGCGCGTTCAAGCCCTGGGCGGTGGCGAGCTCTTCATCAAAGGAGACCAGAAGAAATTCCTTGTAAAAGATGATGATAATGACGAGGGCAACGGCCCCAGCGACGGCCATGTAGACAGTGTCTTCCAGTGAGATGGTGGCGATGCTGCCAAAGAGGTAACTAAGGAGGTTGGTGTTGAAACCTTTGGCCAGGCCGATTAAGACGGTGGCGATGGCAAGGCTTCCAGAAAGGAAAAGAGCGAGGGAAGTTTCACCAAGCGTTTTATTTTGCGTGCGTAATTTTTCCATGCCGAGCGCGGCAAGGATGCTGACAGCAGTAGCCGTGATGAGCGGGTTGATGTTGGCGAGAAAGCCTACAGCAACGCCAACCAGTGAAACGTGGGCTAGTGTGTCGCTTAGAAGAGAGAACCGGCGAATGACCAGGAAACTGCCGATGATCGGCGCGATGATGGCGATGATGAGGCCGGCAATAAACGAACGTACCATGAAGTCATATTGGAAAATTTCAAGCATGATGATGGGGGGTTAAGCCGGTTTCGTTTTCTGGAGGGATTCCGGTGCTGGCTACTTCAGGATGTTCGTGGTGTAGTTCGTGCAGATGTTCGTGCTGGTGCTCCGCTTCGCCGTGCATGACGAATTTTACTTGGGTGCCGTACAGTTTTTTGAGGAATTCTTCTTTGATGTAATCGCGCGGCGGACCATGACAGACGAGTTTTTTGTTAAGGCAAAGGACGCAGCTGACCTGGTTACTTACGGCGTCGATATCGTGGGAAACGAAGACGATGGTGAGTTTGAGTTTTTTATTTAGATCCGAAAGGAACTGATAAAAACGATTCTGCGAGGCGACGTCGACGCCTGACGTAGGTTCATCAAGAAAAAGAATTTTTGGTTCGCAGGCAAGGGCACGGGCGATGAAGACGCGCTGGCGTTCACCCCCAGAAAGGTTTTGAATGAGGCGTTTTTTCAGGTGGATCACATCGGCGATTTCCATGGCTTTTTCAATGGCGATGTGGTCGGCGCCACCCAGCCGGCGGAACCAGCCGAGGCGCGGGGTGCGGCCACTTGTTACGATTTCTTCAACGGTGGCAGGGAAATTAAAATCGGTCTGGGTGGCGCGTTGCGGGACATAATCGACAACGCTTTTATCGGCTTTTTTCCTGACATTATGTCCGCAGATTTTTACAGTGCCACGGTCCGGTTTTAACAGGCCGAGCATCAATTTTAAAAGGGTTGTCTTTCCTCCACCGTTAGGGCCAATGAGTCCAAGATATTCTCCAGGATGAACCTGAAAAGATACATCCTCGATAACGGTATTCCCGTTAATAGAATAGGAAAGATCATTTACTTCGATGATGTGTCCTAATTGCTGGCAGTTTGAGGATCCCATTTAGTGCTTTAATTAATATTGTTTCATGCCGGACAATCCAATTCTTTTTTAAGACTGTCCAGATTTTTTGACATAAGTGTGAGATAAGTTTCCCCACGTTCCAATTCGTCTTTGGTAACGTTTTCCAGAGTATATAACACGGCGACTTTACCACCAACCTGATCGGCAATCACCTGGGCGAATTTGGGAGAGGAAAGGTTATCAATAAAAATTGTTCCAAAGTTTTTCTGTTTCATCAGGGTTATTATTTCGGCAATGCGTCCGGCGCTGGGCTCGCCTTCGGTAGTGGGGCCGTTAACCGAATAATTGGTTAAGCCAAATTCGGATGAGAGATAAGTGAAAGCGGCGTGTCCGGTAATGAACTCTTTTTTATTGCAGGAGGAAAGCCTGTTAAAAGCATAGAGCATTGCTTCCAGTTCGGATATGAAATTTTCGGCATTTTTCGCAAATATTTTTTTGTCCGCTTCGGAAGCATCAAGTTGCTGAAGCGTTTTACCAATAGTGGAGGTGAAATTTTCCATGTAACTGATGTTTAGCCAAAGATGTGGATCGTTTTGCATGGCTATTGCATGGTCAGACATTTTTAGAACTTTTACGCCTTTATTTTCCAGATCACTTTTAATGCGGTCCGCCCATGGCTCCATGCCAAGGCCGTTATAGATAAACAAATCCGAATTATAGATATCTGCTATTTCCCTGGCGGAAGGCTCGTATTCATGGGGCTCAATGCCAAGCGGAACGACCAGCCTCAAGTCGGCCCGATCCTGCACAACGGTTTTTACCAGATCATAATAGGGGAAAATGGTGGCGGTAATTTTAAGCCTGCCATTCTGTGCGCGGCCTTCGGTGGTAATGGAGGTACATGCTGACAAAATCAGCAGGCAGCAGATGATCATTAATAAAAGATTTTTTTTCATTATAAAATTGCGGTTAAATGTTTAACAACTTTTAGACAAGGCAGTTTTTGCACCGGCCAAAAAACTCAAGCAAATGGCTTTCCACAACGAATTTCCCATTATTACCGACTTGCTCCAGTTCTTTTTCCAGAGACTTGTTTAACTCTATTTTAAAAACCTTTTTGCAGGCTCTGCAGATAAGATGATGGTGGTGATTGTTAAAGGCGAGCTCATATCTTTTTTGATGATCCCCCAATTCTATTTCTGAAATGATTTTCTGTTTTTTTAGAAAATTGATTTCACGGTAAAAAGTGACGCGATCAGAAGTAATTCCTGCCTGATAGAGCTCTTTTTTTAATTCTGCGGCAGTTATGGTGCCTTTAAGATTGAAGAAAAGCTCCAACATAAATTTTCTAGTTTTTCCTATACGGAAGCCCTCTTTACGTAATCGTCCAATTTGCATTATTTGATCCATGGACACATATTAATGCAACAGTGTTGCGTTAAGCAATGTATGGATAAGAAAATGGATTAAATAATATTGACGTATTGTGTTTAATATGTATTAATATATACCTTAAGTTTTGGTAACTTCTATTTTGGAAATATTTTATAAGTAATGCTTAACTGAAAAGGATGAGCAACGCAGACGCTAAAAAGGAAAGTACGATGGGCCTGGAACTCGGGGAATATTGCCGGCTTTGTATTGATTCTCTTTTTGCCCAGCAGATTTTTTCACAGGCAATGCGGCTGGATCCGGGATTATTTGATCCGGACTTAATTCAAAAACTTAAAACCGCGCTAACAAACAAACTGGAGGTTTTCAATTCATTTGAAGACGTAAAAGGCCTCGAGCAACGTAGTGTTATAACCAGGCTGATTTCAACCTATTTGGAGGCAAAACAGCTGCTCTTTGAAGAAGACAATAATATTTCTTTCAGTAGCAGCGGACAGGAAGCACAGATATCAAGTGTCCATCAGATGAGAATAGAGATCCTGTCTTCAATCCAGCATTTGCTGATGAACCTGGCTAATAAAATAGGCTTGTATAGTGAATTTGCAGACAAGATTTCGGAGATGGATCCATTAGCAACGGTTATGCCAAGGATTCCAACACTTCCTTATGGACAAGCAAGACACTATCCAAACACTAAATTTAAATTTGATCCAAGTAAAAAGACTGAACCGCCAGTAACCGGAATGACACAGGAAATGGATATGAATAAAATCGTTTCAAGTCTTCCTAAAGAGGAAGTTCTGAAACCGGAAGAAGGAGAAACTGACGAAGCCCCGCTTATCCAACCTGACGGCGAACCGCATCAGGCCAGAACTCCTACTTCGCTTTTGCCTCCGCCACCTCCTGAATCCAGAAGGGCTTCCGCGATTTTGGTAATTACGGGTGATGAGGATGAGAAAGTACATAAACATTTTAGGGATGTTTTCTGGAAAATGATGGATGAAAGATCTCCTGAAATTTTTGCCCCGGAGAGGATTGAACAAGCCGTTAAGAATATTGCGATGATGGCATTTGTCCAAATGTCAGGAGAACCGGACATGAAAAATGCCTGTAAATCTTATGCAGACCGGAAGACCAGGGAAGGTTTGGGTAGTGCCGAAATTGCCTTTGAACTAGCCACGCGAATCCTGAAAAAGGATGCCAGGGAATGGGCTGAAAGTTATTTGGATAGCCTGATTAAAAGAATTGTCGATCATTATAAGGATAAGGGTCTTGCGGAAAAGCTGTTTAACATGAAGGAGTGCGACCTGGATGGCGAAGTACACGATTGCGCTGAAACCGTTTTCAGCAAGTTGCAAGCGCTTATACAAACGCCGGAAGGATTCAAAACCAGAAAGCTTATGTATTATTTCATGGCGGACACGCCTGAACAGGCCAGGACGCTTTTTGGCCTGATCTATGACATTCTTTATGTCCGCTTTGTGAACCTGAAAAACGAAACAATAAAAGACTTAACCAGTGGCGCTGTCAGTGACCTGCTTAAAGATGATGCCGCTAAGGCAACTGATACACCTGTGAGCCCCGGGGGGGTGATGCCAAGTGCAGAAAGCCCTGTTGAACAGCCTGCAAGCATAGAGCAACAACCGGCAGTTAATGCCGATGGCGTCTGCGATGTGCCTGAAATAGACAGCGGGGAATTAACTGAAGATGAATTAACCGAAGAAGACCGCCGTCTATTATCCCTGCCAGATCTTATTGCAGATGATGAGCCGGAAGAAACTGGAAGCAGGCCAATCAGGCCGCAAATTGATGGGACGCTTAGGCCGGCAGCAAATGATGAAGAAATTACCTCGGTGATGTATTTTGGTCCGATGCGAATCCCACAGAAAATTACGATTCCGCCACCTTCTTCCAGGGTGGTTGTGGCTAAAGACCTTCGTGCTGACTGCGTGTTCAGACCATCAACCAGAAAATTCCTGAGATATGATGTTGATAATGATGTTGATGTTTTTGAAGAAAATGGCCGTGAAGTTAACATACCAAGAATTAAACCAGCGGCAGGGGAAAAAGCTGCAGAGAGCAGTGATCAGCCGTTGACGGTGAGGGAGACTGTGGGAGTAATGATTGATGAATCTTTTGATGAACCGGTTAAACCTGAACCGAAAGCTGAGCCTGCCCCTGAAGAGAAGCCGCGATCTAAACCTGAAATTAAGGTTGTAATGCCACTGGTTGCCACACTAAGACCCGGAGCTCTGGATGAAAAAGAAGCTGTTAATAAAGCGTTTGAAGCTGTCGCCCAGGAAATTAAGGCAAAGGTGAAGAAAGTCTTATTAACGGTCGCAAAAGGGGCCTGGAAGGGCATAAAGATAGGAGCGGCAGCAGGGGCTATGCTCTATGCGGGTAATCATCTATACACTAAATGCTCAACAGATAATGACCAGTCACAGCAAGTTGCCAGGGTAACGGCATCTGGCACAGCAGCTGATGAAGGGAAACAACCTTCAAATGCAACGAAAGAGGTGACAAAAGATATCGATGAGGCAAAAGCAAAGAAAACTGTAGATTCAACGCGGGGAGTTAAAATGGAAATTGATCATGCTAAAATACCTGCCGGCCAGAAACTGGCTAAAAATCTGATGGAAAGAGGTGTCTATCCGGAAGGTCTGGAAAAGATGGATCATGCAACAAAACTGCTTTTCATCTTTGGACAGAATCTGACAGATGCGGAAAGAGTTAGAATTAACGGGGTGAGGGACCAATACAACCGTGGCGCCTATGCTGAAGTAATATCGACTTTCCGCGGGAAATCAAACAAGGAAATGTGGGAGATCAATAACAATCCTTCACATCCTTTGTATAGGCAGCTTAAGAATGCCCAGAGCGCTTTAGGGGAACAGGACTGGAACAAGTGGAGCTGGGAAGTAAAAAAACTGACTACTGAAAACGGCAAACTGGTTTTTAAGAAAATGCCCTACGAACAGGTCTATGCGGATGACATGGCTTTCTACAAACTTTGCCGAAATGAGTTTGTTCAAATGGGACTTTACAGCAACAACGCCCAACTGGACGGAAATATGTCTACGTTTGCTTCAAGGCTGGTAATGGCCAGGAATTGGGGACAAGCGGTTTCCAGCAATGCAAATCAAGTTGAAGCCCCTTCTATCCCGGAACCACCGGCAGACCTGTTACAAAGGTCGCCACAAAGTCCGGCTCCGGCAAACAACGGCACTAATGTTGATATGGATGGAGGCGTTGAATTTCCTGAAGGAGGACTTGGATTTAACAAGGCTCCGGCTGGTGAAAGAGAAAATGTTGAAGCGAAATTCTTTGCCACCGCAGAGGAACAGAAGACACTGGATGATGCTTGGGATATGGAAGAAGAATTAACAGAAAACGATATTATCGCGGATGAGCCGGCTAGTGCTGCACAACAGGCAGATGTGCTGACAGCTGATGACATCATTGATGAAATCATGCCGCAAACCGCTCCAAGTAAAACGGCGCAGTTTAGCGACAAAGAGAAAACCTGGTTCGCCGAAGGAGAAGAAATTTCGAAGCAAAATATTAAAGAAGAAAAAGCTAACCGCGAATGGGTGGCAGCCTATCCGGAATGGTTCCCAAATGAACAACATGAGGCAAAGCCAAGTCTGTTATCGCGGGCAGTGTCCGGCATAAAAGGAATGATCTCCCCGCGCGAAAAAACGATGGAAGAAAAGCTGAAGGAACAGGATCTTGCCGAGCGCAAAGCCCAGATTCCAAAGAAGAGTTTTTGGAGAAATCTTGTAGGCTAAATTATTATGCATTTTGGTTTTAGTTTGCATCAGTGTATAATTGCACTGAGGTATTTTTTAAATATAAACAAATGTCAGATAAACACACGCAGGCTCCACGTCAGGGAGCCGCAAAGACTGATCCAAAGAAAAACGGGTTTTCAATTTTCAAACTTGTACTTGGAGCTGTAGCAGCAACCGGAGCTGCAGGGGCCAGCTATTATTATGTGACTCACAAGGAAGAAGTTGATGCCGCCGCAAAAAAGAAAATCAATGAAATGGCCGGAATGCTTAAAGAATCAAAAGCTGAAGTAGAAAAGAAAGTGGCCAAAGTGTGGGGCAAAGTAAGCAAAGATGCCGTGAAAAGCTACAATGATATTCGCACAAACATTCTGAAATCACTGCAGGCGGAGAATCTTGAAAAGCATGGAGAGATGCTAAGAAAACGATATGACGAAATTGTTGAGAAGGTTATCAATCAAGCAAGAAAATCCGGAATACTTACCCCGGAAGTGGAAAAGAAACTGGAACAAATTTACAAAATGGACTGGAACGATTACCGGATTATTTTACAGGCAGCTTTTAAGGAAGCAAAGAAAGCTGCAGTACAGGTAAAAAATGTGGCCGTGAAACAGGTATCTTCCAAAAAAACAGGAGGTGCCAAAAAGAGCTCAAAGCCGGCAAAAAAGGTGGTTGCCAAGAAAAGTATAAAGAAAGCGGTGAAAAAGACTGGCAAGAGGAAATAATAGCGGCTGGTTATTAATTCGTCCGCTATGAAGACTGAACTTGAAGCTGACGGCAGCCATCAGATTTCAAAAAATTACATCCGGAAATTTCCGCCGGTATTTTATGTTTGCAGAAAGTAATTGAGGCCAGGTGCGAGTGCCGCTCCGATGGCGGCGACGTCCCGTAGCAGGGGCAAAACCTTAAACCGGGGTCTGTGTTTTATGGAGGATTTTTTGCAGTGCGCGATGATCGGGGCAGAATTTTTCAACCATGGCGTGGAAGCGCTTGCCGTGGTTGTGGTGGACGGTGTGAGAAAGTTCGTGGATGACCAGGTAGTCGATGACGGGTAGCGGCATGAAGACCAGTTTCCAGTTGTAGTTTAAATTGTTCTGGCGGGAGCAGCTGCCCCAGCGTGATTTTTGGCTGCGAATAGCGATGCGATTGTAGTGAGTGCCCATGGTAGCGCTGATTTCAACAGTGCGTTTTTCCAAATAACGGCGCGCCACTTCGCGAAAGTGTTTTTCAAAGAGGGTTTTGATATTTTTCTGGTAAAGAGAAGAAAGAGGAACTTCTGGCTGGCTATCTGATATTGTGTAGCGGCTGGGTAGGCGCAGGATAATGCGATCAGAAATTTCCAAAAGTGATGGTTTCGATTTTGAAGTTGCGATGATTTCGACTGTTTTGGGTATGCCTAAAATGTTTATAACGGCGCCATTTTCAAGCCTGGGGGCGGAGGCTTTACGACGGGAAGATTCATGGAGATGCCTGATGATCCAATCTTTTTTGGAATTGATGATTTCATGGACAGATGCCCTGTTGAACCGGAAGGGCATGATTATCTGAAGACCCTTTTCCGGGTGAACAACCAGGCGGACATTGCGGGCAAGCCGGCTTGTGACCAGCGTAAAATCGACCTGATGATTATCAATAACAACCGATGATTTTTCGGTAGTGCGAAGAGGTCGGCTAAGCGAACGCCCCACGATTGTTTTATTTTTCGCTGACGTTAGCTTTGATAAATTCCTGAAATAGTTCCACATTTTCCGGTCTTATTTGCCAGGTAATCTTACCAAAAGAATTGTTTTCTAGCGATGCCAGTTTGTCGCTGATTAAATCCTGCAATTCGGGATCACGGTCATTCCTGGCCAGCTCACTGCGCAGGCCATAAAGCTTATTATGCCATACCATCATTGCATCGCATAATGACCTAAGGAAGGTGCTCCAGCCTTTAAGGATGCTTTCGAACTCGTTATACAGGGCAATTTCTTCGGCGGAGAATTTGCGTGTATCCTGGCCATCGCGGCAGGCAAGATACAGGGCGTAGCGGAAATCGTTGAAAAGCGGATTTTTCTTTAATTGGTCATGGCGGACATGAAAATTCTGCAGATTGGCAAGACGGATATACAGCATATCCAAAAACTCTGTCTGATAACTGGTGACTGTCCCTTCCGCATTATCAAGCTGCGATGGCCTGAGGGAGCCAATTGCTGAACTGTGATGCTCTGCAGATGGAGGTTGAGTTGATCCAGTCCTTCTATCTTCGAGGCTGATAACATCAGCGATCTCCTGCTTGGCCGCTGATTGCGTGGATGAAATGTTTTTGCCGGCCACACTGTTGTTGGCCGAGTTGTTGGCTGGCGGTAAGACAGCAAGGCGCGGAAAATTGCTGATACTGCGTTCACCTGATTGCCGGGGCCCGGGCGGTTCGGGAGTTGAGGGAGTGTTCATCTAAAAGTTATCGAAAATTTGTGTTTCGATTATAGAAAAAAAAGTCACAATGACAAGAGAAATTTTACCCTGAGGGGAAGTGCTATCCTTAGGGTGATTCAGGCGCGGGAAGCAGAGGAGGAAGAAGTCGCAGCCACATGCGCTTTTAACTGTTTCAGCCTTTGCTCTTTGTCATTAACCTTTTTCATCAGCAAATTATATAAGATCGGGATAATCAGGAGAGTCAGAAATGTTGATGTGGATAAACCAAAAATCATGGTGGCACCCAAGCCGGTCCAGGTTTCATCGGTGAAGGTAATTGGAATCATACCGATGATGGTACAAATGGATGTTAAAAAGATGGCTTCCAGACGGGATTTTGCAGCATCAATAATCGCATCATGATACGGTATGCCTACTTTTAAATTTAAGTTTACTTTATCAACAAGAATAATGGCGTTTTTAACGACGATGCCAAACAGGGCAACAAGGCCAATTAATGAAGGGAAAGAAAGGGTTAGCCCGAAAAGTGTCAGCCCGTAGAAAACGCCGGTGACGGCGAGGGGAATGGTAGAGATAGCTAAAACTGCCTTACGGAATGAGTTAAATTGCAGGACCAGCGTCGCGACAATTAAAATTCCAGCGACAATCATGGCTCGGAGGATGGAGTAAATTGATTCAGTGTTGGTTTCGGTTTGGCCACCATAAGCAACTTCATATCCTTGCGGGAGTTTTTCATTTTTTACCTGTTCCTGGAACTGTTTTAATACCTCTGAAGGCAAATATGGTTTTTCAACTCCGGCAGTTACCGAAACGACGCGTTTCTGATCAATACGGCTGATGCTGTTTAAAGAAGATCCTATTTTTATATCGGCAATTTCACTAAGTAAAAAAATCTGGCCACGGCTATTAACCATTTGTAGATTTCTAATCTTATCAATTGTGTCCACAGAGCTTTCTTTGTATTCGGAGCGGATCTGCAGTTCATCGCCGTTCTGAAGTATTTTGGCAACGTCGGAGCCGCTGACGGCGGTGCGGATGACAGAGGCTACCTGTGCCGAGGTGACACCTTTTTGTGACATTTTGTCGTAATCCAGGCTGAAAGTGAATTCACCAGGACTTAAACTGATAGAGGTTTTTTCATTGATAGTGCCTGGGATAGCCGCGGCAATTTCTTTGTAGCGGTTGGCGATTTTTTCGAGCTCTTTGATGTCGTCACCATAAATACGTACTTCAAAGTCGGAACCGGAGGGTGGACCGCTTGCGGCTTCCTGTACTTCAATTTTAGCTCCTTCGATCTGGGAAATGATAGGGCGAAGACGCTGGGCCAGCTCATAGGATTTTTCCACTTTATTGACCGCAGCCGAAACTGGCCTTTGTTTGTAAGGATAGAGATTGATAGCGAGCTGGGCTTTATTGGATTCACCAAGAGAACTGACTGAATTGAGACGGGATGAGTTATTAACGCCTGCATTGCCGATGATTAGACTAAAACTGGAGATGGCCTGTTCCTTAAGCACAATTTCCTGTACTTTAAGGGCAATTTCCTTGGTTTTTTCCTTGGCGAGTCCGGCAGCTCCTTCAATGTTTATATACAAGTATTCTGCGTCGGAAGGCGGCAGAAATTCCGATTTTAAAAAGCCGCCCGCAGGTAGCCATATTGCCCCAATAAACAATACGGCGATAACAGCCAAAATAATGTATTGGCGTGTTTTGCTTTTAAGAATGGAGGCAAGTAAACGTCCGTAATAAGGCAAGATTTTATCCATTTTCACTATGCCGGAAATGGCGCGCGCAAAGAAGCTTTTTTCATGATCAGGAGCCAGATAATGATGGTAGATTTTATCTTTAATCTTGGCCGGATCAGCCAGCTCTTCAATCATAAGTTCTTCATTGCGTTTTAACTTTTCTTTGAGAAAAGTGCGGTAGGCAATAAGTAGGGCAAAGAAAGCGGCGGCAAAAATGACCAACAGGGGGATACCGACGTAGGCCGGTACAGATCCGTTAAATAAAGTGACAATAAGAATGATACAAATGGCTGCAAGCACGCCCAGGATGGCCTGTGGGATAGCCCGTACCATCCTGAAACGTTCCAGGATGATAGCCATGGGGTGATTGATGATAATCGCAATGATAAAAGAAGCTGCCAGTGTAATTGAAACGGTGATGGGAATGGAACGGATGAACTGACCGATGATGCCCGATGCTAAAAGCAGCGGTAAAAAGGCCCAAATGGTTGTAGCGGTTGTGGTTGTAAGAAGTACCTTGTAATCGCGGAATACTAAAAGAACTGCTTCTTCCGGCGTGAATTTACCTGTCGCCAGGTATTGCTTGGTGGCCTGGACAACGACGATGGCGTCATCAACAAGCATGCCTAAGGAAAGGATTAATGAGAAAAGTGAAAGGAAGTTAATGGTAAGTCCGAATAAATACATCATGCCAAAAGAAGCGCAAAAAACCAGGGGGACAGCCAGTCCGGCTACGAAGGCTTCTTTTAATCCCACAAAAAGAAAAAGAAGAAGGGTGACCAGCATAATGGTAAGAAGGCCGTCATGAACCAGCTGGTCAATGTTGCGGCGAATGTACTTGGAAGTGTCCAGTGTTGTTGAAATATTGATGTTTTGCGGTAGGCGTTCCTGTTTTAATTTTTCAATGGCGACCTTGCCACTATCGATAAGGTCAATAATTGAACTGCCAGTCTTTTTTACTATATTGAGAGTGATGGCGTTTACCGGTTCTTTTCCTGCGTCCGAAAAGGTGTTGAAAATCTGTCTTTCCTGCGCCATTTCCACAACGTCAGCAACATCTTTAAGTTTAATGATTTGGCCGCTGCCAAGTGTAAGAATGCCCATTTCGCGCAAACTGCTAACATTGCCAAGTTTTCCATCTACACGAACGGAATAATTAAAATTGGAGACTTTAACGGTTCCCGAAGGAATGGCGAAATTATTGGCTTTGATGATACTACTGACTGTATCTGGGGTAAGACCGTAAGTGGCAAGTTTGATTGGATCATAGGAAACGCGGGCCTGATAAACATCGCCGCCACTGATATTTACTTCGCTGGCGCCCGGTAATTTTTTGAGTTCGTCCTGGACTATTTCGGCGTATTTGCGCAAAGCAAAGCTGTCATATGGGCCACTTACAACAATTGTCCAAACGGGGCTGCTGCTAAAGGAAATTTCCATAACTGACGGTTCCGAGGCTTCTGAGGGCAGGTCGGCTTTACCTTGTGAAACGGCATCCCTTAAGCGACGGATGGCATCTTTTAAATCTTCTTCGGCACGAAATTCGACGGTGATGGTAGCATAAGAGTTTAGGGCGGTGGCTCGTATCTGTTTGACACCACTTAGGTTGGCCAGGCGTGTTTCCAGCTTTTTGACGACCAGTTCCTCAATGTCTTCGGGTGAAGCGCCGGGAATGGAAACGGAGACAACACCATAGGGAATCTTTACTTCAGGTGTTGATTCCAAAGGGAGCATGGCCAAAGAAAACAATCCCCATAACAACAATCCAATTACGATTAAAACCGTGATGCGGAAATTGTTGATAAAAAAGTTTAAAAAGGTCTTGCCGTCTTTTGGCCTGAATTGAAGCTGTTTAAGATAAAGCGAATCGGAGCTTTCATCTTCGCTCCCGGTACTGGCCGGCTCCCGGTGCTGGTCGGCTCCCGGTGCCGAGCTGCGTGTGCTTTCAGGTTTGTCGTGAAAATTTTCCATGTTGTGTATTAATTACTAGCTGAGGGCGGAAACCTGAACCTTTTGGCCTTCCGTGAGATCTTTGGCTCCATCAACTATAACCTGATCAGCAGTTGAAAGTCCGTCCAGAACCTGTACCTGCGAACCCATGATGTTACCAAGCTTAATGTCTTTCTTTACGGCGACTCCGTTCTGAATAACGTAAACGTATTGTTCCTCGGTGCCGATAATCACGGCATCAAGAGGGATGGTGATGGTAGATGAAACACCGCTGTTAATTGTGCCACTACTTCCTGAACCAGTGTTTTCACCGCTACCGGCCTGGCCGGAAATCAGGTTGGTGATTGCCGGAGGATCCTGCGTGCCTACAGGAATGCGGGCAGCCATGGTCTGGTTGGGGCGGAAGAAAATCTTTGGCAACCGCAGTGAAACCGTAACCAGTTTGGAAGTGCTGTCGACCAATGGGGAAACACTTGCTACCGGTACATTGATGTAGCGTCCGCCAATTTTAACCTGACCGACAGAATTGTTTTTAATGCGCGAAGCTGATTCCGCATCGACACCTACTTTAAGTTCATAGGCCCCCGGATTGATAACGCTGGTGACGGCTATTTGCGAACTAACCAAATCGCCCACGCTAACGGTAACATCACTGATGATGCCATCGATAGGTGCTTTTACCCATAAGGCTTCCTTCTGTGATTTAGCGAGCTGGACATTAAGATCTGCGAGTGTGACTGCGGCCTTAGCCTGGGCAAGTTGCAGATTATTTTTAATTTTGGCTGCCTGTACACCAACTTCGGCCAATTTAACCGGATCGGATGATGTTCCATCCAGGCCTAATTTCTGACTGGCGCTGACCTGGTTCATGTCCAGGACATCACGCTGGGTGGCGGTGGTTACTATTTGCCCTTCGACCTGATTTTCAAGCAGGCCAAAGCCCTGCATGGCGCTTTGATAACCGTACTTTGCTGTATCGAGCTGGGCATAAAGATCATTGATTTTAGTGTCGAGTTCGGCAAGTTTGGCAGCATATTCCGCGGCGATTTTCTGGCGCGATGTTTCATCGGCGGCCGAAGCGAGCTGCGCGTCACGCATTACCTCAACGCTGTGGCGGGAATTTTCAAGCGCGTCGATTCCGTTTTTAAGCTGATTTAACCCGTATTCAATTTTTAATAAATCCTGCTGATTTTTTTCTACAGTCCGATCAAGTGAATCCTGGATAATGGCATATCCTTCATCCAAGCCCATCTTATTGCGATCAATAATCGCGAGATCGGTGTAGGTACCGTCCAGGGAATGCTGGGCACTTTGCAGCTGAAGTTCCGCTGCCTTTAGAGAGGCGGCATTGCCGTCAACGGTGGCAGCAAGCGCTTTTTGGGCTGTGGCTAAATTGGTTTCGGCAACCTGGGTTGAAATTACGGTGGCGTGCGAACGACCATTGGTGCCGCCTAAAACCATAAGGACGTCACCAGCTTTTACCCGGTCACCTTCTTTAACATTGATAGC
>ERZ795054.1996-NODE-1996-length-17881-cov-7.830080_pt1 | contig 17881 bp, 12 predicted proteins | sample MGYA00375138_ERZ795054 | MGnify/ENA primary metagenome ERZ795054 (study PRJEB30183, sample SAMN05720215) | anaerobic digester metagenome | isolation source: active sludge of municipal wastewater-treating anaerobic digesters | place: USA | collected 2014-12-23 ... | reverse complement strand
AAACCTATTCCAACAAGAACATCTACTATATTCCACAAAGTCCTACCGAGTGCTATTTTAATAAAAGGTTGAAACAGTAAAGTTAACGCAACATAGACAATTGTTTCGGTTTGTCTTTTCAGTTCATTGGCTTGGAAAGCAAGAATTACAAACCCAACTAATGCCGCAAATCGAACAAATTGATAATAGCCGTAAGGCATGTCGGCAAGGCAGAGGAAGAAGAGGAGTGAGAGGATGATTTTGATAATATTGTTCATGGTTTTTCAGTCATTTTTTGTGCACAAAATCATGTTGTCAAGATTTCACAATTTATAAGTCTTTTTTCTTTTTTGAAATGAAATAAACACAACCGAGGAAAATGATTAGTATCAAAATTACACTGCCGTAGAATAATTCTTTATTAATAGCAATGGTATCATTGGATTCTTTAATTGAATCTATCTTATTTAATTTAGTGATGATATTTACAGCGGTTAATATTTCTTTCGTTTTTGTTATGGATAAACTATCAGCACCGTAATTTTTTAGTTTTTCAAAACCAACATTATCGGTATAAGCCCATAGTGCATGTTGGCCTATCATATTTTGAATACTATGCTCATCAAGGTAGCGAGCGATTTTTATAGTGTTGTTATCCCCAAGTAATCCCAAATTATATTCTGCTGCTACGTATGGAGATTCTTTATTGATCTCACCACACATAGCGTAAAACTTAGTAGCTATCGATTCGTTAGGACTGAGTCGAAATCGCCCCAGTTTAGTAACAATCATTTTTTGAAAGGTAGTATCAATAGGAAGTAATTCTGTTCCTGCCTCTAATTTTAAAGAAAGTAAATTTTCTGTTTTACTTTCTAAGAATAAAATCATGCACTTGCCATAATGAATTCCATTATAATCAAATGTTTCATCATAATCCCCAGGGTCATATGCGCCTATAATTTTGATTTGTACAAGGTGTTTTTCAACTCCATCTTTTAGTGAATATTCAATTGGATTTTCTTCAATTATTTCATTTTGACCATAGAAAAAATTATTATTCAGTAATAAAAGTAAAAAAGCGACGTATTTTATAATGATATTCATAATTATTTATAAAAAGGGGTTTCTATTTTAGGTAAAAACCATAGTAAAAAGTGTTCAAAAAGAGAAAGTGTTACCAAAACAAGAACAATCATTATAATTCCCTTTAAAAGGAAATACCCATAATTATTGTTTTCTATTTCATAATTATCATTTTTATTATTGAATGAAATTTTAGTTAGGAAATTTGTTATATATAATGCTAAAAAGGTTGCTACAAAAGTGAATCCTATAAAAATTGAAATTTTTTCCATTACAGCTAAAAAAGTATTTTCAACTTCATTTGCATAAATTAAATATTCTATAGAGTTTTCAATTTGTTGAAGTGCGATTTTCAAATAAAGTGAAAATGAAATCAATAACGAGCCAAACCAAATAGAGTAAGAAATTAATGTTTTTTGATTATTTTCTGATTTTATTTTTTTTCGTTTTGCCAAAAATTGAACTAATTGAAACATAATTACAATTGAAATAATCGCAACTAAAAATGTAAAAAATAGACTTTGTTTATTCATGTTATTTTGATTTAAGTGATATTCGCCAATAATTTAAGTTTGAAATTTCGTTAGGTAAAAATCCTGGTTTTGCATTAGGTGCTGTTGTTTCCCATAAAACATAACGTTGATTTTGATATTGATAGGCTTTTCCATTTATGGGAAGATTAATCCCAAGAATTGAATGACCATATTGCTCACTGCTTAATAATGCTACGTCATAATCATAATGAGCAAAAATTGTATAAAGTAATAATGTCCTTGTGTCGCAGTCTCCATCTGTTGAGTAAAGAAACTCTAAAGGGGAATTAATCCCAAAACGTTGATATCCAATGCACTTTGCTTGAGGGCTTGTTAAAAACTGTTTTATAAATCTATCCGAATATAAATTAGGGTCACAATCTTTATCCAATATAAGTACATAAGGCATGTCTTGAACAAAACAAACAACCATTTTTGCAAATTGTGTTTTGGACATTTTGTTACTTCTACCTATACTATCAAATAAATGATATAGACCATTTAAATCTGATTTATCGTTCTCTTTTAATTTATAGAGTATTTCATCATATCCTCTTTCATTTGATGAAGCAATTGTTAAATAATTTTTATTATGACTTGACTTTTTAAATTTACTTAAAAGCAAAGAGTACTCTCCTTCAAATTGATTACCTTCATAATCTTCCCAATTTCGGTATCGTGTGATTAATGTATCTTTAGTCGAATGAGTTTCTTCTTCTGCAACCTTAGGTTCTACTTTTATTTTACTTTCTCTCGGTTTGTCTACAACTAAAGGTGGTTTTGGATATAATCGAGAGCCGTTATTAAATGAATCAATTAGAGAAGAGATAAATGCAAATAACAGAACAATCCCAATTATCCGAACTATCCATTTCAAATAAGGAGCTAATAAATTTAAGATTAAGAAAAATAATAGAAATGGAATAACATATAACAAGCTTGGTAAAATAGCAAAAAGGAAGACCAATCCTAAGATTATTCCGAAAACCGTGAAAATAGTAGATAAACAACCTTTATTTCCTCCTCCTTCTCCTCCTCCTCCTGGTGGAGTTCCTCCTTCTCGTTTCCAAGGTCCCCAAACTGTATCGGGGTGGTGTTTACAAAAATATTCATATCGAATATAATTTCCATCTGTTTCAGATTTTCCAGTTTTAATTCCGTTTGACTCACATTTCATTCTTGGAGGTGGAGGCGGCGGAGGTGGAGGCGGCCCAGTAATGGGACCAATAATTTCCTCAAGCAGTTCCTCTTCGTAATCTAAGATGTACCCCGAAATAACTCCATTAAATGTCCCAAATATTTCTTGACCTTCAAGTTGATGTAGTTTTTTATTAGAAATGAATTGACACAATTTAGGTTCTAAAATATTTACACCAAAATATTTTCCTAGTTGTATGATTGTTACTTTTAATAATTGCGGTAATTTTTCTTTTGGAAATTCATTTTTATTGCAATCTTCAAAAGGTTGATTTTTTTGAGTTATTGCATTTTCAACTATTGCTTCATATATTTCAAAATCGTAAAAATTTGAGTTATAGTATTGATCTGATAAAGCTAATAAGTCTCCTCGGTATTTTCCTGAAATATCTCCCTTGATAAATGTTTGTCTTGGCGTTTCAATTTTTTTTGTGATTCGAACATAGTCAAAACCATCTTCTCCCACGAAAGGTTCTTTATTTATTTCTGTAATTTTAATTTCGAATTTCATTTACTCTTCAGAATTAGTGTAAAGTAATTTTAGCAAAGCTTTTTCGTCATTTGAAATCGAACTTTCAGATAATTTCTTTTGAGTTTTGAATGGACAATCTGACCAATGTTCATATTTACTTATAGGGTCATCTTTATATTCTTCATCAATTTCCAATACAAGCTGATTAAATTTATCAGGATTTAAGTTTTTTATTTTAGACAGAAATTGATGTAATTCTTTTTTGTGTTTTGTATTGTACTCCGCTACTTTAGTGCTTAAAATTTTTGAATAATGATTTTTAAAATCATTGTAAGCATCAATAACAATTCTTCTTTCCAATTTTTCTCTGATTTCATAATAGCCTGTTTTATTTCTTATTATAAATTTCAAATAAATTGGCAATAAGAATAATAAACATACAATAAGTGTTATTATCAAAGAAATCGGATTTTCTCTTAGGAGTATTGATATTTTTTGAAGATATAAGTTGCTTTTATTTAATAAAGTATCAAGTTTTTTATAGTTATCAATTTTTGAGTTAATTACTTGAATTAAATCGTTTTTATAAATTTCCAAATCCTCTTTCAAATCCTTATTATTAAAAGTTGCAGTTTCAATATTTTGTTTGAAATCGTAATCACTTTGTATTTCATTTTCTACTAATGTAGAGAGTTCTACTATTAAACTGTCCCTGGATGTTTTGTTTTTTTTTGATAAAAACGATATTGCATCTATTTTATTTATGGAATCTAAGACTCGAAATGCGTTAGCGACAAAAATTTCATCAGATGTAATTTTCATATCCATAAACTCTTTTTCATCTAATACTACATTATTACTGCTAATCCTCAGATTGATTTTAGTTTCAAAATCTTTACGTAAAGCAATTTCATTTTGAATTAGCAAGCTGTCAGATACAATAATCATCTTTGCTTTTTGCTCATGCTTAAATTTTTCAATAGATGATTCTGTACTTTTTGACAAAATATAAACATTTAAAGGTTGAGCAATAATTATTGCTAACAAGAGCATAAACCCCATTCTTAGAAACATAGAAAGTGTAAAAAATTGATTTGGGCTATTGTTTTCTATACTGGCATATTTGTTTTTCTTTTTTTTATAATTATTTGGCAAAATTGGAGGCGTAATTGTATATAATAGTAACAGATAGATAATTATAATCATAAATGCCCAAAAAATTCCAAACGGTGTGCTAATAAATGGATTTTCTTCAAAAAGGGAATAGGTGAAAGTGGTTGCACTAAGAAAACACCCTATGAAAATCAGTATCACAAATAAACCAATAGATGCAAACGACAATTGTATTTCTTTCGGACATTTACGGATGATAAAATCATCCTCGCCCGAAAAAGTACATAACAACAATCGTAATTGGTTTACTGCTTTATTCATTATTTATATTGGTGTAATGAAGTCATCAGGGTTTTCATCTATTTTTTTCTTTTCTCTTTCTAAGTATTTCTCAGCGGCATAATCAGTAAGTTCTTTTTGAATTTCAGTAATCTTTTTCTTTTCATAAATCATGCGATGTGCCTCATGATTTATTACTAAATGACGTTCCATTCCATCTTTGTCGGTGTAAAAGTCATATTGAATTTCAATTCCTTTTTCAGCTTTTATCAATTCATCACGGTTTTCAGCTAAATAATCATAAGGTGATTTGATAAGCATCAATTTAAAAAATACCGGCGTTAATTCTATTGCCATAAAGAGTAAGGTAATGAATAAGGTAATCCAAAATCCTGCAACCTCATGGGCGATTTTTATTCTTTCAAGAAGACCATCAAGTCCATTAGCTATTTTTTGATTATTTTTTAGTTCAGTTTCTTTTTCAGTTCGTAAAGTTTCTTTTCTTTTTTTTAGTAGTTCTATGTCTTCTTTATTTTCATTATCAAAATTAGCAAGTAATCTTTCATACTTTTCTCTTTGCTCTTTTAAAGATTTTGCAACTGGTCCTTCTCCTTTCCCTCTCCCTCCTTGTCCTTGAGTCATTTCTTCCGCATACAAGTCATCGTATTTTTTTATATTATTTATGTGCTCAGTTCTTTTCTTTTCAACAGTACTAAACTCAACTTCCAATAATTTTTCTCTATCTCCAAATGTTTTATCAACTTTTGTCTGATATGCAGTTTGTTGTTCAATTTGCTTTTCTCTCAATTTAATATCAATCTCCGTCTTAAACATTCTAATCTCGACAGGTTTAGAAATAGTGATGGCGATAATGGCTCCCATTAAAATACGAGGAATAGCTCCTTTAAATTCTAGCCAAGTAATTTCTTCAGTACCGTCTCCTTTTCCAGTGCTGGTAACAATAAATCGGTCAATATTGAAAATCATAAGTCCCCATATTAAACCAAATACCATTGCTGTTATCGCTACACCTATATCTACTGGATTCTCTATCGCTGAGCTTCTCGGTTCAAAAATGGTATAATAGGCATATCCACCTGCAATTCCTGCCATAGCTCCGGTAGCAAATACAATTCCTCCCAAACACATGTATTTAATTTGGTCTGAATAGGTAGCTCTTTCTAGTAGATAGCGGTCACCTCCAGCACATTTCCACAAGAAACGCATGATGGCTGATGATTTTGGTAATTCATAATAATCTCTTTTCATATAAAATCAGATTGGTTATAGTTTGAAGTTTTAAATTCTATTTTTCGATATTGAAATTTAATTGCATGTTGTTTAGGACGAAAATTAACTGAACGGACTGCAATGTCTTTAAGTCTAAAAGTAGGTTCTTTACGAATTGCTAATTGTGAGGACAAATTGTTTATTTTTACTTTAAAATTATCTGTATTTACAGAAAGTTTCGGCTCAAATTTTAAGGAAATTATTTTCTTTCTAAAAAAGCCATAAACCACCAACTTAAACTCTTTATCAAAATGAGTTTGATCTAAAATCAATAGATGTTTTTCTATTGTAATGTGCTTGCCTATTCGATAGAAAATTGCATTTTTAAAATGATAATGTAAAAAAATATAACTCGATTCAAATAGATGCTTTGTTGGGTGATTGAGGTAAATTATTTTAATGTTTTTGTTACGTCTAAATAGAATTTTCAGGAATCGAATAATTACGATTCCTGAAAATTCGAATATTTTAGATAGATATTTTACCGATTTAGAAATCAAAAAGTTTAATTTTATTAATTATATGATCTAAATATATAAAATTCCCATGAATAACCTTGGTTATTAGCTAAGTTTTCAGTGCCTATATTAGGTCTTACTCCAGGAGCACTTGCTCTAAAATCATATGTTCCTGGACTGACATTTATATTTTTTGTCTCTTTTGGGGTAAAAAAATAATACTGCTCATTAAGCTTGAGTGTTAATGTTTTATTAGTGTTATTATAAATTTTTAATTCAGAATTATAATTAGATGTTTTACCAGTAGGAGTAAAAAAAACTTGGTTGCTCTTGGTTACATTTTCTCCTATCCTTACAAAAGATTTGTGTACATAGCCTTCTTTGTCAGTTTCAATATCTATTACATTATAAAAATCATTTTCAGTTTCTAGAGAAATGATAAATAGTTGTCGTCCAATATTTAAAGTTGAAATGATATTACTTTGTGAATTTGGGTCACTCCTAAAATTAACTTGTTTAGTTGTTATACCTAAGTAAGATTGCCCAAAATTTAATAAGGGCATTAGAAACATCAAGAAACAAAAAAGTTTTTTCATAATTTATTTATTACAATCTTTATCCATTAAAACATAACTTACATTCTCTTTCATAACAATAATTTCTTTTTTGAGAATTGTAAACAATCGGTGCATTTAATTCAATTTTCATATATTCCAAATAATTGTAAACTGTCCGTTCAGAGATATCTAATTTAACAGATAAGTCTTTGGGACTGCCTGTTAGTTCTGCTTTGATAAGCTCATGTATCCGTATAATTATTCTTATATCCAAGACATACAATTATAAATCAGTTAACTGCAACCTGATTGCAGTGTGTACAATTTGTTAATTTATTTACAGTATCAAACTTAAAGTGAATACATTTCACTTCTTTACGGGAATCCGTAAAGCAATCATTTTTTTGTCTAAGCAGGACTTTTTTTTAGATATTTGTAGGCGAATAGATTACCGTGTGGATTCTTATAATAATAAGCAGTGTCAAATGGAACAGTTTTCTCAAAGGCAGTGGATTTTTAAGATAAGGTCTGGCAAACAGCCACTTTTGAAATTACTTTTTCAGGTTGAAAAGCATAAATAGTACTCAGTAATAGGGTAATTAAAAAGGGAAATGAAACGCAGTACTTTTCATTTCCCGTGGAGATTAAATTAATTCAATACACTAAAAAAAATATTTTGTTTCTTGTATTTTAATTTAGGGTAAAGTTGGCGGTGGCGGTGGCGGTACCCCATATTGACCACCCGTTTCTGATGCTTCCGGAGTTGAAGCAGAATCTGAAAATTCATCAGCCGTACAAGAGATTAAAAATATAGAAGTAAGACTGAAAACAACGATATAAAGAATTTTTTTCATGATTTAAGTATTAAAAATTGAACATAAATTGGCCTGTTCGGTTTTTTCGGAACCGAAAGCATTGTCGGTATTAACCGATGCGTAATTGTGTACACAATGAAATAGGTGGGAAGTGAAGTGTGCTTAACAGAACCGTCCTGATATACTTCCCGAATAAAATTCAGGTTCTGTACAGCGACACTTTTTTGAATCTGTTTTGTACATTTGTTTCAATTGCAGGTTGGAACAGTAACAAATTCTGTAGCAAAGAAACGTTAGTTATATTGCACAGTTGCTAAGGGATTCCGGGATTTCCGATAATTCCGAATAGTTCCGAGGAAGGATGAAAATAAGTGTCACTTAAATGGAAAAAACTACTTTCAAAGATTACAAACAAGCCATAAAAGAACAATATGTTCTAGCAAAAGAGCATGATGTGAGTGGTATTTTAGCGAACCCATCTCCCGCTCAAATGAGAAATTTGTGTGAAATTGTATGTGATAGGGGAATTAGTAAAAGGGACGATGAAATTTTTAGGTTGTTTTTTGAACCTAGGCAAGAGGAATCGTTAAAAAAGGCAATACACCGCTGTAATATTGATCGATTTAAAACGATTATATCTTTTTTGAAAGGACTTAAAGATTCAGAAGATAAAATAAGAATAGAAATAGCGGCTATTCTTGTCGGTTTTGAAAACAGACCTTATACAGCATTTTCTAAAACAGGTGTGTCAGTTGATGAGAATGATAGTATCCATGTGGTAAGTAATAGTAGTGTCACAAATGTCAATACTCATATTGAGAATAGGGACAATTTGATTAAAAGTGACTTTTTTTTCAGGAAAGGGAATAATAAACGGATAGCCATACTAATTGTAATTGCATCTATATTGTCTGGTTTTGCTTTATCAAAAATAGTCTTTAAAGAAAAACAATGCATGCAATGGCAGAACAATCACTATGAGTTAGTGGATTGTACAGTGGAAAAACAAATGAATTTATTGGCTAATGAGATAGTTCCATTGGATAAAGATTTGGTGGATTTCAAAAAAGTGGAAGTAAGTGATACCACTACTTTTTTTAAAAATGGAAAACCTGTTTATTGGTATTGTAAAGTAAACGGCAAACTGGACTTTTTTAATACAGTTGGAAATGGAACCCATCCCGTTTCAGGAAAACCGCTTAAACCGGTAAGTAAGTATATTATTGAAAAGTATGTGTTAAACACAAATTAATTTTTCTTGTTTAAAAAGTTAAAAAAAAGAAGTACAATTATTACATCCTCTGGTAGCCATCTTCCCCATTTCTTTTAAGTTTAACTTTATAATTATCACAATCATCACATCTGTAATTAGATTGCCAAGTTAAAGTTAGTTCATGTACTCCCTGAGTTCTACCAATATTAGTGGTATTAAAATCATAGGAATAACCAAAAGTAAATTCTGAAAATTTGAAGGATAGAATTGGGTTTATTGAAGTTACAAAATGGCTATTGGAAGATTTCCCTTCGGGATTGGTGGCAGCTATAACTCCAATACTTAATCTACTAAAATCCATTACTCCACCAATGTCTAATCTGTTATATTGAGATTGTCTCATGTAGTTGGCTGTAATTAAAATATCCGAATCTTCAGGTATTATTTTGGATGGGAAATCAAAAAATTTAAAATAATACCCACCATGAATGGATAAAAACATATCTAAAGGAGCAACGCCACTTTCAGTAAAAGATATGTCCGGACGATTTAAATGCTTCAGTGAAGCACCAAACCATGCATTTTCCTGATCAATTACTATACCGACGGAAACATCAAAGAAATTAATTTTATCACTGTAGTTTAAAACACCGGAATCAATACTGCCGGAACTAATTGAACCATCATTGATGTTAATTTGATCTTCCAATAAAAGGCTGTTAAAATTATAATCTTTTCTACCATAACCTGCTTCTAGACCAAATCTCATTCTCCAATCATAATTTAGGTCAATCCTATAAGAGAAAGTACCATTCAATTGGAGATAATTATAATTTGTAAAGACTTCATTATGGTTAAGCACAGTAAAACCAACCCCAATTTCATTACTAACTAAATTATTAGCAAATCCATATTGGGTATCAATTTTTCTATTTCCATCAGGCCATTGTCTTCTATGCATGATTCCTGCATTCCAAGTGTTTGAAATACCCGTAAATGCGGGGTTTAGTTTTTCAGGAACTAAATAAAATTGTGTAAAAACCGGGTCTTGAGCCTTAACTTTAAAAGTTATAAATAAAAAGACCGCGTATAAAACTAATTTGAATTTCATCTTTTTATTTTTTACTTGATTAATACGAATGTTTCTCTCACATTTACTATGGTGCCATAAAAAGTTTCAGCAGTTACCAAACTGTAGTAATTTCCATTTTCTGCATTAGCTCCTTTTATTTTTCCATTCCATCCCACTAAAACATCTCCCGTTTCAGAGTATATAAGTGAACCCCAAGAGTCATATATATCCAGGCGAACATTTTTTAACCTTTTTGTGACTGGTCTAAACGTGTCATTTAAAGAATCATTATTTGGGGTAAATGCGGTTGGAACAACCAATAAATAGCCATTTTCAACTTGTAAGGTGATGGTTTGTACATAAACACAACCAAAAGGATAAGTTACTGTTTGGGTTACAACATAATCTTTAGCAATAACATAGGTATGAGTTGGATTCAGCTCAGTTGAAAAAGTTCCGTCTCCAAAATCCCAAATCACTGACAAGTAGTCTCCGGTGATGGTGCTTTCAAACTGAATTGGGTCGCCTAAGGAATAAATTCCATAGGAGGTATAGCCAAAAGAGGTGGCTTCAAAGGAAGCATAGCCCAATTCCGGGGTATCAACGTTTACAGTATAGGTTGCAAAACAACCTATAGCATCAGTAACGGTAAGTATTACAGTTCCATTTGTATCCGTAACCATAATTTCATTGTTTAATCCACTTGTAATTCCACTTGACCATTGAAACTGGTAAGGGGGAAAACCTCCGGTGGCTTGTGCAATAAATTTTTGTGTTACTTCTCGATCCTCACAATTGAAATCAGTTTCTGTATTTACAACAATTTGAATAGGGTCAGGTCTAACCAAAGAATATTGCCCTGAAATTGTACAACCATTCGAATCTGTTACCGTTACTAAATAATTACCTGATGATATGTTGATTAAATCTTCGGTAGTTGCTCCGGTTGACCATGAATAGCTAAACGGTGGTGTTCCTCCGGCAACGATAAGGTTAATGGCTCCACTATTTGCATTGTCACAAGCTAAAGGGTTTGTTAAAATGGAAGATAATACTAAAGATTGAGGCTCTACAATGATAAATGTTCTTTCAATATAACAAGGCGTTCCATCGGAAATGGTGGCGGTGTAGGTTCCGGCACTTAAATTATTTCTAATTAAGCCTGAAGTACTGCCATCGCTCCAAGTTAAAACTACTGGTGGAATCCCACCGGTTAAATTCAGATTGATACTTCCATCATTAGCTCCAAAACAAGAAATGTTTGAAACAATAGGGTTTACAGTGAATACAGGAGCTTCTGGAATAACTATAGAAGCAACTTTAATACAACCAAGGTCATCCGTTACTGTTATAATATAGGTACCCGCTGATAAATTAGTTTGATTTAAAGTAGTGGCCAAATTATTCCATTGGAATTGATAGGGTGGATTTCCGCCTGAAATAGTCGTTAAAATTGAAGCATTATTGGCACCATAACAGGTTATAGGAGTGGTTGTATAACTTATTATGATTTCTGGGGATTGAGTAATAGTAACTGATAAGTTTTTGATACATCCCAAACTGTCTGTGACTGTTAAATCATAGATACCGGCTGGAATTGCAGTTAAATTTTGATTGTTACTTAAAAACCCGTTTGGTCCCACCCAAGAATAGTTGTATTCAAACACACCTGGAGAAACCTCATTTGGCGTACCTCCTGCCACATTAATAGTAAGGGCACCGGTTGATTCACCATAACATAAAACATTTGTTTGATTTAATAAACTTACTGCCAGAATAGGAGGTTGTGAAATAGTAAATGAAGTTGTTTTTGGGCCGCAATTATTGACATCTGTTACAGATACAATATACGTTCCTGGACTTAAATTTGAAATATCTTCATTGGTTGAATAAGGATTTCCATTATAGGTCCAAGTATAAAAATAATTTCCTGTTCCTCCTGTTATGCTTACATTAATACTACCGTTCGCACTATCAAAACAGGTAATATCATTTTCGCTGTCTACAGAAATGATTATATCAGTAGGTTCTGTTATGGTATAGGTATCAGAAAATGGACATCCACCTGCATCATCAATAGTAAGATTATAAACACCAGGCAACAAATTGGTAATTGACGTAGCTGAAGAAGTAAATCCATTTGGTCCAGTCCAATTAATTAAATATGCTGGTCCACTCGAAAAAGGAATTCCTCCGGTAATAGTAGTGGAGATAGAGGCATTGTTTATTCCAAAACAAGTGCTGTTGTTCACTACAATATTAGGATTTATTGCAGGATTAACCGTTACTGTAACAGTAAAAGCATTTCCACTACAAATTCCCGAGGTTGGAATCACTGTGTATGTTACTGTGGCTGGAATAGTGGTAGTGTTGATTAATGTTTGACTGATTTCGTTTTGTGGAACGTTTTGTGAAGATGCCCCATTGACAGAACCAACAGGATTAATTATAGGATCAGACCAAACATAAGTTGTGCCAACCGGAATAATATTTCCTCCGGTATTTGTGGGTATTACAGTAAATGTTGTGCCACTACAAATAGTTACTGTTTCAGAATTAATTACCGGGATTTGATTTATAATTATTGCAACGGCATCAGTAGTAATTATTTCACATCCTCCTGTTATCGATGGAAAGGTAACTGAACAATAGTAATAAGTTGTCCCTACTGTAGTTACTGGAGGGCTATAAGTAGCACTAGTTTCTCCGGATAATAAAGTTCCACCAATATTTGAATTAATTGTATTGGAATACCATTGATATGTTGGTGTACCCAAACCATTAAGATAGGTAAAACTTAGTGCAGGAGTAGTTTGACCCAAACAAATGGTGCTTGGAATCGGTTGAGTGTCTATGGCAGGTGACAAGTTAATAGTTATAACAGCTATGTCACTTGTTACGTTACAACCCGTGTTGTTTGGTTGTGATACAATGCAATAATAATATAATGTACCTGCTATATCCGTTGGTGGTGTAAAAGAGTCATTTGTTGCTCCAACAATTACGGTACCTGAAGTAGTAGAATTGGTATTTGAAACATACCATTGATAATCATAAACACTACCAACACCACCTGATACAGTAACCGTTAATACATTTGCCGTAGCATTTTGACATAAAATTTGAGAGGGTATTGGTTGAGTTGTAACAACGGGATCGTTTACAATAATTATTTCAGCAACATCACTAGTAATTGCACCACATCCACTGCCTGAAAAGTTTATAATTGCATAATAAAAATAAGTTCCTGCTGTTGTAAATACTGGTGGTGTATAAGAAGCATTTGTTGCACCGGAAATTAAAGTTCCACCGGTATTTGAATTAACCGTATTTAAATACCATTGATAGGAAGGTGTTCCTGTTCCTCCGGTATAAGAAACACTTAAAGGGATTGTAATTGAACCTCCAATACATAAACTTTGAGTAGATGTTGGTTGTTGGTCAACATTAGCTCCCGGAATTACAGTTATAGCTGCTGTATTGGTAGAAATTGTGGCACAACTTCCACTAATACCTGAAAAAGTGACTAAGCAATAATAGTACATAGTACCAATGGTCGTAGAGGGAGGAGTAAAGGTAGCATTGGTCTCTCCAACAATGGCGACGCCTGAAACAGTATCGTTATTGGTATTAGAATACCATTGATAAGTCACTGTTCCTGCACCATTGCTGTACGTTAATCCCAAAGTAGCAGGCGTTCCACCCAAGCAAACAGAACTTGATAAAGGTTGATTGATGATAGTGGGAGATAAATTTATAATGATAGCAGAAGTGGCACTCGTGACAGTACAACCCGGTGTGGTTTGAGAAACAATACAGTAATAATATAGTGTTCCAACAGTTGAAGATGGTGGAATGTATGTTGAATTGGTAGCACCACTAATTAAAGTACCAGAAGTTGTGTTATTATTTACATTACTATACCATTGATAAGTATAACTGCCATTACCACCGGAAGCTGTTACTTCTAGGGCTTGAGGAGTTGCACCTTGACATAATGTTTGTGAAACAATGGGTTGCGTGTTTAGTATAGGGTCATTATAAATAATTACTTCGGCTACAGTACTTGTAGCAGAGCCACATCCATTACCGTTTAAAGTAATAATTACGTAATAATAATAGTTCCCTGGAGTAGTAAAAACTGGAGGTGAATAAGTTGCGTTAACAGCTCCTGAAATTAATGTCCCACCTGAAGTAGAATTTACTGTATTTGAAAACCATTGATAGGTTGCAGTTCCAATACCTCCAGCGTAACTAACGGTAAAAGGAGTTGATATTGTTACACCCACACAACTATTTTGAGTTGTCAAGGGTTGGGCTGTAATTGTGGGTAATGGACTGACTGTTACTGTAGCTACATTGCTTGTTAAACCGGAACACCCACCGGAAGCTAATGATATTATACAATAATAATATACCGTTCCAACAATAGTTGCAGGAGGAGTATATGTGTTATTTGTTGCCCCATTTATTAAAGTACCTCCGGTAGTTGAATTAACTGTATTGGAATACCATTGGTAGGTTGGCGTTCCGGTCGTACTATTTAAAGTTACCACTAATGGAGAAGGAGAACCATTTAAACAAACCGAACTTGAACCTGGTTGTGTTGTTATGGTTGGTGCAGGATTAACATTGATTGTATAAGCAACGGATGGACCAACACATCCATTAAATGTTGGTATAATAGTATAAGTAACTGTCCCTGGATTAGTATTTGTCGTAGTTATTGTTTGTATTGGAATAGTGTTTGTTCCGGAAGGGGTAAACCCAGTAATTCCTGCTGTTGCAGTAGCTGTCCAAGTAAAAGTTGTTCCGGCAGGATTAGCGGTTAAGGTAACTAAGGAAGTTTGATTACCTGAACAAATCGTTTGGTTCAATACAGTATTTGTGATGACTGGTGCTACACTTACAGTGAAATTCTGTGTTGCTGCGGTAGATGGGCCACATTCATTGGTTACAATTAAAGATACAGTATAAGTTCCGGTAGTTGGGTAATTAATAGTCCCGGGATTGGCAGTATTTGCTGTTGCAGGTGTACCGCCGGGGAAGCTCCAAGCGTAGGTTATAGTACTTCCGGTGGGTGAACAAGTATTAATTGTTGCTACTGGATTAATATTGGCATTTCCACATGAATTGCTTATTGGTGAAATAGAAACGGTTGGCGGTTTTTTTACCGTAACTGTTTTTGATAAAGTAGTACTTCCACAGGAGTTAGTGGTAGTTAATGTTATGGTATATATACCGGGTTCAGTAAAATTCCAGTTAGCATTAGCAGTTGTTTGATTTGGTATAGCAGGAATGGTTGTTCCACAATAAGCAGCTGCATAAGTTACTGACCAAAGATAAGTTGGTGTGGAACATTGACTTGTTAAATTTGTATTATTGGTGGCAGTTACAGCTAAAGGAGTACATCCTGAATCTGTATTTAAAGTGAATAGTGGGGTTAAAGGAGGTTGAATACAAATCGTTTTTGTTTCTGTATCAATTCCACATTTATTTCCGGTTTTAATTGTAATGGTGTAAGTTCCCCCAACACTAAAATTTAAACATAAATTTTCAGAGCCTGACAACCACAAACTTGGATCAGTTGATGAAAAATCATTCCCTAAAGAACTTCCAGATAAAACAGTAAAACCCGTGGATGGACTTATGGACCAAACAATTGATGGATTTGAACAAGTATTACTTATCACTTGATTACCTAAGGATGTATTTGTAAAACATACTTGAGTGTTAGTACAGGCTGAGGTTGGACTTGTAAAATTTGCTTGAGGATTTGCTGAAACATAAATAGGAACCACTCCGACAGAAGAAGTACTGCAAGGATTTGTTGCTACAATATTAGCAGAAAATGAATTTGGATAGGAATTACTTCCATCTGAACTTGTAGTTCCGCAAGATGATGAAGTAAAAGTATGTGTAACCGATGATGGTGGAGGATGATTGAACACTTGTGGTGTTGAACCATCATTAAATGTTACTGTATAAGTTGTTCCAGCAGGATTATTAGTTGTTCCAGTAATTGGAAATGTGAGCGAATTTGCATTACAAATATCTGTGTTTCCAGGATTTCCCAGAGATACCGCAGGATTTGACCCAACAAATACTATGTATGTTTTAGTAATTGAACAACCATTGTTTCCATTAATTGTGTAATTCAAATACCATAATCCTACTTGATATGTATGTGATAATGTGGTCCAATTTGTACCGGTAAAGTTCGTAGTTCCATCCCCCCAATTAATTGTGTAATTTGAATTTGTAGCAAGAGAGGTCGAAGTATTTGTGAAATTCAATGTAGATGCAACATTACTACAAACTCTAAATACTTGTGATCCCTCAAAAGTTGAACCAGATCCTGTTCCACCCATATTAGCATTTGGTTGAGGATTAATAGTCACCACTGCATTACCTGTAACATTAACAGTAACTGGTGGTGTTGCATCATCTGTCACACTAACCAATGAGTAGGTAAATGTCCCTGCTGTCCCAGTTGGAACAGTAACGGTTACACTATTTCCCGAAGTCGTTACAGCGATTAAATCAGGTCCTCCATTAATTTTATAAACAAAAGTATAAGGTGCCGTTCCACCACTACCGGTAAAAGTGATTAATGGGCTTGTAGCATTCTGACAAACCGTTGCATTTCCAGAGATGGTAGCTGACGGCGGCATTACTAAAGTTAGTTCACTTGCAATTCCAAAAGAGTGTATAAATAAAAACAAAATGAATAGGTAAAAATGCTTCATGAATAATGTTTTAGAATGAGATGGAATCTGTCAAAAAAAAAGGAAAATAGAATTATGTATTTCACCTAACTAATCGTACAAAAATAGTTAAAATACGTTAACACAATCTTTAAATGAAAATTAAATCAGTTAGGTTCAAGCCTAAGGGTGATTTTTAGTTTGATTACGGTATGCTTATTTTAAAAAATAACCTATTCAATAAGGAATAGGCTATTTTTTGTTTTTAAATTTTAGCTTTTCTATTTTTTAAAAATAGAAGGTTGACTAGTCTCTACGGTTTTAATTAAGGCTGGTCTAACCTCTAAAAGTTTAATATCTTTTTCTTCTAATGTTCTGAAATTTTTGTAATAAGCCAGCCAACCGGTTACAGTTAATTCTGTTTTGCCATTTTTGGTTACAGAGTCAAATTTAGGCTCTACCAACAAATCGGCTTTATTTTCATTTAATATTTCTCTAATGATTTGTTGTTTGCCATTTTCTAATGATTCCATATTTTTTAGAGTAATGGTTTTCGTTGTTTTTTGCTGGTTGACATCTAAATCTGCAATTACAGGCTTATGAATCACACCAATTCCGGAAACATCAATTGATTTGGCAGTTCCTGATTTAATTGTTTTGCACGAAACAAAAGCAATTGAACATAACGACAATAAAATAATTTTGACTTTCATTTTTTTTAGGTTTTAAATTAATTGCCCAAACTTAAAACCATTAAAATTCATTTCTTTACGGGAATCCGTAAATAAGGAAGCTAATTTAAATCTAATAATTTAAATAAGTTTTTTGGTAATGATGTTAGAGCTATTAACGATTAAAATCTAATTTTTACTCGTACTTAATAATACATCAAAATAGTAAAATCATAATCTTTTAGTGAATTTTAGTTTTTAAACATTATCCAAATCGATGAACAGACTTGATAAATTGTTGAAAAAAGAGGATAAACTTGTTATATTTGATACTATTTATTAATTAAAACATACCCCAACTCTCCAACAGACAATGGCAAAACAATAGAAATGAGCAATAGAAAAATCACAACAATTTTAGGAAAAGCCATTAGAGAAGGGA
>ERZ795054.1993-NODE-1993-length-17895-cov-4.703587_pt1 | contig 17895 bp, 12 predicted proteins | sample MGYA00375138_ERZ795054 | MGnify/ENA primary metagenome ERZ795054 (study PRJEB30183, sample SAMN05720215) | anaerobic digester metagenome | isolation source: active sludge of municipal wastewater-treating anaerobic digesters | place: USA | collected 2014-12-23 ... | reverse complement strand
GCCGCCGGCGCCTGCCGGCCGGTCCGGCTGCGAGAAATCGCCCGAGCCGCTGCCAAAGAACCATGTCCGGTTCGCCGTCGTGCTAATGCCCGTGTCCTCGGGCAGAATCCAGCACTCGATCGCATAATCGGTGGCCGGCGGGTTCCACGCGCAGTCCGCCGTGCCGCATGGCCACGGATTCCACATGGCCGCCGCGGCGTGGTGCGGCGGGGTCCAGTAGAGCGAGCTGGTGCTGATGTAGCCGGTGGTGCCCAATGGCCCGCCGGCACCAAGCGGGACAATGGCCGCACCAGTGGTGCCGCCCCCACCGCTTGAATAGGCAAAGCTGAATCGCCGGTTGTTGCCGCTCGAATCAGCATAGTAGTCCAACACTTCCCCGTAATGCCACCACCCTTGCGGTGTGACGGCCGCGGACGCGGACAAGGCGAGCCAAGCCGAGGCCAAGACCGCCCCGGCATGGAGGATTGTTCGTTTGGTTTTCATGGTCATGACTTTGTTGCAACGGCACAGCGAACCCCAATGGAGCTCTTATCGTGTGTCGACGCGTTACTAATGCACCGGCCCGGAGGCTTGTCAAAGCGAATCACCTTGAATCCGCTCCTCGCAAAGGGTTTCAATGCCGCCCGGGCCCGGGCAGCACACCGAGGTCGGATTGGCGGTCTTGCTCGGCTCCGAACGCCGCTTCAAGCCATGAAACGACAAGACAGTCTAGCCCGGCAATCCGTGTGCTCGTTCCGGCATCAGGCGGTCGGGCTGGCGGCTCTCATGCTGCTCGTCGCGCCGCTCCGCGCCCAGACGCACCCGTCCACCAACGCCCCGACGCCGCCTCAGCCGGTGTCGTTGGACGCATTGGTCGGAGAGATCCAGAGCCGCCATCCGGAACTGGCGTTTTACCGTGCCGAAGTGGCGGCGGCGCGGGCGGGGGTTCGCGGCGCGCGGCAGTGGGAGAATCCCGAGCTGTCCGTCGAGGTGGGAAGCAAGCGGGTCTGGGATCGGGGGCGTGGAGCGACACTGGGCGACGGCGCGGTCTGGTCGGTGGCTTTGGCGCAGCCCTTCGAGTGGCCGGGGCGGGTGGCGTTGCGCAAGGCGATTGCCAACCAGCAGATCGAGATGGCGGAGTTGGGGCTGGCGCAGTTTCAGGCGGCTTTGGCGAGCCGGGCGCGCACGCTGGGACGGAGCGTCTTGGCAGCCCAGGAGCAGGCCGGGGCCGCGGAGGAAGTCGCCGAGCGTTTCCAGGGGCTTTTGGCCGTGTTGGTGCAGCGCGACCCTGCCGGCGTGACGCCGGTGCTCGACCAGCGGATCATCGAGGCGCACGCGATCACCCTGAGCCGCCAGGCCGCCGAGGCCCGGCGCGCCGTCCAGGCTGGTCTGCTCGAAATCAACCAACTGCGCGGTCTGCCGGCGGCGACCCCGCTCGCGATCGAAGGCGCGCTGACGGTTGCCACCAACCTGCCGCCGCTTTCGCAGTTGCTTGACGTGGCGGCAACGAACAACTTCGACATCCGCCTGCGGCAGGCGGAACTGGCCCAGCAGGGATTTCAGGTCCAGTTGGCCCGGAACGAACGCTACCCGCGCGTCACCCTGGCGCCGTTCTATGCGGCCGAGAAGGCCAATGACGAGCAGCGCATCGTCGGTCTGGGGGTGAGTCTGCCCCTGCCCTTGTGGCATCAGAACCAGGCCGGCGTCGAGGTGGCCGCCGCCCGCCAGCAGCAGGCCGAGGCCTCGCTCAGAACCATCTGCCTCGAGGTGGAACGTAAGGTGACCGAGCACGCCCTTGCACTCGAGACGCGGCTCAAGGAGATGGCCCGGTGGCGCGGCGACGCGCCCCGGCAATTGCGCGAGGCCGCGGTTCTGGCCGATGAGCATTACCGGCTGGGCGCGGTGCCGGTGACGACCTACATGGAGATGCAGACGCGGTATCTGGAGGCGCTCGAGGCGGTCTTGGCCACACGCACGGAAGCGCTCGAACACCGTCAGCAACTCGAGTTGCTTCTGGGATGTGCGCTCGATTCATTCCCGGCCCGCTAAGGAGCCTGCATGCTGCACCGCTTAATCGAGGCTTCGTTGCGCCAGCGCGCGTTCCTGCTCATCGTCGCCGCCGTCTCGATCTTCATCGGCCTCTGGTCGGCAAACAACCTGCCGATCGACGCCGTGCCTGACATCACCAGCCCGCAGGTGCAGGTCAACACCGAGGTGATCACCCTCGCGCCGGAGGAGAGCGAACAGGCCGTGACCATCCCGATCGAGATGGAGCTGGCGGGCATTCAGGGGGTGCACGAAATGCGGTCGCTCACCAAGTTCGGGCTTTCGCAGGTCACGCTCATTTTCGAGGATCGCACGGACATCTATCGCGCCCGACAACTGGTGACCGAGCGGCTCCAGGCCGTCCTCGATCGCCTGCCGCCGGGCTTGACGCCGAAGCTGGCGCCCATCAGCACCGGCCTGGGCGAGATTTACTACTACACTTTGGCCTTTCGCAAGGACGCCACCAACCGCCCCGCCGACCGGATCGAGGAATTGCGCGAGCTGCGGGAGGTTCACGAGTTCGTTGTCAAACCGATGCTGCGCGGCACACCCGGCATCGCCGAAATCAACGCCAACGGCGGCTACGAGAAACAGATCGTCGTCCAACCCCGCCCCGACGCTCTCGAACGGGCGGGGCTGACCTTTGCCGACCTGGCCGCGTTGGTGCGTGAGAACGTCGAGAATGCCGGGGGCGGCGTCATTCACAGCGGCCCAAACCAACTCACCGTCCGCACGCTCGCCCGCGTCCAGTCCGCACAGGACATCGCGGAGCTCCCGGTCAAGTTCGCCGCGGCCGTCAAGCCACTCCTGGTGCGGGACCTGGCGGATGTCGAGGTCGGCTCGAGCTTCCGAACGGGCGCGGCGACCGAGGACGGCGAGGAAGCGGTGCTGGGCACGGCGATGATGCTGGCGGGCGAGAACAGCCGGATCGTGGCGCAGCGGTTCGGGGCGCGGCTGCGCGAGGTCGGGGGGCTTCTCCCCGAAGGTCTCGAGTTGCGCAGCCAGTACGACCGCGCCGATCTGGTCGATGCCACCGTGGCGACGGTGCGGAAGAACCTGTTTGAAGGGGCGATCCTGGTGGTGGCGGTGCTGCTGGCCATGCTGGGCAACTGGCGCGCCGCACTGATTGTCTCGGCCGCCATCCCCCTGTCGTTCCTCTGGGCGCTCACCGGAATGGTCCGGTTCGGCATCTCCGGCAACCTGATGAGCCTGGGCGCAATCGATTTCGGGCTGATCATCGACGGCGCTGTCGTGATGGTCGAGAACATCGTGCGGCAGCTTGCCGAGAAACAGAAGCATCTGGGGCGCGTTCTGACGCCGGTCGAGCGATTGCACACCGTCGGGATCGCCAGCAAGCAGGTTGCGCACCCGATGTTCTTCGGGGTGCTGATTATCACAATCGTCTACGTGCCCATCCTGGCGCTCACGGGCATCGAGGGGAAGATGTTCCATCCGATGGCGATCACCGTGATGCTGGCGCTGGGAGGCGCGCTGGTCCTGGCCCTGACCCTGATGCCCGTGCTCTGCTCCTACCTGCTCGGCGGCCACATCCGCGAGGGCGACAACCTCCTCGTGCGATGGATCAAACGCGCCTACGAACCGTCTCTGCGCCTGGCGCTCGCCCAACCCTGGCTTGTCGGGATAAGCACCGTGCTCTGGCTCGCGCTCTCGATGGTGGCGTTCCTCCGGCTCGGCGCCGAGTTCGTGCCGCAACTCGATGAAGGCTCGCACACGGTGATGGTCTACCGCACCAACAGCATGAATCTCGAGACCTCGCTGGCGATGGAGATGGCCACGGAAAAGCTGCTGCTGACCATCCCCGAGGTGGATCGTGTCTTCTGCCGCCTGGGGACCAGCGAGGTGGCCACCGACCCGATGCCGCCCAGCCAGAACGATCTCTACATCTTCTACAAACCACGCTCGACCTGGCGCCGCATCAACGGGCGCCCGATGACCAAGTCCGACCTGGCCGCGCTGATCGAGGAAACGGTCGCCAAAGAGCTTCCCGACCAGAGTTTCCTGTTCGCCCAGCCGATCGAGATGCGGTTCAACGAACTGATCGAGGGCGTTCGGTCCGACCTGTCCGTCAAGATCACCGGCGCCGATTTCGATGTGATGGAGGGGTTGGCAGCCCAGGTGAAGCAGCTTCTCGAACAGGTGCCGGGCGCGGGCGACATCGAGTTCGAAACGCAAGGACGCGCGCCCGTCCTCGAGATCGTGGTCGATCGCGATGCGCTTCGCCGTTACAACCTGCACGCCGCGGACGTCAACGCCACCATCTCGACCGCTCTGGCCGGCGAAACCGTCGGCATGATCTACGAGGGCAATCGCCGGTTCGAAATCGTCGTCCGCCTCGAAGGCGACCTCCGCGACCGCATCGAGACCCTCCGATCCCTGCCGGTGCGCGTGGGAGAGCACGGGATTGTCCCGCTCGAAAAGGTGGCCGCCTTCCGCACCGTGGCCAGCGTCGATCCGATCGTTCGGGAGAACGGGGCTCGCCGTGTGGCCCTGATGGTCAACCTGCGCGGACGCGACGTCGAGAGCTTCGTCCGCGATGCCGAGGCGCGCATCCGCGAGCGGGTCACGTTCCCGGACGGTTACGTGTACGAGTTCGGCGGCGAGTTCAAGAATCTACAAGAGGCGCGCAACCGGCTGCTGATCGTCGTTCCGGCGGCGCTGGTGCTGATCTTCCTGCTGATCTTCATGGCCTTCGGCAGCCTGCGCCAGGCGATCGTCATCTACACCGGCATTCCGCTCGCGGTCACCGGCGGCGTGATCGCCCTGTGGCTGCGCGGCATGCCCTTCAGCATCACAGCCGCAGTCGGCTTCATCGCCTTGAGCGGCGTGGCCGTTCTCAACGGCGTGGTCCTGATCAGCTACTTCAACGAACTGCGCGAACAGGGCCGCACCGTCGCCCAAGCCGTCCTCGAAGGGGCCTTGATCCGCTTGCGGCCCGTGCTCATGACCGCCTTCGTCGCCAGTCTCGGCTTCGTGCCCATGGCCCTGGCCGCCGGCCCCGGGGCCGAGGTCCAGCGCCCATTGGCAACCGTGGTCATCGGCGGAATCCTCAGCTCGACATTCCTCACCCTCATCCTGTTGCCTTTGCTCTACCGATTCTCGGAAAACCTCGGGCGAGCCCCCGCCGCCCCCGATTGACCCCCGAACACCGCAACGCACGATCGCGACACAACACCCAATCGAAACGTCCCTCGGATCATCCCCCCGATCGAGTCTATGAAACCAGACACGAAACCGCAACTCACCGCTCCCACGGGCAATCCCGAGCCGGGCCGCACACCAAGGAATCGCCGCCAGTTCCTCCAGGACACAGCCCTGTTCGTCGGAGCCGCCGCGCTGTCGGCCCCCGCGGTCGGCGCCGCCGCGGCCGAAGCCAGAATCGTGCTCGGCATCATCGGCCCGGGCGGCATGGGGATGAATCACCTGAGCACCTTCGCCGGCTACGACGATGTCGCCATCGCCCATGTCTGTGATCCGGACGGCGGACGTCTGGCGCGCGCGGCGGGCGAGGCGGAGAAACTGACCGGGAAAGCGCCGCGTGCGGACAAGGACATGCGCCGCATCTTCGAGGACAAGGCGGTGGATGCGGTCGTGATTGCGACGCCGGACCACTGGCACGTGCCGGCGTCCCTGCTTGCCCTCGAAGCGGGCAAACACGTCTACGTCGAGAAGCCGTGCTCGCACAACGTCCGCGAGGGCCGGATGCTGGTCGAGGCGGCGCGGCGAGCCGGGCGGATCGTGCAGATCGGCACGCAGAGCCGCAGCAGCGAGCCGGTCCGGCGCGCGATGCAGTTGCTGCATGAAGGGGCCATTGGCGACGTCCTGGTCGCCAAGGCATGGAACAGCCAGTTGCGCGCCAACATCGGCCATGCCACTCCCACCACACCGCCGCCGGAACTCGATTACGATCTCTGGGTCGGGCCCGCCCCGATGACGCCCTATCGGCGCAACCTGCTCCCGTCATCGTGGCGCTGGTTCCAAGCGTTCGGATGCGGCGACGCCGGCAATGACGGCGTGCACGACATCGACCTGGCCCGCTGGGGACTGGGCATCGAGACGCATCCCAACGCGATGACCGCGCTGGGCGGCAAGTTCTTCTTCGATGACGATCAGGAGTTCCCCGACACCCAGTACGTCGTCTTCGAATACGACACCGGCGGCAAGCGGCGCCAACTCATCTACGAGCACCGAATCTGGTCGCCTTACGTCCAGGAAGGACACGAGAACGGCAACGCCTTCTACGGCACCCAGGGCATGCTGATCCTCGGCAAACAGGCCGGCTGGAAGCTCTTCGGCCCACGCAACAAGCTCATCGAGGAAATGCGCGGCGCGTTCAGCCTGACCCCTCATCACCGCGACTTCCTCGACGCCATCCGCTCGGGCCGCAAGCCAAACGCGGATGCACAAGCCGGCCACCTCTCCGCCGCTCTGTCCCACTTCGCCAACATCGCCACACGCCTCGATGCCAAACTGCGCTTCGATCCGGCCAAGGAGGAGTTCATCGGCAACGACGCGGCGAACCGCCTTCTCGGACGCGTATATCGCGAGGGGCATTGGGCTGCGGCCAGACTGTGAGGCTTGTGGCGCAGCCTTTCTGCCTGTGAACCTCGCGGCCGTCCTGCGGCGCGGGATCAGTGCGCGCCATCTCGCTCCAGCGAATGTATGATACCTCGGCGGGTCAACGTGCTCGGTGTCGGCGTTTCGGTGCTCGACCTGCGGAGCGCGGTCGAAACCCTCACGGAAGCCGTTCGGCAGAGGCGCAGAGGTTACGTCTGCGTCTCGAATGTCCATGTGCTCGTCGAAGCACAGTACAATCCGGCCTACAAACGAGTGCTCAACCGGGCGTTCCTGGTCACGCCCGATGGCATGCCGCTGGTCTGGGCAGGCCGGCTCGCCGGACATCGCGAGATGGGACGCGTCTACGGACCGGAACTGATGCTGGCTGTCTTCGAAGCGACCCGCACAACCGGCCAGACTCACTTTCTCTATGGCGGCATGCCGGGCGTGGCGGAGGATCTCAAGAACCGCCTCGAAGCCCGCTTCCCCGGCGTGCGGATCGTCGGAACCGGTTGCCCGCCCTTCCGCCCGCTCAATGACCAGGAGGAAATGGAACTCGAGACGCAGGTTCGAGCCGCGCGCCCCGATTTCTTCTGGACCAGCATCAGCACGCCCAAGCAGGACCTGTTCAACGCCGCGTTGCTGCCGCGGCTCGACACGGTCCTCATGATCGGCGTCGGAGCGGCGTTTGATTTTCATACCGGACGCGTGGCCCAGGCGCCCCGGTGGATTCAGCGGAGCGGCTTCGAGTGGCTCTACCGGCTCTGCCGCGAGCCGCGCCGCCTCTGGAAACGCTATCTCACAGTCAATCCCGTCTTCCTGGCGCTGGTCTTGTGCCAGATCACGGGGCTGAAGAAATTCACACTCGATGACCACCCGCACGCCTAGCCCGCAGGGTTCACACCCCGATGGTGCACAAGACGGTCAGACCTCGCAAGAGGACTGCTATGCGGGCTAGAAACGCAAAACCGCGCCAGGCTTGAGGGACAGAGAAATGCAACACACTGCTCCTGTGGAAGGACGCCTTCACGACCGACAGAATGCTCTTGGTTCCCTTTCTGGGCGCGGTTTTGCCACAGCCCGGAAATCCGTGCCCTCGTCCCGGCATGAGATTCCCGGGCTAGGCCTCGCGTTGGCCCTCTGCCTGGCCACCCTGGCGGACGAGTCCCGGGGCGCCATCGCAATCTACCGCGACAGCATCCCCGCACCCGCGGCCTCGGCCTCGCCCGAGCACCTGGCCGGATTGCTCGAGGGGGCGGGTTTCGAAACGGCGTTTCTGACAAGCGACGACCTCGCCGACACCGCCCGACTCGACCGCGCTCGCTATGATGTGGTCGTGCTGCCTTACGGCCCGGTGTTCCCGGTGGCGGCAGCCGACACCTTCCGCGGGTTCCTCCGGGCCGGCGGCAAACTGTTCACGACCGGCGGCTACGCGTTCGATCATCTGATCGAACGGGAGTCCGAAGGATGGGGCGCGTATCAACCGCCGCCGCCGCCGCGGCAGCATGGCGCAGCCTGGTTTTGCGATCTGCCCGCCGCCGGCCTGCGCGGGCGAGGCGCCCTCACGTTTCGCGGCCTGCTCAAGAGCGCGAACGTGACAGGACCCGGCTTCGCCCATTTCTCAGTCTATCAATTCGCCGCGGATGGATCGCTGCTGGCCTGGCGGGACCTCTGCCAGGTGCGCGGCACGCGCGATTGGGAGGAGCACGTCTACACGTTCGATGTCCATCCGCAAGCCGCGACGGTGAGCCTGCGCGCGGGCCTCTACCAATGCCGCGGCGCGGCTTGGTTCGATTCCGTGCGACTCGATGACGCCGCGGCAAGCCCCCTCCTCGAAGCGCTCTTCGAGGAGGCGCCGCACCCGGACCGGCGCGACCCGCCCCACTGGTGGCGTTCGGACGCGGAGCGCTGCGCCTGGCGCGCCGACCAGGGGCGGGGCGGCTCCGGCGCGCTCGAAGCCACCCTGGGCTTCGAGCTTCCCCGAATCGAGAGGCTCAACACGCGCCATGGACATCCGGCGGACGGCCTCGAAGTCGAGCCGACGCAACTGGGCCTCTTCCAGGCCGACTACCCGCTGGCGCGCGCCGTGTCCGTAAGGGCCGCTCCAGGTCAACTCCTCCTGCCTCCGGACCTCGCCTTCTCGGCCGCGATTGAAGGGTGGGCAGCCTGCGGAGTCGTGGGTTGGAACACGGCACGCTGGATCCCCCTCCTCAATGCCCATGATTCGTACGGGCGATTGCGGGGAGCCGCCGGCGCGCTCTTGCGGCACCACGACGGCCAGTGGCGCGGCTCGAGTTGGGCGTTCTTCGGCGTCACGAATCTCAACCTCTTTGCCCCTGCCCAGCCGGGCATGTCCAACGCCTTCCTCCGCATCGTCAGGTCCCTTGTCGACGACGCGTACATCGCATCGCTGACCACCGACCACGACTGCTATCGCCAGGGCGAAGAGGTCGGTTTCCACGCGCTGGTGTTCAATGGGGGACGCGCGGCGCGCACCCTGCACGTCACCGTCGCGATCTACGCCGGCGAGCCAGCCGACCCGGACGCACCCGTCGAGAGCCTGCCCGTGGACGCACCCGGTCGGCCCCGAACCGCACAGGAACCCGTGGCAAATCTTCGGTTCGACGTGTCCGTCAGCCCCGGCCAGACCAACCTCGTGTCCGGATGCTGGAGGCCCACCCGGTTCGAATCGGATTTCTACCATCTCGTCGCCCACCTGGCCGATGGCACAAACGCCCTCGACCAGATCGCCGGCGGATTTGTCGTCCGGGACGAAGCAACCATCGCGTCCGGCCCCCGCCTGACCTACCGCGACAACTACCTCCGCTTCGGCGATCGACCGCTGTTCCAGTTCGGCACCGACGACTGGAGTTACGTCTTCACCGCCGCGCGCGAGACGCCGCTGCAATGGCTCGAAGACATGCGCCTGCGCCGCGACCTGGGCGTCACCCTCTACGAAAACCTCCAGTTCGGCCTGCCGCGCTCCGCGGCGCACGAGGAGCAGTTGTTCCGCAAGGTGGACGGTGTGGTGCAACTGGCGCAGAAATACGGGCAGATCTACTTCGCCGGACTGCTCGTCGGCTACAACGCGGCCGCAAACGACGCCGACCTCGAGCGCCAGCGCGACTACTGCGCCCGCTTCGCCGTCCGTTACGCGGGCGTACCGGGACTCATCTACTATCTCAACGGCGATTACCGCTGCGAGCCGGGCGATGCCGTCACCCCGCAATGGAACGACTTTCTGCGGGAGCGCTACGGCGGTGACGACGCCCTCCGCCAGGCCTGGGGGAAGCGCGCTCCCGCCCAACCGCTCGGCGCCATCCCATCCGTGAACTCCTGGGATTGGGATCGGACCTGGGACGACGTCTCGGCGTACGACGAGAACTGTTTTCGGGCCTGGCTGATCCGCCGCTGGAACCGCGAACTCATCGCGGGCATCCGCCAGCACGACACGAACCACCCCACATCGGGCGAGTTCTACCAGTTGCCCCATGGCGGCGTCGACCTTCCGGCGGGCATCGACGGCCTCGACCTGGCCAACTTCGGTTTCTTCGAAAAACCCGGACTCGATCTGGCCCGGTTCCCGGCCCTCTGCAAGCTCAACGACCAGCGCACCCGCGGCAAGTCAGGCGGTCCGGGCGAATACGGCGTCAAGACGCACCCGGCCTGGGGCGACGGCCGCGACTACGGCTACCACACCGCGCGGACCCCGGAACAGGCGATCGACCTGTTCCTCGCCATCCCGCACGTCGCGCTCGGCCTGGGCGCGTCCCGCATCCACAATTGGTGCTGGAAGGATGATGCCCATCGCGTGTTCCCGTGGGGCATGATCTATCCGTGCGACGGCGTGCCCAAAGACACCGCCTACGTCCACCGCAATGTCAGCCTCCTCTTTCGCCACTTCGCCCCCGTCTATCGCGAGCCGGAGGTCTACGTCCTGACGCCCGATTGCCACCGCATGGGGGGCGGGAAGTGGCGCATCACGGACGGCATCCTGGCCAGCATGGACATTGCGCTCGAGGCGCATGTCCACAACCTCGGCACGCTGAACGAGGAGGACGCCAGAATCCCGGCCTCGGCCCGCGTGCTCTTCTATCCCATCCCGTATTGTCTGTCCGATGCCACCTACGGGATCCTCCTGCGCTGGGTCGAGCAAGGCGGCGTGCTCTACCTGTCGGGCGATCTCTGCTACGATGACCGGCGCCAGCGCTCGCGTCCGGACCGGCTGACCGAGTTGGCCGGGGTGCGCCGGCTCTCGGCCAATCACCCGCCCCTGGCGGTCGATGCCGGCCATGCCGCCGACTGCCCCGAACTCGAAGTCGACCCCGTCACGGCCACAGTGCTGAGGCGCGCGCCCGGTGGCGCCGTGTTGCTCGTCGAGAATCGCGTCGGGCGGGGACGGGTGTTCTACACGCCGGATCCCATCGAACTGCACAGCACGCCGGATCGGCGTCCGACCGATGTCGCACTCTACCGGCGGGTCCTCGAGGCGGGCGGCGTCTCGCCCCTGGGTATCGAACCTGACTCGCCCTCCCTCCATGTCTACAGCGTGCCGCTTCGCGATGGCGGCCAGGTCCGCCTGGTGGCCAACCGCGACGAGACCCAGCCCCTGCGCACAGTGACGCTGACCGACACGCCCTCGCGAGCGACGCTCGACATCGCCCCGCACCGCTTCGGGCTGCTCTGGCACGACGGAAAGAACCGGCTCCGCGCCGTTGAAGTCCAGGGCAAATGCCGGATCGCAAATGAATGGACGCTCACAGACGAGACCGGCGGCGCGGTGCTCTCGCTCGATGGCCAGGCCATCCCCCGATCGAAAGCCCTGCTATTAATGCCCCTGCGCACCGGCGGCATATCCTGGTCCTCGGAGGCGCATTGGAGCCAGCCGCGCATCGAGACTGGCGAATTCCAGAATGGCGGCTGGCGAGCCTTCGAAAACGAGCCGGCCCTCGCCCGTGAAGGCCAGGTCGCAGTCCGGGTCAGCGCCCGCCAGGCGCTGAGCCTGGTCTTGGTGTGTGAACAAGACGCCCTGCCACACTGGCGCCGCGTCCTCGAAACCGCGCTCGCTGCGCCCGGCTCACTGCCCTGAGGCACGATACACGAAGCGGAGGGGCGGCGTCCTCGTCATTCGCAAACAGCGTCCGCAACTCTCATTGCCGGGGACGAGGACGTCCCCACTCCAGACGATTTGCCTTCGTGAATTTGGGCTTTGCAGCCCTGACCTCTCTCGTTCCGGATGTGGTTCCGGATTGACCGGCTGCGCGGTCTGTGACTCCATTTTTCCATGAGCAGCATTCCCGCGGATCTCAAGTACGCCCAAAGTCACGAGTGGGTGCGGTTGCAGGGCGACATTGCAACCATCGGCATCAGCGACCATGCGCAACACGAACTGACAGACGTCGTGTTCGTCGAACTCCCCGCCGTCGGACGCCGCATCCAGGCCGGCGAAGCGTGCGCCGTGGTCGAATCCGTCAAGACGGCCAGCGACGTCTACGCGCCTCTCGGGGGCGAGGTCATCGAGGTGAATCCGGACGTTTCCGCCAACCCGGCTCTTGCCAATACGGACCCGTACGGCAGCGGCTGGTTCTTCAAGATCAAGGTGGCCAACCTCGGTGAAGCCGGAGCGCTGCTCGACGCCGACGCCTACCGCCGGCATTTGGGCGAACAGGGCTAATCGGTAAGCAACTCGGCAACCTTCTCTTCGAGGTTCGGATGCCGCATCAGGGATTCGCCCACCAGGATCGCCTGGACGCCGCAACGGGCAAGGCGCGCCACATCCGCCCGCGTCCGAATGCCGCTTTCGGCAACCAGGATGCGCCCGGCTGCGCAATCGGATGCAAGGTCGGCGCCCACGCCATCCGCATGGCCATTCCGGGGCGCTGAGGCCCGGAGTCCCGGGGCGGAGCGGAGGCGTTGGGCGAGGCGCTCCGTGACCCTGAGATCCACGGCAAACGTCCGCAGATCCCGGTTGTTCACCCCGATCAATCGGGCGTCGGCCTCGATGGCGCGATCCAGTTCGGCCTCGTTGTGCACCTCGACGAGGACGGCCAGGCCGGCGTCCAGAGCCAATCGATGGAACCGGCGCAACCGGGCGTCATCGAGCGCAGCCACGATCAGCAGGATGGCGTCCGCGCCCCATTGGATGGACTCGAGGATCTGGCGTTCATCGACGATGAAGTCCTTGCGCAGCAAAGGGAGATCCACCGCCGCGCGCACCTCGCGCAAAGACTCGAGTGAGCCCTCAAAGAACTTCTTGTCCGTGAGCACGGAGAGACACGCCGCCCCCGCGCGCTCGTACGCCCGCGCGATGCGGACGGGGTCGAAATCCGGACAGATCAGACCGACGCTGGGCGAGGCGCGCTTGATCTCGGCGATCAGGGCCACGGAACCGCGGCGTGGATGACGCAACGCGCCGACGAAATCGCGCGGCCGGCCCCGCTGTTCGAAGGCGGCGCGCAGTAGCTGCGAGGTCAAGCTCGAAGGCGGCCAGTCACCGATCTCGCGATGTTTCTCTTGTACGATTGTCTGCAGGATGTCCATAGGAAGCGACCTCGGGCGGTGTGTGGTCACTCACCGGGCTGCCAGAATCAAACCGAATGTCACTCGTCCGCCTCGTCCCGCACGCCGGCCATGCGTTTGGCGGGGCACCCGGCGCGGAGCCACGCGCTGACGAATGCGTCGAGATCCCCGTCCAGGACCGCGTCGGTGTTGCTGGTATCAACACCCGTGCGGAGATCTTTGACCATGCGATAGGGCTGAAGCACATAGCTGCGGATCTGGTTGCCCCACCCGATGCTGCCCTTCTCGCCGTAGAAACGTTCCATCTCGGCCCGCTGCTGATCCTCGCGCAGAGCGTACAGTTTCGAGAGCAGCATCTTCATGGCCGTGGCGCGGTTCTGGTGCTGGGAACGCTGGCTCTGACTGGCAGCGATCAGGCCGGTGGGGATGTGCGTGATGCGCACGGCGGTCTCGACCTTGTTGACGTTCTGACCGCCCTTGCCGCCGGAGCGGTAGGTGTCCACCTTGAGCTCGCTCGGTGGAATGGCAATCTCACCCCCTTCTTCGATCTCGGCAATCACATCCACGCTCGCGAAGCTGGTGTGCCGCCGCTTGTTCGAGTCGAAGGGCGAAATGCGCACCAGGCGATGCACTCCGCGCTCGGCCTTGCAGAAGCCGTAGGCATTCTCGCCCGCGAGCGTGAGGGTGACGCTCTTGACGCCCGCCACCTCCCCCTCGACCGCATCGGTCACCTCGACGGTCCACCCCCGCCGCTCCCCCCAGCGCTGGTACATCCGCCAGAGCATGCTCGCCCAATCGCAGGATTCGGTGCCGCCCGCGCCGGCATTGATGCTCAGGATGCAGTTGTTCCTGTCGTGAGGCCCGCTCAGAAGGACGCGGATTTCCATCGCCTCCAGACGATCGACAAACTGCGCCACCTCGCGTCCGAGTTCGGCGTCCAGAGGGGCCTGCGCAGCTTCGGGCTCAGCCTGACCCAACTCGACCATCACCCGCAGGTCGTCGAGCTGTTTCTCGGCTTCGAAGAGCGGGCCGAGCCGGCTGCGGATCGAGTTGGCTTCGTCGATCAGTTGCTGCGCCTGTTCGCGATTGTTCCAGAATGTCTCCCTGGACATCGTCGCATCAAGCTCGTCCAATCGCTTCTGCCGGGTTGGGACGTCAAAGAAACCTCCGCAGATGGGCGAGTTTGGCTGCGGCGGCGGCGAGGGAGACCTGGATGGCTTCGAACATGGTGCGGGAGGACTGTGTTACTTGTTGGGAGCGGGGTTGGCAACCGGCGCCTGAGGCGGGGCATTGGTGGGCCGGCCGCTGGGGACGGCCCCGGCGTAGCGGTTGAGAATCGGCGCGAAATCCGGGTTCCTCTCGGCAAAGCGCCTCAATTCGACCGTGAACTGCTGCATGATCGGAACGCTGTTGGTCTCGTACTCTCCCACGACCCTCTCCATCTCGCGCACGGTTGGAGTCAGCCTTGACGCCTGGATCCGGGTCGACCGGATTTGCCAGAGCATGAAGGCGTTCAACGTCACAAGGAACAGGAGCAGGATCGCAAGAGCCAGATTGAACAGAACGCGCAGGGACCGCACGCTCTTCACCAACTCGATGAAATCGGCCTCGGACAGCGAATTCGAGCCGGGTGCGGACGGCGTGGACGGATCGATGGGAGTCATAGGCTAGCGACCGGGCGCGCTGGGCGCCGCCGGGGTGCTGGGTTTGTTCTGCAACTCGAGCTGTTCCAGGGACGGCGCGTACTGCTGCAGGAGGGAAGCCATCGCCGGGCTCTTCTTGGCGTATTCCCTGGCATCGTTGACCATCGCCTGGAAAACAGCCCGGTTTCGCGTCACCATCACAATCTGCGTCTCCAGACCGCGCTCGTAACCGTAAAAGGCACGCACCGAAGCATCGACACGGGCGTGCGTCAGGGCAAACGCCCCAAACAAGGCCGTGACGAGCAACAGCAGCGCGACCAGCACGGCCGTGATCGAGAAGTTCTTACTCATGCCGCCCGCCAGTCTAGACCTCTCCAGACGCTTGTCCAAGGCTGTTTTTCGCCGCTTTGACCGCGCCGCTTTGACCGCGCTTGCATTCCCGCGGCCCCTTGGTCAAGGTCGCTGCGTGGGCGCCGTAAACAGAGGCGGCCCGGTTGGATTCTCCATGAACCGTGGTTCGGTAGCCGTCCCGCGGCGCGGGGCGGCTACAAACCGGTTCATGGTGCTCGTGCGCATTGAACTGTTGAATGTCAACGCTCCCTATGAACGGATCGGTGCATAATACGGATGGACATTCGCGCCTCCCCGCCGGCGGCAAGTCCGCCCGCGTTCGGGTCGCAATTGTCGGGGCATCAGGCTACTCGGGCGAGGAACTGGTGCGGTTGTTGCTCGGGCATCCGCGCGCCGAATTGACAACTGTCACATCCCGGCAGTACGCCGGCCGGACCGTGGCCCAGGTCTTCCCCAAGTTCGCCAGCCACCCGGGCGCCCGCGCGCTGCGGTTCAGCGAGCCGAACGTCGATCTCCTCGCCACCCAGGCGCAGGTCGTGTTCCTCGCCCTGCCGCACGGCGTGGCCGCCGAGTTCGCCGTGCCCCTCCTTCAACGCGGATGCCAGGTGATCGATCTGAGCGCCGACTTCCGGCTGCGAAGCCCAAATGTCTACCGCGAGTTCTACGCGCATGATCACCCGGCGCCGGACCTCCTCGCCAGCGCTGTGTACGGGTTGGTCGAGGTCTACCGCAACACGCTCCACGGCGCCGCCCTGGTCGCGTCTCCGGGCTGCTATCCGACCAGCATCCTGCTGCCGTCCATCCCGCTCCTCCGCCAGCAGTTGGTGAAACCGTCCGGGGTGATCGCCGATTCGCTCAGCGGGGTCAGTGGCGCGGGCCGCAAAGCCGAGATCGATTACCTGTTCGTCGAGTGCAACGAGAGCATGCGGCCCTATGCGGTCCCTAAACACCGCCACCTCTCCGAAATCGAACAGGAACTCTCCGCCGCCGCGGGCGCCCCGGTCGTCATCCAGTTCACGCCTCATCTCATTCCCGTCAGCCGCGGCATCCTCACAACTCTCTACTTCACGCCGTCCGAGCACGTGCAGGGTGCAGACCAGGCCGCCGCGTTTGCGGACAAGGTGGCCGCCTGTTACCGGGCCGCCTACCCGGACCAGCCGTTTGTCCGACTGCTCCAAGGCAACGCCCTGCCCGACACCAAGAATGTGGTCGGTACCAACGTGGTCGAAATCGCCTGGCGCGTCGATCCCCGCACCGGACGCCTCATCGTCATGAGCGCGGTGGACAATGTGGTCAAGGGCGCCAGCGGCCAGGCTGTGCAGTGCTTCAACGTGCTGTGCGGATTCGACGAGACAACCGGCCTGCTGTAGATCACGGCTTGGGTCTGAGCCAGGCCACAAATCCGCCGCCGGGAGCCAACTCCGCGCGCAGGACATCCCCGCGCCGCACGGGGTGCCCGGTGGCAATCGCCACCCCCGTCGGATGGGGCGCAGCGTCGCGATAGAGCGTGGCCAGGAACTCGGTGGCACCGAGGAAATCGGCTGGGGCTTCCCACTCGACACGCTCATCGCTCCCGTTCAGCACGCCCACATACCACGCATCGCCGGCGCGCCGGGCAAAGGCCGCCAACCGCCCGATGCGCGAACCGGGCAGCACGATCGTCTCGTCCCAAACCACCGGGAGCGCCTGGATCAAGCCGAGAAAGGGGCTGGCCAGGTAATCGTCCGGGTGGTCGGGCCAGCAGAGAAACGACGACGTCGCGATGATGGCCGTGGCCATCTGAAGCGCCGCAGTCGTGTTCTTCAGATACTTGGCCCGGACATACGTCGGGAGAAAATCGGAGTGCCCAACCACCATCCGGGTGAACGGCAGCGCAGCGTAGTGTTCGAGCGGCAGCTTGTCCCAAAGCACATACTCCTGTTCGCGAATCCCCTCCCGCGTGATCTCGTTCGGCCAGGTCCGCACCTCGCCCGTGGGCTTGTTGGCCCCATGGAAGTTGATCATGAGCCGATGCTCGCCCGCGAGCCGGGTCAGATCTTCGTAGGCCTCGATGACCTCTTTGCGCTCGGAATTGAAGAAGTCGATCTTGACGCCTTTGACGCCCGCCTCCCGGCAGCGGCGAAACAGATCCCGGCGCGCCTCGGGCCGGGTCAGGCCCGGACTGTCCTCACGCCCTTCGGGAAAGGCATGCCACAGGACAATCCCGACCCCTTTGCGCGCCCCGTACTCGCACAGTTCCTCGAGGCGCGCCCAGACGTCGCCGCCGCCGGCCAGCCACCCCCACCGCTCGCTCCGCCACCCGGCGTCCACCAACAGATGCTCGCAGCGAAGCGCGGCGCATTGATCCACAAACCACTTCTGCAAATGCCACTGCGCACCGTCATTCCCGAACACGCACCACGTGATCAAAGCGCGCCCGGGCTCGATCCACGCCGTTTTCATCCCGTCCGGAAACAGAAGCGGATCCGGCGGCTCGCAGAGATTGTGGACAACATCGGTGTTGACCAGGCCTTGCAGGTCGGGCACGGCCACCGTCACGCGCCACGGCGAAAGGACCTCCCCCTCGGCCTCGAAGCCGCCCGGATCGTCCTCGAAAGCCGCCTGAATCCGGCCCGTGCCGCTCGGACGCAGCGTCATGCCGCTGTACCCGAACAGGTTCGCCTCCGTCACCAGCAGGTAGCCGCCCCGCGCCAGTTCGACTGTGATCGGCGGCCCCAGATGGACGGCATTGGTCCCGCGCGCGGTCCGCTGTTCGAGCGGGATCAGGGCCGGACGATGCCGC
>ERZ795054.1991-NODE-1991-length-17897-cov-5.815996_pt1 | contig 17897 bp, 14 predicted proteins | sample MGYA00375138_ERZ795054 | MGnify/ENA primary metagenome ERZ795054 (study PRJEB30183, sample SAMN05720215) | anaerobic digester metagenome | isolation source: active sludge of municipal wastewater-treating anaerobic digesters | place: USA | collected 2014-12-23 ... | reverse complement strand
CCGCGGCGGCGAGCGCGGCGGCGTTCGAGACGGTCAGCGGAAGGGCGATCTCGTTCTCGCGAGTCGGGCGGACGATGACCCCCTGACGGCTTCCGCGCGCGACCGCTCGGCCGCCCGAAGCCAGCTCGTAGCGGAGCCCCCGGAGGGAGACGTCGAAGCGGAACGGGTTGAAGACCGCCAGCCGGGCCTCGCCTTTCGTCTCGGCCAGGCCGACGCCCGAGATGCGGGACCCGGCGAATCGGACGAACCCGTCGCCGAGCTCGCGGTGCGCGACGAGGTCCGCGGTGCCGGGCCGGAGCGCGCCGGCCGCGTCGACGGTCACGGCGGTCCCGGCCTCGCCGGCGAGCGTCCCCTTCAACGCGACGGGCAGGGCCGTCGCGCTCCCCTTCTCGACGATTCCCTTCGGCACGGCCGCGAGGTCGATCTCCGCGAGGAAAACGGCGTCGAAGCCTTCGCCCGAACGCTGCACGGCCACCTTCACGGGCTGGACGAGAGGAACGGAAACGCCCCAGGCCGTCGCCGTGCCCCGGAACTTCTGCGTCGACCCCCGCGCCGCGCTCGGGAGCGTCGTCCGGACGAAGAGGAAGGCCTTCTGCCGCGTGAGGGAGGTGACCTCGACCGAACGGACCCTCCCTTTCGGCGTGCCCGCGGCCGGCACGGAAAGTGCCGCGAGGAGAGAGACGAGGAGGAGCGGAACGGAGCAGGCTCGCTTCACGTCGCTCCTCACATCCGGAAGACGCCGAACGACGTCTCCGGGATCGGCGCGTTGTGGCAGACCGAGAGGGCGAGGGAGAGGACCTTCCGGGTCTCGGCCGGGTCGAGGATCCCGTCGTCCCAGAGCCGGGCCGTGGCGTAGTACGGGCTCCCCTCGGACTCGTACTTCTCGAGCGTCGGCTTCTTGAACGCGGCCTCCTCCTCCGGAGTCATCGGGGCCTGCCCCTGGCGCTCGCGCTGCTCGTTCTTGACGGTCGAGAGGACTCCGGCGGCCTGCTCCCCCCCCATGACGCTGATCCGCGAGCCGGGCCAGCTGAAGAGGAAGCGCGGCTGGTAGGCGCGGCCGCACATGCCGTAGTTGCCGGCGCCGAACGAGCCGCCGACGAGCAGCGTCAGCTTCGGGACGGCGGCGTTCGCGACGGCGTGGACCATCTTCGCGCCGTCCTTCGCGATGCCGCCGTGCTCATACGCCTTCCCGACCATGAAGCCGGTGATGTTCTGGACGAAGAGGAGCGGGACCCGCCGCTGGCAGGCCATCTCGATGAAGTGCGTCCCCTTGAGGGCCGACTCGGAGAAGAGGACTCCGTTGTTCGCGAGGACGCCGACCGGCATCCCGTGGAGGCGCCCGAAGCCGCAGACGAGCGTCGGCCCGTAGCGGGGCTTGAACTCGTGGAGGCGCGAGCCGTCGAGGAGACGCGCGAGGACCTCGCGGATCTCGAGAGGCCGCTTCAAGTCGCGCGGGAGGACGCCGTAGAGCTCCTCGGGCGCGTAGAGCGGCTCCTCCGGCTGCGCGACGTCGCCCGAGAACGTCTTGACCGTGTTCAGGCGCGCGACGATCTCGCGGACCATCTCGAGCGCCTCGGCGTCCGAGGAGGCAAGGAAGTCGGCCACGCCCGAGATCCGCGTGTGGACGTCTCCCCCGCCGAGCTCCTCGGCCGTGACCGACTCGCCCGTCGCCGCCTTCACGAGGGGCGGACCCGCGAGGAAGATCGTCCCCTGCCCCTTCACGATGACGACCTCGTCCGACATCGCCGGGACGTAGGCGCCCCCCGCGGTGCAGGAGCCGAGGACGGCGGAGACCTGCGGGATGCCGGCCGCCGACATGCGGGCCTGGTTGTAGAAGATCCGGCCGAAGTGGTCGCGATCCGGGAAGACCTCGGCCTGCAGCGGCAGGAACGCCCCGCCCGAGTCGACGAGGTAGATGCACGGGAGGCGGTTCTCGAGGGCGACCTCCTGGGCGCGGAGGTGCTTCTTCACGGTGATCGGGAAGTAGGTCCCTCCCTTCACCGACGGGTCGTTCGCGACGACCATCACGTCCCGCCCCGAGACCCGCCCGATCCCGGTGACGAGCCCCGCGCCGGGCGCCTGCCCGTCGAACATCCCGTCCGCGGCGAGGGGCGACAGCTCGAGGAACGCGGTCTCGCGATCGAGGAGCCTCTCGATCCGCCCCCTCACGGAGAGCTTCCCGAGCTCTGCCTGGCGCGCGGCGCCCTTCGTGCCGCCCCCTTCGCGCGCCCGGGCGACCCGCTCGCGCAGCTCGCGGGCGAGGCCCTCGTGGTGGGCCCGGTTCTGAAGGTAGTCCTCGGACGTGGAATCGACCCGGCTGACGAGAACGTCGCTCACCGGGCGATTCTAGCGGCCGGACCGTCGGACCCGGGGCACGCCTCCGCGGCGCGCCCGGCATCCGCCGTCGTCAGCGAGCGGCGGCGGCTTCGAGCGGCCGGCCGAGGCCTCGGACAGACTCGATGACGGCGCTCGTGGTCGTTCCGGGCGGGAAGACCGCCTTCACGCCGGCGGCCGTCAGGCCGGGGATGTCCTTCTCGGGGATGATCCCGCCGACGACGACCGAAACGCCTTCGGCGCCGCGCCGCCCGAGCGCCGAGATCACCTCGGGGACGAGGACGTTGTGAGCGCCGGAGAGGATGGAGAGGCCGACGACGTCGACGTCTTCCTGGACGGCCGCGGCGGCCACCTGCTCGGGGGTCTGCCGGAGGCCGGTGTAGATGACTTCCATCCCGGCGTCGCGCAGGGCACGCGCGACGACCTTGGCGCCGCGGTCGTGGCCGTCGAGGCCGGGCTTGGCGATGAGGACTCGGAGTGGTCTTCCCGTCATGGCGATGGAATTCTAACCGGCCTCCGGTCCGGTTCCTGCTAGATTCTCCGCATGCGGCGCCGGATCGGGGACGTTCTCGTCGGGGGAAAGGCCATCTCCCAGGAGCTGCGGGACCGCGCCCTGGCCCAGCAGGTGAAGCAGAAGGGGCGCCTCTGCACGAACCTCCTCGAGCTGGGCGGCGTCCGCGAGGACCTGCTCCTCCGGGCGCTCGCCGTGCAGTACGGAGTCGCCACCTGCACGGCCGCCGACCTGGCCGAGATCCGCCCCGACATCCTCCGGCTCGTCCCGGCCAAGCTCGCCGCGAACCTCTTCGTCGTCCCGTTCAAGAGGCTCGGGAGAAACCTCTCCCTCGCCATGCGCGACCCGAAGGACCTCCCCGCGATCGACGAGGTCTCCTTCCTGACCGGGCTCGCGATCACGCCGTTCGTGGCCCTCGACATCCGGATCCAGCTCGCGCTCCAGAAGCACTACGGGATCGCGATCGACGCCCGGTACCCCGACCTCGCCGCCCGTCTCGAGGCGGGCGGCGGAATGCTTCCGGTGCCGCCGCCACGAACGCCGCGCCCGCTCGTGCGTTCGTCGTCGACCGGAGCGCGCCCCGTCGCGGCGGAGACGCCGCCCGCGCCCGGCCCGGTTCCTCCGGCGGCGGTCCAGCCGACCCCTCTTCCCGCATCGATCCCGCCGCCGAGCGTGCCGAGCCCGGCGGCGCCCGAGCCCGTCGCGGCCCCGGCGGCAAAGCCCGCCGCCCCGGCCGAGATCGAGATGGAGGCGCACGAGGAGGAGCGGCTTCGGATCAGCGGCCCGATCGTTCTCTCTCCCGAGCCGACCGACGCCGTCGGAGGGGAAGAAGTGGCCCCTCTCGTCGAGGAAGCGGCGCCGGCCACGCTCGTGGAGTGCCTCTCCCGGGCCGAGTCCCGGGACGAGATCGCCGCCGCCGTCCTGCGCGAGGCGGGTCGACTCCTCCGCCGGGCCGCGCTCTTCATCGCGCAGGCCGAAAGGGTGATCGGCTGGGCGGCCGTACCCGAACCGCCCGACGGGCTCCGCTCGTTCTCCATCGGCTTCGCCGAGCCCTCGCTTTTCGCCTCTCTCCGGAACACGGACGGCTTCTACGTCGGCCCCTGTCCCGATCTCGCCGGCAACCGGAAGATCCTGGAGGCCCTCGGCGCGGACTTCCCGGCCCACGTGGCCGCCGTTCCCGTGACGCTCAAGGGCAAGAGCGTCCTCTTCCTCCTGGGCGAGGTCCGCCCCGGCGAGACCCCTCCGAAGGCGATGGAGCTCAAGCGGCTCGGGGCGCTGACGGCGATCGCGCTGGAGATCCTCCTCCTGCGGAACAAGCTCCGTAGCCTCTAGCAGGGACTTGGCTTACACTTCGCGGGAATGATCAAGAACGACCTCGTCAACCGCGTGACCGAGGAGACCGGCGTCCCCAGGGTCCAGGCGTCCCTGGCCGTCGAGACGATCATCGAGGCGATGCGTCGTTCGCTCGCGGGAGGGGGACGCATCGAGCTTCGCGGGTTCGGGGTCTTCCTCGTGAAGCGACGGAAGCGGGGGATCGGGCGCAATCCCAAGCGGCCCGACGAGCAGGTCGAGATCCCGCCCGGCTTCACGATCCGGTTCAAGCCCGGCAAGGAGCTCCGCGACCTGATGGTCGTGGAGCCGGAGGCGCCGGGGGCCGAGCCGGCGGAAGCCTCCACGCCGGAGCCGGCCTGAGCGGCCTCGTCCCGCCGCAGCTCCCGCACTCCGCGACCGAGGAACCGGCCCCCGTCGTCCCGTCGTTCGACCCGGCCTTCGGCGTTCCCGACCACGCGGGAGCCGCTCCGCCCATCCGCCGGGAGCGCTGGTGGCTCCACGTCCTCCTCTTCGTCCTGACGTTCGGAACGACGTCGTTCGTCGGCGTGCAGCTCGCCGCCGGGTACGACCCGCGGCTCGCCGTCGTCGATCCCCGTTCGGGAGTCCTCGGCATCACGCCGGAGCTCGTCCTGGCCGGCCTCGGCTACTCCGTGCCCCTTCTTCTCATCCTCCTGGCCCACGAGCTGGGGCACTACCTCGCCTGCCGCCGGTACGGTGTGAACGCTTCCCCCCCGTACTTCCTCCCCTTCCTCCCGCTCGTCCCCCTGCCGGGGACGTTCGGCGCCTTCATCCGGGTCCGGGAGCCGATCCGCGAGAAGAAGGTCCTGTTCGACATGGCGGTCGCGGGTCCGATCGCCGGTTTCCTGGTCGCGCTCCCGATCGCCGCCTGGGGGATCTGGCACACCCGCCTCAACTTCGACCCTCCCGCCGACGGGACGATCTACTTCGGCTACCCGCTCGCCGTGAAGCTGCTCCAGCTTCTCCTGACCGGGCACACCTACTCGAGCGTCCACGTCGTGGAACACCCGGCGTTCCTCGCCGCCTGGTGGGGCTTCGTGGTTACCGCCATCAACCTGATCCCCGCGGGTCAGCTGGACGGAGGACACACGCTCTACGCGGTCTTCGGGAGACGGCACCGGCTGCTGCGCTGGCCCGTCCTCCTCGTTCTCGCGGGCCTCGGATTCCTCTATCCGGGGTGGTGGCTCTGGGCGGTCATCGTCCTCGTCCTGACCGGGCTCCGGCACCCGCCCGTCCTCGACGAGGACGCCCCGCTCGACCCTCGCCGGAAGGCGATCGCGGTGGGCGTCGCCCTCCTCCTCGTCCTCAGCTTCGTCCCGATCCCGATCCGGGAGTCAGCTTTCCGGCCGACGTTTCGTGCGCCAGTGGAACGTGGCGGGACCGTCGTTCACGAGCTCGACCTCCATCGCGGCGCCGAAGCTCCCGGTCGCGACCGGCACGCCGGAGGCGCGAAGGGCCGCGAGGTAGCGGTCGAAGAGGGGGCGCGCCTCCTCCGGCCGGGCCGCTCCCTCGAAGCCGGGCCGCCGCCCGCGTGAGAGGTCCGCTCCGAGCGTGAACTGGGAGACGGCGAGGACGGCGCCGCCGGACTGCGTCACGTCGAGGTTCATCTTCCCCTGGCCGTCCTCGAAGACTCGCAGCTCGACGGTCTTCCGCGCGGCCTCGTCCATCGCGTCGGGCCCGTCGCCCGGCTCGACGCACCCGAAGACGAGGAGGCCAGGCCCGATCTCGCCGACCGATACCCCGCCGACGCGGACGGCGGCTCGGGAAACGCGCTGAAGGAGGAGGATCATCGCGCAGATTCTCGCAGGGGGATCGCGCAGCCCCTCTGATATCCTCGCGCGCCATTCGATCTCGATTGCAGGAGGAACGCCCATGGCGGGTTCCGTGAACAAGGTCATCCTCGTCGGCCACCTCGGGGCCGACCCCGAGATGAAGGCGCTCCCCTCGGGGATGCAGATGGCGAAGCTGCGCGTCGCCACGTCGGAGACGTGGACGGACAAGACGTCGGGCCAGCGGCAGGAGAAGACCGAGTGGCACAACGTCATCGTCTACGACAAGCTCGCCGGCATCTGCGAGCGCTACCTCTCGAAGGGTCAGCTCGTCTTCATCGAGGGCTCGATCCAGACGCGGAGCTGGGACGACAAGGAATCGGGCCAGAAGCGCTACATGACCGAGATCAAGGCGCGCGACATGCGGATGCTCGGCGGGCGGCCCGACGGCGCCCGGGGCGGCGCCGCCCCCGCGGCTCCGGAGCCGCCGATGGACGGCGACCCGGACGACAGCGTTCCGTTCTGACCCTCAGAGCCCGAAGGCGGAGTCGTCCGGGCGCACCCGCGGCTTCGTCAGGTCCGAGAGCCACGACTCCCCTTCGGCCCGGAGCGCGTCCCACGCCTCCGGGCCGAATGGCGTCCGGGGAGGGCCGTCGCAGCGGCGCCGGAGCGCCGCGATCCTCTCGAGCGCGGCCGGTTCCCGGTCGATCGACTCCGCCGCGAGCGCCCCGGCCGCCGCGACGGCGGCGTCGAGCCCCTGGGAGACGATGAGGAGGTCGCAGCCGGCGCGAGCGGCGCGGACGACCCGCTCCGCGAACGGGATGGCCGCGAGCGCCCCCATGCCGAGGTCGTCCGAGAGGACGACGCCGTCCCACCCGATCCTCTCGCGCAGGATCGCGTGGATCCTCGGCGAGAGCGAAGCAGGCGTCTCGTCCCCGGTGAAGCCGGGGTAGGCCGCGTGGCCCACGAGGACGCCGTCGGACGAGCGGGCGAGCTTCGTGAACGGGGCGACGTCCGTCACCATCAGGTCGACGTCGTGCGCGTCGACGACGGGGAGCGCGCCGTGCGAGTCGACCGGCCCCCGCCCCAGCCCCGGGAAGTGCTTCACGCACGAGGCCACGCCGGCCCGCGCGAGCCCGTGCAGGAAGACGCTTCCGGCGACGACGACGTCCTCCGCGTGGAAGCCGAACGTCCGCCCCGCGAGGACGACGGCTCCCGTCCCGGGCTGCTCGAGGTCGAGCACCGGCGCGAGGTCGACGTCGAAGCCGAGGAGGCGCGCCGCGCGCCCCATCAGGTAGGCCCCCTCGTGGACCCGATGGACGCCCATCGCGGAGAGGGCGGCCGGCGACGGAAAGGAGAAACCGAGGAGCGGCCCGAGCCGGTCGACCGGCCCCCCCTCCTGATCGACGAAGAGGAGCGGCGACGGGCTGCAGGCCGCCCGGACCTCCGCGACGAGATCGACGGCCTGCTCCGCCGAGGCGAGGTTCTCCGGGAAGAGGAGGACCCCGGCCGGGCGGCTCTCCGAAAGGAACGCCCTCTCCGCGACGGACAACGCCGTCCCGGCGACGCCGACGACGAGCCGGGCGCCGTTCACTCGAGCCCTTCCAGCCGCGCGCGGAGCGAGGCGAGGAGGTTGAGCGCGGCGAGCGGCGTGAGCGACTCGACGTCGACCCGCCGGAGCGCGTCGACGACGACCTCCTCCTGCCCGCGGAAGAGGTCGAGCTGGGCCTCGGACGGGGCCGGCGCGCTCTCGTGCTCGGCGAGACGGGGCCGGCCGCCGACGTCGAGCTGCTGCCTCTCGAGGTTCCGGAGGATCTCCTTCGCCCGCTCGGTGACGGCCGCCGGGATCCCCGCGAGCTTCGCGACCTGGACGCCGTAGGACCGGTCGGCCGTGCCGTCGACGACCTTCCGGAGGAAGACGACCTCGCCCTTCCACTCCTTCACCGACATCGTCCGGTTCTTCACGCCCTCGCGGACGAGAGCGAGCTCGGTCAGCTCGTGGTAGTGCGTCGCGAAGAGCACCCGGGCCGGGGCTCCGGGGGCGTCGTGCAGGTGCTCGGCGATCGCCCAGGCGAGCGAGAGGCCGTCGAACGTCGCCGTGCCGCGGCCGATCTCGTCGAGGACGACGAGGCTCCGGCGCGTCGCGTGGCGGAGGATGTGCGCCGTCTCGGCCATCTCGGTCAGGAACGTCGACTCCCCGCGCGCCAGCGAGTCCGACGCGCCGACGCGCGTGAAGATCCGGTCGCAGAGACCGACCGTCGCCGCGGCCGCCGGCACGAACGCGCCGGCGTGCGCCAGGAGCACGGCCAGGGCGTTCTGGCGAAGGTAGGTCGACTTGCCTCCCATGTTCGGCCCGGTCAGGATGACGACGCGCGCGTCGCCGCCGAGGTCGGTGTCGTTCGGGACGAACGGCTCCCGCCTGCGGAGAGCCTCGACGACCGGGTGGCGGCCGTCCACGATCGACAGGACCGGCTCGGCGACGAGGCGCGGGCGGCACCAGCGTTCCGCGCGCGCGACCCTCGCGAACGAGACGAGGACGTCGAGCAGGGCGAGCCGTCCGGAGAGGGACGTGACCGCCGCCGACTCCGTCGTCGCGGCGGCGCAGAGCTCCCGGAAGATCTCCCCTTCCCTCTCCGCCAGCTTCTCGTCCGCCGACCGCAGCTTCTCGTCGAGGGCGACGAGCTCGGCCGTCGCGTAGCGCTCGACGGAGGCGAGCGTCTGCCTCTTCAGCGCCTCCTCGGGGATCTTCGACCGCGCCGAGCCGGGGACCTCGAAGACGTGCCCGAAGACCTGGTTGAACTTGACGCGGAGCGTCGGGATGCCTCGCCGCGCCCGTTCCTCGGCCTCGAGGGCGCCGAGGAGCGTCGCCGCGTCGCGCCGGAGCGTTCGCAGCTCATCGACGCCGGCGTCCGCCCCGTCGCGGACGATTCCCCCCTCCTTCGCGGAGGCGGGCGGCGTCTCGACGAGCGTCGCCGCGAGCCGGACCGAGAGCGCGTCCGGGACGCCCGACGGGAACGCGTGCCCCGCGGGCCGCAGCAGAGCCGACTCCGCGCCTTCCAGAAGCGGACCCACGGCCGCCGCCTGCTCGAGCCCCGTCCCGAGCGAGGCCAGATCGCGCGGCGTCGCGCTCCCCACGGCGACCCGCGAGAGGAGCCGCGGCAGGTCCGGGAGCCGGGCGAGCGCGGCCGCCACGGCCTCCAGGCGGGCCGGCCCTGCGACGAGCTCGTCGACGGCGTCGAGGCGCTCCTCGATCTCCTCGATCGAGCCGAGCGGCTGCTCGAGGACCCGGCGAAGCGCGCGGGCGCCGAACGACGTGCCGGTCCGGTCGACGACGGAGAGGAGCGTGCCGTTCCGGCCGCCGTCCCGGAGAGAGCGGAAGAGCTCGAGGTGGCCCTGCGTGACGGCGTCGACGACGAGGCCTCCCGTTGCCGACTCGGTCCGGAGACCGGACACATGGGCGCAGTCGGACCGCTGCGTGGAGCGCGCGTAGGAGAGGGCCGCGGCGGCCGCCTCGACGAGCGGTCCGGAGGCGGGGAGACCGAACGCCGAGAGGGTCGAGGTCCGGAAGTGCCCTTCCAGGAGCTCCGCGGCGCTCCGCCCGCGCGGGGACTCGGACGGAAGGACCGAGAGGACCGGAGCCTCCGGCCCGAACGCCTCGAGCATCCGCGCCACGGCGTCCCGCTCCGAGGGAAAAGCCACCAGCTCCTTTGCGGGCCGCCGCGCGAGGAGCTCGGCCGGCGGGGTCCCGTCGAGGCGGACGGCGGCGAACTCGCCCGTCGAGAGGTCGAGGAAGGCGAAGGCGGCCTCGTCGCCGCCCAGCGCGATCGCGGCGAGGTCGTTCGCCTGGCGCGCGTCGAGGCGCTCGGGATCGAGGAGCGTGCCGGGCGTGATGACGCGGACGATCTTCCGGGCGACGAGCGTCCGCCCCTTCTGGGGGGCCTCGACCTGCTCGGCGATGGCGACCTTCCGGCCCGCCGCGATGAGGCGGGCCGCGTACGACTCGAGGGCGTGGTGCGGCACGCCGCACATCGGGGCCTCGACGTCGGTGTCGCGATGGCGCGCGGTCAGGACGAGGCCGAGCAGCGGCGCAGCCGCCTCCGCGTCCTCGAAGAACATCTCGTAGAAGTCGCCGAGGCGGTAGAGGAGGAGCGCGTCGGGCACCTCCCTCTTCAGCGCCCAGTACTGCTCGAGCATCGGCGTCGTCCGCATCGGAAGGGGGGCGATGCTAGCAGGACGGGGCGCGCCGGGCGCGAGGCCGTCCGGCTCCGCGCCTGCTACGATCTCCTCTACGCCGATGAGGCTCCTCGCCATCGACACGGCGACCCCGCGCCCCTCGCTCGCCCTCGTCGTCGACGGTTCGGAGCCGTGGACGGTCGAGCTGCCTCAGAAGGGGGCCGAGGCGCTCGCGCCTGCGGTCTCCTCCCTCCTCGCCGCCGCCGGCATGCCGCCCCGGGGCCTCGACCGGATCGCCGTCGTCTCCGGACCGGGTTCGTTCACGGGGCTGCGCTCGTCCCTCGCGTTCGCGCGGGGCCTCGCCCGTGCGGCCGGGGCGATCCTCGTTCCGCTCCCGACCTTCGACGTCGTTTCCCGCGCCTGCCCGGAGCCGCCGGACGCCGACCTTCTGATCGACGCCCTCCGCGGCGAGGTCCACAGGCGGCGACGTCGGCAGGGGCGTCTCGAGCCCGCCGAGGAACGGGTGGCGCGGTCACGCGCCGTCGCGGAGGCGGACCGAGACGGGGTCGCCGCGCTCGAGATCGCCGCGCTCGCACCCCTCCTCGCCCCGGCCGCGGCCTCCCTGGCGGCGACGGCGGCGCCGGACGGGGCGGCCGGCCTCCACTACGGGCGCCCGCCGGCGGCCGAGGAGAGGTTCGGACCCGGAGGCGCCGGTTGAGCGCCCTCCCTGCGGAGCTCACGGTCCGGGACGTCCGGAACGTCGATCTCGACGCCGTCGCCGAGCTCGAGCGGCTCTCGTTTCCCGTCCCCTGGAAGCGTGAGTTCTTCGCGTCCGAGGTCGGGGCGCCCCACCGCTTCAACCGCGTCGTGAGGACCCCGGACGGCCGCCTCGCGGGATACGTCTTCTGCGCGTTCGCCGGGGGTGAGGTCCACGTCAACAAGATCGCCGTCGACCCCTCGTATCGCCGGCGGGGGATCGCCCATCTCCTGATGCAGGAGGTCCTCGACCTGTCGGCCCGGGTAAGGGCGGAGGAGATCTACCTGGAGGTGCGGCCTTCCAACGACCCGGCGCGTAACTTCTACTCCTCGCTGGGCTTCCGGGACGTCGGACGTCGCCCGCAGTACTACGCCGACGGCGAGGACGCGCTCGTGATGTCGCTCTTCCTGCCGGCCCCGTCGCCTTCGCCTTGACTCTCGCCCTTTGAAAAAGGGAGACTCGCGCGGGCTCTTTCGAAATCCACTTCGAGGAGGTGTCCATGCCGACTCTGACCGAAGAGTTGAAGCGCGAGCTGGCCCAGACCCACGACGAGTTCAAGAACCTCGTCCGTACCCATCACGACTTCGAGAAGAGGCTCGCCGAGCTGGCTTCCAAGACGTTCCTTTCGTCCGACGAAGAGGGCGAGGAGAAGCGCCTGAAGAAGCAGAAGCTGATCGTGAAGGACCGGATGGAGGAGATCGCTCGTGAGCACCGGGCCCGCGTCGGAGCCCCCCATTAGGGCCGGCTCGCGCTCGACCGGAACGGTCCCGTCGACACACCCATGAACGGAACCTCGAGCGAGGTTCAACGCCGCGGCGCTCGCCGCGGCGTTTACGTCATCCCGGCCCTGTTCACGGTCGGGAACGTCTTCTGCGGCTACCTGTCCCTCATGGCCGCGGTCCGAGGCCGCTACGACCTCGCCGCGGGACTGATCTTCCTCGCCGGGTTCCTCGACTCCCTCGACGGAAGGGTCGCCCGGATGACCGGCTCCACGTCGGCATTCGGGGAGCAGCTCGACTCCCTCTCGGATGTCCTGTCGTTCGGCCTCGCCCCGGCGTTCCTGGTCTTCCACTGGGGGCTCTCCGCTTTCGGGCGCCTCGGTCTCTTCGCCTCGTTCCTCTACCTCGTCTGCGGCGCATGCCGGCTCGCCCGATTCAACGTCCAGATCCACGTCGTCGACAAGCGGTGGTTCGTCGGCCTGCCGATCCCGGCGGCCGCGGGCGCGCTCTGCGGCCTGATCTGGGTGATCCCCGAGCCGCTTCCCGACCCGCGCATCGCAACGGTCTTCATCGGCGTGACCCTCGTCCTGGGGTTCCTGATGGTCTCCACATTCCGCTACCGCTCCTTCAAGGACGTCGACCTCCGCTCCCGCCGGTCGATGCGCCTGGTTCCGCTCCTCGGCCTCGTCATCGCGGCCGTCGCCGCCTGGCGACCCGACGTCTGCCTCGCCTCGCTGGCGGTCGTCTACGCCCTCTCCGCGCCGACGGCACGACTCTTCTCCGCGCTCTTTCCCCGGCGCGCACCGGTCGAGGACGGCCCGGCGTGATCGGCCTCTCGGTCGCCGTCGTCGATCCGGGGACCCTCGCGGGGCGGGACGTGAAGGCCGTCCTGCGCGAGCGGAGCTTTCCTTCCTCCCGCCTGCAGCTCTTCCACACGGGCGACTCGACCTCCGGCCTCCTGACCGAGGACGACGGAGAAGCCGCCCTCGCCTCGCCCCTCGAGCCGGACGGCCTCGCCGGATGCCAGATCGCCTTCCTCTGCGGCCCGTCCGACGCGACCGCGCGATTCCTCTCCCGCCGCCCGCCGGACGGCTGCCTCGCGATCGACGTCTCGGGGCAGAGGAGCTCCGGTACGTGCGTCGACGCCGTCCGTGCCGTCCTGCCGACCCCGCTTCCCGAGGGCGACCTGCTCGTCCTGCGCGACCCGGCCGCGACGGTCCTCGCCGACGCGATCGCCGCGGCCGAAGCCGCGGGCGCCGTCGCCGGCGTCACGGCGGCGATCGACCGCCCCGCGAGCGATCTCGGCAAGGACGCCCTCGACGAGCTCTTCCAGCAGGCGATCGCGATCGCTTCGTTCCGGAGCGTCCCGAGGGAGCGGCTCGGAGCGCAGTCGGCCTTCAACGTCTTCTCCCCCGCCGACACCGACGCCTTCGACGGACGGGTCGCCGAGGACGTCCGGGCCCTCCTCCGACGCGACCTCCCCGTGACGGTCCTCTCCGCCCGAGCCGGCGTCTTTCACGGGACGACGATCCGTCTGGAGATCCGGTTCGTGGGGCCGGCGCCTTCGGCCGGCGAGCTCAGGTCCGCTCTCCTGGCGACCGGCTACGGCTTCTCGGAGGCCGACGTGGACGGACCCGCCGGCATCGTGGATGCCGCGGGCCGGGACGAGACGCTGCTTCTCGGCGCCTGGTCCGCCGGCTCGACGGGCCGGCTCTTCCTCGCGTCCGACGCCCTCCGGCGGCCGGGCGCGCTCCTGGCCGTTCGCGTCGCCGAGGCCGCGATCGCGGACCGCGGCCTCCTTCCCGACGCCTGACGGCTTCGGCCTCCTCTTCTAGCGCTTCTTCAGCCGGGGGAGCGGGGGCTGACGCCTCGCCGGCGCTTTCGTCGCGGCGCGCGGAGCGGGCGGCGCCGGTATCGCGACCTCGGCCTCCGCCCCGTCTATGGTCCGGCCGTCGGGCAGCGTCAGCTGGTAGGTGACGAACATCCGAGGCGACTTCCCCGCGATCCGGATCGGGCCGAGCTCGTTCGACTCCTCGGGCGCGAAGAAGTTCTCGAAGAGCCGGCACGCCGTCGCGCGCCCGAACGGCGCCGGCTGGGTCAGGTCCCGCGCGGAAGCGAAGATCTCGAAACGGTCGAAGTCCCCCGCGCCGAGGCCTGTGAAGACGCCCCCCTCCAGCCGAATCGTGATCTGGTTGCCGAAGCGCGAGAGCTCGCTCGGCGTCGGCCCCGGGTTCGAGACGCGCAGCCAGACCTCGCCTCCGCGCGTCTTCTCCTCGATCGCCTCGACCCGAAGGCTCGGCTCCCACGGCTTCCCGGTCAGGAGCGCGCGGATCGCGGGGTACCCGCTCAGGCGCCCGTCCCTCGGGACGCCGTCGACGAGGAAGACCCGCCCCGCGAGCCGCGGCGCGCTCCACCTCGCGCTCGCCGAAACGAGGCGGACGAGGTCGGCGAACGGGAGGACGTCGAATCGGGCCCGGCCCCCGTCGTCGGAGAGGAGGTTCCGCGCCTTCTCGAAGCCGGTCCGCGGCTTGAAGCTGTAGATGTTCCCGGGATCGCTCGAGAGGACCGACGCGAAGTCGAAGTCGAGGTTGCGGTCCTCGGAGAGCTTGTCCATCTCGCCGTCCGGCAGCCGCCGGGCGCGCGCCCCGGAGCCGGCGACGCCGTAGCTGCCCGGGATCGCGAGCAGGCGAAACGGAATCGGAAACGTCTTTGCCTCGCCCTCGGTCATCTCCGACACGAAGGCGTCGGCCGTCTCGGGCCGACGGCCGAACGTGAGGACGAGCGCCTCGTCGACGGCGCCCGCGAGCGGCTTCCAGGTCCCCTCGGGCGCACCGGCCCGCAGCGTGGCGGAAACCGTCAGCCCCGGAAGCCGGGATTTCAGGACGCCGAGGGCGGTCGCGAGGGCCGCGGCGTCGCCCGCCGTCGGGACGAGGTGCACGTGGACCCCGAGGACCTCCGCCCAGTCCTTCGCTTCGGCGACGAGGCGGGTCGTCCCCGCGGCCCAGGCCTCGCCGAGCGCCTCCGGCGAACCTCCGCGAAGCCCTCCCTCCGCGCCCGGCTCCCCCATCAGGACGAGGACGACCGGTCTCGGAACCCGGGACGGGGGCGGCGGAAAGGGGCGAATCTGTCCGCCCGCGGCGAGCGAGGCCGCCGAGACGAAGAGTCGGCGGACACCCATCGCGTCGAGCTCGGGACCGATCTCCTCGGGCACGACGACGGGAGCCTCCGCGAGGAAGAGCGCGTCGGCACGGGCCTCGGCGGCGGCGGGACCGCTCGCGCCGGCAAGAGGGCCCTTGCGGCACGCGGCGCCCGAGAGCGCACCGAGCAGGAGGACGGCGACTGCGGCCCGGCGCGCGTGCAGCTTGGAGAGGGGCATGGCGAAAAAATGATATCAGCGACCGGAGGCCGGAAGGACGAAGCCGATCCTCAGGCCTCCGCGGGCCGAGCGCTCCGCGAAGAGCCGCCCCCCGTGCTCTTCGATCGCCCGGCGCGCCGCCGCCAGCCCCATCCCGGAGCCCCTCGACTTCGTGGAGAAGGTCGGGTCGAAGAGCCGGACGAGGTCGGTCTCCGTGACGCCGGGTCCGTCGTCCTCGCAGGCGATCTCAAGGCCCGCTCCGCCTCTCGGCCCGGCGGCGGGGCGGGCCTCCACCCAGACCGTTCCTCCCCGTGGCTCGAGCGCCTCGATCGCGTTCAGCACGAAGTTCGCGACGGCGTCCCGCAGCAGCGCCCGGTCCACGAGGACTTCCGGCAGCTCGCCCTCGACCGCGTAGTCCACGCGGACGGCCGGATGCGCGCCGAAATCGGCGGCCACCTCCCGAAGCAGCCCGGCGAGGCTCTCGCCGGAGAGCCGGGTCCGTTCCGGCGCCGCCGGGCTCGCGAACCGGGAGAGACGCCCGGTTCGCTCCGTCAGGAGGTCGACCTGCCGGAGGATCGTCTCGGCCGCCTCCGCGACCCGCGCCCCGTCGGGAGGAGCCCCTCTCCCCGCGCCCCGGAGAAGGCGCTCGGCGGTCAGTCGGATCGGCGTGAGCGGGTTCTTGATGTCGTGGGCGATCGCGCGGGCGGCCTCGACCCAGGCCTCGAGACGTTCGGCGCGCGTGAAGTCGGTCAGGTCCTCGAGGAGGAGGACCGCGCGAGCTCCGGCGGCGTCCGCCGTCATGTCGGCGACGACGACCCGCAGGACCGTCTCCCGCCCCTCCCCGTGGAGCGTGACCCGGGACTCGAAGGGCCTCGGGCCATCGAGGGCCGCGAGGACGGGAGCGAATCGCGGCTGCGGAAGCCTTTCGCCGAGGATTGCTCCCGTCGGAAGGAGCGCGTCGGCGGCCGGGTTCGCGTAGAGGATCTTCCCGGTCTCCTCGCGGAAGAGGAGGGCGGCCGGAGTGAGGCTGGCGAGGACGCTCACCGCGGCCTCGCGCTCCCGCTCGAGGAGCTCGGTCCGCTCCCGGACGCGCTCCGACATCGTCCCGAACGCCTCGACGAGCCGGGCGAGGTCTTCCATCTCCGGAGGCCGGATCGGCCCCGGGGCCTCGCCGGCGCCGATCCTTTCCGAGGCCGCCACGAGCTCCTCCACGGGTCGCGAGAGGGCGAGCGCGCCTCGGCCTCCGAACGCCAGCGCGCCGAGGGCGACGGCGGCGGCGAGGAGGAAGAGCCCTTCGACGGCCGTACGTCCCGCGGGGTCCTCTCCGAGGACGACGGCGAGCGTCGTCCGCTCCTCCCGGGAGAGGGTCACGGCGGCCTGGGCAACCCGCCGCCCGCCGGGCCGGAGCGGCGAGCGCGTCCGGGCGGCGGAGCTGGCGCCGTCCGCGAGCGCCGCGGCGAGCGCGGTCGGGAGACGCTCCGGCGCGAGGCCGGCGGCGACCGGCACGGCGCGCGACGCCGCCGCCAGCCGCCCGTCGCGGTAGAGAAGGAGGTCGACTCCGACGACCGACGCCGCCTGGTTGAGGTCGGACGGCGAGGGGCTCCCCGCCACGCGGTCTTCCAGGATGCGCCGCCCCTCCCGCAGGAGCTCAAGGGCGTGCCGCTCGGTCGTTCGCGCCGTGGAGCGATCGAGGGCCGTCCGGGCGAGCGCTGCGCCGAGGGCGAGCGGAACGGCGCCGGAGACGAGGAATGCGAGGGCGAGGCGGCCGCGGAACGTTCCGAAGAGCCGCGTCCCCCGACGGCCCCCCGTCCGCGCGAGGCGGGCGCGCGCGAGCGCCGCGAGCTCCCGCCGAAGGAAGACGACGAGGGCGAGCGGGAGCGCGGTCTCGGCAGCAGCGACGGCCGAGACGAGCGTGAAGACCGGAGACGGGACCTCCACGCCCCACGCGACGAAGCCGGCGCCCGTGCCGCGGACCGACATCCGCCACCTGCGTCCCTGCGACTCCTCGGTCATCCAGCCGGGGCCGCCCCTGCGGACCTCGGCCAAGAGCGGGCCTGCCAGCTCCGATCGCTCCAGCCGTCCGCGACCGAGCGGGCGTCCCGCGCCGTCGAAGTCGATTCTCTCGACCGGACGCTCCGCGTGGACCGGGTTCCCCAGCTCCCCGACGAGGAGCGGGTCCTCCTCGTCGGCGTCGGGCCACGGGATTCGAGAGAGGACGCCCAGAGTCCCGGGGACGGGGAGCGCGAGGCCGATCGCCGTCCCTCGCCCTTCGTCCCCCGGCCGCATCGTGCCGAACGAGGAGAGGACGCGTCCCTGTTCGTCGCGCACGGTCAGGAGGTCCCCCCGTTCGGGAAACTCGTCGTTTCGGCCCCGGAGCCAGAGAGCCCGCGCGAGGTCGCTCATCGCGGTCCGGCTCCCGCCGGGAGTCCAGGGGAGGAGCTCGGGGCTCGAGATCCTCTCCTCCCAGCCGGCCGGTCCTTCCTCCTCGAGCCGTTCTCTTTCGAGCATCGACCGGCTCGCCGCCGCCTCCAGGCGGGACTCGGCGCGCGCGAGCCGCCCGAGGGCCGCGCCGGCTCCGGTCACGAGCGCCCCTGCGCCGACGAGGAGCGCGACGGCGACGGCCTTCGAGAGGAGGTCCGCGTCCGCGAAGCGGGATGCCGGGCCGGAGAGCCCGGCGGCGAGCAGGCTCGCGCCCGCGAGCAGGAGCGCCAGCGAGACCGTCGACGGGGACGCGAACGCGCACCAGACGACGAGGACGAGCCCGATCGCTCCCGCCGCGGCCGTCCCGCGCCCCGGACGGAACGCCTGTCCCGCGAGGAGCGCCCCGAGGCCGACGAGGCTCGTCGCGACCGCCACGAATCCGGCGGAGGTGAGAGGCGCCTCCAGCGGTCCGGTGAAAAGGCCGAGACCGAGGAGCAGCGACGGCACC
>ERZ795054.1989-NODE-1989-length-17937-cov-4.759647_pt1 | contig 17937 bp, 17 predicted proteins | sample MGYA00375138_ERZ795054 | MGnify/ENA primary metagenome ERZ795054 (study PRJEB30183, sample SAMN05720215) | anaerobic digester metagenome | isolation source: active sludge of municipal wastewater-treating anaerobic digesters | place: USA | collected 2014-12-23 ... | reverse complement strand
CCTCCGATCCCTCGGGAACAAAGTCGAATCCGGGACCCGGCTTTCCCTGGACGACGGCCGGCGTCTTTTCGCCAGCGACGACCTCCTGGGGATCGGCCGTCTCGCCGACCATGTCCGTCGGAAACGCCACCGCGACCGGACCACCTTCGTTGTCAACCGGCAGATCAACCCCACCAACATCTGTTCCCTCTCCTGCCGTTTCTGCTGTTTTTCCGTGAAAGACGGCGCTCCCGGCGCCTACGTCCTCGGCATCCGGGACATCCTGTCGCGCCTGTCGCCGGACCTGCGGGAAGTCCACATCGTCGGAGGCCTTTATGAGGGATGGGATTTCGAGGATTACCTGAACATCGTTCGGGAGGTGCACCGGGCCGCTCCCGCCGTGTCCATCAAGGCCTACACCGCGGTGGAGATCGATTTTTTTGCGCGCCGGGAGAAAACGACCGCCGGGGAAATTTTACGGCGGTTGAAGGAGGCGGGCGTGGTGTGCCTGCCGGGCGGAGGCGCGGAGGTGTTCAGCGAACGGGTCCGCAAGATCCTCTTTCCGCGCAAGATCGGCCGGGATCGCTGGCTGGACATCCATCGGACGGCCCACCGCATGGGACTCCGCTCCAACGCCACGCTGCTGTACGGGCACATCGAGACCGTGGAGGAACGGCTCGACCACCTGATGAAGTTAAGGTCTTTGCAGGACGACACCGGCGGGTTTCTTTCGTTTATCCCCCTCCCGTTCCAACCGGGGGATTCGGGCCTCGTCGACCGGCCGGCTTCCGCGATGGACGATCTGAAGACGGTGGCGGTGTCGCGGCTCCTGCTGGACAATTTCGACCACATCAAGTCCTATTGGGTGGCGGTGGGAGAGGACCTTTGTTCGGTGGCGCTGCATTTCGGCGCGGACGACGTGGACGGCACCATTCGGGAAGAGCGCGTGATGCATGCCGCGCGGGCTCGTACCCCCGAAGGACTGACGCGCGATCGGATTGTCCGGCTGGTGCGGGAGGCGGGGTTCGTGCCCGTGGAGCGCGACGGCCTTTACCGGAATCGGCGTGAGGTCCGAGGAGGACGCTCCGCATGAGGTCCCGTGCGCCTCTCCGCGTGGGCCGTATCCCCTTTTTGAACGCCGCTCCTTTTTTCGCCGGGAACGCTTTTCGGGGCCTGGTCACGGTTTCCGCCGCGCCGCGCCGATTGGGGCGGCTGGCGGCCGCCGGCCGGGTGGACACCGGGGCCTTCTCCCTGGCGGACGTGTGGCGGCTGGCGAAGACGTTCGAACCGATGGGGAATTACTGCATCGCGTCCAAACGGAGAGCCGCCAGCGTTCTGCTGTTCTCCCGACGACCCGTTCAGGAACTGAAGGATTGCTCCCTCGGCGTGACCGATCAAACGTCCACCTCCGTCCTCCTTCTGAGACTCCTCTTGCGGAGCTATTACAAGGTCCGGGTGAGGGTCCGGAAAGGGTTTCGGCCGGACGACGCGGCGCGGCTGCTGATCGGCGATGCGGCCCTGCGCGCGAACCGTCGCCGGACGGGCTTCCGATATGTCTATGATCTGGGCGAGGAATGGTATCGCTGGAAGAAACTCCCCTTCGTTTTCGCGCGTTGGGCGGTCCGGAAAAATCTGCCGTCGGAAAGCAAGAAGGACTTGTCCCGTCGTTTGGGCAGGGCTTTGCGGTGCGGGACGGACGGATGCCGCTTTCGCCGGTCCCCCCTCCCCCCGGCCGCCACGACGGCCTACTTGCGGTTGTTAAGCTACCGTTTTTCCAAGAAAGAACGAGATTCTGAAAGACTGTTCCGGCGCTTGCTGCGCGGGGCGGGACTGCTCCGATGAGAACGGCGAACGGCTGGAACCGGATCGAGAAAAAAGTCATGGAGGGAAAACGGCTCTCTCCGGCGGAGGGGGTTTCCCTCTTGTCGGAAAAGTATCCTTTCCTGGAGTTGGGGGCCCTGGCGGATTGGAAACGCTTCCGGCTTTTTCCCGAACGGCAGGTGACTTTCGTGATCGACGCCAATCCCAACTACACCAACGTCTGCGACACGGGATGTCATTTTTGCGCGTTTTTCCGCCGGCCGGGCCATCCGGAGGCGTACACGCTGACGGTGGAACAGGTCCTGGAGAAAATAGGGGCGTCGGCGGCGCGGGGCGCGACGACCGTTCTTTTGCAGGGAGGGCACAACCGGGGACTTCCCCTCGAGTATTACGAAGAACTTTTACGGGAGACGGCGCGGCGGTATCCGGGGATGACCCCGCACTTTTTTTCGGCTCCTGAAATCAGGACCATGGCCGAGGTCTCGGGCCGGCCGGTCCCGGAGGTGTTGAAGATTTTGTGGAACGCCGGCCAGCGCACCCTCCCCGGGGGCGGGGCGGAGGTCCTGTCCCGCCGAGTCCGCCGGGAGATCTCGCCCAAAAAGGGCGGGCCGGAAGACTGGCTGGAGGTCCACCGCGTGGCCCATCGGCTGGGGTACCGAAGCACCGCCACCCTGATGTTCGGCCATGTGGAAACCCCCGGCGACGTGGTGGAGCATTGGGACCGTCTGCGGAACTTGCAGGACGAGACGGGCGGGTTCACGGCGTTCATCCCCTGGAGCTTCAAGCCGGGGAACACGGCGTTGGAGAAAAAGGGACTGCGTCCGGCCGGGGCGGTGCGGTACCTGCGCATATTGGCGGCTTCCCGGTTGTATCTGGACAATTTCCCGCACGTGCAGGCGTCGTGGTTCTCGGAAGGCCGGAAGACGGGGCAGGCGGCCCTTCGTTTCGGCGCGGACGATTTCGGCGGCACGGTGTTCGACGAGAACGTGCACGCCGCCGCCGGGCACCGCGCCGCGGCCGCGGCCGAGGAGGTGGCGGCGCTCATCCGGGAAGCGGGTTTCGTCCCTGTCCAACGCGACACGCTCTACAAAACCTTGAAAATATTTCCCGGGCCCGGACGTCGGGCGAGGAGGTGACCGGTGGAAAAGAAAACTTTCCCCTATGAAACCATCATTTTTGTCTGCAACAACGCGCGGCCGGCGGCGGGCGGGGCCGTGCCGCCGAGGATCTCCTGCGCCGGAGAAGGCCGCGCCGGCGCGGACATCCTCGAGCGATTGAAGGCGGAAGTCAAGGAACGGCGTCTCAAGGGCCGTGTGCGGGTGTCCAAGGCCGGCTGCCTGGACCTCTGCGAACAGGGGCCGAACGTGATGGTTTTTGAAGGTCGCGGCGAGAGGTTCTTTTATGGCGGTGTGGTGGTGAACGATGTCCCGGAACTGGTGCGGAGGCACTTCCCCGAAAATCAGTAGACCGGGCGGATGATCTCCGGCCGGACCCGTTCGGGGAGAAGGCCGCTTCGGCGCGCTTCGGAAAAAAGTTTTCGTATCGCCCGTTCCCCCTCCGGCCCCATGTCCAACGTGTCGCGGTTGACGTAGTTTCGGACGAATTTTTCTCCCACCCGTGCGTCGATCCCCCGCCCGAACTTCAGCGAATAGCGGAGGGCGGCCGCTTTGTGGCGGTAGGCGTAACGGATGCTGCGCACGAGCGCGCCCGCCAGTTCTTCGGCCGTCCGCCGCCCCAGATCCTTGCGGACGACGTCCAGCCCGAGAGGGATGGGAAGCCCCGTTCGACGGAACCACCACGCCCCCAGATCCACCGCCCGGAAAAATCCCTGTCGTTTGTACGTGAGCTGGCCTTCGTGGATGACCAGCCCGCCGTCGGCTTTTCCGGAGGAAACGGCCTGGAAAACCTTGTCGAACGGCGTGACGACCGGGATGAACTTTTTCCGGTAAAGGCGCAACAGCAGGTAGGCGGTGGTCTGTTCCCCGGGGATGGCGACGCGCAGCGAAGACCAATCCGCCGATTCAAAGCGACGCCGGCGTTCCGGCCGGCAGACGACGATGGGCCCGTATTTCCGGCCGATGGAAGCGCCGACCGAAAGGATCCAGTAGCGGTCCGCCACCGACGGGAAGGCGGCGGTGGAGATGGCGGTGACGTGATGTTTTCCGGTGCGGGCGTCCCGGTTGAGGCGTTGGATGTCCTTCAGAACGTGTTTGATGCAGAACCCCTCGGGGAGAGGGACGCCGCCCTGGCTGAGGCCGAAGAACATGAAGGCGTCATCGGGGTCGGGACTGTGGGCGATGGTGAGCGTTTTTGTCACGGGGAAGCGGGAGAGCGGTTCGGGCGCGGGCGGTGACTATTTATTCAACAACGCGATGATTTCGCGGCAAAACGCCGGAAGGTCGTCCGGGTTCCGTGACGTGACGAGGTTCCGGTCCACCACCACTTCCCTGTCCACGTAGTTGGCTCCGGCGTTCCGCACGTCGTCCTGAATGGCGGAGAAGGCGGTGACGGTCCGGCCCTTGAGGATGCCCGCGGAGGCAAGCACCCAGCCGGCGTGACAGATGGCGCCCACGACTTTTCCGGCCTTGTCCATGTCCCGCACGAAACGGAGGACCGACTCGTGGCGTCGCAGGAAATCGGGCGCCCATCCGCCCGGCACGAGGACGGCGTCGAAATCCTTGACCGCGGCGCCTTCGACGCGCCCGTCGGCCGTGAGCGGGTAACCGTATTTCCCTTTGTACTCATCCGCCGTGGTGCCGAGAAATTTCACCTCGGCCCCCTCCTCGCGCAGGCGCAGGGCCGGGAACCACACTTCCAGGTCCTGATAATCCTTCTCCACCAGGACGGCGATCCGCTTGTTTTTCAAGGTCATCGGCCCGCTCCTCCCTCGGCCAGGATGTAGCGCAGAAGCGTTCGCGCCATCACGCCGGTCGCGCCCGCCGGGGCCATCGGCGTGGCTTTGTTGGTCCAAGCCGTGGCGGCGATGTCCAGGTGGACCCAGGGTGTCTGGCCCACGAATTCCTGCAGGAAGAGGCCGCCGATGATCGTCCCCGCCTCCCCCTCGTTGCCGATGTTCTTTAAGTCCGCCACCGCACTGTGGAGGTGTTCCTTATAGGAGGGTTCCAGGGGCAGACGCCAGATTTTTTCGCCGGATTTCTCCGAGGCCCGCCGGATCTTTTCCGTCATAACGTCGTTGTTGGACATCAGGGCCGTATAAGCTTTTCCCAGGGCCACGGTGGCCGCACCGGTCAGCGTGGCCACGTCCACGATGGCGTCCGGTTTCAGGTCCGCCGCGAAAGAAAGGGCGTCGGCCAGGACGAGCCGTCCCTCGGCGTCCGTGTTCAATACCTCGATGGTCTTGCCGTTGGCCGCCCGAAGGACGTCCCCGGGTTTGTAGGCGTTGCCGTCCGGCATGTTCTCCGTGAGCGGGGTGATGCCGTGTACCTCCAGCCGGGGTTGAAGGCGACGGAGGGCGTGGAAAACGGCGAAGACCGCGGCGGCGCCGGACATGTCGCATTTCATGGTTTTCATGCCACCGGATGCTTTCAGGGAAAGGCCGCCGGAATCGAAGGTGATGCCTTTGCCGACCAGGGCGAGGCGGGCCTTGGGTTTGCCGGCGGGGACGTATCGCAGGTGTACGAGCGCCGGCGGGTGGGCGCTGCCACGGTTGACGCCCAGCAGGGCGAACATCCCCCGCTTGGCCAGGACGTCTTTTTTAAAGATTTCGACTTTTATCCGGTCCCCGGCCAGCTCGGATGCTTTTTGGGACAGCATCTCCGGAGTTTTCAGGCTGGGAGGTTCGTTGATGAGATCCCGGGCATAATTGGTCATTTCCGCGTAAAGCGCGCCTTGGGAGATCGCCGCGTCCAGTGAGACCCGTCTTTTTTCCGGAACAAGGAAGACGATCTCGTCGGGCATGACCGTTTTGTCCGGCGACGATTTGTGGCGCAGATACCGGTAGCTCCCCAGAAGAAAACCTTCCACAAAGGCCTCGATGTTTTTTTCCAAAGGGCCCGAGGCCTTCGGAAGCCGGACGTTGAGCGTCTTCATCCCGACATCGGAAGCGCGTTTGGCGGCGGTGGCCCCCAGAAGACGGAAAACCGGAGGCCGAAGTTCGTCCCGCTCGCCGGCGGACAGAAGGAGCAACCGCTGGGCGGGTTTCCCCTCCGGCGGCCGGACGATGAACGATCCTCCCGGTTTCCCCCGGTAACCGTCCTCCTTGGCCGTTTGTAATACGGCCGGAGGGCAGTTCTTGGCCGCCCCGTCCCAGAAGAGCTGCTGCCCTTTTTGAAAAACGAACACCGCCAAGGGGTCCTTGGGATCAAAACGGTCGGAGAGTGAAAAGCGTGTCATAGAGGGCATCCTTTTGAGGAGGAAGCGGGAACCGGTCCCGTTCCTCGAGGTTGGAAATTCTTTCATGTCCGGACCGGGGTCACCGGTCGGATCGGCCGCATCCGTTCATTATAACAAGTTCAAGAATAGCCGCCGCGTGGGCGGAGGCGGAAAGCGGTGCGGCGGCCGCGCGAAAAAGAGGGCCCGGTGAATTAAAAGCGAGGCCGTTCGAACCGGGCCTGGCAGTTGATGCAGTACCGGGCCTGCGGCATGGCCCGCAGCCGGGTGCGGAGGATCTTTTTGTGGCAGGATTCGCAGAGCCCGAACCGCCCCTGTTCGATCTTTCGGAGGGCGGCCTCGATGGCATCCAGCGTCTGGCGTTCGGTGTCGGAAAGTTCAAAGAGCAGTTCCCGTTCCGATGATTGCGTGGCGGCGTCCGCCTCGTCCCCGACCTCGAGGTCGGGCATCTCTTTTTGCTGTTTTTCCTGAACGAGCTTCATGAGATCGTTCCGCATGATGGTCAGGCGGCGTTCGTAAAATTGGGTGCCCGGCTGTTTTTTGATGCGGCCGGATGCCTTTCCCCCTTTTTTTTCGGCTTTCTTTTTTCGCGAAGGCATGGTTGTTCTCCTTTGATGGGTTATCGTACGGAAACCACTTTAATGGTGCGGAGGGTTTCTCCCTCCTGGCCGACGACGCGGATGTCCTTTTCCGCCAGGTCCTCGAGGTAGTCCACGATGGCCTGCGTGATGCGTTCCCCCGGGATGAGAACGGGGATGCCGGGCGGGTAGGGCGTCAGGGTTTGGGCGGAAATGTGCCCGGCGGCTTTGGAAAGAGGCACGCGTTTCGATTTGTAAAGAAGGAAAACGTCGCGGGGCACCATCACCATTTCGGTGGCGAGCGTGGGGATCTGAAGGACCCAGTTCTGCGCGCTGCCGTGGTATTTCTTCTCGATGTCCTCCAGGGAGGAGACCAGTTTGTCCACGTCCGACTTGTCCGAGCCGATGCCCATGATGGCGATCAGGTTGAAGAGATCGGAGGCGTCCACCTGGACCCGGTATTCCTTGGCCAGGATGTCCTCGATCTCGTGGCCGGAGAAACCCGTGCGCGTGACGTTCACGGTCAGTTTGGTGACGTCGAGGTCGTAGCCGCGCGCCATGATCTCGTTGCGGCCGAAGCAGGAGAAATTTTTCGTCTGGTTGAGGCGTTTTCGGGCGCTTTCGGCGTGATGGATGACGCGGGAGAGCATGGATTCCCCGTGCATCACGGCCTGGCGGCGGGCCAGGTCGAGGCTCGAGAGGATCAGATAGTTGGGGCTCGTGGTCTGCAGGAAGGAGACGACGCGCCGCACGCGGGCCAGGTCCACCAGGTCGGATTGAAAGTGGAGGACGGACCCCTGGGACAGTCCGGAGAGGATTTTGTGGATGGACTGCACGCACAGGTCCGCCCCGGCCTCCACCGCCGAGACGGGCAGGTCCTTGTGGAACTTCAAATGGGGGCCGTGCGCCTCGTCCACCATGAGCACCTTGCCCGCGAGTGGCAGATCTCGGCGATGCGCACCAGGTCGGTGGTGATGCCGTTGTAGGTGGGGCTGGTGACGAACACCGCTTTCGCCTCGGGATAGCGGCGCAGGGCGTCCTCGATCTGTTCCGGGGACGAATCGAAGAGGATGTCCAGGTTCTGGTCCACCTTGGGCTGCACCCAGATGGGCCAGACGCCGGAGAGGACGATGCCCGACATGGCGGATTTGTGCGCGTTGCGCGAAATGATGACGGAATCTCCCGGCTGGCAGGAGGACATCAGCATGATCATGTTGCCGACGGAGGAGCCGTTGACCAGGAAGAAGGAGTGTTCCACGCCGTAGGCCCGGGCCATCAACTGCTGGGCCTTTTTGATGGGTCCCTGGGGATCGTGAAGGGAATCGACTTCGGGGAAAACGGTGACGTCCATGTAATACATGTTGCGGCCGGTGAAATCGCGCAGGCGCTTGTCGATGCCGCGCCCGTTCTTGTGGCCGGGCGTGTGAAAGGAGACCACGCGGTTTTTGGCGTGGGCGAGGACGGTGTCGAAAAGCGGGGTTTTGTTCTGTCTCATGACCTCATCTGTGACGTCGGTGAATGTGAAAGTTTAGCAACTTCCGAAACGAAAAGGCGGTCCGAACAGTGATAAACGGAGAGGGGCCGCGCTCGGCGAATTTCCTACGGCGAGTTCAAATATTAAGAAGCTTCCGTGGGAGTGTCAAGGAATTTTGTTCCGTCGGACGGCGGCGCCGTTTTCAAGGGGGCGCGCCGCGGAAAGAAAGGCCGCCGCGGAACGGGGCCGGTCAGGAGGCGTGCTGGAGGATGCAGAGGTTTTGCGCGTCCAGAATCTCTTTCCGGGCGCGCATCTCGGCGAAGGCGCGATGGGGCATGCGGACGTCGCCGAGGTTCCCCGTGGGGCCGTTTTCGGCGGAATGGAAATCGGAGCCGCCGGTGACGAGGATGCCGTAATCGCGGGCCAGCGTTTCGTAATGTTTCGCCGTGTGGGGCGGGTGATGCGAGTGGTGGGCCTCGATACCGTCGAGCCCGTTTTTTATCAGGAAGTCCCAGGTCTGCCTTTGTCGCGGTCCGCCGTAGAAGGGGTGGGCCACCACCGCCAGCCCGCCGGCCCGGTGGATCAGCTGGATGCATTCCAGGGGCGACATGAGGGCTTTGGAGACATAGGCGGGTTTCCCTTCCTTTAAGTACTTGTCGAAGGCCTCCTGGTAATTGCCGATGAACCCCGCGGCCACCAGCGCCCGGGCGATGTGGGGCCGGCCGACGGTTTTCCCCTGGGATTGTTCATCGATCTTTTCGGCTTTGAGCCGCATCCCCAAGTGCGCCAGTTTGGCGACCATGTGTTCGGCCCGTTTGAGGCGGGTTTTTCGGAACATGGCGAGGGTCTGCTGGAGATGGCTGTTCCTGGGGTTGATGAAATAACCGAGCACGTGCATTTCCGTCTCCACGCCGTAGGCGTTGCGGACGCCGGCGGAGAGCTCCACGCCGGGGATCACTTCCACGCCCGCGCGGCGGCCTTCCGCCTGGGCTTCTTCGACGCCGTCCGTGATGTCGTGGTCGGTGAGGGAGATGACGCCCAGCCCGGCCTCCCGCGCCGCCCGGACCAGCTGGGAGGGCGTGAGGACGCCGTCGGAGTAGTTGGAATGCGTGTGGAAATCACAGGCGAGGGGGGTGGTCATGGACGGCGGGAGAGGCGACGCGTGGCGATGGACGTCATTCATAAAACCTCGGAAGATCTCGATTTGGCGGGGATATCGCGTGAAGAATATTTTTCCGGCGTTGCGGCGAGTCAGCGAGAAAAATTTTTAAGCAATGCGCGGAAGCCGTAAGCACTTTACTACATTTTATTTTTTTCTGTCAAATCACCGACGGAACGCCGCGGCCGTCGGGGGCGAAAAAAAGTCCCGTGTCCTCCGGGGATTTTCGGTCGGCGCCGGAAATCGGGAATTTTTCAGCAGAACTTCTGAAAATTACGGCCGGGCGGTCGGCCCTTTTTGTTCGAGGGAGCGGTAGAGAAGGTAGGAAAAAACCACGGTGCAGCGTTTCGAGGTGAGTTGGGGCAGAGAACTGCGGACGGCCGGCGAGGTGGTGTCCACGGCCTTGAAGGAGACCCGGCGTTTGACGTCCCGGCGGATTTCGAAGATGACGTGATCCAGGATGACGTAGGCATCGTCCCGCAGGATGTCCGACAGGGGAAGGAAGAGGCGGTCGAGGAAAAGGTTCACTTCCAAGTGGCCGCGGTGGGCTTCCAGTTGGACGATGTTTTCCGTTCCCAGGTGACGCCGGCGGAGATCGTCGGCGAGCCCCTGTCGGTGCCGGAGGATGTCTTGGGCGTTGGTCGGAGAAGACGGAGAGCTTGTGGGGGCCGGTGCGGCCGACGCCGAGGCCGCCGGCGCCGCGAGGGCCGTTCCCGGGGCCGCCGCGTCGAGCCCGGCCGGCGTCGGGGCGGGGGCGGTCGTGGCGGCTTCCATGCCGGGGAGTTCGGAGATGGGGGCGGCGTCCGGTTCCGGAACGTTGTCCACGACATCGTCCACGGGCGGCGGCGGCGAGGCTTCCGCGGCTTTGGCAAAAATGGCTTCCAGGGGAGACAGAACGTCTTTTTTTGCCGACAGGTCGCTGTCCGCGCCCGGGATCCCCAGCCCGGCGCCGGTCAGCGGCGAAGGTTCGGCCGTGTTGATTTCCTGGAGCTGCTTGGCGACGTTGATTTCCTTTTCGACGGTTTCCGCGGTGGACGGCCCCAATTTGGTTTCGACGATCTTCTGGCTGCAGAGGAGCATGTATTCCCGCGCCATGGAGTTGTTGGGATCGCTTTTCAATACTTTGATGAACTGTTTCAGGGCCTTGTCGTAATTCCCCTTTTCGTAAAGCTTCATGGCGTTGTGGATGACCCGGTTCATCTCGGCCGCGGGGAGCGTCGGGGCAAGGAACAGGAGCCCTCCGGCGAGGAAGACGGCGGCCCACCGGCGATTTTTGACGCGAACGGTCTTGAGTTCCATCGAATTCGGCATATGTTTTTACGGCTGAGAAAGCATCATGACCGCGGTGATCGGGCCCCTCTCGCGCGGGACCATGGTGACCAGGGTGATGTCGTCCGTTCCGATGACGAGGTTGTCCTGAAGGAACTTTTTCCATGTGTCGAGACGCTTCTGGGCGAGCGCGGAGAGCTCCGGTTTTTCGTAAACGATGACGCGGAACGGCGTCCCTACCCTTCGGCGCATGATGTCCAGCGCCGCTTCCAGAAGAGGGTCCATCTCCGTCGAGAAATCGGCGGAACCCCGCTCATAGAGCCGCGCGTTGTTGAATTCCACATGGAGCAGGCCGTCCTCTTCATACTGCAGGGCGTCCAGTTGGACCGAATCGCCGAAGAAACGTTGTTTCTTTTCATTGTCGTCGGTCACGGTGAGGACGGCGTTATAGGAAGGTCCGACCCGCAGGCCGAAGCGGCCGTCGTCGAACCCGTCCCACTCGAGGAACGGCCCGGTGAATTTGGTCCCCTGCTGGGAGCCGACCACCTGGTTGTTTTGGTCGATCACCTGGAGTTCCCAGCGGGCGGGACTGACGTCCCTCGGGGTTTCGATCCGGAAAAACGGCGGCTTTGGCAGCTGGACCATGAGCGGGGAAACGGTCTGCCGGGATTCGAGCTCGACGAGCTGAACCTGTTGTTCGAAAGTCATGTGTTCAACGGGGCGGTCCAGGATGGCGTCCGTTTGGCCTTCGCGCGAAAGCGTGAGCACCTCCCGGAACGGGATATCCAGCGCCGGCGGCGTTTTGATGACGGGGATCTCGTCTTTGGCTTCGCCGGTGACGGTGACGTCGAGGGAGTCCTCCTCCTTGTTTTCCACCGCGGCGGAAACCGGCGCGGCCGCCTGAGGGTCTTCGGCGCGCAGGGTCCCGGCCCGGGACCCGAGGAGCAGGCCGAGGAGGAAAACGCCGAAGAGTCGGAAGAACAGCGGAGTCCGCGCGTCTTTTTTCATTGGACCGAAAAGTTGAAAGTGATGGTGCCGATCTCGTCGCGATACTGGTCCGGCGGAAGAGGCGCGAATTTCCACTGCGCCAGGGCTTTGACGGCCAACGCGTCCAGCGGCGGGTACCCCGATGTTCGGACGACGAGCATATTGTCTTTCACGGCCCCTTCCGGCGTGACGGTGAATTGGATCAGCACCGCCGCCTCGACGCCTTTTTCACGCGCCCATTCGGGATATTCGGGGACCACGCGCGAAAGGGCCTTCCTGTCGGCGAGCGGACCGGTGATGAGGAACATGGGTTTCTGCACTTTCGGCGCCATGCGCCGCGGCAGGGCCGGCAAGGCGGGGGCCGACGTCGGGGTCTTCATCGCGTCGGCCAAGGGGTTGGGCATCTGTTTGGAGTCCAGCCGTTTCCCCTCCTTGGCCGCGGCCGCGGGCGGCGCGGAGATCGAGGTTTGCCGGGACGAGCCGCCGATGGTGATGGCGGAAGCTCCGCCCGTCCCCGCCAACGCGGGCGCGGCGGATTCGGCCCGCGGCGTCAATCCGCCCGGTCCTTGCGCCATCAGGGCGCCTTTGTCTTTCAGTCCCACCGTGGGAGAGAGAATGCTTTTGTCCGCTTGGGCCCGGGCGCCGACGGGCACCACGACGATGTTCCCCCCGCCGCCGATCTTCAAGTCCCCGTCGTCTCCGCCGATGGACATCGGCATGGCGTCCTTGGAAACCTGGAACCCCGATTTCCCCTGCAGTTTCGGGCCGCCGTTGGCCCCGCCGACGGCGGAGAGCCGGGAGCCGGCCGTAAGAGCGGCTCCGCCCCCGCCGATCTTTAGGTCCTTGGTGTCGTTGGGGCCGGAGAGTTTTAGTTCTTTCCCGGCGAAGGAGCCCTTCCCCTGCAGGAGGCGTTTTTCCTGCTCCAGTTTGTCTTTGAGGAGGTTCGCCTGCAACTTGGCCTCCGGTCCGCGTGCGATGGTGTCCTGGATCTTCGGTTTCGCCGGCAGGGGCGGTGGCGGCAGGGAACGCTGGAAGATCTGCTGTTTCACCTCTTCCACCTTCTTCACCATCTCCTGGAGTTTTTTCGGGGCTTCGGGGATTTTCGGAGGGAGGACAACGGGTTTTTCCTTCCGTTTCTTGATCTGTTCCTCGATGTAGTCGATGTTGACCAGCCGCGAAAGGGATTTGGCCCCGTGCCGTTTGGGCGGCGCCTTGAAATGGAGGAACATCAGCGGCGCGTGGAGGATCAGCGCCACCGACAGGAGGAGGACGTCGAGCTGGAGCGGCTGGCGTTCGTAGAGGAGGTTCCAGGAGCGCATCATTGGGCCGCCCCTTTGGGCTGTTCCGTGCCGAGGGAGATCCGTTTGGCCCCGGCGGTTTTGACGGTCTTCAAAAGATCGGTGAGCCGGCCGTAGGTCACGTTCTTGTCGGCGCGGATGACCACCGGCGTGTTTTCCCCCTGCTCCGCCAGGAGCACGGGGAGGAGCTTGGGGATGTCGCCCGCCTCGATGAGGTCCGTGTTGAGCGCCATTTTTCCGTCGGGCGTGACGGAGAGGGAGATGATGTTCTCCTTCTCCTCCTTCGTCTTGGCTTCCGGCAGTTTGATGGTGAGGTTGGGCGCGTCCATCAGGGGCGACAGGATGAGGAGGATGACCAGGAGCACCAGGCAGAGGTCGATCACCGGCACGATGTTGATGCCGGCGATGGGGGCGTCTTCGAAGCTGCGGGCGAGCTTTTTCACGGGGCGGTCTTCTCCGCGCTTTCTTCGACGCCGGCCCGTTTGAGCAGGGACACTTTTTGCGCGCCGTTCTGTTTGGCCAGGTCGAGCACCTCCACCACCGCGCCCACGGTGATCTGCTGGTCGGCGGTGACGAGGACCGGACGGTCCGGGGTCTCCTCCAGCCGCGCCCGGAGGGCGGCCATGAGCTGGTCGAGACTGTCCGCCGGTACGTTGTTGAGCGTGTATCCGGATTCCGCGAGGGCGATGAGCAGGGGTTCCACCGGTTTCTTCTCCTCCTGGGGTTTCTGCTCGATGTCCTTCTCCGCTTTCACCGCCGGCGTGGCGACGTTGATCATGGATTGGGTGATCATGGGAGAGAGCACCATCAGGATGATCAAGAGCACCAGCGTCAGGTCCGCGAGCGGAACGACGTTGATCTTCTCGGTTTCCTCGACCTCTCCGCTTTGAGACGGATCGTCCATCTTTTTCTTTTGTCCTTCCGGGTTACGAAGGCCGCGGTTAGATTTCTTTTCCGCTGACCACCAGGAGCAGGATTTCCTGGCCGAACAGGTTCAGGCTGTTGAGCACGTACTTGAGACGGAAATTGAAGTAGTTGTAGATCAGGGCCGCGCTCACGGCCACGGCGATGCCCGCCGCGGTGGCGATGAGAGCCTCGGAGATGCCGGCCGCCACGATGGTGGGCCCGCCCGAACCGGAGAGGGCCAGGTCACGGAAAGCCCGCATGACGCCGAGCACCGTGCCCAACAGGCCCAGCAGCGGCGAGATGAAGCTGAGCGTGCCGAAGATGCCCAGCCGCCGGCTGAGCAGGGCCTGCACGCGCTGGTAATAGAGGGTGAGCACGGTGTCGATTTCCTCCCGCGACCCGGTCTGCGCGGCGTCCAACTCCGCTTCCAGGGCCTGGGCGAGGAGCCCCCGTCCGCCGGAGGCGATCTGTTGGGCCTCTTTCAGTTTTTTCTCCCGCACAGCCTGCTTGACCCGTTTGAACAGGGAAGCGTCCACCCGCGCCATGCGCGTGAAGAATATCCAGCGTTCCAGGAATACCATCACCAACACGATGGACAGCACCAGGAGCACCGGCATCACCAGACTGATCTTCATCAGCTCGATAAACGTGAGTTCGTGCATGAATCCTCCCTTGAAGTCGTTAAAGTCGTTTCCGCCCCGGCGCTAGGGTCCGAGGGTTTTGAGGCGTTCTTCCGCCATGGCCCGGCTCTGGTCGTCGGCGGCGTTGGCGACGACGTCGCGGTAGATCTCCGCGGCTTTCGCCGTCTCGTTCTTCGTCAAATGGATTTCCGCCAACTGCAGGAGCCCGGCGGTGCGGTAGGCGTCGTTCTTGGGCGCGAAGAGGCGCAGGTCCTCGTAGGCCTGTTGTTCCCCCGCCAATTGATTGAGGGCGCGGTAGCAGCGGCCGGCGTTGAAGAGGGCCTCGGCGTATTCCGGCAGGTTTTTCGGCACGCGTTTGTACACGTCGGCGGCGCGGGCCTCCTGGCCGAACTTTTCCAGCAACTGTCCCATCTGCAGATACGTGGCGCCCACGTCCTCGCCGTCGGGATAGAGCGCGATGTAGCGCTCGTAGGCGGCCACCGCGTTGTTGACGTCCTGCGCTTTGGCGTAGCAGACGGCCACGTTCAAGTTGGCGTTCTTGGCCATGGGATCGTCGGGGAACTGGGCGGCGAAGTCGCCGAACGCCTTGGCGCTTTCGGCGTATTCCTTCTGATTGAAAAGGCCGACGGAGAGATGGAACATGGCCAGGCTCCGCTGGGCGTCTTCGGGGTAATAGCGGATGAAGTTCTCATAGGCCGGGATGGACTCGAAATATTTTTCCTGGAGGTAGAGCGACTCCGCCCGGTAGAACGCGGCCTGCGGGGCGAGCGAGGAGGACGGGAACTCCGAGAGGATCTTCTGGAAGTATTCCCGCGCCTTGTCGTAGCTCTTCTCGTTGTAAAGTTTGGCCCCTTCCTCCCAATAGATGTCGGCCAAGATGGCGCTCTTGGGCTGGTTGCGGGTGAGTTTCTCGATCTCGTCCGGCGTTTTCTTGGCCTGATAGTAGGAGGTCTGCAGGAGCTGCAGCACGCTGGGAGCGAGCGGGTCGTCGGGGAAGCGGTTGAGAAAGTCGGTGTAATGGACGATGGCCTTGGCGAAATCGCCCGCGTTGTAAAAGCACTGGCCGATCTGAAGGCGGGCGTCCTTGGCGAACTCGCTCTTGGGGTAATTGCCGATGAGTTTTTCGTAGTCCTTCACCGCGCCGGGATAGTTGCCCGTATCGAAAAGGGTCTTGGCCTTGCGGAAGAGGGCTTCCGAGGCCTGCGGGGCCTTGGGGTGGGTTTTGACGAGTTTGTCCCACGCGGCGATGGCGTCGCTGTAGTATTCCGCCCGGTGCAGCGCCAACCCCTCCTGATACAACGAGAAGGCCGCCTGTGCGTGCTTGGGATCGACCTCCCGGAAACTGCGGTAAGACGAGGCGGCGTTCTCGTAATCCTTGGCGTTGAAGAACACGTTGCCCATCTCCAGCATGGAGGCGGCCATGAGGGGCTTGTTGCCCTTCTCCTGGGCGGACTGAAGCGTTTTTTGGAGGGTGAGGATCGCCGTCGGGAAATCCTTGTCCACGGCGTAAGAGACGGCCTCTCCCATGAGGGCCTGGGTCCCCAGCGGATGGTCGGGCGGCGCGAAATCGAGGAATTTCTTGTAATGCTCCCGCGCCTCGGCCCCGTTCTCCAGTTGGAGGTGGGCTTCCGCGATCCAGAAAAGCGTTTCCGGGTTTTTCTGGCGGATTTCCAGCGGGACGGCGTTCCATTGGTTGTTGACCTGGGTGACGATCAGTCCGTGCTGCTTGGAACGGAAATAGGTCATGGCGGTGAGCTGGAGGGCCCGGGCGGCGTAGGGCGTGTTGGAAAAATTCTCCGCCACCAGCTGGTAGCTCGCCGCGGATTCCGGCGTGCGGCCCAGCTTGTCGTAGGCGTAGCCCTGGGCCACCAGGGTTTTGGGCGTGAGCTCCATGTCCCAGGAGGTGCTGAGGAATTCGTTGGACTGGCGGATGACCTCCGCGTAATCGCCGATGGCCGCCAGCGACCAGATGAGGCGGTAGATATTGTCCGGCGTGCGGCCCTTGCCTTTGATCTCCGCTTTCAGCAGGGGCACCATCTTCTCGATCTTGTTCTGTTCGGCCAGCGACTCCGTGAGGAGGTAGTTGACGTTGGGGTGGAGGCGGTGGTCTTTTTTCTTCTTCTGCAGGGGCCAAAGTTTGGTTTCCGCGTCCTTGAAACGGCGCATGTGCATGTCGCTGCAGGCCAGGCGGTAGAGGGCGAGGGTTTCCCAGGCGTCGTCCCTCTCGCCGCGGTAGATTTGGTCGAAGGTGCGGGAAGCCAGCGGATAATCCTTTTTCTGGTAGAACGTTTCGGCCAGTTCGAATTTGGCGCGCGTGCCCCAGACGGTTTTCCGGTGGTTCTGCACGACCTTCTTGAACGTGCCCATGGCGTCCACGGGCTTGTCCAAAGACCGCTGGCAGAGTCCGGCGAAATAGAGGCTGGCGGGGTTGTCCGGATCGCGCTGGAAAAGGTCGAGCGCTTCCTGGAACTTGCCGTTCTCCCAGTGGACGAGACCGATGGGCAGGATGAGCGGGACGTGGTTGGCATAGGCGGGATGGAAGGCCAGGAGTTCCTGGATGCGCAGGTAGGCCTCCTCGCGGTTGCCGAGGGCCAGCGCCGAGACCGACAACCCCAGGAGCGCCTCCGGCAGGATGGCCTTCACGTTGCTGTTGCGGACGGTCATGTAGGAATCGGCGGCCTGTTGGAAAAGGCCCTGGCGGAAATAACAGTCCGCCAGTTTTTCAAGGACGCTGACGTTGAAATATTTGTCGTCGAAGGTGACCGCGGCGAGTTTTTGGAAGATCTCCGCGGCCCGGCGGAACTCGCCGCGCTGCAGATAAAGTTCGGCGGCCAGGTATTGGGCGCGGATGCCGTCGGTGGCCGGCGCGGTGGCTTGGATGAACTTCAGAAAGTCGTCGAGCGTGCGTTGGACGTTCCGGGGGGTGAACTCCAGGGTGTAGGCGGTGGGGGCGTCCGCCGCCGGCGGTTTGGCCCCCTGCACCGCCGGGGCCGGCAGGGAGAGGGCCAGCGCGACGATCCCCGCGACGGTTCTTGCTTTTTTCGAGCAGGATCGGAAGAAGAGGCCGTTCATCGGGTCACGTTTTTCCTTTGAGGGGATGCGGGGTGATCTCCCGCCCCAGGAGCATCAGGGCCGTGATGATCATGAAGATCAAAAACGCCTGAAAGAGCATGAGGAGGGCGCTCAGCCGGGTGGCGGTGTAGCGGACGGTGATGGAACTGAGTCCCAGGCATAGGTTGACCAGCAGGATGAACCCCACGGTTTGACGTTCTTCCATTCCCAGATGCATGAGGCGGTGATGGAAATGGTCGCGGCCGACGAACTCCAGCCATTCGCGCACGTTGCGCACCCGCCCGTTGCGGATGCGGGAGACGGTGGTGTAGATCATGTCGAAAATGGGGATGGCGAGAATCAGCAACGGCGTGGACAGCGACATCAAAGGATTCCGCACCGCCCACGAGCCCATCACCGCCAG
>ERZ795054.1988-NODE-1988-length-17937-cov-5.926351_pt1 | contig 17937 bp, 18 predicted proteins | sample MGYA00375138_ERZ795054 | MGnify/ENA primary metagenome ERZ795054 (study PRJEB30183, sample SAMN05720215) | anaerobic digester metagenome | isolation source: active sludge of municipal wastewater-treating anaerobic digesters | place: USA | collected 2014-12-23 ... | reverse complement strand
TGCGAACTCGGCGACTCCAGCTTCGCGCCGATCAGCGGCGCAAGCAAGTCGTCAAAGTAAGTGTCCTTGTTATACATTCCAGGCTTCGGATTTTCCTTGACCTTCAGCCGTTCCACCTCGCGTTCCAGCGCCTTGATGCGCTTGACCACGCTCTCGTCAAACTGGCTCATAACTCGCCTCGCAACCTGATGTCGATCTGCTCGCCATTGTCTTGGTCCACCCTGACCCTGACGCTTGAAACATGGCAATCCACGAAGTACCCGAAGGCTTCCACACTGACCACGTCCCCGAAGCCGTAATGGATGCCGAACTGCATTCCAGGCGTGTCGTGCATCGTGCCCGTCATGACTTGCTTCGGCGCGTATTCTTCCAGTGCTGCGTCACCATCCGCCTCCAGCGAAGCCGTCAATTCGTGGTCCCGCGCGTCTACGAACAATTCCCTTCTGTTCCACTTGCTTGCCCCGATCCGCGTGGCATTGGTCCTTGTGACAGTCGCCCGCTCCGCCTCCTCGCCCTGCCCGCCAACAAGGATCGCGTTCCGTTCCTCCGCGTGGTATGTGCCGAAGCTCGCCTCGCTCAGGTTGCCGTACTGCTTCCCCACCAGTCTCGGATCGCCCGATGTTCGCCCATGATTTTGCCCTCGCTGTCCGGTGTAAGTGCGAAACTCGAACTCCCCTGGCGCGGTTCGTACCACGTCGAAGTAAACATTGACCCCCGCTTCCTTTGCCTGTTCTGCGAGGTCCGTAACAATTGCCAGCACGTTCCGGTACGCGAAGCCCTTCGTGATCGAAGCGCCCCCAGCCGACAGGTCCGGAGCGACGCTCAGCTTCAGCCTGCCCAACGCCGCGTCCGCGTATGCTCCAAGTTGCTTGTTCACGATAACCTTCATCATGTCGTCAGGATAGCCAGACTTTTCCGCGTCCGTTGAGCCAGCCGCCGCCCATACGATAGCCGTGTCGAGCAGCCAATTCGCGTCATCCGCCGCAAGCTCGATATATTCGCGCCCTTCCCCGTCCGTCCAGAAGCGCCAGTCCTGAAGGAAATAGGCGGTCTCGTTCTGCAATTCCAGGCTGCCCCCGCGCTCCCGCCATATCTCGAATATGTCGCCGACTTGGAAGTCTTCGTACTGCATCAACCCGCGCGGAAGCGTAATGAGCAGCTTCCCCACCATGTTTTCCGTGCGTATATACTCCAGCGAATTGAACGCCTGTATAACGCCCTTTTTTACGCCTTGGTGCGTGTACCAGATTGCCTCGTACCTCATAACAGCGCCCCATCAACTCCCCAGAACTTCGGTGTCCAGAACATGAACGCCCCCGAATCGGTGGTCGTCCCCGTCATGAATAGCGACATGGAATTCGATCCTGGCTTCAGGTAGAAGTTGCCGTAATCCGAACCCGCCACCACGTAGCGCATCAGGTTGCCCCGCCCAGACCATCCGCTATAGAAGCGTAGGTCGAGCGGGTCAAATTGCAGATTGATGTGCTCCCCCGCCAGAAGCGTCAGCCCGTCGAATTGAATCGACTTGCCAGTCGTGTAATTCGCGATTCCCTTGAGCGTGCCTGGTCCGCGTATCTGCATGAACGGGTACGTGTTCGCGCTGGCTGAACTGACCTCCACGTTGACCGCCACGATGCCAGTGTCTACGTTGTCCGATGAGCTCGCGCTGGAAAACGCGCCGCCGATGTAAAGTGACCCGTCGCTTGCTTTGAGCACCTGGTTGACCGACGCGCTTCCAGGCAGGTCAATGTCCAGCGCTTGCCACGCCCCGTTCCTCCATACTGCTATTCGGTCAGTGATCGTCATCCCGCCTGCGGTGGTAAAGTCGCCTGTCACGTATACGGAGTAAGCGCTCTTCGACATGGTTGGGTCGCCATCGTAGATAATATTGATCCCGCGCACAACCCCATTGACCCCCGATCCAAGCGCTTCCCACGAGTTTCCGTTCCAGCGAGCGATGTAAGAGATGTTACTGGACCCGATGGTGGTAAACGCGCCGCCCACATACAGTCTGCCCTGCCCGTCGAAGGCAAGTGTTAGTACTATGTCGTTTGGCTCGCTTATGCTTACTCGCTTAAATACGTTTTCATCCGGTCTCTTGTAGCACAGATAATCGCCGTACCCATCCGTTGTAGCGTTGATGAATTGACCACCGATATAGAGATCGCCGTTTGGAGCGAAGCTGAAAGCCTGAGCCGCTCCATTTAGCCCTGATCCTACCGTTGACCATGTATCAGTATTATTATCGTAATATGCAAAATAAGCATTATTTCCATCTCCACCAGCTTTTGTAAAAGAGCCTCCTACATAAACAATTCCGCTTGGGTCTATTTCGATAGCACGAGCGGCATAATTTAAACCAGTCCCTAATGCGGAGATAGTAGGTGAACCTTCAGGGTCTGATATTTTAACAATGTCGTCGCCATCAGTGCTGCCTAAGTCGTGGAACGAGCCGCCGATATAAAGATCGCCATTAGGATCAAACGTCGTTGTATATACAGTGCCACTGATTCCTGAAATAACGGATTCCCACGCCTCCGTTATCGGATTCCACCTTGCTAAATAATCCGCGTCTGTCGTCCCGCCAGCATCGGTAAAAGACCCACCCACATAAATCTTTCCGTCAGGTCCTTGCGCCATGCAATAAACTGCGCCGTTCAGCCCAGTCACCAAACTCGAATAACTCCCGTCGGTGGATGGACCCTCGCACCAGTTCCCCTGCGCGTCCCGCTTGACAATGTACTCAGCCGCGAACTCGGCGTACAGGTCGAGCTCGCCCCCGTCGTTATACGCGCCTTCCAGCAGGCCGCTCGGAATGGCGAAGTTGAGCACCGCCCGCTGGTACGTCGGCAAGTCCGGCGTGTCAACTAACGTAGCTGGCAACGGAACGCACCGAATGTCAATCGGATGGGTCGCCTCCACTCCGTTTACGTCCACGCCCTGGTAGCGCACAACCATCTCTTGCCCTTCCCACTGGTCGGGACGAATCAGGTCAATAACCGCTTTCCTGTTCGTTTCAATCTCGCCCAAGGAAGTCCCAAGGAAGTCAACGATGAGCGAGAACTGGCGGCTTTTGCGGGTATAGTCCTGGTACATGTCCCCACCGCTGGTCATCTTGGTGAGCGTCTGATTCCAATCGCCATGCCCCAGTCCCACCGCTTGCACGACGTGACAGTACGATTCCAAGTCTATAATCTGCCCGCCCGAAGCGTTCTCAACGCTCCGAATGGTGCTCGAATTACGCGCGATCCCAGACCATCTGCACCCTGGCGCGTACCCGTGCATCAAAGTGGAAGCCGCGCTGGCTTGTTCGAATTGCACCCCATCCACGTAGAAGGCGGCGCTCGATGTGGACGATGACGTTTGCAGAATATCGACCTTGTAATTGCTTGCTGTTGCATCAGCCAACCAGGTGACTTCTGCTCGTTGCCAATACCCCGTAAAAGTGACATTCTTGCTTGCTTTTGAAACAAGAGAATTGTCCCTGATCGAAATGTTTACCATTACTCCCGCAGCCCCTTTCAGGTAGCAGGAGAACGTGTAGGATAAGCCGGCGGATACTGGTACGATGCTGGTGGCATAACTGCCAACGCCAGCCACCGGATTTATCTGCATACAGTACGCGCCGAATCTCTGCTCACTGCCCGTTAACGCGATGGTTACGCCCGGGCCGTAAGCTGTCCAATCCTCCACCCCATCCGGCGGGTCGAAGCGTGGATTCTTCAGGTAGTTCGTTCCCACCGCTGGCTTGATGATGTAAAACTTGTGTTTCGATAATACTGGTGCTGTCATGCGTTCCACGCCTCCATCAGTTCAAACGCCATTCGTACATCCGCCGCGTTGGCAGCTGTCGGCATGGTCAGGTTGTATACGTTTCCCCCGCGCGTGTCCCGCATCGCTTCCTTTACCCCCTGCTTGACCGCGTCCGCGATAGCGTCAGCATTGACCCCCGCCCCGCCTCTCAGCGCCGCCATCGCTTGCGTGTTGGAAACGATCCTCCCGTTCGTCGCGGGAAAGAACGGTTCTGGCCCGCGCTCACCAACCCACATGTGGGGAATCATGGAAACTCCACCTTGCGCGAAGGCTTTCACCGGAACGCCAGCCGCCCCGCCATAGTTATTCTCGTACCAATCCCCATCCGTTCCGTAATACGTCTTGACATAGACGCGCTGTTCCTTATCGAGTAACTTGTACTGCTCCAGAAAGTCGAAGGCAGAAATCGCAGCGGTAATATCGGCTGTTACACTCCCCTCTTTATTATTGATGTTGTACCCATTGATGGTTTCAATGGCGTTCCCATAGGCTTCCATAGCTTTCGCTGCGCCTTCCTCAGACATCGTCCCCATCGCAATAGCCATGTCGAAGTACGCGGCTAACTCCGACTCCGTAACGCCCCCAATGGCAATCGTAGCTGCGAACATGTCGAGCGTTACCTGGTTGGCGAGCTCGGTCATTTTAGCTTTCAGCTCGTCGATTTTTCCCTTGGCCTCCACCCACTTTTCTGAGCCAGTAGGTTCAGCCGCCATAATCTTCTCTTGCTCGGTAATATCTTCCAGGATATCCGTGAAACTCTCGCCCAGCTTGATGATGCCTTTGAAGTTATTATCGAGAGAAGTTATATCGGCTAACGCCATCTCTTCGAGCGACTTTGCTAATTTGTCTGCATCATCTTTAGCTTGCGCCTCCGTGATGCTCAACGCGATAAGGTCTTCAGCGGTAGTGTTGGCGGCCGCCCCAGCCAAATCCAACGCGCCTTGCATTTTCTCAATGAGCGCGTTGTACGCTTCAATGTCCGTGACTTGTCCCAGTGCGTTTTGTGTCGCAGTAAATTCTTGTTGGAATTTCCCCGTAGCAATGCCAGCATCGTCAAGCGCGCTTTTCAGTTCCCTGAACGTCTGCCCCCGCGCGAAATCTGATCCAAGCGCATAGAATAAGTCGGCGAAAACTGTTCCGACATCAGCCGTGCCAGCCTTGATCTTGTCGGAAACATTTTTCCAAATAGCTCCAGCGCGTTCCCACTTCGCAGCCGCGTCCAGCGTTACGCCCCCAGTTTGTTCGATGATCCCCTGCGTGCTTTCAATAACCGCGTTGACCATCGCCTGGCGTTGTTCAAACTCCGTCAAGTCCCCAGCCGACTTTCCAATCGACTCGGCATATTTCTCGTAAGCGTCTTCCAGGTCAATGATGATGCCGAGATTGTCCAGTATTTTCGGCGATTGTCTTCCAATACCACGAATGATCTGGTCAAAAGCATCCGTCACCGAAAGTCCCATCGCACGCCCGCGCACAATGGCAATTTCCATCAAACTCGCCATTTGTTCAGCGCTTGTACCAACGCCTAACAATAATGCTTTGGACGCGCTGGCGATAATGTCAAGATCGGACACCGTGCCCAGCGAAGCCGCGCTGACGGCAGCGACAATCTCGTCCATGTCAAGCCCCATTGATTCAGCTAAACTCGCGGATGAATCCTGCAACCTGACAATAGCCGCCCCTTCTTGGCTGAACTCGATAGCCTCTTTCAGTGAAGCAATCACAGCAACGGCGATACCTACTGCCGCTGATATGCCAGCCACTAAGGTATCGAAGTCGCCACCAAGTTTCTCGGATGCAGCTCCACCATCATCTTTCAATCCGGTAAGAGCATCGCCGACCTTCTTGATTTCTCCTGAGGCTTCGTCTTTCGCTTTTATTCTGATATCTACTGTCGATGCCATTATTTTCTACTCCGTTGGTTAGCCGCCTTGACCCGCTCGTTGCGATCCGCCAGCCACCGCGTCCACCACTCTTGTGTCAATTCAGCCTCCATCTGTTGCGCCCGCAACGGATCGTACCCAGCCGCCTCCAACACTACCGCCCAAACAGGGGGTGAGCCTACGCCTGCAGCATAGTACAGTCTCAGCTCACCCCGCTCGATGGGGGGATGTCGGTCTTGTTGCCGCCTCCAATAAGCGCGAATAACTCGTCAATCTGCTCCTTGGTAGCGTCCATGAGCGCCTCGTACGCCTCGTCCTTGTCGCTCGGCTCAACCACGTACCCAGCCAGGAAGCGGCATAAGTTGTCGAACTTGCGCGTCCCATTGTTCTCGCTTTTCTGCGCCTCCTGGAAGTCGGATAGTGCCTTCAGCCGTCTCAAATAGCCAGGTGTGCGCTCATTCGGCAACTCAAATACAACCTTCTTTGGTTCAGTCATTCATGCCCTTTCTACTAAGGCAACGTGCTCAAAGCGTTGGTCACAATCGCGCGGAAGATGTTTCCCACCGTCCCGTTGTAGGTGCCCCTGAACGTTCCGGCGACAATGTCGTTGCCGTCCTGCTCACCCAGCACGTCGAAACTTTCCCACTTGCCAGCGATGTCCAGCGCGAGTTGCTTGTTGCTCGTCCCATCGAAGGTCAGCCGCATAACGCGCGGAGTGCCTGCCCGCCATAACGCCTTCTCAGCCACAGCCGTCGTGTCGTGTTCGAAGGTGATCTGGAGCGTGACTTCCGGCGTGGTTTGCTTGATGAAGCTAAAGTACAGCGCCCCGTCAGCGGTATAGACTGGCAGCCAGCCGGTGTTGATGCTCAGGCTCATGCCCAGCAACTGGTTGGAAATCTGCGTGGTCGCGGGGAACGCCTTCACGTTGTCGATGTATAGCTTGCCCTTGCTGAACAGAATCTCTTCCACGTCAGCCAGCGCCACATTCGCGGTGAATGTACCAGGCTCAACCTGCCGCCCAACGATTTCCGCGCTCACCATCAACGCCTGCCCAGCCGACCCCGTCAACTGCATCGAGCGCAGGAAGCCGAATCCAAACTCTTCCTCAGCCGCGTTGTCCCCACCCTCGATGGTGTATGTCGCCAGGTCTGTGCTCGCCACAAGGTCCGTCGACGCGTAAGGCATGGTATACGTATAGTTATAGTTACCGTTGCTGTCTGTGGTCGGCGTTGCGCTCTTGATGCCCATCTCGAACAGGTGGGGAAGCTGCTCAAAGGTCGCTTCGTTCTCGCCCAGGGTCAGCCCAGCCTCGTACCGCGCCACGTATGAGCGCCCAGCCGGAACTAACATGCCAATGTCTTCCGCTGGGAACATCAGTTCCATGTTGTCGTGGATCAAACCAGTGCCGCGCCATACAATATCCGCGTCTACTTTCGTCCCCTGCGTGGTTTCTTTACCAAGCTGGATTTTACGTAATGCTTTAATTCCTGCCATTGATGGCCTCCTCTGATTGTTCTTCCTCCGGCTTTCCCGCCTTCGGTTTTCTAATGATTTCCGTATACAAGCCAGTCGCGACTAACCGCTCCAGCCCATAACGCTTGACCTCCGGCGCGGTCAAATCCCTGGCTGGTATGCCAACGATGAACGAGCCTTTCCCAACATACGTGACTTTCATGCGTGCCTCTTTCTCTTAGGCTTCAAATCCTCATCCAATACGTTCCCAATGTGGCGGACGTACCGCTCAACCGTGGTGAGCCTCAACATCTGCGCATTGTCCACCGCGTTGTCCAATACCTTGTCGTCGCTCATCGCCTCCCGATTCTGGTTCAGAATGTCCACCAGGTTGCCAGCCTTGCAAATGAACTGGCAGTGGTGCGCCACCGCGTAAGCCTGCTTGCCCTGGTACGTGATCCGCTGGTCCAGGTCCTTCTTGGTGTAATGGACGTGGAAATCCCAATCGCGCCCAATCGAAGTGCAGAAATCGCGGTCCCACTGTTCGGGGATAAACTTCCCCTCTTCCAGCACCGCCCGCGCCCGCGCCCAGTCCTTGGTGTACGTGTTTCCCCAGCGCATCTGCGTGCGAACAGGCCACCCGCTCACCTGCCCAACGTTGGGAAAGAAGTTCATCAATTCCACCTGCGCCTTGAACCAACCAGGGTAGTAATACATGTCGTCATCCGCCAGTCCGATGATGGTGGTAGGCGGTACAATCCGCAATAAGCCAGCCCGCCCGCTGGTCAGCCCAACATTCGGCACTAACACAACGCCATCCGGCTTGTACTCGTCCAACAACCAGTCTCGAAATTCAGGGCACGACCCGTTATCCCAAATCAGAATGTCGCAATCCAATCCGGCGTTCGCGCGCATTGTCGTGAGCGAAGTCTTTACCACCTCAAAGCGGTGTTCGTGGTAGCCTTCAAAGTTCGGCAAATGGACCACCGCGCTTGCCACGTAAGGCTTGTATCCTTGCGCCAGCGCGTGCCGATTCGGGTTAATGCCGTCTCTCATTCCTACGCCTGCACCTTTCCCAGCACAATCAGCGTGTCCGCCCGTGCCACTTCCACCCACTCCGAATCGCTTTCGATGATCTCGTCTACCACCTTTTGCACGCCAGGATGACGCGGTGAAGCGTAATCGTGGAACATGACATAATCCGGCGCAAGTTTCCTGACGTTTAGCCAGTCGGTCTTGCACCCCTCGTAAGAGTGAGCGCCGTCAATCAACACGACCCTCGGCATCAGCCCTTCCGGTAAGTCCAATGGGTGGGAGTTCTGCACCATGATTGTGACCCGCTTGTCCACCTTGAAGCGTTTCAGGTTTTCCTGCACCTTCTTGAGTGTTGGAATCTTATGGTCTGCCACCGGATCGCCGTTATCCCAGTACCCGCCCTCCATCTTGTCAATGGAATAGACGTGCCCGTGCACGCCGTTATTGATCTTGGCTCGTGCCGCCAGGATCGCCGTGCCTCCCCACAAGCATCCGATTTCCAGATAGTCGCTGTCCAATCCGGCGAACTTGTAAAGCAGGTCGCTCTCGTCGTGCGTGATCAACGCCAGCCGTCCAACGATCTTCTTGTTTATTTCATCGTGCAGTTCCGCGCCAGTTCTCACATCATGCTCCAATCTATAAAGTCTCGCTTTATGGCGTAGTATCCGCCAGCGTCTTTGTATTTCCGTTCCAGCACGTCAAACATGTTCATCCATGCCAGCCGCCGCCGCTCCTCCGCGCTCATGTTCATCCGGTTCATCGAGTAGCCGATGTCCGTCACCTTCCTAACCACCGCGTCCTCGCATACCCACAAAGTCCGCCCAGCCTTGCGTGCCAAATAACAGGTTTCCAGGTCAATGCCCCACGCGTAAACAAGCTCAGGGTCGAAGCGCCCAATGGAGTCGAACCAGTCCGCCCTGTAAAGCGTTGAGATGTTGTCCAACATCCACGTCTTTCTGCACCCACCACCCCCGCGCGTGATAAGATGCCCCCATGCCCCCTTGTAATCCGGAGTCAGCGCGTTTGCCACGCCCACCGCGTTGGGATCGCTTTCCAACTTGCGGACCATCGGCGTGAGCGGGTCGCCCGTCAAGCCTGGTACGAACTCGGTGGAAGTGATCAGAAACCAGTACGCGTCGTACTTTCCTTCGAGTGAGTCCAACCCAGCCAGCCACCCGCCCGTTGTCTGAACGTTCTGCTTCAGTGGCAAAGTCGTATACTTGGAAGGCGGGACGATGTCGCTGGCGTTGTCAACCACCACGATGTCCAGCTCGCTCTTGACGTGAGAGCGCATATATTCCACCAGCGCGTCCGTCCGTTCCGGCATGTTGTAGTTGGTTATGATAACCGCCGTTTTCATGCCAGCGCCTCCGCCATAACCTTTACGGCTTCTTTCCCGCCAGCCATCCGCTCGTTCTGGTCGTGCACGTTCATCAAATACTTGCTTTCCATGCCAACGCCGGTCAGCAAGCCAGCCTTCCCCACCGCCTTGACGTATTCCTCAACCAGCGCCAAATACTCGTCGCACCGTCGTCCCCTGTACCCGCGCGAAGTCGCAGATTTGAGTTCGTCCTCTTTCGCTTTCAACGCATCCGACGCGGTCTTGATGTTGTGCTGGTGAGCCGTCCAGGCGTTGGTCGAGTTTGCCATCTCGCCTTCGTAGACTTGCCGGCTCAGGAAATACGTGCCAGACTCCGCCTCCATCACCCTGCACGCTTTCAAGTGCCGCGCGTCGGTCTGAATCGCGCCGTCCAACAGGTTGAACTTGTGCGCCATCTCGGCCTGCTGGTTGACGAACTTCTCGAAGCTGTCCATCCCAGCCTTGTAATCGTTGCGGAACGATTCCACCAGGTCGATGACAATCTGCTTGGCGTGCTTGTACTGTTCCAGCACTTCCCGCGCTTCCACGCTCAAGTCCTTCACCCGCTTCTCAAACACTTCGATCCCGATGGTGATGTCGCCATCGTACCCGTACAAAGGCGATGTAAAGAACTGGCGCGAATGGAAGTCGATCACAATTCCCCGCCCAATCGCTATCCCGCACCAATAAGCAACACCTGGTCGCTGGTGCGCGTACTCGGTATTGGTTTCCATCTCAACGCCGTACAATTCGATTCGCTTGTACCGCTTGTAAATAGCGTAAGCCAGCGCGTAAGCCACCGAGCTCGTGAAATACTCCGGCGCTCCCGCGAACTCTTTCCTGATTTCATCCAACGGAAACTTGACCGAAGCCGGAACGTCCTCATAACAGTCCTGCATCAGCACCGGAATGGAAGTCGATTTCAACCACTCGTAATGCTTCGCGTCGTTGCGGTTGGTAGAAGATCGCCACACCACCGGCTTGTGAAGCTGGATGACGTAATCCGCTGTGGGAACGCTGCCCCTGCTGACCATCTCGTTGAAAACGATCACGTCACAATCCGTGCGCGTCCTGTCGAACTCGCCCATCGTGCCCTGGTGCATACCCAGAATAACAGCCGTCTGTTTCAAGTCTGCCTTTCTACTAAGTCGTCGGTGTCTCGCGGAACTTCAACGGCACCTGGAAGCTCGCCATCTGCGTGGTAATGCGGTCCCACTGCGCCGGCATCACTGTAAAGCTCACCGGAAATACAATCGTGTCCACCTTGGCGTTCAAAGTCGGATCCGCCGCCAGCCGTCGCAAGTATTCCGGAATGATGTTATTGAGTTGCGTGTACGCAGACTTCATTGAAGTGCGGTTAACATGGAAGTCCACATTCACAGTCAGCAGAAGCCGCGCGGTGGTGGAGTCGTCAATCGAACCCGTCCCATTCGCGATGTAGGCAATCGCCAAGGGCATGACCGAAGCGTCCTCGGTAGGGTACGAAGGTGCGCCCCTCACAGTCTCGCTCGTGATCGCCAGCGCGTGGTATTGCAAGCGTGCAACAGCATCGTCAATAATCGACATGGCTTACTCCCCCCACACGATGTTATGAATCTGGTACGGTCTGAGTACCATTTTCACGTCAGGGTCGAGCTCCTGCATAAATATCATCTCGCCCAGGTTGGGATTGGCTGCCCCGTCCTGGTACCCCTGCTTGGCACGCATGAACCACCGCACCGCTTGAATCTTGCAAGCCTGCTCGATGTCGGCTGGCGGAGTGGAAGACCATCCGAATCGCCCCACCACTTTCACGCCCTTCCTGACTTTGCCCCAGGTTCCCTTGCTTCCAGCCTCGTTGTCTACAATCAGCTTGAGAATCGGGTAGCCAATCGAAGCATAGTTATAAGGCGCGACAAAGTAATCCGAATCAGCCGTCCAGGCGGTATAGTCCGAAGCCGCCCGCCCCCCGTCGCTCACCGCCACGCTCGTAATGCTGACGGCTGGGTCAATGTAAAGTTCCTCGTTCCCGCTGCCATCAAAATAGCGTGTCTGGCTGTCCGTGGTCGGGTAGAAGTAGTTTTCCCAGCCGCCCACAGCCTGGTCGATCAGCCGGCTTGCGGCGGTGATCATGTTCGCCAGTACGCCATCGTAGGTCGAATCGTTGATGTCGAATAGCGGCGAGTCAGGCACATCCGCCTTCACCTTTTCTACCGTCACGTAATCTGCCATGTGTTCCTCCAACTTGGGGAGCGGATATTTCTACCCGCCCCCCTTCGTGTTACAAGCTATTAGGTGCTTGCGCTGATATGCTCAGCTTGCGGGTAGCGTTCTTCAATCAGACCGACCACGCCGACGGCATAGTTTGTCGCGTTGTCCACGCCCGTGATGCTCACCCGAACGCCAGTAGCGTCCGAATCGAGCGGTTGCACAGACGCGGGATCAACTTCAATCATGAGCGCCATGTTGTCATTCGTGCCGACAACAGACAAGCCAGAAGCGGCGCAAGTGGTAGGATCGCCCCAGTTGTCTTCGCCAACAGCCGCGGACAAGCGATAAACAAACGGAATCGCGGTGTCGTTGGTCGTGGTAGCGCCGACGTTCGTGGTGGCATCGACTGTGATGACCATGTTATTGTCATCAGAAGTCATCGCTCCCCAGGTCACCAAAAAAGAGAGCCAATGGGCGTTTTTCAAACTCGCGGCGTAAGACTTGACTGCCGTGGTGGTCGCTGCAGGTGCTAACAGCGGTACAATGTGAAGTTTTTCAGCGTATCGGGCCATCTCTCACCTCCGATTAAGTAGAAGCAGCTAAGGCGACAAACGGACTCAAAGTGTTCGAGCCATCGTAAGCCGTGATCGCGGCGTTGAAATAGGGCGCGCCATCCACGCGGTAAACAAAGCGGAAGGCGGTCTCGTCATAATCAAACTTGACATGGATGCTCGATGCAGCCTCAACTCCACCCTTAGTGATAAGAGCGTAAGCGGAAGGTGATGCAAGTAGAATGTCGCCAACGGTGCCCAAGTTCGGGCAATACTCGTTTTCCACAACTGGACGACCAAGCAGTGTTCCAAAGGGAACGTCAGGACGAACCGAGCTCGCGAACACCGGCATCTGGCCGATGCTCATGTTGAGCAGTTGCGGGTACACGGCCGGATTCACGAACCAAACATAGTCGTTGAACCCAGGCAGGCGACGAGCCCACATGCGCCCAATGTCCAGCGGGTCGATTTCCGAAGCGTCCGTGCGTGTCGCGGACACCAGTGAACCGGATTGCAAAATGCCAGCCGGCTTGCCAACGCCGTCACCATTGATGATCGCGGCTTCAACAAGGAAGCGCAACTCACCAGGAACATTGTTGCTAATCCAGCTTTCCAACGCGCTGACATCATCCAGCAGTTCGTCGGTGGCATAGCACAGCGCGGCCACTTTCTTGAGCTTCAGTTCGATCTGGCGGAACTTGGGTTTGCTCGCGGTCTTCTGGGCAGCTTCCGCCAGCCAGTAGCCTTGAACGCCACCCATGCGTGAACCAGTCGCGCGTGAAGTCTCGTCCACCGCGTTGATGGTCAAACTATTACCAGTCACGCGGATGGGGTTGAAGTAGCTAAGGACCGTGCCAGGATTCCACATCGCGCTGAAAATGCCAGACGCAATCTGGGGTGGCACAAGGTAGCCGCCCTGGCTGGGCGTGGTCTCATTCAACCCCGTCGCCTTGAATGGCTTCAGCCGTGGCTCTTCCTGTCCAGGATAAATCTCAGCCGCCTTCACAGCCTGGAAAAACTCCCCAGCGGTGAATGGCTTGGCCTTGAGTGAGCGGTCTGCTTCATCTTCGGTCACAGTGGCGTATCCGCCTAAGTGCTTCGGACGAGCTTCCTCGTACGTCTTGAGCGCTTGCTCAACAGCGCCCTTAACGACTGCTTCCACGTCAATGGGTGGAGCGGTCTTGATTTCTTCTGCCATGATTTCCTCCTCATGGATTGCTTCCTGCGTTTCTTCAACGTCAGGATAAATAGATTTAATTGGAATTGCTTCGTTCCGGTACTCCGCCGGCGATTTCGTCAGCGTTGCCTCTGCCAGTGGCCATGTCTTGATTAGGTAAGAACTTCCTTCCGCGCTCTTTTCCACGAGCGAACCGCCCGCCTGGCTCGACCAGCCCAGCTTCCCAGCCTCGACCAGTTCGTATATCCGGCGTTCGTATTCGTCCCGTAGTTCAAGCTGTGCTTCGAACCATGCGCCAACATCGTCGTAACGCACAACAGCGCCACGTCCGAGCCGCCGACTCTTTATGACCGAGTCGTGTCCATGTTCGTAATACACAGGCAGGCGGTCACCCACCTCAAGCCCAAGGTCTGTCTCAGGCGTAAAGTAATCACCCGTCAGGTCCACATCCTTCGGGTTTCCCCAACGGATCAGATACCCCGCGACTTTGCCGTCGCCCAGCGCCTTCACAGCATCCCCGTAGTAGATTAGGTTGTCGTTCAATCGACACCTCCTTAACACAAATAAGCCAAACGAAACGCACCATCGCGCCCATTTGGCTTCAGTACCCACTGACCACCAGGCCTCCGTGTTGCAGCACCCGCCGCCCGCACAGCACTCTATTCAGTTGTCAGACTTGCTCATCAGCGCACCTCGCGCTGGTATTGCCTATAATCCCGCTTTACTTATTGCGTGGTCCACGCCCGCCTTTGCCTTGCGCTCAATTTCCCCCGCGCGTTCCTTCAGGCGTGAGCCGACTGTCCACCATCCGATCTTCATGTGCATCCGTGCTTGAGCGTTATCGCCCACCACAAAACCGGCGTAATCAACATCGTTGTATACCAGCGTATCCTCACCCTCACCCATATACTGCCAACCTTTTCGCAAAGTCGAAGTGCGGCGCGGTGCGCCTGGTCGAATACGCTTCTCGCGAATCGCCGCCATAACAAAGCGCCGTTGTTTCTCACTGAACCATCCGCCATAAGCAGTTTGGAACGGCACGTAAGCATAAGGCGCGTACTCGCGCATAATGTTGAGAATGTAAGGTGTGACGTAATTCCCAGCCGCGTCCCTCGCCTCTTTTGGAAAACGTGCCAACTTCGCCCGCAACTCCTCCAACCCATCAATGACAATGTCAACTGGCATTAGAAGCCTCGCCTGTTATCCGTATCTTGTACGGATTCCATTCACCTGCACGCACCAGACAATCCGGACAGTGCTCAGCCGGCCCTAACATCCAGTAACAATCGTAACCATTCGGAACGCGTTGAATGTCCCACATGCATTGACAGTTCACCAAGCAGGTTGTGGACCCATCGCCAGGATAAGCCGGAAGGTCAAGCGGAATGTCGCTGGCATACCCGCGCCAGAACGCCTCACTGGCAGAATTGATGTACATGTTCAGCCGTGCCACAATCTGCGCCTCGCTCAATTGTCCAGCTTCGATCTGGTCCATGAACGGATTCAGATACTTGTACTGTTCTTTGAGCATCGCCCCGACCTTGCCCCAGTCGGATTGCGTCATGTTATTGCGCCCGCCCTTGCCCATGACGTACATGTCGATATAAGTCTGCCTGATTGTGTTGACGACTTCCTTGCGATAAACTTTGAAGTTGATCGTCTCGGAAGCGTAGACTGTGGTAAGCCCAGATAGCGTCTGCTTTTGTTGCGTTAGGAATTGAGCGCGTAAAGCGTTCATCTCGTCAACGCCAACAAACCGCCCTGTCTCATGATTGCGGTAACGCTTGACGTTATCGTCCCAGTACCACAACGGCTTATTCTCTGGCATCGTCCTCTCGCTTCACTTCCGCGTCCAATAAGCCCTTGTACTCCGGCATCAAGTTATCCCAAACCTTCAACGCCAGTTTGATCTCAGCTTCCGTAAAATCCTCAAATTCTATTGGGGGAAGTTTCTCGCCCTTGTAAGGTGGAAGTTTTTTATGCTTGTCTTTTGAATTTGGAGCTTTCATGAATACCTCGACATCCTGGAAACCGCGTTTAACGCAGGTCTCGCAATCCGCATATTCCAGCATGGTCTTTACCATGTCGCCTATGCTGTCGGGTATCACCACGCTGGCATAATCGCACAGCGCCGCCTCGCCAGCCTCAAGCCGAGCGAGCGCTTTTTCCTGCCACACTTGCAGGTCATCCTTAATTATAACCCATGCTGCCGCCCCGTCGATGTACTCGAACAGGTCTGGGTAACGCTTCACACTCTCGCGCAGCGCGTCCAGGATCAGGTCTTTCACGCGGCCTCCGCCATCACGACTTCAACCGCCTTGTTCAGCGCGATGGCCAGTTCCTTCAGCGCGTCATCATCCCGCCGTTCCAGGTGGAACGCGGCTTCAATCTCGCGCTCATTCTGGCAGTGCGGCAATCTCTCGCGGATCATCGTCCCAATCTCTTCCGGCACTTCCTTGCATACGAATGGAAAGTCCAGCGACTTCCCGTTCTTCAGCTTGCGGAACGCCAGGTCTTGCCACAACTCCAACTCGCGTAGCTGTTTGATGGTCAGCGTTGTAAGCGACTTCTCAGGCACCACGACCCCGTCATCCTCCGGCTCGATTTCTTCGATGGGCGCGTCGCTTGCCCCCGCCGGTTTCGCTTCCAGCATTGACTCGTCCAGGTCTTCGTACTCCACCCCGTCCGGTAAGTCGATCCCCACCACCTGCGCGGCGATGCTGGGCTTCATTCCCGAACTAACGTAAGCGCGGTATGCCCCCGCTCGTTCCTTCTCTTCTTCCTGCCCCTTCTCGCTCATCTCTGGGCGGAACTCGAACCGCAAGCCCAAGGGCTTGAATAACTGTTCGTTAAGTTGCCCCTGCATGAACCACGCCCAAGGAATGACCGAATCCCTGAACCAGACGGTATACTCCGTTTTGGCAGTGGCATAATTCGCCGAGTTGGAAAGTAACAGCGACAGCGGCATCCCAGCCGCCATCGCGATGTCCGCCAGCTTCGCGTCGTGCAAGGACGAGTCGGTCAGGTTGTCAATGCCCTCGCCAATCACCTTCGTGTCAATCGCGTCCGCGTTGAATACTTTACCCAGGTACTTCGTCCAGCCGTGCACGATCTTATCCCACACGCCCTCGATCTTCTCGCGGTCTGCCGGCGTTGGCACGCCCTTCACCATCAGCATCGTTGGCTTGATTCCGCCCCGCTGGAAGAAGCTCTGCACGTAATAGTCCGCGTAATACAACACACCCGCCGCCGCCATCAACGCGCGGAACTCGGTGTGGTGCGAAGGGACGAGCTCGGTGGTATGGTCCAGCCGCCACAAGTGGATGATGCGCCCCTCGTCCAGCGGGTAATAGCGCGTGTCCGTGCCAATCCGCCGTTCAAAGCCTTGAAGCCCATCCCACTTGTCGATCTTCGGTGATACTGTCTCAGGCAGAATGTAGCGCAGCTTCTTCACCACGCGATTGCCTTCCATCAGCCCGTAAGCGGTGTTGGTCATAAATAGCGACAGCCGCCATAAGCGCAGAAGCTCGCGCGGGTCGTGCATGAAACCAACCTTGTTCTGCCAGCCCTCGCTTGTATCGAACTCGTCCTCGCCCTTGTAAATCGTGAAAGGCATGTTGGCGATGGACTCCGCCGTCATGTTTGCAACTCTAAAAACAGCCGCCACCTTCGAGTACAAACTCTCGTTGGTTGTGTCCTCAGGCTTGCCGCTGATCCAGTTCCACGCCTCGTCCCGATAGGCTGGGAGGTCAATGCTCTTGACGGTTGCCCCGTCCGTATACAAGTATCTCGTTTCAGGCATAAGCCTCCATAATTAACTCACCAGCCAATTCGGGCCACTCAGCCCGTACCATGCGATTGCCAAACTCATCACCGTGTCATCGTGCATCCCGTCCGGCGCGCTGTAACTGAAACTTCCGCTCGCATTTCGCTTCGCCTCGAATGACAGCAACTCACCCACCAGCACAGGCTCGTCTAAGACTCGAATCAGCCCATTTTCGAAGGCCGCCTGCAAACTTTGGATGATTGCTTGCTTGGTCGCGGAAGTCGTTGTAAATGGCACGATTGCCAGCCCGCGCGTAACCAGTTCGTCAATCACCGGCCTGCCGATTGAGTTGCTCTCTACCACCATCGAAGTCAGGTGATAGCGGTGGTAGACCGATTCCAACCTGTTGATCAGGACGGGATAATCCACCCGATTAAACCTGTCCTGATGGACCATCTCTTTGCTCTCAGCATCCAGCACGCTTACCACCGTATAGTCCACGCTTGCCGCCACATCCACGCCAGCCACGTACTGCCGCCCCTTCTCAGGGTCACGCGGTGAGAGGACTGCCGCCTCTTGCACGCGCCTGAACACGCCGCCCTGATCATCCACAAACTCCGCAAGGTATTCTTGCCGATAGATAATCTCAGGCAGATCACGCCGTGCCGCTTCAACTTCGCTTGCCGCAATGTAAGGATTGTTGACGGTCG
>ERZ795054.1978-NODE-1978-length-18004-cov-4.547551_pt1 | contig 18004 bp, 10 predicted proteins | sample MGYA00375138_ERZ795054 | MGnify/ENA primary metagenome ERZ795054 (study PRJEB30183, sample SAMN05720215) | anaerobic digester metagenome | isolation source: active sludge of municipal wastewater-treating anaerobic digesters | place: USA | collected 2014-12-23 ... | reverse complement strand
CTTCGGGATCGAGTGTAAGGCGAAAGGCCCCGTTTGTCTCGGTGTTTCTGACTCGACAGGACCTCGACAGAACGACTGGACACGGCGCGCAGAACGGAGCAGAGTCCGACCCCGTCATGAAAACCCCCGCCCTTCTTTTCCGCTGGTCTCTCCGGCATTGCCTGCATCTGGCACTCGCCGTCTTCACCGCCTGGCTGGCCAGCCTCCAACCCGCCCTGGCCGGCCCGACACTGGTCAGCACAGCCAGCCTCGATGGCCAAACGGTCGCGCTCTGCTTCGCGAACGATCTGGATCCCGTTTCCGCCCAGGACGCCACCCTGTACTCGATCCCCGGCGCGACAGTCTGGAACGCGATCCTGTTGGAGGATCATCGCACGGTCCTGCTGTCCGTCTCCGATCTGGCCGGCGACAGCTACTCCGTTACCGCAACCGGCATCAAAGACGCCCAGGGCGACCCCGGCGATGTGAACGGCGCCGGCCCGATCCTGGGCTGGACCGTTGCGGATCTGGGAAACCTGTTGGCGCCGTCGACGACCTACGCCTGCGGTCCCGATGCGATCTCGACCGTGGTCGATGGCGGGGCGATCTGGTTCACGTCCGATGCCTGCAACTACGTGTATCGGGAGCGGACGGGCGACTTCGACGTTCGGGTGCAGGTCACCAACGTCAGCGGCGGCAACGCGGCTTCGAACCTGACACTGGACGTCCGCGAGTCGGCGGATCCCGACAGCCGACACGTCTTCGCCGCCGTCTACGGCCAGATCCAAAATCGTTGGGCCGCCGCGCGCCGGATCGAGACCGGGGGCGCTTCGAGTGTGTTGGACGGTAACTGGTTTGTGTCGTGGCCGGCGGGAGTCGATTTCCCGAACGTTTGGCTTCGTGTGAAGCGTAGTGGCGAGACATTCACCGTGTACGGCGGCACCAACGGCCTCGATTGGGTTCAAGTCGGGAACCCTTACACCCCCGATTTCCCCTACCCCGCGTCCGTCCAGGTGGGATTGGCGACCGCGGCCACCGACGCTGGCATACCCCCGATCCGGGTCGTGTACCGCAACTTCGGCGAGTTCGAACTGGCCAATGCCACCATCCGCATCACGCAACAACCGCAAGACGTAACCGTGATCGAAAACCGCCCGGCGACGTTCACGGTCGGCGCCACAATCGAGAACGGCCCGCCGAGCGCCCTCGGCTACCAATGGCAGCGCGACGGGATCGACATTCCCGGGGCGGTGGGGACGTGCTACACACTGCCTTCTGTCAACGTGTTGGATGACCAAGCCCGGTTTCAGGTCAAAGTCTCGGCCCCGGGCCTGACCTCGGTTTCGAGTGAAGTGGCGACCCTGACGGTGCAGCCGGACAACACCGCCCCGCAACTCGTGTCCACAGCGGGGCTCGAAGGCCACTCGATCGGGATTTGCTTCGACGAGGCGCTCGATTGGTTCACGGCCACGGATATTAACCGGTACACGGTCAATGGAGGCCTCTCGATCGAGAACGCGCTGCTCATGGCAAACCAACGGACCGTGGTGCTCCAGGTCTCGAGTCTCGGAGCCGGACCCTACACCCTGGGCATCGATGGCGTGACGGATCTGGCAGGCAACCCCGCAACCATCAACACCACCGGCCAGGTGCTCGATTACGCGGTCCAAGACCTCGGCAACCTGCCCGAACCTTCGCTCGTCTATGCCTGCGCGCCCGACGCCATCACCGTGCAGGAAAGCGGCGGCGCAATCTGGTTCAGCTCGGACGCCTGCAACTACGTGCACCAGGAACGGATCGGCGACTTCGATGTGCGCGTCCAGGTGGCACGGGTCGTGGGCGGCAATTCGGCCTCGAACCTGACTCTCGATGCGCGCGAGTCGGCCGATCCCGAGAGCCGGCATGTCTTCGTCGCGGCCTATGCCCAGGCTCAGAATGCCTGGGCAGCCGCGCGGCGCCACGAAACGGCGGGCGCGTCAAGCGTTCTGGATGGGAATTGGCTCGTCGCGTGGCCGGCCGGATTCGGCTTTCCGGACATCTGGCTGCGGCTCAAGCGGAGCGGCAACACGTTCACCGCCTACGGGAGCACCAACGGCCTGGATTGGATTCAGGCGGGTGACGCCTACACGCCGGATCCGCCGTATCCGGCCTCGATGCGCCTGGGCCTCGCCACGGCTGTGACCAGCGGCACGGACCGCATGGAGGCGGAGTATCGGCACTTTGGCGACTTCGTGGTGACGAACGCCGTGATCGTCATTACAGCCCAGCCCGAGAGCATCACCGTGATCGAGAATCGGCCAGCCATCTTCACCGTCGGCGCCACGCTCGAGAACGGCCCGGCAGGGGCGTTGAGCTACCAATGGCAGCGCGATGGCGCGGACATTCCGGGAGCTGCGGGCGCAAGCTACACGCTGCCTTTGCCCGCGCCCTCCGATGACGGCGCAACGTTCCGGGTCCGCGTCTCGGCCCCGGGCGCCACCCCGGTGCTCAGCGAGGCCGCGACGCTCGACGTCCTCTCCGACACCGCGGCGCCGCTGGTCGTGTCGGCTCACGCGTTCGTCGCGACGATGGTCGGTGTCTGTTTCGACGAAGCCGTCGATCCAGCCGTTGCCGGCGATGCGACGCATTACGAGGTCGGCGGGGCTGTCGTGGTCGAAAGCGCAGAGCTCCAGGCAGACGGACGGACGGTGGTTTTGCGGGTCAGCGGCCTCAGCGAGCCGGTCTTTGCCCTGACGGCGACGGGCATTGCGGATCTCAAAGGCAACACCGGCACCACAACGGTCACAGGCGTGAACGCCGGTTTTGCCTATGTGGATGTCGGTGACGCGGGCGATCCGGGCCTTGTGATCAGTTGCACGCCCGGGCCTTTCACGATGCGCGCAGGCGGCGAGGATATCTGGGGCGCGCAGGATTCTTTTGGCTTCGCGTACCAGATGCTCAGCGGCGATTTCGACATCCGGCTGCAGATGACCGGCATCCGCGGAGGCAACGCCTGCACACGGGCGGGGCTGATGGTCCGCGAAGACGAAACTCCGGGCAGCCGAAACGTGTTCGCAGGCACCTATCCGCAAACCGGTGACAATCATTGGGTCGCCACCTACCGGGAGCAGATCGACGCGGCCACGTTGATCACCGCGGGCGGCTACATCCCGCGCGCGGACTTCGCGTTTCCCAACGCCTGGTTCCGGCTGACACGGTCGGGTCAGACCTTCGCCGCGTACTACAGTGCCAACGGCTTCGACTGGACGCCATTGGGCGGCAGCGTCACGGCCGACATCCCCTACCCCAATCCCGTCATGGTCGGCATCGCGTCGTCCACGATCTTCAACTGCGGCGCCGTGCCTCAGGCCTTGTTTGACTTCGCCAACTACGGTCCCACTGTTGCAGAGCCTCCGGCCGTCAGCATTGCCCTCGATGGATCGACTGTTGTGATCAGTTGGTCGGCCAGCGCGGCGAACTTTGCGCTCGAGGAAACAGCCCAGCTCGGCGCAGCCGGCGCCTGGACCGCGGTGTCCACGCCACCCGTGCAGGTCGGCGACCGCGTCCAGGTCACGATTCCTGTCGGACCGGGAACGCGCTTCTTCCGCCTGGCGCAGTAACGCGTCCCATGCCCGGAAAACGGATGCAGTGCACCTCGCGATGGCGTCGCGGATCGAGTTCAGAGATCCCGGGCGCGGGGGCACTGATCCGGAGCGTTCACCTTGCGTCGGCGTGTTGACAGAGAAACGTCACGAGAGGACAGTCCAGACATGAACATCGCCCAAATTGAGGAGGCGGCGCATCGAGGTCTTCCGTTCTCGCTCAAAGTTGCCGACGGTGACCGGTACGACGTGCCACACCGTGACCACATCTTCCTTCCACCGAAGGAGTCGGCAAAAAGGACGTATGTTGTTGTGCACAGGGATGATGGGTACGCCTCCATTTTGCCCCTGATCACGATCACCAGCTTGACGTTCAAAGTGGATGCCGGTGCGGTGTAACAAGGGCCGTCTGCCATGGGGACAATGGGAACAGTCTGTTGTATTTCTCTGCCTCTCAAGCCTGGCGCGGTTTTGCCTCTCCAGCCCGCGTAGCAGACATCATGCGAAATCTGATCGCCTGTGCACTGACGGGGGTGAAATATGCGGGCTGAGGGGTGGACGTCGGAACCATGCCGCCGGAGAGGGCCTGAGTGATGACGATGGACATCTCGAACCAAGGTCTCTCCCGCAGCCGCGCATGCGCGTCAACCTTGGGGAGGCTGAGATGCGGAGCTTGCACGCAAGCTGCCCGCGCACGAGCGCGTCCGGCGGCGCGAAGTCCCGCGGCCGCGGGAGAGTGCGTGTGCTTCAGCACCGCTTTGGTATGGGAAAGCACCGAAGACCGTCCTCGGAAAGCGGCGGTCAACCGCCGCACTGCAAACGCTTCGCGACCTCGGAGTCGAACCGAGCAGAGGCGACTGCCACAACGAACACCGGCCCAAGGAGTTAGACACCCTCGAGAGCGCTGCTCCGAGAGACCACTCAGGAGCTTTGCTTAGGTTGACGCGTAACCGCAGCCGCGGGATCACACCTCCGAGACGGGTTCATCGGCCCAACAGGTTTTTAAGTGAAACAACATCGCTCGATATGAAACGATCGCTAGGATGTCGTGCTCTGGTTTTTATCTTCAGCTCGATCCTGTTGTCATGCGCTCAGGGCATCGGGGCTCCGACTCAGTCGTTGCCGCTTCCCTACCGCGAAGTCTTCGGCGGGAGTCCGCTCGAAGCGGCGTGGACGGTCGATGCTTCCCAGGGCAACACAATCGATGCAAGCCGCGAGGGCCTGAGCATCAGCGCGGCGCATAACACATATGCCCACATCGAGCGCGCCCTCGGGATCGATCACATCCGGGCATCAACCGTCATCAAACCAGGCGCCGGGATCAGTTGGGTCAGCTCGCTGTTTCTCTACTGGGATCCGCGCAACTGGTGCCAGATCTCCGTGCTCGAACACGAGCCCACCTGCTACGCCGTCGAACTGGTCAACGGACAGTTGCGCGAACACCGACGTCCCTTGGCTGCCAAGACGGGCGAATACCGCCTGGCCATTGCCCTGGGACGCGACTGTGTGCGTTACCAGACCAGCCCCGACGGACACGCGTGGTCGAGCTGGCTTGTCCTGGATCGTCCGGAACCGTGGCGGCGCCGCCCCCCGGCCCTCCTGGTTCTTGGCAAAGGATTCAGCCGCGACGAAGGGGAGCCGCGCTACACGGCGCCCGATCTCGACAATGACTACCCGGATCGCGGCAGCCCGACGGTGTCCTGGATCCGAGAGGTCGCAATCGAGCGCACACCGCCCGATGAGATCCGCCTGACGCAGGCCGAGCGTGAGGAACGCGCCACGATCGGACGCGATCGTCTAGGCGAACTCGAACTCGCGGCCCGGGCTGATCCGAGTTTCGAATCCGTGATCCGCCATTTCCCTCCGATGAAACACCCGCGCGAGTCTCTTGGCGTGAAGGATGGCCCAGACGAATTCGTTGTCCTGCCTGATGGTTCCCTGGATTTTGCCGGGGTGCGCGTTGGGTTCAGGGTCGGTTCTCCCCCGGGTGCGTGGGGTGAAGGCGTTTGCGCGCGGCGCCTGCACGAAGGCTGGCTGCCGATCGTCACCGCCACGCGCGCCTGGGAGCACCTGACATTCGAACAGACTGCCTTTGGATGGTCGCCCGAGTTCGACCCCGACAAGCCCTTGACGGGGTTCATCCGGTTGCGTGTGATGAACCCGGGTGTCGAGTCCAGACGCGTGCCGGTCGAACTGGCGGCTCCGAACCGGGTTGCCGACTGGGCACTCGAAGTGCCGGGCGGTGGGTTTCGCGACGTCCAAGTCGCCATTCCCTTCACCCAACCCGCACAGGCCAGGGCGATCGAGCCGGCGGAGTTCGACCAGCGTTTGGCCGAGACCGCCGCGTGGTGGAGCGGTCTGCTCGCCCGGGGCGTCCGCATCCAGGTGCCCGAGGAACGTGTCAACCAGGCCTGGCGCGCCTGGCTGGCATGGAACTACATCAACGTCGACAAACGCGGCGATGTTTACGAACCGCACGACGGCGGGGGCGGTTTCTATGAGTTGGTCTATGGCTACTCGGCCTCCCGCTACGCCTACGCGCTCGATGTCATGGGCTTCCCTGAAGACGCGCAGCGGTATCTCGATTCGATCCTGACGTTCGTCACGCCCGAGGGATTGCTAATGGTCAACTACGGGCTGCCGGACACCGGGACTCAGCTCTGGGCGATGAGCCAGCATTTCCGGCTGACGGACGATGCCGCGTGGCTCCGCCGCGTGGCCCCAACCATGATCCGCATGTGCGATTGGATCCGCAACGCGCGGCAAACCAGCATGCAATCCCAGGCCCGGTCCGCTCCCTGGCATGGCCTGCTCAAGTACCGCCCGTATTGCGATGAACCGACGCCAACCTACAGTTTCCACACGGACACCTACCTCGCGCTGGGGATGCGCGACACGGCGGCAGCCCTGCAAGCCGTCGGCCTGGCCGACCCTGCGCGCCGCATCGCGGCCGAAGCCGCGGCCTATGAACGCGACATCCTGCGGGCGATGGACCGCGCGGCCATCAAGCGGGACGGCCGGACGCTGCTGCCGGTCTTTCCGGAGACGCACGCGCTGCTTCAACGCGTCGGGTATACCGGGGCGGATTACTACAGCCTGGTGGCCAGCATGGTGCTCGAGACCGGCCTGCTCCCGGCCCGGGACCGGCGCGCCCGATGGATCACCGATCTGCTCGAACAGAAGGACGGGCTGCTGCTGGGCGCCAGCACGTTCCAGGGCGGCATCGACCATGCCTACACCTATGGCTACTGGCTCAATTGCCTCGAACGCGACGACGTCAAGCGGGTCATTCTCGGCTTCTACACCTCGCTCGCCTACGGCATGTCGCGCGATGCCTATGCCGGCGTCGAGGTGACCGCGTGCCGCACAGGCGAGAACCAGGCGACCCTGCCGCATCTCTACTCCGGCACCCAGCAACTCCTTCTCCTGCGCAACATGCTCCTCTGGGAACAGGGAGGCGACTTGTGGATCGGACGCGCCGTTCCGCGTCCCTGGCTCGAAGAGGGCAAGACCATCCGTGTCGATCATGCGCCGACCTTGTTCGGCCCGGTCAGCTTCACGGTGCAATCGTTCGAAGGCGCGCGGCGCCTCGAAGTCGAATTGACTCCGCCCGTCGAGCGCCCGCCCAAACACATCCGGCTGCGCCTGCGGCATCCCGAGCAGCGGGCCATCCGCGGCGTCTCGGTAAACGGCGCGCCCTGGGCTGATTTCCGCGGCGACACGGTGACACTGAGGGGCGGGACGCCGCCCGTGCGCGTCGAGGTTCGGTACTGAGGCTGCGCCGCATCTCGGGACCCGGCTGTATGAGCACGGTGGACTGGGCAGTCGTGGCGGTGGTGATCGGCATGGCCGTCGTCGCAGGCATGGCCGTGACGCGCCTGTCGTCGAGACACGGCGCGATCAGCTACTTCACCAGTGACCGCAACTTGCCCTGGTGGGCGATCGCGATCTCGAACACCGCCACCTACCAATCGGGCAACGGCGGTTTTGTGATGCTGCTGGTCGTGTACGGTCTGGCGGCCAACTGGCTTTGGTGGTCCAGTTGGATCATGTGGATGCCCCTGGTCGCCATCGTCTGGGCCCCGCTGTGGCGGCGCATGCGCATCATCACCACCGCCGAATTGATCACGCTGCGCTACGGAGGCCGGCCCGCCACGGTGGCCCGGCGGGCCTATGCCGTCGTCTGCTGTTTCGGGTTCTCCGTGCTGCTCATCGGCTACATCACCGGCTTCTTCGCCAAGACCATCGCCCCAATCGTCCAGATGTCCGAGCTGCAGATCCTCCTGATCTTCGGCGGAACGACGGCGTTGTATACCATGTTCGGCGGCCTGATGGGCGTCGTGGTGACTGAAGTGTTGCACTTCGCGATCATGGTGGCCGGATGCACCGCGTTCATGTTCATCGCCGTAGCGCAACACGGCGGCTGGGCCGAGATCCTGGGCCGCATCAGCGCCGTCCGTCCCGAGGCCCTCACCCAGATCCCGCCGGTCCTCGCGGCGGCGCCCGACAATTCGATCGCCCTCTTGACCGTCCTGGTCTTGCTGCTCCAGGGCGTCTTCTTTGCCGGATCGCCCACCGCGGGCGAAGGCTCGACCGCCCAGCGGTTCATGGCCGCTCGGAATGAGCGCCATGCCATGGCCGGGCAACTGTTCAACTGCTTCCTCGCGCTGAGCTTCCGCATCCTCCCGTTGATTGGCGTCGGCCTGGTGGCCCTGTCTGTGTTCTGGCCCGCTTCTCTGGCCAAACAAGTCCCGACGCCCCCCGGCATGACCACCATCGACGATCCGGTCACGGCCTGGGCGGAGTTGGTCAACCGATGCCAACTGCCGCCGGGGCTGGTCGGCCTGCTTGTCGCGGTCGAGGTCGCCGCTTACACGTCGACCCTCAGCGCGCTGATCAACTGGGGCAGCAGCTTTGTCATCAACGATCTCTATCGTCCGCTTGTCCCGCGCACGACCATTCGACGCGAGATCTGGGTGAGCCGGTTCACGACCCTTGTGCTGTTCGTGGCAGCCAGCGCCGTCGCCATCCTGTTCGTCAAACAGATGGTCGGCTGGTTCATGTTCATCAATTCGGCCATGGTGATCTTCCTCCTGCCGCTGTCGTTCTTCCGCTTCTTCTGGTGGCGCTTCAACGTCTGGGGCGAACTCGCGGCAATCGTCCTGGGACTCCCGCTCTCGATCATCGTCTGGTTCGGCCTCGATTTCCAGAACAGTGCCGCGCATCCCATGTGGCAGGGACTCGGCTTGCTCTTCGCCCTGAGCTTCGTCGTGCTGATCGGCGTCACGCTGCTCACACCGGCCGAATCGGACGAGACCCTGGCCCGCTTCTATGCGCGGTGTCGTCCGCCCGGCCTCTGGGGCCGAATCCGCGCGCACGCCGGGATGTCCGCGCCGGCCGCGCCGCCGATCGCACCGTTGATCGTCAACTCGATCCTTGGTATCCTCGCCTGTCTCGGGCTGGTCCTGGCCACCAACGCCGTCTTTGTCGGCGATTGGCCGCGCGTGCTGGCCGGCCTCGCGGCTGCCATCGGCCTGGGCGCCTGGCTGGTGCGGCGGATGTTTGAACCGATTGGCCCGAATGGCGGCGGCGGCGAATCCGCCGCCGCCTTGGATTCCACGACGCGTGGTGAACAACAACATCCAACGATCTAATGCGCAGGACGGGCATGCGCCCGGACAGTTCGCAGACCTTCCTTCTCTCAGATTATGCTGACCACTGGCCCCCGAATCACTGCGTTGACCGCCCTGGCATGCGCCAGCTTCCTTGCCCTCGATGCACTCGCCGCGACCGCGTTGGTCGAAATGCCAGGGCTGACGTTCCAGGGGGGCGCCCAGACGCATTTCGGCGCGACTCACTATGGCCGCACCGAGGTCAATTACGTCTATGCCCAATCGACCGGCGCCGCGGCCTCGATGACCGCTCGATTCCAGCTCGAACGCGTCCCCCGATCGCGGCTTTTCCTGCATCTCGAAGCCATGGACGACGACGCTGCGAGTCCGTGCCAGGTCCGCCTCGCGCTCAATGGACTTGTCCTCCATGAAGGGCCGAGCGGCTTCCCGGACGCCCGCTGGGCTTGCCACCGGTTCGCCGTGCCTGCCGACGCTCTGCGTGCAGGGACCAATGAGCTGACGATTGTGAATCTCGAGAAGAGCGGACCTCTGGGCGCACCGCCCTGGTTCATGGTGGCCCGGGCCGCCCTGGCCGGCTCGAAGTACACCGTGCCGACAGTCGCAATCCCGCGCCTCGACGTCCGCCTGCCAGGGGCCCGCCGTGCGATCCCCGAACCGCTGCGCGATGCGTCGGCAAAGCCTGGCTTTGCCATTCGCGGCACGAAGGGCTGGCTCTGGACCCCGGAACAGTATCTTGAGGAAATCCCCACCCTGGCCGACCTGAAACTGAATTTTCTGATGAACTGCTACGGCTCGATGTTCACCTCCGAACCGGGCACACCCTGGCGCAACGAGTGGTGGCTTCCGATGACCCAAAGCCGCAAGGAGGCTTATGCACGGATCATTCGCTCGTGCCGGGACCACGGCATCACATTCTGCTTTGCCTTCCATCCCCAGTTGGCTTCGCCGCGTCCCCTCGACCCGACCAGCGATTCGGACCTCGGCCAGTTTTACCAGCACTATGCCTGGGCCCAGAGCCAGGGCGTCCGCTGGTTCAGCGTTTCGCTCGATGATGTCAGTTGGGGGAGCGAAGGTCCGGCGACCGGCGGCATGCGACACGCCCGGCTGGTCAACGCGCTCTTCGGCCGGCTCCGCGCCCAGGACTCCGAAGCCCAGATGATTTTCTGTCCGGTGCCCTACTGGGGTGACGGCACCAATCCGGAACACCGCGCGTACCTCGAGACGCTGGGCCGCGATCTGCACCCGGATGCCTATGTCTTCTGGACGGGCGACGCCGTGGTGACGCCGCGCATCACACGCCAGGCCGCCGAGAGCTACAAGAGCATCGTCCGACACCGCCTCTTCCTCTGGGACAATTACCCGGTCAACGATGCGAGCCCGACGCTTCACCTTGGGCCGGTGAGCGGACGCGACCCCGACCTGGGCGAGGTCGTCGACGGTTACATGAGCAATCCCCTGGCATCGCAAAGCCGCATCAACCGCATCCCGCTCGCCACATGCGCCGATTACGCCTACAACCCGCGCGCCTACGATCCGCGGCGCTCGATCGGCCAGGCCATCCTCCGGCTCGCCAAAACCGCCGCCCAGCGCCGCGCGCTCGAAGAACTTGTCGAAACCTATCCCGGTTTCCTGGTGACCGGCGGTGGCACCGGGACAAACCCGGTCCGCGGCGAGTTCGGAAGCCTCCTGGCTTCCGAGAAGTCACCCTCCGCCGCGTCCGAGTTCGTCCGCCGCCTCGAAAGACTCGGGGATCGCCTGGCGCGGGCGTTTCCCGGGCAATTCCCGGCCACGGAGAAGACGGTGGCGGACGATTTGGGCTGGATGAGGCAGCAATTGAGCGCCGATCGCGAAAGACCCTGAAACGCCATTCCCGAATGTCCAAATGCAACTCTGAGGTGTTTGTCGGCACAGCCCAACTCGATATCACGCCCGAGCGCGGAATCGATCTGGCCGGATTTGCGGTGCGACCGCAGCCTGCGACCGCCGTGCTCGACCCGCTCCACGCCCGCGCCCTGTATCTCGAACACGGATCCGAACAACTGCTCTGGATCCAGGCCGACATCCTCGGCTTCGACCAGGCGTTGGCCGATCGGTTGCGCGCCTGGGGCCAGGTCGAGTTGGGCATCCCGGCGCCGCGCATTTGGCTCACCGCCACCCACACGCACAGCGGACCGGCCACGATCGCTTTGACGGGATGCGGCGCGCTGCAACCGGCCTATGTGGCCCGACTCGAAGACCGCATCTGCCATGCAGCCCGCCTGGCACGCGATACGACCGAACCGTGCCGCCTGATCGAGTCGCACGGCCAGTGCCGCCTCGGCATTGACCGCCGCGGCTTCGCCTCCGCTCACACCGATCCCCATGTCGCAGCGTTCGCCTGGCAAAGGTCCGACGGCACGATCAAGGCCGCCCTCCTCGATTATGCGATGCATCCGGTCTGCCTCCGCGGCAGTTGGATCAGCGCCGATTGGCCAGGAGAAACCGCGCGCGTCATCTCGGACTCCCTGCCCGGGCACCCCGTCACGATTGTCGGGTCGGGCGCCTGTGGGAACATCAACCCGCCACAGGTTGGTGTGGCACCCGAACAGATGCGCGATTGGGGCGCCTCCGTGGCCCACAGCGTGTTGCCCGGCCTCCTCCGCGACAGCCGAATGCCCCCCGCCTCCGGGGATGGGGCCTTCCGCGTGTTGACCGCTCGCATCGACCTGCCGCTCGACCACTGGTCATCCGGCGAACTTGACGCCCACAAGGCCTCATGCCTGGCTGATCTATCTGGTTCCCAAGCATTTGGGTACAAGTTCCGACTGGCACTCGAAGCCTGGCACGACATGATGTCGAGACGACTGCAGCGCGGAGAACCGCCCACCACCCGCCTTGAATTGGGGGCCTTGGCATTAGGGCAGAGCGCCATTCTCACGGTGAACGCCGAGGTTTTCTCGAAGTTCACCGCCTTGGCCGATCCCGGCGTTGTGCCGCACATCGCGACCGTCGGCTGCACCAATGGAATGATTGGCTACCTCCCGACCACAGATGCTTGCGACGAAGGGGGTTACGAGGTCAAGTGGGCGATGCTCTTCTACAACCTGCCCCGACCCCGGCGTGGCGGACTCGAACTGGCCGCCCGGACCGCCCGGAAGCTCCTCGGCTCGATTTTCTAGAGAAAATCGGTTGCTCCCGTAACTTTTCGCGCAACATTCGCTTTTCTCTTACGTAGAGACTCATAGTGGATGATTGCTAGATTCGGGATGGAACCTGAATTCGACACGTTGGAGTTGGCCGGCCAGGAGTCCGGCGGGAACCCCATTCTCTTCGTGCATGGGCTTCTGCACGGTTCCTGGTGCTGGCCCGCCCCCTGGCGGGACTTTTTCAACAAGCGGGGCCTCACCGCCCACTGTCTGAGCTTGCCCGGACACGATGGAGCGGACACCGGACGGAGGACCCTGCGATGGACCTCGCTGGCAGACTATGCGGACGCCGTGGTCCAGGCGGCGGCGCGGTTTGGACAATGTCCCATCCTCGTGGGCCATTCGCTGGGCGCCATGTTGATCCAGATGCGTTTACACAAGCTGAATCCCCCGGCGGCAGTTCTGCTTGCCCCGACGTATCCTGCCGCCTTCCGGTGGGCGGCCTGGCGCCGGTCTCTGCGGCAGCCCGGACTGTACTTCCGGGCGCATCGGCTGGGACGGCCCAGTCTTGTCATCAGAAGCCTGCAGAGTTGCCGCGACTGGTTCTTCTGCAACAAGACCCCCGAAGAAGTGGTCGCGAACTGCTTTGCCCGGCTTGGGGAGGATTCCTACCGCGTCTGCCTCGAGTTGCTGCTGCGGCCAAAAGTGGTCTGGCGCGCCCGCGCCAACACGCCCGTGCTCGTGCTGGGCGCTGGACGGGACGGGTGTGTGAAGCGCAAGTCGGTCGAGCGCGTGGCGGCGCTCTACGGAGTGCAAGCGGAGTTCTTCGACGACATGGGGCATGACCTCATGCTCGAACCGGGATGGGAACGTGCGGCGGCTCGCATCCTGCGCTGGCTGGGGGATCTGGGTTTGGTCGCGCGCGCGCGCACGCGCCTGAGCGCCGTCCCGGCCTGAGCCCGACAGCCGACAGACTGGCAGCGCCCCGTCAAGCGCTCGTCGGGCGCGTCAGGCTTGCGGCGGCGGTTGAGTTTCGACTAGCTTCTTGAATTCGAACCAAACCGCTGACCAACGCGTTCCAATGCCACCGCAATCATCACCACAACACACAACGCTCATCGGGCGGCTCTGTTGCAGCCTGTTCCTCGCGGCAATCGGGGTCCGACCGGCCCTCTCGCAACCGGCGGAAGCGGCCGCGTGGGCGAACGTGACCGAGACTGACCGTGCGATCAAGATCGAGACCGACCGACTCGAAGCCGTCATTCCCAAGAAAGACCCCAAGCACTGGATGACTGGCATCGAGAAGGGGTCGTTTCTCGACAAGGCCACCGGATTCCGCGAAGTGGGCGACGGGCTGATGGTGATCGACTGGCTCATGGAAGCGGGGAGCGACGAGGCCTGGAGCGACCAGGTCATCGCGGCGGACGGCGACGGCGTCGGTCGATACACCTGGTACGAGAACGAGACCGATCCAGCCCGGCGCGAGTATGCGCTGATGGCCCACGGCAGCAGCCACCGCAAGCGCGTGGTCGAAGGCCCCCAACTCTGCCACCGCATGAAACCCGTCCAACCCGAGATCATCCGCGGTCCGGATTTCATCGCCGTCAAGACAAGTTACCATTACGAATATGCGGCGCCGGGCCGCGTGCCCGGATCGCGGTGGACACAGTTGATTGTCTTCCCCAAAGGGGAGCGGTTTTTCGTGTTGATGGACCGAATCGAGAGCGTCAACAACTCGGAGGAGATGTTCCTCCGCAACGACACGCCCGGCTGCGTGCGGCACGAGCGGGGGAACACATTCAGCGAGATCTACCTCAGCTATCTGAGCGGCCCCCATGGCCTCCGCATCCCCTCGAGCGAGTTCTTCACACCTTTCCCGCCCGACTTGAAGTTCGGCTTTCGGCGCGACACGCACCGGACACCGCAACATTTCATCCGCGCTTACCACCTGCGGGACAGCGAAACGGGACGGGACGGTCCCTGGCTGGCGGGCCTGACGCTCGAACCGTCGATTGTCTACGAAGCCTGGTGCAGCCAGCGGCCCGGTGACATCATCGTGATGATCGAGGAGATCCACGGGCGTCGGGTCCGCGCAGGCGAATCCTTCAGCGCGGCCCACATTGTGGGCTACTTCGACACCATCGAGGCGATGCACGCGGTGTATGACCGGTACAAGGGGCACACCGCCCTGATTGCCGATTCCTCGGGCTGGCGCCTGGCCAAGGAAACACCCAAGCCGGCCGCGCCATCGCGTTGAACGAGCTTTTGAGTTGCACCCGGCGCCCTGCGCAACGAGATTCGAGGGCGCCGCAGTGCGAGACACGATGTCGAAAAAGGCGAGAGTCGAACAACAATCGGGAGCGGGATCTGCCTTTACGCTGATCGAGCTGCTGGTTGTCATCGCCATTATTGCCATCCTTGCGGCGATGCTGCTGCCTGCCCTCAGCTCGGCCAAGGAACGAGCCAAACGAGCCGCTTGCAAGAGCAACATGCGGCAATGTCTTGTGGCGATTCACCTTTACGGCAGTGACTTTGAAGACCGCGTTCCAACAGCCAGGGAAAACGCCGACCAATGGCATGCGATCCGCGTCTCCCACGCCACCTGGACAAACCTGGTGCGCTACTCGGGCAACGAACGGATTCTCGACTGCCCGAACTTCCGGTTCAATCCGAACTACCTCAACCGGACCAACTCGCAGTGGGGCTATCTGATCGGTTACCAGTATCTGGGCGACGCCCTGGTGCCGCCAGCCTACAAACAGTATCCCTGGCACTCGCCGACGCGCCTGAGCGACTCGGGAACGAACACGATTCTGGCCGATGCGAACCACTGGGGCGAGGACGGACTGAAGTCCGCGCCGCACACGCGGGGAGGCACCATTCTCGAGAGAAACAGCTCGCTCACGCGCACACTGCCCGGGCGCACGGCGGCGGATGTGGGGGCCGAGGGCGGCAATGTCGGCGCGCTGGATGGCTCGGTCATCTGGAAGGGCATCAAGCAGATGGGCGTCCACCAGGCGTCCTCGTACGTCTATTACTGGGGCAACTGGTGAGGTTTCAAAACCCTCTCACCAGTACCCGATGATGGTCCCGGCGGGAATGGTGGCGTTGTGCGGCTTCATTTTGCGCTGGGGCTGCCACTGAACCGATCATTTACCCTTCCAGCGTCCACGGCGGGCGCATCGGTCTGACCTTGCGCAAGGCGTTCGCAGCCTCGTCACCGATGAATTCCTCCCCCACTGGATCCCACCTGAGCTTGCGGCCAGTCTTGATGGCGATGTTGGCCAGGTGACACACGCTCGCCACGCGGTGCCCAACGTCGACGGGGAAATAGGGATCCTTGCGCGCCCTCACGCACTTGAGAAAATCGTGGTGCTCGCCCTCGGGGTTCGTGTAGAGGCGGATTTCGTCGTTGCCAATCCTGGCGTTCCTGATCGCTTCCGAACTGGCCTCGAGATCGCCGCGCCATCCGGTGTTGCCCACCCAGCCGTCGGCGCCTATGAACCTGATGCTCGGGTTGCCGGGGCGGCACGTCATCACCACTCCATTGGCATACCGGAATGTCACGTCGTACTCCTTCACCGTATTGTAAAGACCCCCAGACCAATATGTCCCAGTCCCTTCGATCTCGACCGGACCGCTCCGCTCGGTGTCGTTCGCCCATTGCGCCGTGTCGAACAGGTGCGTTCCCCAGTCACAGATGATCCCGCCCGAGTAATCCTCGATCCATCGGAAGTTGAAGTGGACCCGGTCCCTCGTGTAGGGGGCAAAGGGCGCCGGACCGAGCCACATGTCCCAATCCAGGCCGGGCGGCACCGGCTGAGGAGTCGGATCGCCGGGACCTGCCGGTTGCCTGGGCAGAATGACCTCGATCCTTTCGAGCCTGCCGATCCGTCCGTTCCGGACCAATTCAGCCATCCTGTGGTAGACAGGGATGGATCGGTCTTCGGTGCTGGTTTGGAACACCTTGCCGCGCTTCCGCACTTCCCGTATGAGGACTTTGCCCTCATCGATACTCAAGGTGGGTTTCTCGCACTGGACATCCTTTCCGGCGCGGAGGGCCATGACGCTGATCAAAGTGTGCCAATGATCCGGGGTTGAGACCATGACAGCGTCTATATCTTTGCGAGCAAGCACTTTGCGAAAACCTCCAGCCATCGCACAGTCGCTGTTCAGATACTGCTCGTCCACAATCCCCTTGGCCCGCTCCATCCGCGCCCTGTCGACGTCGCACACCATCACCACCCGGGCCTCCTCGAGGGTCAGGTAACGACGGAGGTTCCAGCCCGTGCCGTGGTCCCCGGTGCCAATGAAGCCGATAGTGATCTGGTTGCTGGGGGGATTGGCGCCAAACAGGCGGGCCGGCACGATCTGAGGCGTCGCCAGAACCGCGGCGACTGTCGAGGCAGAACGCAAGAAGGCGCGTCGCGATAGGGTGGTGTTCATGAAAAGCTACAGTTCCGCCGGACCTGCGCAACGGACATCCACACGTTCTCACTGTCCCGGTGGGAGCAGCCGAGGAGACCAAAGCATGATGATCGCAAAACGTCAACTCGATGAGTGTTCACTCAGTCATCTTGTGCGCATCTCAGGTTCGTCGGAGTTGGTGACGCACATCAGCCACGAGTCGATGAGTTGAGGAAGCGGGTGTTGTTGGTCAGAAGATGCAGCCGTTGGGCGCGGGTAGCGGGGTCCCAACCGCGGCGTGTCATCCGTTGAGGTATTCGGTCGGGAACTTCCACGGCGCCCGGTACTCGGGAACCGCCAGACGCGCCGCCTCGGCGTCGCCGACGATGCGCTCGGCATCGGGGTCGAACCGGATCGACCGGCGCAGCTTGAGGGAGAGCAGACTCAGGACAATCGGCACGTCCACCTTGACGTGGTAGAAAACGCTGCACGTCGGCTGCTGACGCGACTTGATGGAGTCGAGCCATTCGCGCTCGTGCCCGGGCGAGGGCGGGATGGTCGCCGGAGGCGGTTCTTTGCTCTTGAGACGCTTGCCCTCGGCCAGGAGCCGGTACATTCCATAGTTTGCGTAGAGCGTGGCGTCGGTGCCTTGAAAGTAGATCCCCAACCGCCGCTCGGGTTCGGCATCGCCGCGCATCGTGAAATCGTAGCTGTTGGTGAGGGAGGACATCCAGGTGAGGGTGAATTTTGGATACTGCCAGAGCACCTCGTGGTGGTCGTACGCGTCCCCATCGTCTTGAACGATGTACCGCCCCCCAGCCGCGCTGGTCACGGTCGGATAGCCCAGGTCCAAGGCCCATATCGGCAGGTCGATGATGTGGGGCGCCATGCCGGGCGTCCAGCCGCCGCTGTAGTCCATCCACGATCCGTGGTTGTAGGCGTCCTGAGCCAGAATGGGATTGAACGGGCACAAGCGCGCCGGGCCGCACCAGAAATCCCAATCCATCCCCTCGGGCGGCGTGGTCACCGAACTGGTCCCGACACCCTCGGGCCCCTGGTTCATCACGTTGAATGTGCGGGCCACGCCGACCGGGCCGAGCTGTCCGGACCGGACGAATTCGACCACCCGGCGGTAGTTTTCGCCGGCATGAATCTGGGTGCCGATCTGGCTGATCCGGTTGTGCCGCCGAACGGCGTTGCGCACGGCCAGACTCTCGCCCACATGCAGCGTCATCGGCTTCTGCAGGTAGATGTCCTTGCCCGCCTTGACCGCGTCGAT
>ERZ795054.1977-NODE-1977-length-18007-cov-4.349320_pt1 | contig 18007 bp, 16 predicted proteins | sample MGYA00375138_ERZ795054 | MGnify/ENA primary metagenome ERZ795054 (study PRJEB30183, sample SAMN05720215) | anaerobic digester metagenome | isolation source: active sludge of municipal wastewater-treating anaerobic digesters | place: USA | collected 2014-12-23 ... | reverse complement strand
CATCCGCACCGGGTCAAGCTCCAGTCGCATCGCATACTTCTTCTCCCCCCAAATCCTGATGCTGCTCACGCCGGGAATGGTCTGCAGGCGCTCTTTGAAGACATTATTGCCGATCTGGCTGAGATCGAGCAGGGATCGTTTCCTGCTTTGTACCGTGATGGTCAGGATGGTCTCCGCATCTGCGTCGGCCTTGTTCACGGTGGGTGGGTCGGCATCGGGCGGAAGGCTGTTGATGGCCCTGGAAACTTTATCGCGCACATCGTTGGCCGCATTGTTCAGGTCGATCTCCGGCAGGAATTCCACAGTGATCGTACTTCTTCCGTCCGTGCTGTTGGAGCGGAGCACCTTGATCCCGTCTATGCTGTTAATCTGATCCTCAAGGGGTTCAGTGATCTGGGATTCAATGACCTCCGCATTGGCCCCAGGGTAATTGGTCTGTACCGTAACAATGGGTGGGTCCACGCTGGGATACTCCCTGACGCCGAGGGACAAATACCCCACCACGCCCAGCAATACGATGACGATGGCGAATACCGTGGCCAATACCGGCCTCTTGATGCTGATCTCGGATAGGGTCATCTGATTCTGCTAGTTTATCCGGAGCAGCTCGAGGTCCATCCCGTCCTTTACCATGAGCAATCCTGTGGTAATCAAGGTGTCTCCGGCTTCAATGCCCTGTAGTACCTGTACTCTGTCAGCGGTTCTGTTTCCCATCCTGATGACCCTTTTTAACGCTTTGCCGCGTTTGAACAGATATACCGTATGCTGGTCGATCTCCGGGACCACGGCCTGGGTAGGTACCAGCAAAGCGTCTCCGTCATCATGCGTGCTCATTACCATCTGGGCGAAGGTTCCGGGCGGGATGACCTTATCCCCATGGTGCTGCATCAGAGCTCGGATATGGATCGTCCGGGATTGCGGATCGATAATGGGATCGATGGCATAAATCGTGGCATCCAGAGTGTCATTCCCAACCACCACTTGTATCGGCTTGCCGATCGCCACCTCGCTGATGTTCTCCTGTGGCAGTCTGAAATCGACTTTCAGAGGATGGACCGCCGCGAGGGTGGTCACAACATCTCCTTCTTTCAGGAAGGCACCTTTGCTGAAGTTCCTCATGCCCAGGCGACCGGAGAAAGGCGCGCTGATGTTTGCCCGTTCGATGTTCAGGCTCAGCTGCTGAACCCTGGATCTGAGGGTCTCCACCGCAGACAAGGCCCTGTCCACCTCTTCCTGGCTGCTTCCCTCCACGGCAAGCAGTTCATTTGACCGGGCGTAATTTTTCTGTGCCACATCCAGTTCCGCCTTGATCCCTGAAAGCTGTGCCTTCCAGTCCCGGTCGTCCAGGCGGAGGATGGGATCCCCTTTCTTGACTTCCTGGCCTTCCCTGAAATAGATTTCGAGCACCTGCCCGGAGAGGGGAGCCTTTACTTCGATCTGCTCGTTCGCCAGCAGTTCGGCGGTGGCCGTAAGCGTGGAGCTGAAGGCTTGCGGTTTAACGATAATCCCTTCAACCTGCAGGCTCCTCGCCGCCCCGCCCTGAGCGGCTTTGTCGTTGCTCTTCCCACAAGAAGAAGCGACCCCGACGAGAATAATGTAGGGTATAGCCTTCAAGATTTTCATTCGCACTGTCATCATGGCTGAGATCCTTGCACAGTGGCTAAAATTAGTACAATTCACGTTTCCCATTCATCCACCCTCACCCCCGCACTCCATACTCCACACTCACACTCACACTCAAACCTCACACTCACACTTCACACTCCTAATCCACCCTCATCCTCCCATTTGGTAGTGTATCCCCGCATCCGGCCCCAGGGGTAAGCCGAGCAGCAGCCAAACGATGAGCATCAGGGTCCAGATGAGGAAGAATTCAATACTGTATGGAACCATAGTGGCTATGATGTGCCTATTCCAGTGGTAGGTTCATATTTCTGAAAGAAGGCAATGATCAGGGCGAAGAAGCTCATCATCGGCGACACCACATTGGTCACGCTGTCGCCGATACGGAAGGCCACCTGGGAGAGTTCAGGGGAATAGCCCAGGTGATGCCCAGGTTACTCCACTTGAACCAGGCCCAGAACTGAGCGGCAAAGAACACCAGCACAAGGTATGTGGCCAGGGTCTTCATGGGGGCGGCAATGCCATTCATGACATCCAGTCGTTCTTGTATGCTCCGGTGGCGAATCCATAGGCCTTGCCTTTCCCTTCGATCAGGCGGGTGCATTCCGTGCCCATCCTCCACTGCAGGCCCTGTATACACTCCCAGACGGGGCTCCACCAGGCGTTCTGTGACAAGTGTGCCTACAAACGCGATAATGAAGGTTGATGCTGCCATGAAGTAGTAATTGGCCGTAGGATTGACATGATAGCCAGGGTCGGGGATGTGGGCCGCTTCCTCCGACAGTCCGGCCAACAAGGGATCGATGGTCCCCAGGAAGAGGTTGGCACTGAAGCCCCCCGAGACGCCTGCAAAGGCAGCGGCCATACCCGCCAGGGGATGACGACCTACTGCCAGGAAAATCACACCGGCCAGGGGGATCAGAAGGACATAGCCCACATCGGAAGCCATATTGCTCAGGATGCCCGTGAACACGACCATAAAGGTCAGGGGACGGCGGGGCGAGTGCAATACCATTAACCGGATGAGGGAGGGCGTTGCCCACTTTTTAAACGCCGTTTAAAAGGCGTTGGAAGGTGCCGGTTCGAGCGTTCATTTCTTTGAATGTATTTTTATGAAACCACAATAAGGGGGTATCTGTTCACCGTGCCTGATCACCAGTCTATACTGAGCCTGGATTTTCGCTATGACTATCCATGCCATACCATGAATAAACACATTCATGTCGATAAAAAACCTCTACAATGCCTATCTCTGATGGGAGATAATGGAAAATAATAACTACAGAAGTGGATATAAATAACAGAAAATGAGAGAATAAAACTTATTACAAAACTATACAAGCTTGCTTGGGATATTAAAGGGGTAGTTTACAGCCTTGCTACCCCATGATACTCTCCTTACTTTTGACCTTAACATAGCATCTGCCCCGTCCAATGAAACTTTTCAAGCACGCAGAGAATTCGATCCAGCTCATCGAAGAGTTTCTGGATCTTATCGACCAGGGGGTGATCATCTTCCGGGAAGGGGTGAAGAACTATTTATATGGTGACAGGGACAGTTTCCTTCGGAACCTGCAGACTTTATCCACGCTGGAGAATGATGCGGACATCATAAAGCGCAAGGTGGAGAGTACCATGTACACGCAATCGCTTCTGCCACAACTCCGGGGTGATATCCTTAATTTGTTGGAAGCCCTGGACAACATCATTGACCTGGCGAAGACCAACCTGTACCAATTCGATGTGGAGATACCCTTCATACCAGCAGAGCTGAATCAGGACTTTATTAAACTAACCGAGCTCTCCGTGGCATCCATCGAGTCCCTGATCCCTGCGGCCAGGGCCTACTTCCGCGATCCAGGTTCGGTTAAGGAAAAGCTGCACAGGGTCTATCTTTATGAAAAGGAAGCCGATAAGGTAGCCGATGCGACCAAGCGAAAGGTGTTCCATGAGATGCCGAACATCAAGCTTAGCGAGAAGTTCCACTTGCGCTATTTCACCCTTCACATTGAGAACCTTTCTGACGCTGCGCAAAAGGCAGCCGATGTCTTGTCCATTATGGCCATTAAGCGCACTATATAGTCTGTTGACCTTCACACGAGGCCCCATCCGCGCATGATACTCATATATATTTCGAGCGGTCTGTTCCTGGGATGGTCCCTGGGTGCCAACGATGCGGCCAATGTATTTGGGTCAGCTGTTGGGGCCCGCATGATCACTTTTCGACGGGCGGCAATCATTGCCAGCCTGTTTGTCATTCTGGGCGCGGTAGTTCAGGGCAGCGGGACCTCAGAAACTTTGGCCAGACTGAGCGAGGTCAATGCCCTGGCTGGCGCGTTCACGGTATCACTATGCGCCGGACTCACTGTATATTTTATGACGCGCTACGGCCTTCCGGTGTCCACTACCCAGTCGATCGTGGGCGCGATCATCGGATGGAGCCTGTTTACTGGTACGCCCACCGATTACGGTGTGTTGGGCACCATTGTGGGGACCTGGGTCAGCGGCCCCCTGCTGGGGATGGCGTTTTCGGCCCTGTTGTTCCTGTTGCTCCGCTGGAGCCTTCACAAAGCCCGCATCCACGTCATTAAGCTCGATGCCTACATCCGGCTGTCGCTTGTCATGGTGGGGGCATTCGGGGCATATAGCCTGGGAGCCAACAATATCGCCAATGTGATGGGGGTTTTCGTGGGAACAGTACCAGAGATCCAGGTCGACCTGGGTTTTTTTGTCCTGGATAGTACCCGTATGCTTTTCCTCCTGGGAGGTCTGGCCATCGCTGTGGGAATATATACGTATAGCCAGAAAGTTATGAAGACCGTGGGAAACGGCATCCTCGACCTCAGCCCTGAGGCGGCCATTGTCGTTGTCCTTGCCCAGGCCCTGGTACTCTTCGTGTTTTCCTCCACTTCCCTTTCCCAGTTCATCAGTTCCCTTGGACTTCCGCGCATCCCCATGGTGCCGATCTCCAGTACACAGGTCGTGGTCGGCTCGGTATTGGGGATCGGCATCATTAAAGGGGCGCGTGAGATCAAGTTCCGGGCCCTGGGCAGTATCGCCCTGGGCTGGGTTACCACCCCTGTGGCCGCAGGCGTGCTCACCTATGTGGCCCTGTTCTTCGTTCAGAATGTCTTCGACCTGAAGGTATACACCGGCCCTGCGTTCACAGATTCTCCCGTTCTGCCCTCCAACGGGGTGAGGCATTACCTCGATCTCAGCATGCCCGGATTGTTACTCCCGGTGCTCGTGCTCACTGGGGCCCTGCTGGCACTGATGCTTTGGCAGCGTAAGAAAAGGATAAAGGCTGAGGAAGAGCTTGCCCGAGTACAGGATCGTGACGATTCTTCACGTAAGGCGATCAACGGATTGGAAGTCAGTGCCCTGCAGCTGGAAAATAATCTTCTTACACAAAAGTTGGAGGCCAAACGCAGGGAATACATCAACATCGCCCTGAGCATTTCGGCCCAGAAGGAGTTCATCCAGGGCCTCGCTTCCCGGATTGAAGAATTGCGCGGCCTGCCGGAGGCAGAGGAACGCGACCGCCAACTGGCTGAGCTCTCGGCTACGCTGAGGCAGAAGCTAAGCATCAGCGGTGAAATGGAAGCCTTCTATGCTCAGATAGACCAGATCCACAAAGACTTCCGGTTGAAACTCAACAGCAGCTTCCCCGGTCTCACCGAACAGGATAAGCGTCTGGCCATATTGCTCAGATTGAACCTGTCGACTAAGGAGATCGCTCCCTTGCTGGGCATCTCAGCCAAGAGTGTGGAGATCGCACGCTACCGACTCCGTAAACGGCTCGATATCTCCCAGGGAAACAGCCTTACCCAATTCATACAAAACCTCTAAACCCAAATGAAATGAGAACAATTTACCGAACGAAGATCGCGCTGCTGGTCCTTGGATCCCTGTTCATCGGAACCCTCGGCTTTGCCCAGGTGGAAGATACCACGGCCCGTTACAACCAGTATGGCGTAAAGGTGAACCGCAAGGCAGTGTATCCTGAGGAGCGGAATGGTATGCTGGTGCTGGAGAGCCGGGACCAGAAGTACAAGGTGTGGTATGATGTCCGCGTCCAGGTGGATGGCGCCATGTTCTTTGGCGACACCTACAACAACATCGGCAACGGTACTTCTATCCGCCGGGCCCGCTTTGCCGTAAAGAGTGAGTTTGCTGAAAAATGGTACGGGGAGTTCGATATGGACATATCCAACAGTGAGTTGGAGCTGAAGGATGCCTACCTGGAATACAGCGCCACCCCTTGCCTCAATCTGCGCGTAGGGAACTTTAAGGAAGGTTTCTCCATGGAATCCACCACTACTTCACGCTACCTTACGTTCATGGAAAGGCCGAACGCGGTGTATACCTTCGCTCCTTCGCGTCACATCGGTACGGCATTCATGTATCACAGAGACTGGATATTCGGCATGGGTGGCGTATCCTTCCAGACGGTCGGGGACCCTGAGGAAAGGTTGTTCTCGGAAGACAACAACAAGGACTTTGGCGTGGATGAGGGCTACTCTTTCAATGGTAAGCTGGTCCTGATGCCCTTCGCCAGCAAATATGACCGCGGTCTCCATTTCGGCGGCGCCATTTCCTACAGGACACCCAAATCCGATGCTGAAGTGAGGGGTTCAGAAAGGTACAGCACCCGCTCACTGACCTCCATCAACCGTAAAAAATATATGGACACCGACCTTATTCCCGATGTGGACCATGTCGTGCTGACCGGCCTGGAGTTTGCCGCCTATCACAAAGGCATGCGCTTCCAGTCGGAATACATCACCAGTGATGTCTACCGCAAAAAAGATCTCTCCACGCTCAACTTCGGGGGCGGGTACGCTTTTGGAAGCATCATGCTGTTCGGGGGTCAGTATCAGTATAATACCGGTGATGCTGAGTTCACCCAGCCAACCCGCGGCAAGAAATGGGGGGATGTGGAACTCGCATTCCGCTATGACTATCTCAGCCTCAACAGCAGTATGGACGACATCATGGGCGGGGCTGGCGAAGGCTATACACTCGGGATCAACTATCATGTGAACAACAACGTAAAGATCATGCTCAACTATGCCTACCTGAACCACGACCGCTATGCCAACGGCAAGGGTAAACTGTTCGTGGGCTACGATGCCGAGGGCAACCTGACCCGCAACCCGGAATTGGTGGTCGATGCAGAAGGCGAAGCCGGGGAAGACTTCAGTTTTATCAGCCTGCGCTTTGAAGTGGACTTCTGATCATAAACAATGAAAATGATACACAATATGAAAACCAGACATTACTTTGCCATCCTCCTGCTGGTCATAGCAGGGGTGACGTCCTGTGTAAAGGACGAGATTTTCCAGGGCCCTCCGGTGGTCACCGATCTTACCATTACTCCCCAGGCCCCTGGTGAGAATGAGGACGTGACCGTTAGCGTTAAAGTCACTGATATGAACGGAGTGGCAAGGGTAACCCTGAAATATCGCGTGGAAACCGGAGCCTGGCAAAGTGTGGCCATGGCCATGGCCAATGAAAAATACGCTGGCCAGATCCCTGGCCAGGCAGGGGGCACCCTGGTTTCCTACTATGTAGAAGCCGAGAACGAATCCGGTCAGCTGGCCTATGCTCCGGGTGGGGCACCCGAGACCGTGTCCGCCTATACCGTAGGCGCGCCAAGCATCGTAATGAATGAGCTGTATTCCCGTGGCACCCCGGACAACCCAGACTGGATCGAGATCTATAACAACTCGGCCAACCCGGTGGACATCAGCGGGTACTCCGTTTATGATTCCGGTGGCCAAAGCGGTGCCAAACCCAAGAAAACTTTCCCTGCAGGTACGGTGGTCCCTGCCTTCGGGTTCTTCGTGATCGTAACCGATGATGCCGACCCCAGCGGTTTCGGGATGTCGAGCGGGGGTGAGGAGATATGGTTCGAAAATGCCGCAGGCAATGTCGTTGACAATGTCATATTCCCGGCCTTCGCAGAAACCCAATCCTACGGCCGCATCCCCGATGGAAGCGGCGCCTGGGCCATCCTGGACAACATCACCAAGGGAGCGCCCAACGACAACAACCCTCCGGCTCCCTCCATCAAGATCAACGAGGTCTACTCCCGCGGGGTAGATGCAGAGCCCGACTGGGTGGAGATCTATAATGCAGGTACCTCCACGGTGAACATTGGCGGATATAAGATCTACGATTCGGGCGGACAGGCCGGGAGCAAGCCCAAGATGGAGGTCCCCGCCGGAACCTCCCTGGCCGCTGGGGCTTTCCTGGTGATTACCGTCGATGATACCAGCTCCGCAGGTTTCGGCCTGTCGAGCGGTGGAGAACAGATCTGGCTGGAAGATGCCGCAGGAACGGTCATCGATGACGTAACCTTCCCGGCGCTGGATGCCTATACCTCCTACGGCCGCTACCCTGACGGTACCGGCGCATTCGCGATACTATATCAGCTTACCAAGGGGGGTGCAAACTCCAATGCAGCCGCTTCACCCAATGTGAAAATCAATGAGATCTTCTCCAGAGGCGCAGATCCCGAGTTCGACTGGGTGGAGGTATTCAATGCCTCCAGTGTTCAGGCCGACCTGAGCGGTTTCAAAATCTACGACTCGGGCGGACAGTCGGGCAGCAAGCCCAAGATGGAGTTTCCTGCAGGAACCATCCTCAGTCCGGGCGGATTCTACGTGATCGTGGTCGACGATACCAGCGCTGCAGGCTTCGGCCTGTCCAGCGGCGGGGAACAGGTTTGGCTGGAGAATGCCTCGGGTAGCGTGATCGACGATGTCACCTTCCCCGCGCTTGATGTCACCCAGTCTTTTGGCCGCAAACCGGACGGATCGGCTAATCTGGTCATCTTCACCCAGATCACCAAAGGCGCTTCCAATAACGACGCAACGACGCTGAAAAAGAAGTAATTGAACAGCCCTAACCACTTCTCCCGGGTCCGTGACCATGTCCAGGACCCGGGGGAAGCCAGGGGCCCTTTCCTGCCCCCGTGGGCAGGGTCACCATTCCTTCATCCCTATAAACCATTCATCAATGCTAAAAGAAAAGATCGCCATTGGCGAAATCTCCAAGCCAAGGTTTGAGTTCCGCTCCTTCGGCCAACAGTTTGAAGAGGCCTGGAAACGCATGGGGCGGCTTTCGGTGCCTGTCCCTGAAAAAGTGTGGCTCAGGCGTTCCGACGAAATCTATATCCTCTCAAGGACCAACGATATCAACAATACCAAGATACGTGACGGCAAGATGGACATTAAAACCTATGTTCAGACCGTGAACGGGCTGGAACAGTGGAATCCCCTGATGAAAGGGGAGTTCCCCATCCCCGTGGTCGTGCTGCGCGATGAGGTCTTCCCCGCCTTCCAGGTGGAGCCGCCGGCTTTCAGCCAGGACGTATATACATACGAGGAGTTCATGGCCATGGTAAACGCCCATTCCGATTTGCAGGCCATACGCGTGCACAAGGAGAGGTATGGGTATATGGTTAACGATACCATCTGTGAATATGGGGTGGTCCTGGTGAATGGGGCCCGCATCGTTACCGTGAACTCAGAATCCACGGAAGTGGAAGATATCCTGAAAACCATCAGCGACCTCAGGCTCGAAGGAGTGGAGAACATCAACTACCTTCAGGCCATCAAACGCGTGATAGGAATGATAAATAAACCCCTGGCCAACGAATAATCCTGAGATCATGGGAAAAGAAATAGAACGCAAGTTCCTGGTGAGGGGCGAATTCAAGTCCCTGGCCCGCAAGCAGACCCGTATCACCCAGGGATACCTCTCCTCGGTGCCGGAACGCACCGTAAGGGTGAGAGTCAAAGGCGATAAGGGATTCATTACCATTAAAGGCATCGGCAGCGCTTCAGGCGCTGAACGATATGAATGGGAAAAGGAAATCCCCGTGGAGGAGGTCCGCGAACTCTTGTCCATATGCGAGCCCGGGGTGATCGACAAAACCCGCTACCTGGTCGATGTCGGAGGACTGACCTTCGAAGTGGATGAGTTTTACGGGGAAAATGAGGGCCTTACCATGGCCGAGCTGGAGCTCCCATCAGAAGATACCCCCTTCGAGCGCCCCGAATGGCTGGGAGAAGAGGTTACCGGAGATGTCCGGTACTACAATTCCATGCTCATGAAAAACCCTTATACGCGCTGGTGATATGGAGAATGGAAGCCTGGATAAGAAGAGGGCCGCGGACTTCGATCCGTTGGATATGCATCAATACCGGATCGAGAAGCTCCCGAAACGCAAAAAATCGGGTTTCGAGAAGGCGCTGATGCTCATTGGCCCTATCCTTGCCCTGGCTTCCTTCCTCGTCCTGGGATTCTTTGTTCATCTGCCCTTCCTGCAGGATATTGACCCTTCTGGCCTGGTCTCAGAAGAAGCACGCAAGGCCTTCGATAAACTGGGTCCGGAGGGTTTTATTCGCAGCAATGAACTGATGCTCGCCATCTTTATCGCCAGTATTATCCTATGGATCACCGAGGCTATCCCAAATTACCTTACCTCGCTCATTATCATTGCCGGACTGGTCCTCTCCGGGGTTTTAGGCGAAAAAGAAGCCTATGCTCAGCTGGGGCACCCCGTGATGTGGCTGAACATCATGTCGTTCGTACTCGCCAGTATGCTGGTAGCCACCGGCGTGGCCAAGCGCTTTGCGTTATGGTTTATCCTCCGTTTTGGTAAGAATGCCGGAACCATTTTTATCAGTTTCCTGATCATCAACGCCGTGCTTTCAGCCTTCATCTCGGCTACCACGGCCAAGGCGGCCATACTGCTGCCCATCTTCATGGTCATCGCAGCGATCTATGGAGCAAGGGGGGGAGAGCAGCGGAACAACTTCGGCCGCAGTATAGTGCTGCAAAACCTATTCTATATCAATATCGGAGCCAGTGGGTTCCTGACCGGCTCCGGAGCCAATCTGCTCGCCGCAGCCCTGATCACCGGAGCCATAGGAGGGAATATTTTCTTTTCCGACTGGATGATGGCCATGTTCCCGATGATGCTGACCATGATGCTCATTGGATACATCCTGGCCATGAAGGTCTTCTTCCCTCTCTCTCCCGGAGAACGCCTTCCGTCCATCGCCGGGGGAATGTCCAGACTTCGTGAAGAGTTTGAAAAGCTGGGCAGTATCAAACCCGCGGAGATCAAGGCCGTCATCATATTTCTGCTGATCCTGGTTTTCTGGTCCACCGACAGCCTTCATGGCATCTCTCCCACAGCGGTAGCCTTTGTCGGGGCCATTATGGCCCTGCTTCCCCGCATCGGGATTGTCAGCTGGAATGAGGTCGATATCCCCTGGCATCTCATGCTCTTCTCCGCCGGTGCCTATACACTGGGAGCCGGTTTTTCCGCTACCGATCTGCCTTCCATTGGGGTCAATGCCTTTTTTGATCACCTGGGCATCACCAGGGAAACCCATTTCTGGGTGCTCTACCTCATGCTCACTGGCGTAATGGTCTTCAGTGCGCTCATATTCCAGTCCAAGACCATGCGAGCCATGATCTTCGTGCCCATCGCAATTGGGGTGGCCACGCGCTTCGGCTATGAAGTGATCAGCCTCGCGCTGCCAGTGGCCTTCATGATAGAGCATGTTTATGTTCTCCCCTTCAACAGTAAGCCGGCCGCCCTGATATACGAAACCGACCACTACAACCTGTCGGATACCTTCCGCTACGGGTTCACCCTGATGTTCATAGCATGGCTGCTCATCATCCTGGCAGGTGAAACCTGGTTCCGGTACCTCGGCATTACCCCGGATGGGGTCTTCGGGATATTCTGATCGATACTCCATGCTAACATGCTTATCTTAGTGCTGATACAGGACCAGAATGCTCCCTGCCATGATCGAAGAGACCTGTAAAGTCCACGACAAGTTTTCCCTCGAGCTGAAACTCGCCTTCATTGCACGCAAGAAGTTGAAGTTGAGTGATTTTTCGGTTAACGCCTGGCTATTCGTTCCCAATAGTCTGGATGTAAACCGGGCAACATTTACCAAGAGGGACATCTACCGCACCATCAAATCCAACATCCGTCTCATCACACCGGTATACATCCTGCGTGATATTGCGGACCAGGTAAAGCCCCCTTTTCAGCTACTTCAACAATCATTCGAGAGAATGGTCTCTCGCCCTACGCGTACTCATGTTGCAGATTATGAGTACCATATCCGGATGTTCGTGTCCATTGTCAAAAGTGCGCTCAGAGAGGAGATCCGTCATTACCGGGGTACCGAGGCTCCCGGAGACCAGGATTACCTGGTGGAGGAGTTCCTTCATAATCTTGGGTCCATACTGCAGCACTACCGCAGCCTGCGCAGGGTACTGAACGTACCTACGGTGAATGGACGACTTATGGACTATTATCTATTTGGTGATGAGTACCTTAGTAATCTGGCTGAACAGCATACCTACAGGCTTATCGAAGCAGCCTCATCCGGCCGCCAGGGACCTGCGGTCCAGAAAAAACTGATGACGCTGGTCAACAGCGAGATAGCCTATCGCGTAGAAAGGGGCTTTGCTGTGGTGGAAAAGGAAAGCCCCAACCGAAACCGTGACCTCATTTTTCGCCTGGGCTTGCTGAAGAAGTACGCTGAAAGCGAGCTTTTCCTCAATATTGACAAACGCAAGGACGGCATTTGGCTGGAACAGTTATATATCAGCATAGCGGCCGGACTTTCCATGATTTTCGCAACGGCGGTGGCCTTCTCTTTCCAGCAGAAGTATGGTAACCTCACCATGCCCTTTTTTGTGGCGCTGGTGGTCAGCTATATGCTTAAAGACAGAATCAAGGAGCTCAGTCGCTATTTTCTTATCCATCGCATGGGCCACCGCTTCTTCGACCACAAGACAAAGGTCAGTCTCGGCGACCAGCATATCGGTTGGAGCAAGGAAGCGGTGGATTTCGTTTCAGGGAGCAAGGTACCGGCGGAGGTCCTGCGGATCCGCAACCGGTCCGCCATTCTGGAGGCCGATAACCGCAGCAACAGCGAGAAGGTCATCCTTTACCGACGCCTGGTCAGGCTGCGCCGTGAGGCACTGGACGCCATCAGTCAGCACCCTGTGGAAGGGATGAACGACATCATACGATTCAATATTTCCCCTTTCCTGCTGAACATGGACGATCCGGTCTTCCCGCTCTTTTCCAGGGATGAGAAGGGGGGCGTTCGCATCGTTAAGGGGGAGAAGATATACTATCTCAACCTTGTCCTCGAGTTTCGGAACGAGGCCCAGCACGATTACAAGCGCTACCGGATAGCGTTCAATCGAAAGGGGATACGTGAGTTGGAGCAATTCTGACCAACCTGAGGCCTTCGGGAATAACATATTCTCGTTGTGGGCGTTAATCCCTGGCCTATGGCCCGAATACCTCACATCCTCCGCTATGCCCTGATGTTTTCATTGCCTGTCGCTATCCAGGCCCAGTCCCTCCACTTCAGGCAACGCCATGTGGAGATAGGCCCCATAGACAACTGGGCTAAGGATGCAGCAGTGTTCGTGTTCGAAAACCGCGGGGACCGGAAGCTCGCCCTGCTTCGGGCAGAGGCCCCTTCCGATGTCCGCGTGGCATTTCCGCGCCGTTTCATTCAACCCGGTGAGTCAGATACCCTGAAGGCGGTCTACCTGCCAACCCAGCCCGGGCCTTTTCGTGCATCATTTCAATTGCTTGTCAGTGAGGGAGATAAGCCTATCCGGCTGAGTTTCAGCGGCAATGTCATGAACTACGACGCCTGCCCTGATCCCCAGGTAGCCGGTGGAATCCGCCACCCGGAACGGGAACTCCTCGTTACCGACAGCCTCAGCGGAGCGGGGGTAGCCGGCGCCAAACTGACCCTGGTACACAACGACCGGCAGATCCTGCACCTACGGGCCAACCGCAACGGAAGCGTCCGGCAGGCACTTTATCCCGGGCTCTATTCCGTAACGGTAGCTGCAGAGGGTTACGACACCCTGAGGACAGGTTTCTATCTTAATCTCCGCCAAACCGGGCTCAGCTTTCAGCTGCGTCCATCGGATCAGGCCCACCCGCTGGCCGGCGACGTCCCTGCCGAAGGGATAGACGTCGTCCCGCTGCCCGAAGGGGAGCTACCCCCCGGGGAGGAAGCTGAGCTCCTCATTGTATTTTCAGACCCTCCCGTCATCCTCCTTCCCGATTTCGACACGGCCGGTAAACTAAACCCCGGGCTTTTTTCCGAAAACAACATCGTCTTCCTCGTCGATGTCTCCTCTTCCATGAGGGCACACGGGAAGATGGACCGTTTGATCGCAGCTATGCAGCGCTTGTCAGCATATATGCGCGATATTGACCGGATTTCCCTGGTCACCTACAGCACCAGGGCCGAGGTGGTACTGCAGGGACTCTCGGGCCTGGAAAGGGACAGCCTTCAGCGGGTTATTGGCAGACTGAAGGGCCAGGGATCTACCTATGGTATCGCCGGACTAAACGCAGCCTATGAGATTGCTCTTCAGCAGTTCATTCCCGGGGGGAACAATCAGGTCATCCTGGCCACCGATGGGGAGTTCAACTCCCCAGGCTATTCCGACCGGCAGCTGGAGAGGCTCATGCAGGAAAAGCGGGGCAGCGGCATCATCCTATCCGTAATCGGGTTTGGTCAGGAAGGGGCCGCCGTGGATCGCATGGCCCTGATGGCCGGGATAGGAGGGGGAAGCTACCTGGACTTCCGTCCCGGGCTGAGGGTGGAGGAGCTGCTCCTGAACGAAATAAAGATGAACTCAAGGAAGGAATAAATCCTTCCGAGAGTCCATCCATCACAAAGGGTAGGTAAAGGGTTATTTCTACTCGAAGCTCACCTCTACGCGGCGGTTCTTCGATTTGTTCTCCTGCGTATCGTTCGGTGCCACAGGCTGATCGGGCCCTTCGCTGCGGATGTCCACCCTGCTGGTATCAAGGCCGTAACGCCCGAAATATTCCTTGAGTGACTCCGCACGCATCGCGCCCAGCAGGTGGTTGCCATTGTAGTCGGTATGGCCGGTGAGTACCATGCGCATCCCGGGCCTGGACGCAAGATAGGCCTGGGCCTGAGCCACATATTCCCGAAGCTCAGGATCCCAACGGATCAGGTCCTCGGCAGCCCAGAAATAGACCGTACGGTTCAGCTCACTGCCGGCCGCCAGGCTGTCTTTCATCAACCGGAAACGGTAGCCATCACTGATCTTACCATCATTATCGAAAGCCAGGTCGTCCATACGTGACAGCAGGCTCACGCTCAGGGTGTCGATCCCCCGTTCAGCCAGAATTCTTTTGATGTTGATAGCCCGGAGAATGCCGAGGTCAGAGCCGTTGCCGGGTTTGGTCTCGCGTGCATCGTAAATACCCATCACGCTCAGCCGATGGTCGGGATGCTTATTCAAGAAAGAAGCCAGGGAATCCAGGGCAGGCAGGCTGCTATCAGGAAAGCTTACTTCAGCCTGGTCCTTTATGGTATACGGCAGTGCGGCAAAACGCAGCAGCACACTGTCACCGGAAACTATGTTGCCTGGGAGGTCCAGGGGATTCACGTCTGCCCCATGCTCCCGTTCGGTAGGCTCACAGGCAAGTAGCCCGAGCAGGAGGGGAGCTGAGCGTAAAAACAATGGCAAGCGGTTCATTTTCAATATTTCTGAAGCTTGTGTCCGGCAAGATGGCTTTTCTTGCCAGGATCGCCCCAGACATTGTTAATGCTCCTTTCTACGGAAAAGTGACCCCAGGGTTACTCAAACCGCACCTGGCTCACCTTTTCCCAGGGAATGTATACGGGTTCCCCAGTGGATGGAAAGACGAGAAGGCCATCGTTGGCCTCCGAAACATCCTGCATCCGGCCGAGCAGGAGCTCACTGCCGTTCTTCAGGGTGACCAGGGCATACTGGAAGTTGCGTGGCCTTACGGAGGCCACGCTGCTCAGGGGAATCTCCCATTCCGATAGATCCAGCCGGCCGTTCAGGGTCTCATAGGTCATGGCCTCATCAAGGTCGTAAATAATCTCCCCGCTGAAGATCCGACCATCCACATGTTCTACCTTTCCTCGCAGGGGGGCGGGCTGGGCGAAGTCGTCGTAGGAGGCCGAAACTGCGGTCTCAGGGATGAAGGTGACCCGCTTGAACTCATCCCAGGGAATGTCGATGGCGCCTTGTCCGGGTACAAATACGATGATGCCCCGGTTCTCTGCGTTCACATCGTTGCTGCCGCTGAGGAAGAGGGTGTTCCCGTCGGTGAGCACCACCACGCTGCCACGTCCTTCCCGGCTGATGGCCCGTATATCCGTAAACGGGATACTGAGGTCCTTGCCCTCGGATTCGCCCTCCAGGGCATCCCGTCCCACACGTTCGTCATGATCCCATTCTACCCGCCCGGTATAGGTTCCATGCGCGGTTTCTACCTTGCCCCAGAGAGGGCCGCCAAAGGGATCAGCCCAGCCTGGCTGCGCCGCCCTGAAGACCACCTGGTCGATGTTCTCCCAGGCGAAGCTGCGTTCTTGTCCCTGGCGGTCATACACCCTCAGCGTGGCACCCAGGTCGTTGGACCCGCTGCGAAACATCCATTGGTCCCCATTGCGCATTTTTACTTCCATGGCGATGCCTCCGGCCGCCTTCACCCAGGCTACCGCACCGAAGGGCGCCGAGAAGGAGTGCATACCCTGGGTGTTGATCTCCACCGCCTCGTTGAGTATCTCCGTAAGCCAATGGGCATTGCCGCTTTCTACATATTGCCGGTCTTCCCGGTTGAGGTATTGATAATAGGGATTGCTGCGCTTGGTGGCGTTCAGGAAATCGCTCCAGAACACTTCTTCCTTGCCCCAGCGGATAAACCCTTCCACCTGCTCACCCGAAGTGGTGGTCAGGGTTCCGAAGAGATAGGATCCGGAATGGTCCTGGGCTGTGGCCGTCGCCCCTGCGATCAGCAGGAAAAAGGGGATCAATAGGTGTTTCATGGGTCCTTGGGTTGTTTGTCCTTGGGTCTTTCTCGTTCGGCACACTGAAGCAATACCATGATCAGCTGCAGATTGCTGGCTTCAGTGATGAAGCTGTCGCCCAGGTCGCAGCGGGCGACAAATGCTTCCAGCCTGTCAGGCTCACCTGTCCCGGCAATGGTGGCCAGGACGTTCTGTCCGAGCCGGTACCTGATCGTTTCGTAGCGACTGGTTTCCTTTTGCAGCTTCTCCAGTTTCCTGCGGTATTTGGCATCCCTGCTGAAGGCTTCGTAGAGCAGGCTTACCGGCCCGGGCATGGAGATGCCTCCACCCGGTTTGGCGTCCCTGATGGCCTGGCGTATGGCCGCTGAAGGGATCTCAATCACGGGAGCATCGCCTGGTACTTCCAGTGCGATGAAGGCCTGCTTGAATTCCTTCCAGGTCTCCGGCCAGGGGGTGATCACGGCCTCGGATAGTTCCAGGGTGTCAGGGGGCAGGGTAATGTGCAATGGGTATACCCCTTCACTCAGGAAATGTGGAATGGGAATGGTGGTATTGCGGTAGCCCATGGCGGTCAGAATAAGTGTATCGCCCGCCACAGTGTGGAAACGGAAACGGCCGTAGTAATCGGCCGCTGTGCCTTTCATAGTAGTGACCGAGATCAGGTGGGCGAAGGGGATACCGCGACCGGCCAGGTCATGGATGCTTCCACGGATATCCACGATCACCGGTTCCTGGGCCTGTATGGTCCATGAACACAGCACCAGCCATCCTGCCAGTAAGCCTGCCCGGATCCTGCGTCTTTCGGACCTTACTTCCCTCTCCGGTTTGTCACAATACGCTGCGATGTCCATCCGCGATAAGACCTAAGGTTGTGTCAACGCCATATCCTGCAAAGTTATTGGTCATATAACGCCCCCGGTGTTAACGGGCGTTAAATCTTCAGGCATCCCAGCAGATGAGCCAGGGCTAATGTTGATGATAAGACGCGGATACGACCCGGAATGTTACACCGGCCGTATCATTTCCGGACACCCGGTTGTTACATTTCGATACAATCGCGGCCGGCTTGCTCCTGGCAACAGGAAGCGTATCCGTCTTTCTGAAGAATAAAATACTGAGTTATTGTGATGTAATATACTGAAAATAAGGTTAATGTCTGATTGTTGTAGTCACCTCAACATCAGGTGGGCCCTGCTTGGAACAGGATTTGAACCCCGGGGGGACCATAAATCATCCCATGGACCCGCTAAGAACCCTTCCTTCCCCCGTCAAGGTGCTCATCATCGACGACGATGCAGATATCCTGCTTAGCCTGCGCCTGGCACTCAAGGCACGTTTCCAGTCTATACGGACGGAGTCCGATCCGGAGCGGATACGGGAGATCGTTCAGGATGACCCCTTCGATGTGGTGCTGCTCGACATGAATTTCCAGAGCGGCGACACCAGCGGATCCTCCGCCGCAGCAGCCCCCCGATAGAGCGCGG
>ERZ795054.1974-NODE-1974-length-18023-cov-5.683215_pt1 | contig 18023 bp, 12 predicted proteins | sample MGYA00375138_ERZ795054 | MGnify/ENA primary metagenome ERZ795054 (study PRJEB30183, sample SAMN05720215) | anaerobic digester metagenome | isolation source: active sludge of municipal wastewater-treating anaerobic digesters | place: USA | collected 2014-12-23 ... | reverse complement strand
TCGGGATATTCCGGCCTTCAACGAAAACCTGGTATCTGGACAAGAGCGGGAACGGAGTGTATGGTGCCGGAGATCTCTCGTACAACAATTACGGCATAGCAACAGATGTGCAGGTTACCGGAGACTGGGACGGGGACGGAACGACCGAGATCGGGATATTCCGGCCTTCAACGAAAACCTGGTATCTGGACAAGAGCGGGAACGGAGTGTATGGTGCCGGAGATCTCGCATACAACAATTACGGCATAGCAACGGATGTTCAGTTAATCGGGAAATGGGGTTAATATTTACTCTTTTTTTGAAAAAGAATTTCTTATAATTATTGTTGTATTTAGAGAAAAAAATTTTTAAGAAAACCCATTTTAAAAAAATCAAACGGCAGCTTATTAAAATTTAAAAACGATATTTTTTCAGGTTTATGAAGATTCTCATTACTGGCGGGGCCGGTTTTATCGGATCCCATCTGGCTGATTTTTTTTTACAACAACCCGAGTATCATATATGTTGCCTTGATAATTTCGATCCCTATTATGATCCCAGAATAAAATACCGGAACATAGAAAAATTACTTCAAAATTCACACTTTGAGCTCGTGAAGGGCGACATCCGAGATCATTCACTCTTGAAAAAAATTCTTGTTGACATTGATTACGTATTTCATGAATCAGCGCAGGCAGGGATTCGGATTTCAGTCAAGGATCCTCAAAAACCACACGAAGTAAATGCAACGGGTACCTTGAACCTTCTTGAAGCGGCAAAGGATTCAGATGTCAGAAAGATTATCAACGCATCTTCATCATCGGTGTATGGAAAAACGAAGTACCTTCCTTTTGATGAGCTACATCCTACAGAACCGGTTTCTCCATATGGTGTTACAAAATTAATGGCAGAACACTATTGCAGGATTTTTGAGGAATTATATGGTCTTAAAACGGTATCACTACGTTATTTCACCGTTTACGGTCCCCGCATGAGACCTGATCTTGCAATCCATATTTTTATGCAAAAGGCTCTCAGAAACGAGCCGATCATTATATTTGGAGATGGAGGTAAAACACGGGATTTTACGTATATCGATGATGTTATCTGGGCAAACTTTCTTGCAATGACAAACGGTTCAGGAACGTATAATATCGGCGGGGGGCATACAATTTCAATACAGGATCTGGCTGACCAGATTGTTGCAACTACAAAAAGTATGTCAAAAATTTTATATGAAAGTGATGTTCCCGGTGATGCCGAGCATACTGCAGCAAATACTAAAAAAGCTGAAAAAGAATTGGGTTGGAAACCAAAAACCTCTCTTGTTGAAGGACTTGAGTTATTCCGGCAATGGATGCAGAACTATCCGTCATAATTCCTGCGTATAATGAAGAGGGAAATATCGATCCGCTTTACCGGGAGGTTAAGGAGGTCCTTAAAAAGTTATCTGGCTCTTATGAAATTGTATTTGTTGATGACGGATCAAAGGATCTAACGTTCAAGAAACTAGTTGCAATTCGTCAACAAGATCCTGCGGTCAAGATTATCCGATTCAAGAAGAATTTTGGTCAGAGCGCTGCCCTTCAGGCGGGTTTTGACCATGCAGGAGGCACGATAATTGCTACATTGGATGCCGATCTCCAGAATGATCCCCGTGATATTCCGGCGCTGATCTCAAAACTAGAAAAGGACGAACTTGATGTAGTGTGTGGTTGGCGACATAACCGAAAAGATATTCTCTCAAAAAAAATATTTTCAGCTCTCGCAAACAATATGAGAAAAACATTTACCGGTGAAAGTATTCAGGATTCCGGCTGTACGCTCCGCATATATCGTGCTGAATGTGTAAAGGATCTCCAATTATATGGGGAACTCCACCGGTATATTCCGGCAATTCTCCAGTGGAAAGGATACCGTATCGGCGAATTACCAGTTAAACATCGTGAGAGGGCATCGGGACAAACAAAATATACATGGTCACGATTGATCAAGGGTTTTTTAGATCTTATCGTTGTAACATTCTGGCAAAAGTATTCTGCAAGACCCATGCATATCTTCGGGGGGTTTGGCTTTTTTTTAGCTTTTACCGGTGGATTAATCTGTGGATACCTTCTTCTCGAAAGAACATTCAATCAGATTTCACTCACGGAACGGCCACTATTCCTCATCGGATCCTTTTTATTTGTTATCGGCATCCAGTTTATTGCTCTGGGAATCCTGGCGGATATTGTCTTAAAAATTTACTATGGTCAGAATGAACGGAAAACCTATCTCGTTGATAAAATCCTGGGATGAAGATATTATTTATTAATTATGAATGTCCCCCTTTGGGTGGTGGGGGTGGCGTTGCGACGTTCCAACTTGCCGCAGAGTTAGCAAAGCGGCACGAAGTGGATTATCTGACAATGGGCTACTATAACCTTCCCCCATCCGAGAATGTGGACCAGGTCCACATCATAAGAGTTCCTGTTATCGATAGGAAAAAAATTAGCACAGCAACCTATATTTCCCTCATTTCTTTTGTACCATTTGCGTTTTTAAAAGGAGTAATCCTTTGTAATAAACGAAAATATGATTGTATTCATGCTTTTTTTATTGTTCCCTCGGGCATTTGCGCTTTTTTACTATCTCGTATCTTTCATATCCCACTGATTCTGACCGCTCTTGGCGGGGATGTCTATGATCCGAGCAAGCGCCATTCCCCGCATAATTCCTGTTTAATGAAAAGGGTCATCTCATTTTTATTGAACCATTCTGACAAAAATACGGTGGAATCTTTGAATCTGAGAGATCTGATTCTCCAATACTACCCAATAAATAAACCACTGCAGGTTGTTCCTTTGGGTTTTAATAAACCAGTCTTTCCCCTAAAAAGTCGTTTAGATTTAAACATGCCCGAAAATAAAATAGTCTTTATCTCTGTCGGTCGCCTTGTAAAAAGAAAGGGTTTTGAATATTCAATTCAGGCGTTGTCACGGATATCCGGGTATTCATTTCACTATTTTATACTTGGGGAAGGTCCGGACGAACGGAATCTTAAAAAATTGGTTTTACAGTTGGGAATGACTGATAAAATCACATTCCTCGGGCACGTTACAGAGGAAATGAAGTTCCAGTACCTGAATGTGGCAGATATTTATCTTCTGCCTTCACTTCACGAAGGATTCGGAATCTGTCTTCTTGAGGCGATGCACTGCGGTCTGCCAATTGTTTCAACGAATAACGGGGGGCAAGAGGATATTATTAAAGATCGCAGAAATGCACTATTTGCAGATCCTGCTGACAGCGCCATGTTTGCTGAGAGGATAGTAGAATTACTTGAAAATTCAGATCTGCGGAATTTCATTTCACACAAGAACCGAAGAGATATTGCCGGGTTCTATGTTGATGAAATTGTACACAAATACGAAAGTCTCTATACAAATGAAGAGCGTTCAAGGAGGATTGAACATGAAAGTTAGTGAAAAAACAAAAATCTACAGTAAGTATATCAGCACACATTTCGGTAAAATTCATCTTAATACGCAGGATTATGGCATTCAATACACCTATTTCCGAAAAAATTATTTGAAACACCTTCCCAAGGATCTGCACGCGAAAATTCTGGATATTGGTTGCGGGATGGGACATTTTCTCAATTTCCTTTCTGTTGAAGGATACACAAATTCTCTTGGGATTGATATAAGTGAAGAAAACATTGAATTCTGTAAAAAAAATAATTTTAACGTAAGGCAAGCAGATGTTTTTTCTTTTTTAAAAGAAGCATCAGACAATACCTATGACACAATCATCATGAATGACCTCATTGAGCATCTTGAAAAACAAGAAGTATTGAATTTGTTGCACCTGATCCGGGAAAAATTAAATCATGGAGGTCTGTTGATCATAAAGGCCCCGAATGCATCAAATCCATTTATGGCACCAAGCAGCAGATATTTGGACTTTACGCATGAATTGCTATTTACCGAAGAGAGTTTGTCCCAGGTACTAAAAATTTGTGGTTATTATAAGGTTACAATTTATCCTCAGGATTTATACGTATATAATTACAATCCGTTAAATTATCTCGCAAAATTATTAAACTTCACTTTGAATGGTTTATTACGTCTGATTTTTTATTTTTATGCGAGAAAAACGACGAAAATTTTCACAAAAAATATCATTGCCGTAGCAGCGAAAAATCAGTGATTTTTCGAAGTTTTACCCATCCGTATAATCCCAAAATCAGAAAATAAATTATTAGAATAAAATGATAACAGAATCCCGATGTTATCGCATCGTCCAGTGGCATCCCGAGTGATACAAAAACCAGGGTCCATATCGTTTCTGTGGTTCCGAATCCCCCGATACCCTGTATTGGTAATATCGTTGTCAGTAAAATGAAAGTTCCCCCTAAAATTACTAAAAAAAAAGGGAATTGAAAATCCATCCCGACTAAGAGGAGATACACCATCAAAAAGTTCAATGCCCATGTGGCAAGAGACAGAATAATCAGAAATAGACTGTCTTTTTTAATCTGAATTCTTTCAAAGCTGTTGACAGATTCAAAACCTTTTTGAAGAAGGTAAGAAATAATCCGTTCATTTTCGATATGGATCTTTTCTGAAATTTTTTGAACTGTCTCAACAAATATTCTGCCCCGCCAGAGTAGCATTAGGAGAATTCCTGACAAAAAAATCGTGAAAACTGCGATAATCCATAAAGCATCCATTACGATTTTGGGAATGTCCTTTAAAAGCAATATTGTGATAAAAAAAAGAATTGCTAATGCAATGAAATCAAAAATTCTCGCAATAACAAGAGTTGCAACTCCTTCGCCAGTTGTCCGGTTGTTAACTTTTTTCAAAAGATATACGTACGACAATTCCCCCGTTCGTGCAGGCAAAAGATTATTCATCATGTTGTGTAAGCATCCAATATGGAAGAGATCGTTAATGCTAACCTCATTGTTTAGCAGAATATGAAAGCGCCACGCCCGGACGAGATAACTTATTGTGTATAATGTAAAGCCTCCGAGCAGTGAAAAAAGACTGATTTTGGAGAGTGTTGTGAATATATCCTGTAATGATACTTGGGTAAATAAGAATGCGACAAGAATGATTGTAATTAAGAAAATGGAGATCCTTGTGTATTGATTATTATGAGAGGAATTCATGAGAAATCTATCCAATACCAATCACTCTAATAAGGAAAAATTTCATAATAAGGTGTACGTATGCCAATAAATATTAGCACAGTAAAATTTTCAATTCTTGCTTTTTTCAATCGAAATAAACTTTTTTCGATCCTAGTTTCGTTGGTGATATTGTTATTTTCTATTAATCTTCTTGCTGTCTCTTCTATGAATGAAGACTTTATATATACATATTCGTATACTTTGATTATTTTAATATTGATCTTCTGGATCCTTTTCATCGCGTTTGAAGAAAACAGAAAATTTTTCTCAGACTCCTTTTTTACTTTGTTTCTTCTCGTACTGATAGCACTTGGTTTTCTCATACGTTTTTTTAATTTAACCGAGGGAGGTCTCCATATGGATGAATTATGGAGACTGGATCGGGGCAGAGAGGCTTTCCTCTTTCATGACTGGGCATATAAAATAAGTTCATCGCCGTTAACCAGGATCTTAGTCGGGGCTGCTTCCGTCTTCGGCAACAACTCTCCCGATATGATCGATTTCTGGGCCCGGTTCCTTTTGGGGACCATCCCTTCAACCCTGACAATTATCATCGTTTATCTTGTTGGGAGTAGGATCGCAAATAGATACGCCGGACTATTGTCTGCATTCTTCGTTACCTTCTCATTCTCCCATTTGCAGATGTCGCGGACATTTATGAGTGAACCATACCTTGTTTTCTTTGTTAGTTTGACCTGTCTCCTGTTTTTAATGAGTCTGGAAAAACCACATTTCATTTACGCCACAATGGTTTCTTTGGTATTGACCTGCCTTATCAAGGAGACTGGTTACCCGCTGATTTTTTTATTATTCTCACTGTATATTTATTACACATTTGAAAAAAAAATCCCATGGAAACAACTTCTTGGAGCGATGGGCCTATTTTCAGTACTTTTTGTTTTCCTGACGCCATATTTGGTATCAACGGGCAATGTTGTTAACCTTTTTCTTGGCCCGTTGAACTTGCCCCTCGCCCAGGTTCATTCGAATCAGGCAGTGCCCTGGCTCTACCACTATAGTTACTTCCTGGAAATTGACACGGTAATCTTCATCGGTGTCATTTTAGCTGTCATCATTGCCGTCTGGAAGAGGGATGAAAATCCCCTTATCCTCATTCTTCTCGCAAATGCCCTGCTCCTGTTCGTCACTTACATAACCTTCAAGGCAAATGATGTCTTTCATCGCCATCTCGTGACTGTGATCCCGCTCTTTGCGGTTCTCGCCGGCTACTCATTTTCCGAAGTCTTTGCAGTTCTCCAGAGGCATCAGAAAACGGCAGCATATGCCTTCATCATCATGTTACTCTGCCTCCCGCCGGTCAACCTCTGCCTGCATGACGGAAGGACAACCCGGGATACGAACTGGATCCACTATAACATCAATGTCCGGCTTTCAGATTCCCGCCAGATCGCCCACGATCTTAGGGAACTTCCCGGAAATCCGAAGATTGCGGTCTTTCTCTTCTCCCAGTTCGAGACATCAGTCTATGGATCCATGATCAATTACTATTACGTGGATAATTTTACGACATTCAGTAATTTCTCTCCCCGGCTATTCCAGATTCCGTTGGATGAAATCGAGAACCTCGGTGGGTATGCAAAAGCGAACGGAATCAGCTATGTTGTCTACAACGGGAATACACCCGAGATCTTTGACCCCGATGACTTTTCCCCAATAAAAAAATATGCAGATGGCACAACGATCTTCCGGTATACCGGCCCTGAAATACGGCTGGGGGAGTCATCCGGATACCCATCTGATAATCCCTTCCGGCTGATCGATGAGGGATTCTATAACAAGAATTTCTACTCTTGGATTGAGGCAGAGACTGCTGACTTTTCCACCGGCCAGGGATACCGGGCGTTCGATGATGAAGCGCACACCGGCATATACGGGATCGCATCGGGGGGTGCATTCCATTTTATCCGGAATAATGGCACGTACTCAACTTATTTTCTGGACATTCCAGAGGGCGGTCTCTACCGTGTATGGTTCAGGTTCGGGGCATACGCCCCCCTGAATGCCGAGATTAACGGATCCATATACAGGCTCTTCCAAAATACTTCTAGGTTTTCATGGTATTCTGTCGGGCCGGTCTTCCTCCCACAGAACCGGTCCGTGATCAGGGTATTTTCCGAGGAAAACGCGTACATCATCTATGATGCAATTCTGGTAACCAGCGATCTCTCCTACGTCCCTGTCGGTGTGTCGAAACCGCTCTCTGCAAGCGGCGTACCGGATCAGCCCGGTGGGAATGGGTATTCGGTCTGGCAGGATGGACCCAATTGGACGATCGGACTTTATTCGAATAAGGAACGAGCCTTCTCTGGTAACATCACGACATCTTCACCCATTAATGCCATCTCATCAACCAAAAATAGCATCGCCATACAAAAGATCGACGACTTCCAGTTTTTTTTCGCAACTTCAAGAAATTTCACCGGCTCGGACAGCATCGAATTTATCACGAAAAGCAGATATATCACGCTGGATCTCCGGTGATCGAAAATACCGCTTAAAGCAGCTGTCCAGAAAGTCTCTCTCCGATGGATCTTCAGGTCCAGCCATGCGCGATGATCGGAAAGTGGCGATAAAATTTTCCAGGACTAACCTGTCGTGAAATATAACTGGATGAGACCCCTGGGGGCATTTCCAGTAAAACATTTACGGAGAAATTGTGTCAATTAGCTTCAAGATTCTCTTCTGACGCTCATTGTGGCGGATTTATTAATTCAGATGCTCAAATAAAAAATCACATCATGAAATTGTTCTGATCATATACTGATCATATACACTCATTTTTTTCAGAATAAGGGATAATATTAATTTTCAGCAGCTGATTCTTAAAGATATGAAGAAGGCCTCATTGGCATTAATTCTTGCAACATCATCGGAAAAATCTGCAAATTATTTAAAACCTCTTGGGCTAGGATATATCAAAAGTTATCTAAATATAAAACTCCCTGAAATCGAAATTTCAATTTATGAAGATATCCGTCAATTAATCCGAGAAAAACCGGATTGTGTCGGTATTAGTGCATCTACAGAAAATTTCTCTCTCGCTCTTAATTATGTCATCCAGATTCAACAGCGGCTGAATTGTCCAATCATTATTGGAGGAGTTCATATTTCACTTCTTCCCGAATCTCTTCCGCCAGGCATAATTGGGTGCATCGGTGAGGGAGAAGAAACGGTACGGGAATTAATGGAAGTTTTTTTAAAGGAAAGACAATTTTCAGAAGATCGATTAAAGAAAATTGATGGAATAGCGTATAAGGATTCTACTGATAAATTAATAATTACTAACAAGAGGAAATTGATCTCTCCTTTGGATATAATTCCTTTTCCGGATCGTAAATCTTTGGGAATGAAAAAAAATGTTAAAAATTCATATATTTTTACTTCACGTGGTTGTCCCTATTCGTGTAAATTCTGCGTTTCAAGAGTGCATTGGAATAAATATCGTGAATTTTCTGCTGCGTATGTTATAAAAGAAATCGAATATTTAACCCAAATTTTCCATGTTAAAAAGATTACAATTTTCGATGATCTATTCATAGTCAACCGTGACCGGCTGAGGGATATTGTCAAACAATTTAGTGAAAAAAAATTTAATGTGGATATCTGCTGCGCTGTTCGGGCAAATCTCGTCGACGATGAACTTTGCAGGTTACTGAAACAGATGAATGTCTCCGAAATCACGTTCGGAGCAGAAAGTTTCTCGGAACCAGTGTTGAAGGAGTTGAAATGTAATTCAGTGACCGTTGAACAGAATAAAAAAGCAATAGAATTATTCTTTAAATATGGAATTAGGGTTAATTGCTCACTGATTTTTTGTTCTCCCGAACAGACACAGGAAGATATGATAATCACTTGGAAAACTCTTTTCAATTATTTGAAGGACAATAAAATTAATAAAGTTGGATTAGGTATTTTAAGACCATATCCCGGCACGTATTACTGGGATTTGGCATTGAAGAAGGGAATTGTGAAATATGATATGGATTGGGATATTTTCAAGTGTCCGGAAAAGTTGAACCTTAATGATAATATTTCTCTCGAATCCTGGCATCTTCTGTTAAATGAATGGGACACTAAATGTGCTTTAGTAAATCCATATTATCTTGACGGTAACGAACAAAATTTTTCCAAACATCAGTTTTTTTTTAGAAATGAATTTATTGTAAAATCGATCATTGAGAGGAATGACAAAGATGATACTGATAATTTTGTTCAAACAGAATACGAAAATTTTTTAAAAACATTAGTAAAACATAAAATTATTTTACTTGAAGGGTGGACTCCCCCAGACAACAACGGACATGCCTGGATCAAAAAGAATGCTACCTTTTCTCTAAGCTCATCCGTGCTAAAAGAAGGCGATTATATCAATTTGATCTTTTTTATCCCTGATATTTTCAATTATCCAGAACATAAAATTACTGTTGAGTTTAAAATCGATAATAATACATGCAAAATCGAGGTAAATTCAAATGGATTTCATAAATTATCAATGCCACTTTCCGTTTCTTTTTTTTCCAGATTATTTCATACACAACCTTTAGAAGGAAAAATTCATTGCAGTTCGGACTTCATCCCCAGCCATATAACAGATTCTTCTGATGATCGCAATCTTTCAATTCTCTTTATTAAATTTGAAATCGCTCAAAGACACCCAGATAATGTTAAAAACTTCATAAAAATTGGGGATTGTGGTTCCGAGACAATCAACCGGTAGTTGACGAAAATGATATTACGCAAAAAACCTAAAAATATTTTGATTATCGGTGAGTTGGCTGGTTCTAACCATCCAAAAAATTATATCTTATCTCGGAACCTCCCATGAAAACCATGTCTTGGCCCCATACTTACTGGTTCATCATTTTCTGTGCAAACCTCATCGGAAAAATTCCCATTCATTCAATCAGGCTCACCTTCCTTCGTTCAGTATTTAAAGTTCAATTTCCCAAGGATTCAATCATCTATTGTGGCTGCCGGTTTTTCCATCCGTGGGGGATCCGAATGGGTCACACATCTATTATTGGGAATGATGCATTTTTAGACGGGCGTTTTGGCATCGTCATCGGTGATAATGTAAATATTGCGGGGGAAGTCAGGATCTACACCCTTGAACACGATATAACGAGTCCGGAATTCGGCGGGAAGGGCGGGCAGGTGGTCATCCAGGACCGGGCGTATATCGGCACACGGGTGACGATACTCCCTGGGGTAACCATCGGTGAAGGGGCGGTCGTCGCATCGGGAGCGGTCGTAACGAAAGATGTAGCGCCATGGACGATGGTCGGCGGGGTGCCTGCACGGTTTATCCGGACACGGCCTGTTCTTACGTATACCCTTGACACGGAGAACCGGGCATATTTCCAATAGACTACAAGAATTGGTTGTTACCAGAAAATCATCGGTTGATCGAATCGATCATTTCCTGAATTTTACCCTTTGTTATATCATAAGAGAAGTTCTTCCTGATATGGTTGAGTGAGTTCTTCGAGAGATTCTCCCAAAGTTCTCCACTGCGATAGAGCCTAAGGACTTTTTCTGCAAATTCGATGGGATCATCGGCGATCAACACGTTTTCATTGTTGGCGAGGCCAAGTCCTTCGGCACCAACCGTGGTCGTTACTACCGGGAGCCCGTAGCTCATGCTATGGTTGATCTTCCCCTTAACCCCGGCACCATATCGTAAAGGAGCGACAAATACCCGGCAGTTTTCGAAATAATCCGTCACATCTTCGACATACCCGGTTACAATGATGTTACCTGACGAGAGCGATAAGATCTCTTCTGTGGGTCTGTCCCCGACAACATAGAACTTGATATCCGGGATATCTGCATGGATCTTCGGGAAGATCTCGCGGATGAACCAGAGAACACCATCAGCATTCGGGTTGTGGAGGAACGCACCGAGAAAGAGGATGCCGCTGCGGTCCGAAAAACTCTTCTTCGGGATCTTAACGTCGTGGATAAGCGAGAGCACCCGTACATCCAGAGAGGGATCCTCATTCTTCAGCACCTGCCGCTCGTCTCCGGAAACGACGAGCGTCATGTCGCATGCCCGAGCGAGCTGCAATTCCCAGCGCTTGATCTCATCCGTTTTTTTCTTCAGGGACGGGTTCTGCTGGACGTCTGCACGGCGGGATTCGCGGATGAATTGCAGGTCAACGGTATCATAAATTATCCGTGCATTACGGCAATGGTTCCGAACCGGTGCGATATATTTCTCAACGATATGGGGACGGCTCAAGATGACGATATCATAGTACCTGCCGGATTGTGCAAGATGTTCCTCAATCGACCTGATATACGGTGAATAGAGGACTTCGACGCCGCTCTGCTGCATTACTGAATCGTACGGGTCAAACTGGCTGAAGTTATCTCCGATAAATGTCACCCTGTGTCCGAGTTCAGCCAGGATCTTCAGGATCTGGCTCATCCTGTACGATCCTGCATCGCGGTCAAAGAACGGGACGTACTGATCGATAACGAGGATGGTTTTTCCAATTGAATGGGTACGTGACAGGAATACCTTTGCGGAATCCGGTTCTGCATGTTCTTTCTGCAGGACTTCGTTCCATTTTTTCAGGAACTTCTCCCGGTTGACAACCTGGTTGCGTTTGATACCTAAACCGATATCGGTGCCGTTCGAGACTCCTTCGAAATGGACAACCTCAGAGCGAGGCTGGTACATCACCCGGTATCCCATCTGCCTGATTGTGAAACAGAGATCCGCATCCTCGTAATACGCCGGCAGATAGCGCTCGGAAAACCCCCCGGCCTTTGTAAAGATCTCTGCCCGGACCAATAGGGCTGCACCCGAGCAGTAGTCCACCGGTCTGATAAAGTTATACTCGGGCTTCTCCGGATCGTCCAGACGGCCGTAGTTCCATCCCGTGGCATCGTTCCAGATGATCGCTCCGGCTTCCTGCAGTTTGCCATCAGGGTAGACCAGCTTTGCCCCAGCTGCCCCGACAGTCTCATCCTGCATGACTTCAAGAAGCGGGGAGAGCCAGTCCCTTGTAACCAGGGTGTCATTGTTCAGAAAGAGGATGTTCCTACCACTGCAGACTGCAGCCCCGGCATTGCAGGAACGGATGAAACCCATATTCTGTTCATTCCGGACAAGGGTAAGATTCCGTACCCTGCCAATGAGTTGTGCCGTCGAATCTGATGAGGCATCGTCCACAACAACGATCTCGTATGACCCCGTGGTATTCCGTGCGATCGAGTCCAGGCAGTTGAGGGTGTATTGTATCTGGTTGTGTACCGGAATTACGATGGAGACGTCGGGAGTGCCGGAACACCTCGGAAAGACGATTCTTTCTATCTCAATCTCTTCAACGGGAAGGATCGCCATCTTGTCCCTAACCCGGGGGGGGTGTTCTCTCTCAGATAATTTCGATCTTTTCCGCTCGTGATACTGACGGATCAGCTCTTTATACCCTTGGTGGCAGAGGATATTCCCCGCTTTAATCCCCAGGTTATAATACCCTCTCCTCCGGCTGTTAGGGGGAAGGAACCGTTCAATGACCCGGGTATGGAACTTCATCGTGAGTTGCCAGACAGTGCTGTTCTCGATCGACGAGAGTTTCATCTCGAGGTTCCGTTGCTGTTGGCTGAGACCCTGGATATGGGTCGCCTGTTCTCTCACCTGCCGGTCTTTTGCAGCAAGGTCCCGTTTCAGGGACTCAAGATCCAATTCTTGGGATTCAAGATCCAATTCCCGGGATTCAAGATCCCGTTTCAGTGATGCAATTGAAAGGGTCGCCTCTTTCATTTGTACGTCAAGGGTCCGGATCGATTCGGTGCAACGGTTGAACTTCTCAATGAAGGTATTCGTTTCAGTCTCGGATTTATCGATCAGATAACTTCTCCCAATCCCCACTCCAGAAGTCCGGGATCGGGAGGCAACCGCAATATAATACAGGGGGGTTATCTCATCCTTTCCTGCAAATGAGAACTGGTTGCCCGTCAGTTTAATAATGAACTCGCTCGAGGAATCTGTTACTCCTGTTTTAGAAACCGGGAAGATCGAAGAGCCTGTCATCACTCTTTGGCCAAGGAGCACGATGTTGTCGAAATGCTGCCTGATGAGATATTCGAATTCTGAGAGATAGAGTTCCTTTTTATGGTACGGATTGTGGAACTGGATGTCATTGGTGTATGCCTGCTTGTTGGGGGTCGAGATAATCAAAATCCCATCATCCCGGAGCAGGCGCTTGATCTCCCCCATCAGGGTGTCGTGTTCTGAGACGTGCTCGAGCGCTTCGAAACAGATTATGACATCGAAGAGCCTCTCCCCATCGATGGGGATATTCAGGATCGAACCTTCACGGAACTCGATATTTTCCTTCGCATACCGGGTCGAGGAGTGCGTGATAGCATCATGGTCGATCTCCACCCCGATAACCTTTCGGGCCTTGCGGGAGAGGAGGAACGTCCCGTAACCCTCTCCCGACGCGAGATCGAGGACATCCTTGCCATCCACGAACCGGGACGCGAATGCATACCGGTGCAGGTGCTCGTAGTGGATACGGGCGCCGCAGACGGATGGATCCGCATCCGGTATGAATCGTTCTCCGGTCCATTCGAGCATAGGATCACTCACTGGTGAGAAATCTGACGGGGATGTTATGATATTTGTGAAGTAGTTAATTTGGCGTCTTCATCTATTTCTACTTCCGCTTCAAGGTCGACGAGGCCAGTATTCATATCATGGATTACGTTCATCCAGACCCTTTCTTCAAGACTATCAAGAATCTCAACATCAGCGGGATCAAAAACAACCCCCTCTTTATGTACGATCGCGATTGCCGGGGTAATGGAATAGAGTCCTGAACCTAGTCTGATGCGGAACTTGAAAACAACCGAAACGATCTCACCCCCCTGTTTTGGCGGAATGTCCCGGGAATTCCTGCGGGTATTCGTCGCATAGATGTCCTGAAATTTATTGCGGATAATGAGTCCTGCAGTGCTGTTGCATGAAACCTGGGAAAGAAACCGGATATGAAAGCCCAGGAGCGCAATGTCTCCGGAATGAAATGTTGATTGGATACGGAAATTATCATCCATTAATTCAACAAGGAAAATTTCTGCTTTTTTCTGACCGGTCGGTTCTTCCTTTGATGACAACGGGATTTTATGAGACTGTCCCTCACGAAGTGTCACGACCATGCCGGAACTTTGTTCTATCGAAGACTCAATGGGCCTGACGATTTTTACCCATCCCCAAGCACTCCAGCAGAAATCAAGGTTCCTGCCCGAACCCGATGTCTTCAGAACGAGGGAGATAGTTTTTCCCGAATATTTCCCAAGAGGGATTAAGAAATTGTGCCAGCCGGAATCACCGATATTCCGTTTGGGATGAAGGATTCTTGAGAAGATAGTCTCCGTCTCGTTGCCGTCCTTGACATCAATATCGAACCTGACGCCCTGTGTGATCATGTCCTTCGCATCAGGAAGGATTCCGATCGCAAATGCCAGTGACGATTCGGGCTGTACCGAGACCTGCCAGAAGATAACTGATGGGGGGTGAGCGAAGATGATACGCCGTGGAGTAAACTGGATCTCAACTGTCTGCGATTCGACCGGAATTCCGGGAGCGCTCCGGATAACCGCTTCAGAAAGATTCGCTGAAAGATCATAGACTGTCTCGTAGCCCTCCAGTCTGGTCTCGCCATGTTCGATCAGGGTCCTTTCATGATACGACCTTTCCCGTTCAGCGATGAGAGCGTGGTACCTGTTTACGATAGTATTGGGGTCTCCGCTTTCAATAATCCTCCCGTTGTCGAGGAGCAGGGCGGAAGAACAGAGGTTTCTCACCGCTTCCGTATCATGCCCGACATACAGTATCGTCTTTCCCGCCTGCTGGAGATCACGTATCTTCTGGAAACAGCGGTGCTGGAAAATCGCATCGCCGACAGCGAGTGCTTCATCAACTATCAGGATATCTGCATTCACATTGACGGCAACAGAAAATGCGAGCCTCACAATCATTCCTGATGAGTACGTCCGTAGGGGCTGGTCGATGAAATCCCCCAGTTCGGAAAAACGAACGATATCTTCAAACCGTTCATCTATCTCCTGTTTCGAAAGCCCCATGATAGAGCCATACATGAAAACATTATCCCTGCCGGAAAACTCGGGGTGAAACCCGGATCCCAGTTCAAGAATGGCCGCAACTTTCCCATTAATGGTGAATATCCCGGCGCTTGGTTCCAAGACCCCTGCAAGAATACTGAGCAAGGTACTCTTTCCTGAACCGTTCTGCCCGAGGATCCCCAGAGTCTCACCTGCAGGAAGGTCGAAGGTGATGTCCTGGAGTGCCCAGAAATCAGTATGCCGGACGAGTATCCCCCCGCTTAGGTATTCCAGGAAACGGCCACCGGTGGATGAGAATAATTTGAACTTCTTGCCGAGCTGTCGTACGGATATTGCACTCACAGGAGTTCACCAAATCCCGGTTTCGTTTTTGAAAAGAACCATATACTTCCAATGAAGAGCATAACAGAAAACACGGTAAACGGGATGATGATGAAGAACTCTGGCAGTCTCCCGTAAAAAATGAGATCGCGGTAGATCTCCAGGAGATAGTACATCGGGTTGAGGTATACGATCCACTGGAAACCTGCCGGAATCATCTCAATAGTATATGCTATCGGTGTTGCCCAGAACCAGATCATGAAAAGAGCCCCGAGCATTTGGGGAATGTCCCTGAAATAAACTGCGCCGCTTGAGAGGAAAAGTGCGAGCGAGAGGGTGAAGATGATTTGTAGAATCATTGCGATGGGGAGGAAGAGGATAAATATCGTTGGGATCCCGTTTAATATCAGGAAGAGAAGTAAGTAGATGCCAATCCCGATTAACAGGTTTACAAACTCAGAGAATGTTGCAGAGATTGGAAAGATCTCGCTCGGGAAAGGAACCTTTTTTATATAGATTTTATTGTCAATGATCGACCGGGATGCACGCAGTACAGTTTCCTGGAACGCAGCCCAGGGGAGGAATCCTGCGGCAAAATAAAGTGCGAAACTCCAGATATCCGTCTCACCGGGCAGGCGCACATTGAGGATAACTCCGAAAACCACAATGTAGATCAGCAGCGTGACCAGCGGATTGATCACCGACCAGTATAGGCCGAGGAGTGAACCGACATATTTTGACGAAATATCACGAGCAACAAAGTTCCGGATCAGTCCACGATATTGCAGGATGGAGGTCATGTGCGGTGTTTCCTGATTACCGTTTGTATCTGAATTTGCTGTTCATAGTTGTTACCTTCATCGTCCCTGCCAGTATATGCGACTTGTTTCATGGCCGCTGGCCTGCAGAATCACTCCATGTCAGAATCCATCGGTAAATTTCCGTATCGCCCGTCTTTCTTCTTACCGAATCTCTTTTCTTCAGGAAAATGCCGGCTTTCCGGAATACATCGAAAACCGCCCGAAGGACCGGCCCGCCATTGCCTTTGATGATGTGGTAGGGAATAGCGATGCAGGTCCTGCCAATAATCCAGGGGCTTGACCACAATATCATTGAAACCGGGAAATCCTTAAGAATGTATAAAAGACGGTTCCTGTTCCCGTAGTATACAGCTGTCCCGGTTCCTGTGCCGGCAGTCCCGCCATGAATATGTGTCACTTTCGCGGTAGGTACATACATGCACCTCCAGCCTGCCAGCTGCGCCCTGAATGCAAGATCAACATCTTCCATGAAGAGAAAGAGCTCCTCATCGAAGAGGCCGATCTCTTCGAGCATCGACCTCCGGTAGAGTGCTGCGCCAGCACAGGGTCCGAATACCGGCTCCTTCGCATCCCATTGTCCCCGGTCCTCTTCACCTTTTCCGCGATCCCATGCAGCCCCGCTCCGTGAGATGCAGAGCGCGGTCGAATTAATCCTGCCATCCGGATATACCATCTTTGCGCCACACATGCCGATCCTGGGATCAGCCATCATTGGCTGGACAAGCTCTTCGAGCATGAGGGGGTCCGCGACGGTATCGTTGTTAAGTGTTACGATGAATTCTCCTGATGATTTTATTATACCGGCATTTACTCCGCCAGCGAATCCAAGATTTTCTGTCATCGGAAGGAGAATTATCGAGGGAAAATGCTTCCTGACGTAATCCCCGCTCCCATCTGAAGAACCGTTATCGACCAGTAGGATCTCGGCACCTGCAAATGTTTGCCGCGCAAGCGAGTCCAGGCAGTTTTCCAGGAATCTTTTCCCATTATAATTGACAATGATGATACTGATCATGATGGATACTGGATCTGCCGAAATTTACCCTTCAAGCATCTTTTTTCCGGTGCTTTGCCCCGCAATCGCGTTCAGTCGGTTTTTCGTCTCTTTTGATGCATCCGCGACTTCTGGATAATGAGGCCCGCCCTGAGCAGGCTGTCGAATGTTCCAGCATCGCTCCAGAATCCCTGGAGCAGCGAGAACGTCATGGCACCTTTCTTGATATAGGCATTATTAACATCGGTGATCTCCAGTTCCCCCCGACCGGAGGGTTTTAATCCCTTGATAATCCGGAATACATCGGAATCGTAAACGTAAAGGCCGGTGACGGCAAGATTGGATTTCGGGTGTTCCGGTTTTTCTTCAATTCTGATGATTCGATCGCCTGCTATCTCTGCAACCCCGAATCTTTTCGCGTCAGGGACTTCCTTGAGAAAGATCCTGGCCCCCGAGGAAAATGATCTGATGGCATCCTCGATCGAATCCTCAAAGATATTATCTCCGAGAATCACGGCAACAGCTTCTGTGCCTGCCCACTGCTCCGCTAGGCCGAGGGCTTGTGCGATCCCCCCTGCACCTTCCTGGACTTCATACGAGAGCCGTACTCCCT
>ERZ795054.1970-NODE-1970-length-18034-cov-4.710718_pt1 | contig 18034 bp, 11 predicted proteins | sample MGYA00375138_ERZ795054 | MGnify/ENA primary metagenome ERZ795054 (study PRJEB30183, sample SAMN05720215) | anaerobic digester metagenome | isolation source: active sludge of municipal wastewater-treating anaerobic digesters | place: USA | collected 2014-12-23 ... | reverse complement strand
CGACGTAATCGCGCTGTTTGGGGGTGAGCGGCGTCTTGAGGGCGAGATGCGACAGGCCGATGATCGCGTTCATCGGGGTGCGGATCTCGTGGCTCATGTTCGCCAGGAACATCGACTTCATCAAGGTGGCTTCCTCGGCCTTGTGCTTGGCGGCCTTGAGTTCCGCCTCGGTCTGTTTCTGTTCGGTGACGTCGGTGTACATCGCGAACGCGCCGCATTTGACCCCCTGCTCGTCGAGGAGAGGGGCCGCGCTCACACGGCACGGGACGAGAGTCCCGTCCGGCCGTTGCAGCGAGATGTCGTAGGCCCCCTTTTCCCCTCTGGCCCGGCGCGCGACATTCTCGCTGAAGATGCGCTTGTTCTCCCCGTCGACGAAATCGAAGATCGGGCGTCCGACAATCTGGTCTCGAGGGCGGCCGAGGATCTGACACATCGCGTCGTTGACCTCGATGGTGGCCGCCTGGTTGTCGATGAGCCAGAAACCCTCGCTGGTGGTTTCCAGGATCCGCCGGATGCGGCGTTCGCTGGCGGCCAGGGCCTGCTCATTGCGTTTGCGTTCTGAGATGTCGTGGATGCGCGTGAGCAGGGCGGGCTTGCCACGCAATGAGATCCGGATCAGGGAGACGTCGCAGGGAAACTCGCCTCCGTCCTGCCTGCGGTGGACCCAATCGAAGCGCAGGGGCGTGCTCATCTGCATCGCCGTCTCGATGCGTTCGAGGGCGAGGTTCCCCGAGAGGCGTCCGTCGGGCTGACGTTCCGGCGAGAGCTCGACCGGGCCGCATCGGACCAGTTCGGCCACGCTGGCGAATCCGAACATCTTTGCCGCGGCCGGGTTGGCGTGGATGAAGCCGCGCTTGGGCAGGAGGATCAGCAGGCCGTCGTCCGAGTTATTGAAGTAGGCGCTGACCCGTTCCTCGGTCTCCTTGCGGTCCGTGATGTCTGTGAAGCTCACCACGGCGCCGACGACCGCGCCGTCCTTGAGAATGCTCGTGACGCCATACTCGACGGGGAGGCCGACGCCGTCCTTTGTCCAGAAGAACTCGTTGTCCACGCGGCTCGCCTCCCCCCGCGTGTAGGCGGCGTGCACTTTGCACTCGTCCTGGGGGTAGGCGCTGCCGTCCGGACGGCGGTGGTGGATCAGGCCGTGCGATGGGCGCCCGATGATCTCCTCCGCCGTGTAGCCAAGAGTCCCGCAGGCCGCGGGGTTGACGAATTCGATGCGGCCCGTCGTGTCGACTCCGAAGATGCCCTCGGCCGTGGACTCGAGGATGAGTCGGGTGCGTTCTTCGGCGTGCCTGCGTTGCTGGCTTTCGACGGCCAAGCGGAGCGCGTTGGCGAGCGTTTCGCATGCTTTCTCCATCCACCGGCTGTGGGTCTCCGTTGGGGGCCTGAAGAGGCCGAGTTCGAGGACGCCGATTGGGTTTTCGTTCACCAGGAGCGGATAGGCGACCACCTGGACGGGCGCCACGGCTCCGAAACCAAAGTGCACGCGCAGTTGGGCGGCTTCGGGTTCGCTCACGACCGGGCGGCCCGAGCGGGCGGCCTGTCCAACGACGCCGGTGCCAATGGGAAAGGACCTGGGGAGATCGGCCCCGGGCGGATAGGCATGGGCGGCCACGCGGTGCAGGACGCGGTCGGCGCCGCTGACGAACACGGCGCCAACCGGCGCTCCGAGGAACTCGACCATGGCGGCCAGACCGTGTTGAGCCACCTGGTCCACGCCAAGGTCTCCGCGCAAGGCGCTGTTCAGGGCCGACAGGCTGGATTCGCGGATGGCCGTTTCCTGCGATTGCCGTGTGAGCTTCTCGAGTTCGGCCGTGTGCGCGGTCAACTCGCGGGTCCGCTCTTCAACAGTGTGTTCGAGATTCTGGTTCCACTCGGCCAGACGCTGCTCGCGGACGCCGATTTCGCGGGCCATGCCCTGGAAACCGCGCGCCAGTTCGCCCAGCTCGTCGCGGCGCGGAACAAGGTCGGTCAGCATTCCCTCTTCGAAGCTGTCCTGTTCGAGGGCCGCGGCTGCCCGGGTGAGGCGCAGGAGGGGATGGGCCAGTCGACGGGCCAGGGTGGTGACGATGAGGACCATGAACACCAGGCCGGCTGCGCCGATGAGGGCCGAGCGCAGGGTGAGTTGATGCACCGGATCGAGAATGGCGGCTTCGGAGACGTTCAGGACCACCTTCCATCCGGTCAGAGGCAGCTCGGCCCAGAAGAGCCGGCGCCGCTCCCCGTCGGGTGCGATCGACGCGGCCCCCTCAGGTCTCGAGGCGACGAGCGCTCCGCCCGGCTGGGTTTCGATGTCGGCCCCGGGAAAGCCCTGGCGAAGCATCAGGTGCTCGTCCGGATGCACCAGGATCTTCCCGGCACGGCTGACAAGAAAGGCGCACGCATCGGATGATCCCGGTTTGTCGGTGTCCGTCGACGCGCGCAGGCGAATGGCGCGGACGATTTCCCGGATGCGATCGAGGGACAAGTCGGCTCCCGCGACACCCAGGAAGTTGGTGGCGGCATCGAAGACGGGCACGGTGACGCTGACCATGCTGATGTTCCCGGCGCCCTCGTCGAAATAGGGCTCGGTAACATGCAATGTCCCCGAGACCTTGGGTCCGTGATACCACTCCTGTTTGGGATCGTGGTAGTCGTACGTCACGGGTGTCAGGTCGGGCCAGCCCTTGCGATGCATCGCCACACATCCGTCGGGCTCGGTCCAGTCCTTGTCCTCGAAGGCCATGTAGACGCCGTAAACCTCTTCGGCGGGGGTCTGTCGAAGCAGTTCGCGCAGATAGGGCCCCAGGCCGGGATCGGGGGCGCGTCCCGCCAACCGCTGGCGAACGGCGAGGCTGCGGGGCAACATGGCGATCCGCGCGACGAAATCGTCCAAGCGGTATGCGGCCGCACGAATCTCGGAGACCGCCTCGGCATTGGTCTGGGCTTCGAGTTCGGCGCGGCTGCTGCGCGAGTTGATCCACACCGTCAGCCCCAGCACAACCCCCGTCACAAGGGCCACTCCGAACTGAATCCAGCGAACGATGCTGTGAGAGGTGACGTGTTGTTTCATGCCGGCCTGGCGCGCCTAAGCAGTCCCGAATCATGACCCTGCGGCAGGCAAAGCCGCGGAGGGCAATCCGATCCAGAGACGTCTGCCATGTGTGCGCGCAGGGAGCTTGCCCGCGCGCTGTGGGCATTTCAATGCGATTCAGGGGCGGCGGGCGGTCAGTGTCTCTGGAGGTTGTCGGTCGGTGGGAATCGTGTTTGCGCCGCGTGGGGGCACGCGGCCTACAGCGGGAGTCTCGATCCGTTGTAGGCCCGGTGTCCTCACCGGGCGACAGAAGACCGACAACAACCCGATGCACGGAGGGGCGGTTCTGCCGTGAAAACCGCCGTTGCCCAAACGCCCATCGGGGCGAGACAGGCTGGCAGGAAGTCGCCTGGTTACGGTTCCTCGCGAAGCGTGCGAAATAACCGGGCTAGGGAGGTGTCTCAGCCGGTGGCGGTGTCTCGGGCGCCGGTGGCGCGGGAGTGGGCGGCACGGGCGGTGCCGGCGGCGTCTCGGGCGCAGGCGGCGTTTGAGGAGCCGGTGGTGCGGGAGTGGGCGGCACGGGCGGTGCCGGCGGTGTCTCCGGCTTGGATGTTGGAGCTGGCGCGGGCGGCGCGGGCGGGGGAACGGGCGGTGTGGGCAGATTCGGCTTGATGACGTCCGTCGAGGATGGGGCAGGGGAGGGTGGCACGGGTGCGATGTCTGGCACCAGCGGGGCGGGAGGTGGCGCGGCCGGCTCGGCAGTTTCCTCGGGCTCCGCATCCTTCTTCTCCGCCATCAGGGTGTGTCGCTCCTTGAGGAGGGAGTCGAGAGACCATTTCGAGACGAGGAACGTCCAACTTTCGAGGGCTTTTTCCTTCTTGAGCTTCTCGTTGAGCTTGTCGGTCTTCTCTTTGAACTCTTTGTCGAGTCTTTCCTTGTCCTCGTCTTTCTCATCCTGTCCGGGCGTGCGTGTCTGGGGGATCTCGGCGGTCACAGCCACGGTCATGTAGTAGGCGTCCTCCCCGCTCTTCTTGCCCGCCTTCACGGTGTAGGTGAAGTTGTCGAACGTCTCGAGGACGGCGACGGTGGGTGTGTCCAGCCCCGTCACGTCGGGTTGCGGATCGAGCACGACGTCGTTGAAGCTGGGCCAGGAGAGGGCGTTGGCCAGGCTCGACGTCTTCGAGCTGTCGAGTTGTTCGCCCGGCTGGGTGTCCGCGAGGGTCCACTGGCCGGTTTCGGTCTCCCGGCTCAGGGACCACGAGTTGGTGGGGACCGGGTAGGTGACGGCGATCGACCTGACCTTCTCGACCTTGAAGAAGTCCTTGTTGATCCACTGCTCGGGCTTGGGTTCGAGGTTGTTGAACGTCTCGGACACGAGGCTGGCGCTCTCGGGCTTGTCGTCGAGCATGACGTAGCGCCCATCGGGCCAGCCGTCGTCGCCGCCGAAGGGCGAGGGGCTCGAAGATTGGCGCATGTGTTTCTTGCCCAGGAGAACCTTGCGCAGCGGCTTGCCCTCCTTGTCGGCCAGCGTGACGAGCGTGGCGCTGTTGGTCTCCTCGGACGTTGTCAATTCGAGGCGTCCGAGCTGGGACGGGCCGATCCGGATGGGCTGGACGACCTTGAGTTCCCAGAGTTTGCGGAGGGTCTCGCTGACCTCGCTGAAGTTGGCCGGATAGCCGCCGCGCTGCGGAACGGTCCACAGGTCGTTTGTTTGGACGAGATGCAGCTCGTTGGTGGCGTGTTTGATGGTGATGCCAGCCACGGCGTTGAGGTCGAACTCGCCGAGGACTTTCTGGCCCATCTGGCCCTGACTGGTCTTGTAGGACGATCTGTCGCGGTTGCGCAGCCACAGTCCGAGGCCGCCCAGCACCACCACCGCGAGCAGGACGAGGGTGAGTTGTTTGCGATTCATTTGGCAGCGGTTTTCTTGCGTTTCACCACGGCGAAGCCGACCCATGCCACCGTCACGAGCATCGGCACCGCGGCAATGTTGAACCATTTCAACCGGGTCTCGAGCGCGTCAATGTCCTTGCGCAACTGCTTGCGCACTTCCTTCAAGTCGCGCTTGGTTTGGACTTCCTTCTCCCGGAACCGTTTGATCTCCGCCTGCACTTCGGGCGGCAAGATGAACCGTTGGTTCTGGTCCTTGTTGCGCTGGAGTTCGTTGATCTTCTGTTGCGCCTCTTCGAGGTCGCTCTGGAGATTCTTGATCTTCTCGGTGTAGCGCTCTTCGGCTTCCGCCTGAATCGTGCGCACCCGCGTGAAGGGCCGGGTCTGCACCGCCCGGCTGCGGACCTGGATCAGATTCTCATCGCCCATGAACTGTTCGATCACGTTCTGGAGCAAACCCAGATTCCCGTTGAAGGGGGAGACGAGCTTCTGTCCGAAGAAATTCTGAACCTGCACGCAGAACTGGTCGTAGACGAAATCGGTGTCGCCCACGAGCAGCACCGCGCCCTCCTTCTGCGATTCCTTGAGAGAATCGGCTTTGGCCGCTGTGTCGCCGCCCTCGGCTTTCTCCTTGTCATCGCCCGCGGCGTCCGCGGACGGGCCGCCGGGCGGGCCGTCGGGAAAGGCCGTCTTGAATTTGCCGGTGAGCATGAGGGCCAGCGGGGATTCCTTCCCGGACGGTTTGAAATCCTTGGACGTGTCGGCGCCGAACTGGGCCATCATTTTATCGACGCCATCCGAGTTCGGGGACGTCCTGACGAGGATCTTTTGGCTGAGGCCTTCCAACGGCGTGCCGCTGAAGATGCCGGCTCCGGCGAACAGGAGGCTGTCGATCTGGCTTGTGACGATCTCGTTCTGATCGATCGCGTCGGCGGTGAGGGAGAGCCAGGTCAGTTCGGGCGCAGGCGCTCCGCCGGCGCCGCGCCGCACCATGGTGACGTAGTTCTTGTCCGCGATGACCTTGTCGCCCTCGAACTTGATGCCCCAGGCGGCGAGGAGCTTGGGAAGGTCCGAACCGCCCGCAGCCGCGCGCTGCATCATGTTCTGGGGATTCATCGAGTTGCGCGAGTCGAACACCGACAGCGGATCGAGCAGTGCAATGAGCTTGCCGCCGCGCAACACGAACTGATCCAGGGCGTACTGGGCTTTGTCGGAGATGTTGGACGGGTGGACCACGAGGAGAACGTTGATGTCGTCGTCGATCTTCTCCACGGTCATGTCGATCTGTTTGACGTTGAAGTCGCGTTTCAGTTCGTTGAGGACAATCCACGGCTCCTGTTGGCCTCCGCCCATCTGGGCCATCATCGGGTTCATCATCTGGCCGAAGATGGGGAGACCGCTCATGACGCCGAGGTTCTGCTTCTGAGGGTTGACGACCTGCGCGACGGCTCGAGTGAGGTCATATTCGAGGAGGCGTTCGCGGGAGGGATCCAGGAAGGGCAGGGCCACCTTTTGATCGAGACAGGTGACCGAGAGGCCGAGGTAGACCTTCTCGCCGAGCCCGATGATGCCCCCTTCGCCGACGCTCTGGCCCTCGACGCCGTCGAGTCGCGCCGAGTCTTCGGCGTCGGAATCGGGCTGGGGATCGAACTTCTTGATTTCGATCTTGCCATTCGAGCGCTGGCGGTACTCGTCCAGCAGGTCTTCCACCCGCTTGGCGTAGGTCTTCAACGGAACAGGCATCCGGTTCTCGGACTGGGTGCAGTAGAAGTTGATCGTGACGGGCGTGTCGAGCTTGGCCAGGGTCTTCTTGGTGCCGTCCGAAAGCGTGTACACGCGGTCCGCGGTCAGATCGAGGCGGACCTTGGCGGCTCCGGCGATGATGCCGATGGCCACCAGGATGAGGAACATGGCGCCCACGCCCAAGCCGGAGTAGAGGAGCGGCTCCCATTTGTGTTTGTTGGTGTTCATGATGCGAGTACGGCGTTTGCCAATGGTAAAGACGGGCGCCGGGTCAGCCGGCCCGATGACTGCGGATGATGACGCCGGTCGTAAACAAGCTGAACGCGATCACCGACAGGAAGTACACCAGGTCGCGCGAGTCGATCACGCCCCGCTGGAAACTCTCGAAGTGGGGCATCACGCTGAAGGCGGCGACTCCCTCGACCAGCCAGTTGGGGGCCCATTGCACGAGCATGTCGGTCACGGGCGGCCAGCCGGCCAGGATGAGAAAGAGGCAGGCCACAACCGAGAGGATGAAGCTGATGACCTGGTTGCGCGTGAGCGCCGAGGTCATGCAACTGATGGCCAGGTAGGCGCCCGCCATGAGTGCGCTGCCGAGATAGCCGCAGAAGATGACGCCGTAGTCGGGGCTGCCCAGGTACCCGACGGTCAGCACCAGCGGGAAGGTCAGGGCCAACGCGATGGCCAGGAAGAGCCAGGAGGCGACGAATTTGCCCACAATGGCCTGCCAGGGCGTGATCGGCATGGTCAGGAGCAGCTCGATCGTCCCCAGGCGCCGTTCCTCGGACCAGGTGCGCATCCCCACGGCGGGCACCAGGAACAGGTAGAGCCACGGATGCCAGATGAAGAAGGCGATCAGCGAGGCCTCGCCGCGCTGGAAGAACCGTCCAACCATGAAGGTGAAAAACCCGCAAAGAAGCAGGAAGAACACGATGAAGACGTACGCCACGGGGGAGGCGAAGTACGACGTCAGTTCGCGTTTGGCGATGGTGGTGATGTGCCGCACGGCGCTGCTGTGCGCGCGGGCGTCCGACAGGCCGGCGGCCGAATGGGCCGTGATTGCGTCTGTGCTCATTGGGCTTGTTCCTTGCTGGTGGCGGGCGTGTCCGGAAGGGTGATGGCCCGGAAGACCTCGTCGAGCCGTCCTTCCTCGGCTTTCAACTCGATCAGCTTCCACTGCTCCCGCACCGCCAGTTCATAAAGGCTCTGGTTGAGTTCGTTGTCGCGGGCCCCTTTGGCCCCGTAGGCGCGTGCCCACGCGGCGCCCGGCTCCTCCCGGACGATGGCGCAGCGCTTGACCCCGGGCAGTTGCTGCAGGCGCTCGCGCAGGACCGCGCCGGTGACCCCGGCCACGCGGAGGGACACCGCGCCGGCGAGATCGGACTTCTGCCGCAGCTCGCGCGGGGTGCCATTGGCGACGATCTTGCCGCGGTCGATGACGATGGCCCGTGTGCACGCGGCGTCGACCTCCTCGAGAATGTGTGTCGAGAAAACGATCGCCTTCTTCTCGCCCATGCGCCGGATCAGGGTGCGCACCTCGTGCTTCTGGTTCGGATCCAGGCCGTCGGTCGGCTCGTCCATGATGAGAATGTCCGGGTCATGGATGATGGATTGGGCGAAGCAGGTCCGGTGACGGTACCCTTTCGAGAGCGTGTCCACGCTCTGGTAGAGCACGGAGTCGAGGAAGCACATCTCGACGGCGCGGTGGACGGCCTTCTTGCGGGACTCGCCACTGAGCCCGCGCAGTTCCGCCGTGAAATTGAGAAACCCGTAGACCGTCATGTCCGTGTATGCGGGGGCGTTCTCCGGCAGATAGCCGATCAGCCGCTTGGCGGGGATCGGGTCGCTGACCATGTCGAACCCGCCGACGCTGATGCGGCCCGCGGTGGGGGGGATGAAGCCCGTCACCATGCGCATGGTGGTCGACTTGCCCGCGCCGTTGGGACCGAGGAATCCGAGCACTTCGCCCCGTTCGACGGTAAACGACACGTCGTTGACCGCCAGCTTCGAGCCGAAGGCCTTGACCAGGTTGTGTACTTTAATCATGCATCACTCTCCACATCACAGGTTCGCGCCACGCGCGCGCTGAAGCCGGGCGGACCCGCACCAACACCCCCGCCCGCGCAATTCCCGATTGCGCGAGACAGTTTTTTACACCCCGTGTCAAGTGCCAAGCCTCATTTCTGGCGTTTTAGACCATCCCGACCGAAAATGTTCAAACCCGGTATCCGATGCCCGTGCATGCCCGAGGCCGGTCGGCGCGCGTCCTGGACTCGAGGCCGGCCCCATCACGGTTCGGCTCCGAGTTTGGACCGGACGCTGTCGTTGGGCTCGACGTCGAGGGACTTGCGCCAGGCCTCCCGGGCCTCCGTGACTCGGCCCAGGGCGTTGTAGATGTCTCCCAGATGATCGAACAGCGTGGCATCGGGTTTGGGCGAAAGCTGGATGGCCTTGAGCATCGGCTCGAGGGCGGCCTGGGGCTGTTTGAGCTGAAAGAGAACCCAGGCCAGACTGTCGAGAATGGCGGCGCTCTCCGGTTCGAGCGCCACGGCCTTCTCGATCATCCGGCGCGCCTCCTCGAGATTCATGCCCCGTTCGGCCCACATGTACCCGAGGTAGTTGAGCACCTCGGCATTGTCCGCCGACAACTCGAGCGAACGCCGCAGGTTCTTCTCGGCTTCGGCAAAGTGGCGCTCGCCTTCCTCGTTCCGGCTCTGGGCGAAGGCCGCGTTGGCCATGCGCTCGTAGACCGACCCGAGCTGGAAGTAAAAGATGTGATTGAGGCGCGAAGGCTCCGACGCCCGGGCCTGGATTTCCGCCGAGGTGTAGTGCTTGAGCGCCTCGGTGTATTCCTTCCGGCCCGCCAGCGCCAACCCCGAGTAGAAGTCGACCAGGAAGTTTGCGCCGAACCTGGTCCGGGCCTGCGTGAGGGTGGCCAGGGCTTCGTCCGGTTCGCCCAGCACCAGCCGCATGGCCGCCAACTCGTAGTAGGCCGGCTCCAGATCCGCATCGAGCAGAATGGCCTTTGCGTAGGCATCCGCGGCTTCCGCATACCGCTTGTCCTCCGCGGCGATCGCCCCCAGGAGCAGGTGGGCTTTGGGCGCCGTCGGGGTGTCGTGCAGGATCGCTTTGAGCTGCACCGCCGCTTTCTCCTTGTTGCCTTCGGCCAGATAAAGCCGCACCAACTGCTCGCGAAGCAGTTGTCCGAAGGCCGGATTGCTGCCGGAGTGGCGTTCGAGCAGTTCCTCGTAGAGGGCGGCGGCGCGGGAGAGTTCGCCGACAGCCTTGTAGGTCTCCGCCATCCGTTGGAGCACCAGGGCCTGCGCCGGAGCCGATCGGGCCGCCTGCTCGAGCCACTTCAACACGCGCGTCCGCGCCTCATCGGACGGGATCGACTTGGATCGCCCGGCAAGCGCGACGAATTCGGCCAGACCGACGAGCAGAGCCGGCGACGCGTTGGTGCGTCGGGCGGCTTCGTCGAGAACCTTGAGCGCCTCGGGGACCTGACGGGCGTTGAGATGAGCCTGGGCGAGTCCCTGGTAACCCATCAGCGATTCGGGGTCTTTTCTGACGGCGGATCGGAAGGCGGAGAGAGCGCTGTTGGTCTTGCCCTCCTGGGCCAGGGCCATCCCCAGCCAGCCATAGACCAAACCGGACGCCTCGGGCCGGGCTGCGCTGCGCGAGAGCAACTCGACCGCGCGGGCGGCCTGCTGCTGCTGGAGCCAGCGGTGCGCCAGCTCCATCACCAATTGTTCATTGGACGGATCGGCCGTCGCCGCGAGCGCGAATTGATCCAGCGCCTGGGCCGTTTCCCCGCGCACATCGTGCACGATCCCGGCCGCGAAATGCGCGTGGGCGTCAACGCGCTTCTTGAACTCCTCGGGCTCCGCCGGCGTCGACGCGGGCGGGATCGCCTCGGTTCCCCGGGCCGGATGCGGGCGGGGTGTTTTGGACGAGCGCCACCCTCGGGCGCAGCCGCCGGCGACGACACCCAGGGCGAGGGCGAGCAGAAGGAGCAGGGGCGGGGCCCCTTTGAGGCGCTTCGAGTGGTCTGGCCCGGGCATGAGCAGCGAGAGCGCAACGCACCCGTGAGGGGGGTGGCTGCGCCCTGTGATAGGAATGCGATCCGACGGCGCCAGGCAGCTTATTTCTGCCAGGTGCGCTTCTTGTGACGATGCGCGCGCAGCTTCTTGCGCCGTTTGTGTTTATTGATCTTTGCTTTCCGCCGTTTCTTCAGTGAACCCATAACAGTCGTTTGTTTCCGTTGCTCAGTATACCACCTTGTTCAATGGATATTCAATAATCCCTTCCGCACCCCCCGCCTTCAATCGGGGGATCAACTCGCGCACCACCCGCTCTTCGATCACGGTCTCGACGGCCACCCACCCTTCGTGGCTCAGGGCCGAGACGGTCGGATTGCGCAGGGCGGGCAGGGTGCGCAGCAATGAATCGAGGTTCTGGCGGGTGACGTTCATTTTCAGGCCCACCATCGCCTCGGCTTCGAGGGCCCCCCGGAGCAGCAAGGCCAGCGTCTCGATCTTGCTCCGCTTCCAGGTGTCCCGCCATGCGGCGTGATTGGCGATCAACCGCGGCGTCGACACCAACAGCGTGTCCACGATGCGCAGCTTGTTGGCCCGCAGCGACGCCCCCGTCTCCGTGATGTCCACGATCGCGTCGACCATCTCGTGCGCCTTGACCTCGGTCGCGCCCCACGAGAACTCGACCTGGGCCTTGACGCCGTGCCGGCGCAGATAGCGCTTGGTGAGATTGACGACCTCGGTCGCGATGCGGCGCCCTTCGAGATCCTTGACCGACCGGATCGGGGAAGCTTCCGGCACGGCCAGGACCCAGCGGGCCGACTGGCGGGTCGCCTTGCTGAACAGGAACTCCCCCACCTCGTGCACGCTCGACCCGTTCTCCTGGATCCAATCGTATCCCGTCAGGCCGGCATCCAAATGCCCATGCTCGACGTAACGGCTGACCTCCTGCGCACGGATAAACCGGATTTCGAGTTCGTCGTCGTCCACATAAGGAATGTACGAGCGGCTGCTCAGGGTGATGTTGTACCCCGCCTTGCCCATCTTCTCGATCGTGGCCGCTTGCAGGCTGCCCTTGGGCAGTCCCAATCGCAGTATCGGTTTCTTTGGCTGTCGCTTTTTGTCGCTCTTCATGAATACACAAACCACAAACGCCGGTCGGGACCGTTCTCCCCACGCCGGGGGTGCCCCGCCGCGTCCCGCGGTCCGGGCGCGCGGCCCGCTATTCCTCCAAGTTCGGCGCGCGGGCGCAAGCACCGAATGTGTCGGTGAGCCACCCGGCAATGGCGGCGGGGTAGAGCCGATGCTCCACTTCCTGAATGCGCGCGTGCAGCCTCTCCGGCGTGTCGTCGCCCCGCACCAGGACCGGCGCCTGAGCCAGAATCGGGCCCGTGTCGACGCCCGCGTCCACAAGGTGAACCGTGACTCCTGTCACCTTCACCCCGTGTTCGAGCGCCTGCTTCCAGGCTTCGAGACCGGGAAAGGCCGGCAGCAGAGACGGATGAATGTTGACAACCCGACCCGGAAAAGCGCCGAGAAAATCGCCTTTGAGAATGCGCATGAAACCGGCCAGCACAACCAGGTCCACGCCGGCTTCGTGCAGCGCCGCCACGTAGGCCCGCTCAGCCGCTTCATCCAGGCGCGTCCGGTAGCGCCCCGCTGCCAGGTGCTCGGCGCGAATGCCCCGCTCGCGCGCCCGATCGAGAATGCCCGCGCCCGGCACGTCGCTGAGCACAAGCTCGATCGTGGCCGGGACGCGCCCCGCGGCACAGGCGTCGGCAATCGCCACGAAGTTCGAGCCCTTGCCCGAACCCAAAACGCCCAATTTGAATCGCGTCGCCCGTGTCATGCGGACGCCTTGGTATCAAAGCCCCGCCCTAAAACAAGCCCGAAACCGCCGTCGGGCCCGCGCCGGACGCCTGACGGAATGACGCCAACCCGCATGTTACTGGCGAGGCTTCGCCTCAGACCTGCGAGGCTTGTGAACGACTCGTGGCCGCTGGGTGGCAACCACGATCACCGGCGCCCGACGCCTCGCTAAGTGGCCCCGCTGCACGGCTCAAAAACTTGACTCATTCAGTACGAATTCTGAAAAGGAAGTCACTTCAGTCCGGATTTCCCACCACTTGAAGGAGTCATCTGAGATCCGGTTGTGAGACTCCGCGCAGCTTTGCGACACATCCGGGCTAAAGCCTTGGATCGCTGCCTCCGCTCTGCTAGTGTCGGGCGTTCGATGAAAACACAACGACACGGCTGCTCCGTTCACCAAACGCTTCCTTCGCAATGGAAAGAGCGGATCCGAGGACAGGCGGGTCGCGTGACCCGGTCGCGTCAAGTCATCCTGGATGCTCTGGTGCGGCTGCGGTGCCCCTCGACACCCAAAGAAATCGCCGAGGCCGTCGGCACCCGCGCGTGCGACCTGGCCACCGTCTACCGTTGCATGACACTCTTCGAGGAGATGGGCCTGGTCCACCGCATCGACTTCGGAGACGGCCTGGCGCGATTCGAAATCGCCGATGATGACCCCACGGGCCATCAGCACCACCACCTGCTCTGCCGCCAATGCAATCGCATCGTCAAGCTCGACGGCTGCGTGCTCGGCGAAGTCGAATCCGCCCTGGCCCGCCGCTATGGCTTCGTCGAGATCAAACACCGCCTCGAATTCTTCGGGGTCTGTCCGGATTGTCAGCACGCGGGCAGGGGGGCGGCTTCGCAGGCCCGGAAGCGAGCGTCCTGAACCGCCGGAACCGCCGAGAGAATTCGCCGAGAGAATTCGCTTGCGCCCGGCCCGGTTTGGTGGGATTAATGCAATCGTTTTGCAACAAGTGCGAACAGATTTTGGCGGCGCAACCGCCCGGCGCTCGGGGCGGAAACCGCGGAGGCCGCGGACGCCCGCCCTCGGCTCCCTCGGGTCGCCGCGGGCGCAGAGATGGACCGCCGTTGCCGCGCTTGCGGCTTTCCTCTTCGTCACGCTCCTGACCTGCTGGCCCGCGCTGCACGCGGTTTACCACGGCGATGATGCGGGCTCGGAGAGCTACCCGTGCGTCGTGACCCTGCTGGCGAAAGGCCAGGTCCTGGCCGGCGATTTTTCCCCCGTGGTGCTTCCTCCCCCCGCGGTGTCCTTCGGGGAACCGGTCGCACCGCCTGCGGTTTGTTGCGCGGGTGACGTCCGGCTGTCGCCCACCCGCGCCCCGCCCGCCTGCTCCGCATAAGTCCGATACGGCCTCGACGTGCTCTCCTGCCGGCGGTGTGCCCTGAAGGGGGCGCTGTCCTGATGTGCTCCGAGGATCTCCCCGATCGAAGTTCCTGGTGGGGCTCGCCTGTTGCCCTGCGCCGCGTGTCGGCGGCGCGCAAAAACAGGCGCTGGAAATCCATGAATCGCATGTCGGCGGCGGCGCGTCCGCGCGGCGCCTTCACGCTCATTGAACTGCTTGTGGTCATCGCGATCATCGCGTTGCTGGCCGGCATGCTCCTGCCCGCCCTGAGCCGCGCAAAAGCCAGGGCCAAACAGGCAGGCTGCATGAGCAACCTGCGGCAGATCGGTTTGGGTTTCCGCATGTACGCCGACGACCACGGGGGTTATGGCCCGACCACTACTCACGGCGCCTCGACCAATGCGTCCTGGATCTTTCAACTCTCGGGCTATCTGGGCAACGTCGACCGCATCCGCCTTTGCCCTGCCGACCCGAAAGCGTGGCAGCGGCTGACGAACCACGCCTCGAGTTACACCCTCAACGAGTACACAGCCGTCGACCTGGTGGATCCGTTCGGCGGGGCATTGGAGAGCTACCGCAAACTCGATGCGTTGCCGCGGGCCTGCGAGACGATGATTGTGTTCGAACTCTCCGATGCGGCCGGCATCAACGTCTACAACGACCATACGCACTCCAGAAACTGGCATCTCGGGTGGGGCAGTGTCGTTGCCGACATCCAGCCCGACCGACACGGGGCGTCGGCCAACTATCTGTTTGCGGACGGCCACGTCGAGAGCATCCCCGCCGCGAGGCTCAAGAGGCTGATCGAATCCAGCAGGAATATCGCCAAGCCGCCGCAATGAACGGGAAACACGAGCCGGCGGACCATGATTTCGCTGACCCATCACCTTAAGGATACCATGCATGATTCTTCCCTCCTGATGCTCGGGCTTTACGCCGGCATCGCGTTCCTCGTCTCGCTGGCGGGCGGCAGCCTGCCGTCGTTGGTCCGTCTCACGCACACTCGCCTGCAAACCGCCCTCGGCTTCATCGCGGGCCTTATGCTCGGCATGGCGTTGCTTCACCTCATCCCGCACGCCGCCGAGGGGACGCATTCGGTTGAACGCGCCGGGGCCTGGGCGCTGGGCGGCTTTCTGGTGATGTTCTTTCTTCAGCGTGTCTTCCACCATCATCAGCATGGAGTGCCCGGCGATCCTGCATCCGGTCCGACGCCTGCGGACTGCTGCGGCCAGGCCCACTCGGCCAACACGACATCCGACATCCCGCGCGTCCCGGCGCGGCGGGTTTCATGGATCGCCGTCGCGCTGGGCATGACATTCCACTCGATCATCGACGGACTCGCGTTGGCGGCAGCGGTTATGGCCGAGTCGCACGCCTTGGTGGGACTGGTGGGATTGGGAACCGCTCTGGCCGTCGTTCTGCACAAGCCCTTCGACGCCCTGTCGGTTTTGACCCTCATGAAGGCGGGCGGCTGCGGGTCCAGGTCACGCTGGGTCATGAACGTGGGGATCGCCCTGGTGACGCCGCTGGGGGCGGCCCTGGGTTTCATGGGCCTCGGGTCGGTGGCGGAGGCCAACCAGGAAGTCCTGGGCTGCGCCCTGGGCTTCTGCGCCGGCGGCTTCCTGTGCATCGCTTCGAGCGATCTGCTGCCCGAACTGCACTTCCATTCGCATGATCGCCTGCGTCTTTCCCTGGCGCTGCTGGCGGGCGTGGCCGTGACGGTGCTTGCCGGCGCTTTCCATGGGCACGATCACGATCACGGCCATGACCAAGGGCCTGCCCACAGTCAGGGCCACAGTCACGACCACGGGGATGGCCACAGTCACGACCACGGCGAAGACCATCAGCACTCGCATTCAGACACCCACTCGACCACACCATGAAAACGCATCGCCTCTCCGTTTCGTTGTTCCTGGCTCTGGCCCTGGCCGGGGCGCCCCGCCTGCGGGCCCAATGTCACGTCTTTACCCACGAACACGTGGATCTGCTGTCCGTTCGATGGAATGCAGGCGGCGCCGCGCTGAGTTTGATGGCATCCGACGATCACCACGGCGCGCTCTACGCCAGCAACCAGTGCGTCGTGGTCTGTCCCGAGTCGATGAGATTTACCCTGCCGGCCGGCACGCCGCTGGGCAACGAGGGCGAGCCGCTCTGGATCCTGCCCCAGAATCCCTATGCCGGCGCGCCCCACCTGGGCGTTTCCGCGGAAGGCGTCCCCCCCGGCACCTTCAATGATCCGCTCAGCATCGAGCTCAAGCGTCTCGAGGGCCCGGGCCATCTTCTCGTCTGGCAGGCCAGCGGCACTGGCGACATCGCCATCAGGATGGACACGCGCGACGGCATCGGCGCCACCGACACGCTGACGCCGTTTGTGGGCGGGCATGAGCATTACAACTGGGGGTTCACGACCAGCGGCGTGTACCGCGCCTATTTCCAGGCCAGTGCACGCCGCCTCGACCAGAGCACGAACATCGTCTCGCCCGAGACGCCCTTCACGTTCCACGTCCTGCCGCTGAAACCCTTCGAGCACTGGACGGCGACCAACTGGCCGTGCGAATGCGATCTGGCCATTATCGCGCCCGGCGCGGACCCTGACACCGACTCCGGTGTCAACGCGGTCGAATACGTCCTTGGCACCGATCCTCGGGTCGCGACCTTGAGTGCCTGGCCCACGGGGGGCCTCGTGACTGCCGACGGCCTGACGTACGGCGCGCTGACCTACACGCGCGACAAGGCGGCGACAGATGTCTCGTATGACGTGGTGGCTGCATCGAGCCTGACCTGGGCCGATTGGCAGACGCTCACCACCGTGCACGAGAGGGTGGACCTTGGCTCGACCGAGCGTGTCACCGTGCGGGACAGCGTGCCCATCGGCAGCGGATTTCAGCGGTTCTACAGGCTCTGTGTGCGGTTGAACTAGGCGCGCGCGACGCGCTCGCGCGAGGTCTCGACCGACGTTGTCCATCGAGCGCGCGCGGGTATTTCGTTGACGCCCCTCCGGCGCGCCCTACTGTGTCTTCAGAAGACATGCCCATGATCGGCAGAGCCGCAACAACAACACACCACACGGATCCCATGAAAACTCACTGTCCTTCCCACGTTCAGCTCGGCGTGCTGGCGTTGGCCGCCGCCGCGGCGCTGATGCACAGTCCCACCGCACAGGCCGCCTCGTACGCCGAGACCGTCCTGGCCGACAACCCCGTCGTCTACTATCGGCTCGAAGATCCGGCCGACACGTACACCATCACCAATGCCGTCCACCCCGATGCCTATCAGGGAGACGTGATCTACGATGATTTCGCCGCTTTCCCGAAGTTCGAGCAGGCTGGCATCGACACCCGTTCGGCTGGCTTTCACGTCTACACCCCCGATGGCGGAACGCCCCAGAAATCGCATATCCAGGTGCCCTACGCGCCGGAGCTCAATCCGGACGGCCCATTCACGGTGGAGCTTTGGGCGCGCGCGACCAGTTGGGCCACGGGGGTGCGGTGCATCGCCGGCAATATCAGCAGCTTCTCCGAGGGCTGGTGGTTCCGCCAGGAGGCCGGGACAACGCCTCGCTGGATTTACGTGCAGAACGGAGGCGGCATTTACATGGCCGGCGGCAACATCGCCAAGAACGAATGGGCGCACCTGGTGGTCACCTACGACGGCACAACGGTTCGATTCTATGGCAATGGGGAGCAGCAATGGACCTCGACTGGGACTGTCCCGTCGATCAACCTGGGCGGGCCCTTGTGCCTGGGCGGCAACCCCGCCATCAGCGAGGAGTTCTTCGACGGCAACGTTGATGAGGTTGCCATCTACGCGAGCGCCCTCACGGCGGACCAGGTCAGGCTGCACCACGAGGTGGGCCGCGCCAACATCGCCCTGCCCCCAGTCCCGGCGTCCGTTGTTCAAGATCCCGCGTCCGCCTCCGCCTATGCCGGACGCATCGCCGCCTTTGCCGTCAATGCCGATGGGGCCTCGCCTCTGGCCTATCAATGGTACAGGAACGACACGCCGATCGACGGCGCGACCAGCGACATCCTCTCCTTCACATGCGCGTATGCCGACAACGGCGCGACTTACAAGGTGGTGGTTACCAACCCCTACGGCTCAGCCACAAGCGCGCCGGCCACACTCACGGTCAT
>ERZ795054.1968-NODE-1968-length-18049-cov-5.036901_pt1 | contig 18049 bp, 15 predicted proteins | sample MGYA00375138_ERZ795054 | MGnify/ENA primary metagenome ERZ795054 (study PRJEB30183, sample SAMN05720215) | anaerobic digester metagenome | isolation source: active sludge of municipal wastewater-treating anaerobic digesters | place: USA | collected 2014-12-23 ... | reverse complement strand
ACGCACTTCCATGCCCGGCGTAGCCACCGGATTGGCCTGGACGCCTGTGGGTGGCGAGATCCTCTTCGTGGAAGCGACGCGCATGCCGGGGACCGGCAAACTGACGCTGACCGGCTCGTTGGGCGAGGTGATGAAAGAGAGCGCCATGGCGGCTCTGAGCTATTTGCGGAGCCTGAATTCAGGCCCGGAAACCCCCGGTCTCAAGTTCGACAAGCACGACTTGCACATCCATGTCCCCGCCGGCGCCACACCCAAGGACGGTCCCAGCGCGGGTTTGACGATGGTGGTGGCCCTGGCCTCGCTGCTGCACCAGCGGCGGGTGCGGTCGGATACGGCGATGACCGGTGAGATCAGCCTGCGCGGGCGGGTTCTGCCTGTGGGAGGCATCAAGGAGAAGGTCCTTGCAGCGGCCCGATCGGGCATCCGGCGTGTCATCCTGCCCCGAGGGAACCAGAAGGACTGGCGTGAAATCCCCAAAGAGGTGAGTCGGCGGCTGGCGGTCGAGTTTGTGGATCGGATTGATCGGGCGCTCGAAGCGGCGCTGGCCGACGGGCACGCGCGCGCATCATCGAATCGGAGGAAAGGGAGGCGAACCTCATGAAACCGCGTATCATCCTCCAGGCTCGCCTGGCTCTCGCGATCGCGATCGCGTTCGTCCCAGGCCTTGCGTTGTCCGCGGAACAGACGCCCGCGGAGGCCGAGGGCCGGCTGTTGGCGGCTGAACTGCGGAGTCAACGCCCGGAAGAGCCGCTCAGCAGCGGCGGCGTTCTGCGGACCCGGGATCCTTACGGCAAATGGCGGGAGGCGATTCCCGTGCGTCTGGAGATCACGCCCCGCGCCGAGTACTGGCAGACCCGGTATTTGGCCTTGGGGCCCGGCCAGGAGCCGATCGAAACTCTGACTGTGACCCGTGCGGAGGGGGCGCCGACGCGCTACGACCACTCGCGCGCGCTCGGGACGGCCGTGGGCGCCTCGGATGCGGTCACTTTGACCGGCGACGCGGCGTCTATTCCGTTCGCGGGGTCCGAGTTTTGGCTGTCAGATTTGGGGCTCGAGTTTCTCGATTGGCCGGGGCAGCGGGTGGTGCGGAGCGAGATGCGCAAGGGACGATCCTGCAAAGTCCTCGAGAGTCTGAATCCAAACCCGAGTTCAACCAACTACGCGCGCGTGCTGTCGTGGATCGACATCGAGCATCGGGGCATTCTCCGTGCCGAGGGGTACGATCGGGAGCGCCGGCTCCTGAAGGAGTTCTCGATCGGCAGCTTCAAGAAGGTCCAGGGCCGCTGGCAATTGAAGTCGATGGAGATTCGCAACGAAGAGACAGACGCCCGGACGCGGATCGAGTTCGATCTCGAGATCGAGGATCGTTAGCCCGCATTTCTCACCCACGGACCGTCAGGAATGCCGGGACCGCCCTACTGGTGAGATTTCCGGGTTAGGGCTGGAAGAGTCGCGAGGCGATCTGGCCCAGGTACCCTCGCCAGACCGGCCAGCTATGGTTCCCTTCGGTCAGCAGCCATTCGTGTCGGATCTCCTTCTCCTTGAGCACGGCGATGAAGTCCTCGTTGCGCTTGAGCAGAAAATCGTCCCTGCCGCACGCAATCCAGAGGAGCTTCAGTTGCGCATTGATGGACGCGGCATTGTCGAGCGCGGATTTCACGGCGTCGCGCATCGGCGTGGCGGCGCTGAACCCGCCGATCCAGGCGAAACGATCGGGGTGTGTGAGCCCGATGCGGAGGGCCTGCTCACCTCCCATGCTCAGGCCGACAATCGCGCGGGATGTTGCCTCCGCGGCGACGCGGTAGTTGGCCTCGACGAAGGGCATGGCATCGTCGATCAGATCGAGCTCGAAGGCGGCCGAGTTGCCGCCGAATGCCGTCGGGCCTCCGATTGCGGCGTGCCCATCGAGCATCACGATCGCCATGGGTTGGGCGCGGCCTTGAGCGATCAGGTTGTCGAGGATCCAATGCGCCTTGCCGTGGACCGTCCAGGTGGCTTCGCTGTCTCCCATCCCGTGCTGGAGGTAGAGGACCGGGTACCGCCGATCGGGCTCGAGACCGTATCCGGGCGGCGTGTAGACGACCATCGAGCGCGGGCGGCCCAGGGTCTTCGAGACATACGTGTGCTGATGCAGCGCGCCGTGGGGAACATCCCTGAAATCGTGGAGGAGCGGGGGATCGCCGGGCAGATGCAGAATGCTGGTGCGGGGCTGACGCATCGGTTTGATGGCTGGATTCCCAGGGTCGATCATCGCCAACCCGTCGACCTGGAAGCTGTATTCCCACACCCCGGCGTCGATCGGGCCGATCGCGGCGGTCCAGACACCCTCCGCGTCCTTCGTCATCGGCACCCGCCCGTCGGGCCACTGGCCCGTGACGACAACCTCCTCCGCTCTGGGCGCCTGAAGGCGGAATGTCACGCGCCGGCCCGACTGCAACTCGGGGGACACGACGGGCATGGCGCGGGGACGCGGCGCCGGTGTCTCGGCGGCATCGAGCGTGAGGGCGGCAAGCAGCAGGGGCGCCAGCAGAGCGGTGGAATTCATGACCGAGTCCTTTACGCCCCTTCGACAGAAGTGTCAAACCCGGCGCTCAGGCAAAACCGCGCCTGGATGGGCTCCAGAAGGCAAGCCGCGACCGATCGGGGAGCCTCTCCATCCCGAGTGTTGCCCTCCTCAGGACCTTTTGGCCCGGCGCGGTTTTGCGGCTAGCCCGCAGCAGTCCGCATTTTGGAGTTTTCCGCATGGCGGCGGTCACAACTCCGTGAAACATGCGGGCTAGCACTCGCGCGTTTTCTTCAGGCCCGGTTGGGGGGACGGATAGAGGCCATCCGGCCCCGGCCGGACCGGCGCGGGGGAATCGGCAGTCAACTGTTCGAGGCCTGGCGCGAACTCTTCGTCGCACTGGAGCATGTCGTCGAAGGTGACGACCTGGCCGGTGTGAACGGCGCGGCGGCCCATGAGGACCACCAGGCTGGCTTCGGCGCCGCGTTTCACTTCGTTGAACGGCTGGTTCTGTTGGATGGCCTCGACCAGGTGGTCCCATTCGAGCTGGTAGGGATCCGGCTCGGGTTGTGGGAAGGCCCAGGCCAGATTCTCGCGGGTCATGGCGTGTCCCTTGTAGACCCGGCATTTGGCTGGGGTGTGGACGAACGTCGAGATGACGGCGGCGCCGCGGGTGCCATGGGCGTAACTGGCGAATTCCTCGTGGCAGCCGGGCATGTAGCGTGACTGGAGGAAAAGCTTGGTTCCATCCTCGAACGTGTACTCGATCGAGTAGTGGTCGAAGTTCTGGTCCACGGCATCCCCGCGGTAGAGGCGGGCGCCCATGCCCTGGGCCTGAACCGGCCACGCCTCCTTCATCCAGCAGCATTCGTCGACATTGTGGGCGACGTAGTCGTGGAACACACCGCCGCTGGCCCAGAAGAAGCCGAGATACCGCTGCACCTGGTAGAGGACCTCGCTCATGCCCTCGGGCTTGGGCCCCGTGAAACCGGCCGGCGCAACCAACCGGTAGGTCCGCATGGTTGTGATGTCGCCGATTTCGCCCTCTTTGATCCGCCTGTACAACTCCCAGCGGGCCTGGCAGTGACGGCACATCAGCCCGACGCCGACCTTGAGGTTCTTTTTCACCGACTCTTCGCCCAACGCCAGCATCCGGCGCGTGGTCGGGCCGTCGGTCGTGATGGGTTTCTCCATGAACACATGCAGCCCCTTGCCAATCGCGTACTCGAAATGGATCCCGCGAAAGGCCACCGGTGTGGTGAGGATCGCGATGTCGCCCGGCTTCAGGCAGTCCATCGCTTTCTGGTAGGCGTCGAACCCGACAAAACGCCGGTCAGGCGGCACTTCGATTTGGGACGCCGCGAAACCGCTGACCCGGGTCTCCGGCGCGCCCTCGACCGGGGCGGTGGCGGCCTGACGCAGGGCCTGGTAACTGCCGTCCAGACGCGCGGCAAAGACATCCGCCATCGCCACCAGCTTCAGCGAGCCGTTCTTTACCGCCAGGGCGTTGGCCGCGGCCCCCGTCCCGCGCCCGCCGCATCCGATCAAGGCGACTTGAATCGTGTCGCTGCCCGCCGGATGGACGTGCGGCAGGGCCACGCCGGCCAAGGCGGATGCGGCCGCGAAACGGCCCGTGTTCTTCAGAAAGTCCCGGCGAGATGTCAGCGCGATCGGCGGTTGATTCATGGCGCGGATAGTGTGCATCGGGTGGGCGCAGGTCAATGCGGCATTGGCGCCGCGGACATCCCTTGCGCCCCGGCGTTGCACGCGTACATTATCGCTCGTCAAGGAGAGGAGGTTGTCCCATGAGAACACGGTCTGGCTTCACGTTGATCGAGCTTTTGGTTGCGGCGGGCATTCTGGCGGTTTTGGCGACGCTGCTCCTGCCCGCCCTGGTTCGGGCCAAGTCCCGCGTCCAGGCAATCGAGTGTGTGAACAACCTGCGCCAATGGGGTCTGGCCACCCAGCTCTACACGGCGGACCACGACGACTATCTGCCGCCTGACGGCTCCCCCAACCCCGCCCCAACGGCGACGAACGTCGGATGGTACGTCCAGTTGCCCGCCCAATTGGGTCTTCCCCGGTATCACGATCTGGCCTGGCGAACAAATCCCCTGGCGGCTCCGGACAAGTCGGTCTGGGCATGTCCGGCCAACAAGCGGCGCAGCAACGGGCGCAATCTCTTCCACTACTGTCTGAATGAACACGTCAACGGCACCGGCGACGAGGCGCGTCCAGTCCGGCTTGGCGCAATCGGCGAACCCTCCGCCGTCATCTGGCTGTTCGACACGAAGAACCTGCCGGCGGTCGGGGGGTGGTCATTTGTCCCGACCAATCTGCACAACGCAGGGGCGCAGTTTCTGTTTCTGGACGGCCACGTCGCGCGTCACCGGTGCACGGCCTACTGGGATTTCGAGCGCGGCAAGGCCCGCACCAATCACCCCAGCCTCCGCTGGTGGCCGTGACGCCGTCAATCCTTCGCTTCGGGGGCATGCCTTCCTTCACGCCGCCGGATGCGAAGGACTCTTCGTTGGGTCACGCCTGCGAGGCCCGGTCGGGATTGCCACCTCCGGGATTTGCCTCCGGGATTTGAGTTGCGGGGGCTCCGCCGGTGCCGCTATAAGTCACGCCGCTTTTTGGTGCGCCGGAACCCGGAAACCGCCCCCGGGCCTCTGCAACCTTTGTATCCGAACGTGTGCCGTTATGCCTAAACGAACCGACATCCACAAAGTCCTCATCATCGGCTCCGGTCCCATTGTGATCGGGCAGGCCTGCGAATTCGATTATTCCGGCACGCAGGCGTGCAAGGCGCTGCGCGGTCTGGGCTACCAGATCGTGCTCGTGAACTCGAATCCGGCCACCATCATGACCGATCCGGGCACGGCCGACGTCACGTACATCGAGCCGCTCACGCTCGCGGCCCTGACCGAGATCATCGAGAAGGAGCGCCCCGACGCCTTGCTGCCAAACCTGGGCGGCCAGACAGGATTGAACCTCTCGGCGCAACTGGCCAAGGCGGGCGTGCTGGCCCGCTACGGCGTTCAGATCATCGGGGTGCAGGCGGATGCGATCGAGAAGGGCGAGGACCGCATCATCTTCAAGGAGACGATGAAGCGCCTGGGCATCGATATGCCGCGCAGCGCGCCGGCGTTCAGCGTCGAGGAGGCCGAGCGCGTGGCGGCGGATCTGGGCTACCCGGTCGTGGTCCGTCCGGCCTACACGCTGGGGGGCACGGGCGGCGGGCACGTCTACAATGTCGAGGAATTGCGTCTGGTGGCCAACCGCGGGTTGGCGGCCAGCATGGTGGGACAGATTCTGATCGAGGAATCGGTGCTCGGGTGGGAGGAGCTCGAGCTCGAGGTGGTGCGTGACGCCAAGGACCAGATGATCACCGTCTGCTTCATCGAGAACGTGGACGCGATGGGCGTGCATACCGGCGATTCCCTGTGCGTGGCGCCGATGCTGACAATCGACCCCAAACTGCAGGCCCGCCTGCAGGAGTACTCCTACCGCATTGTCGAGTCGATCGGCGTGATCGGCGGCACCAACATCCAGTTCGCCCATGACCCGCAGACCGGACGCGTCGTCGTCATCGAGATCAACCCGCGCACCTCCCGATCGTCCGCGCTCGCGTCGAAGGCGACCGGTTTCCCGATCGCGCTGATCTCGGCCAAGCTCGCCAGCGGGCTGACGCTCGACGAAATCCCCTACTGGCGGGACGGCACGCTCGAGAAGTACACGCCGTCGGGCGACTATGTGGTGGTGAAGTTCGCCCGCTGGGCATTCGAGAAGTTCAAGGGGGCGGAGGACAAGCTCGGGACCCAAATGCGTGCCGTGGGCGAGGTCATGAGCATCGGTAAGAACTACAAGGAAGCGTTTCAAAAGGCCGTCCGCTCGCTCGAAAACGGGCGCTACGGACTCGGCTTTGCGAAGGATTTTCACGGCAAATCGCTGCCCGAGCTGATGGCCCTTCTGAACGAGCCGACCAGCGAGCGCCAGTGGCTGATGTACGAGGCGCTCCGCAAGGGCGCCACGGTGGACGAACTCGCCGCCAAGACCCACATCAAGGCCTGGTTCATCCAACAGATGAAGGAGCTGGTCGATCTCGAAGAGACGATCCTCGCGTATCGCGGGCGCCAGCTCCCCGACGCCCTCCTCATCCAGGCCAAGCGCGACGGCTTCGCCGACAGGTATCTGGCCCAGTTGCTGGGCGTGCCCGAGACCGATCTGCGGGAACGGCGCATCGCTCTCGGCGTGGTCGAGTGCTGGGATGCCATCCCGGTCAGCGGCGTCGAGAAGGCCGCTTACTACTACTCGACCTACAACGGCCCCGACCGCGTCGCCGTCAGCACTCGCAAGAAGGTCATGGTCCTCGGGGGCGGACCCAACCGCATCGGGCAGGGGATCGAGTTCGATTACTGCTGCGTGCACGCGGCCCTGGCCCTGCGCGAGGCCGGCTACGAAACGATCATGGTGAATTGCAATCCGGAGACGGTCTCCACCGACTACGACACGTCCGACAGGCTCTATTTCGAGCCGCTGACCGCCGAGGACGTCCTGGCGATCTATCAGAAAGAAAAGCCGGAGGGCATGGTCGTCCAGTTCGGCGGACAAACGCCGCTCAATATCGCCGGCGAACTCGCCGCGGCCGGCGTGCGCATCCTGGGCACGTCGCCCGACACCATCGACCTGGCGGAGGATCGGGACCGCTTCCGCCAGATGATGGAGCGGATGGGCATCCCGATGCCCGAGTCGGGCATGGCCAGCTCGTTCGAGGAGGCCCGCGCCATCGCCCAGCGCATCGGCTATCCTGTCATGGTCCGGCCTTCATTCGTCCTGGGCGGACGCGGCATGGAAGTCGTCCACGACGAGGAGATGCTCCGGTGCTATGTGGCCGCGGCGGTGGATGTGACACCCCAACGCCCCATCCTCATCGACCGGTTCCTGGCCAACGCCATCGAGGCCGAGGCCGACGCGCTGGCGGATGGCACGGACGCCTTCGTGCCGGCGGTGATGGAACATATCGAGCTGGCGGGCATCCATTCGGGCGATTCCGCCTGCGCCATCCCGCCGGTGAGTCTGCCCGAGCAGCACCTGCGCACGATCGAGGAGTTCACCCTGCGCATCGGGCGCGAACTCCACGTCTGCGGGGTGATGAACATCCAGTACGCCATCTGCGAGGGCCGGGTGTACGTCCTCGAAGCCAATCCCCGCGCCTCCCGCACCGTCCCGCTGGTTTCGAAGGTCTGCAATGTGCCCATGGCCCGCATCGCGCTTCAGCTCATGCTGGGCGCCCGGCTGCGCGACCTGCGCCTCGAACGCCGGACCATCCCGCATGTCGGCGTGAAGGAAGTCGTGCTGCCCTTCAACATGTTTCCCGAAGTCGACCCCGTGCTCGGGCCGGAGATGCGCTCGACGGGAGAAGTGCTCGGCCTGGCGCCCACGTTCGGCCTCGCCTACTTCAAGAGCCAGGAAGCGGCCATCCCGCCGCTGCCGCTCCAGGGCACGGTGTTCATTTCGGTGACCGATGCGGACAAGCCGGCCCTCGCCGACGTGGCCCGGCATTTCCTGCGGCTGGGGTTCCGGGTCAAGGCCACGGAGGGGACGCAGGCCTTCCTCGAACGGCAGGGCATCGCCTCCGAGCGGAGCTTCAAGGTCCGCGAGGGCCAACGCCCGAACGTGGTGGACGAGATCAAGAGCGGGGCGATCGCGCTGGTCATCAACACGCCCATCGGCAAGACCAGCCAGTTTGACGACGCCTACATTCGCAAGGCGGCCATCAAGTACAAGGTCCCCTACCTCACCACCGTGGCCGCCGCGCGCGCTGCGGTCGTCGGCATCGAGGCGAGCCGATCGGGCCGCGCCGGGGTGAAATCACTCCAAAGCTACCACGCCGACATCCGCTAACCGCATCGTTCACGCCCCGTCAGTGCGCAGGGCGGTCAGATTCGTCGCTCGACGGCGTGCCGCCCCCGGGATGCGGGACGGCGTTCGAGCCGCCGGCGCGCCGATGATCCTCGATGGGGCGATGCCGCCAGCGAGGGATGTTCTTCTCGAAGGCCAACAAGGCGATCAGATGGCTTCCGATGGGGATGGTCACGACCTGAAAGAAGATGGCCAGGAAGATCTTGAGGGCGGCCTGCTTTTGGCCCTGGTCGACCCACAAACCCAGGAGCATGAGAAAAATGCCGAGCGTCAACGCCTTGGCGACGGCGTGCGCACGGCAGAGCACATCCGGCAGTCGCAGCACACCGATCGCCGCGGCAAGAACCAGCAGGGCGCCGCTCAGGGTCAGCAGGGAGGTCAGGACGTCATTCATGTCCGCTCTTCCCTCCGGGCCGGTCGGGCAGTTCGAGATCCTGGGTGCGGCTCAGGTAATGGACGAAGGCGACGGTGCCGCAGAACCCGAGGAGTGAGAAAACCAGAATCAGTTCAAGGTAGAGAGCCGTCTTCCATTGGATGCAGAGCAGCACGATCATGCCGACCGCGCAGGTCGTGATCAGGTCGAACGCGAGAATGCGGTCGATCACTGTCGGGCCGCGCGCCAGCCGCAGGAGGCCAAGGACAATCGCCAGGCCCAGAATCCCGAACGCCGCGTAAAGGGTGATCGTCATCATCGGGTGAAACTCAGGATGCCGCGCTTGAGCACACGATCGAGCCGGGCGCGCACGGCGGCCGGATCCCCCACATCGAGTGTGTGCAGCACAAGGGTCTGAAAGTCGTCGGTCACCTGGACTGTCGTCGAGCCGGGGGTGAGGGAAATGCAATGGGAAAGCAGCAGGATCTCGAAAGGCCTCAGCCCTGCCACATCGTAGGTGACGAAGTTGGGATTCAGCGAGGTCCGCGCGCGGAACAGGACGGTCCAGACGACATTGACGTTCGCGGCCAGGAACTCCCAGGTGAACACCAGCAGAAAGCGGCCCAGGGCGAACACCCGCCGGATGTAGTCGCCGCTGCCCAGCACGGGGCGAAAGACGCCCAGCAGGGCGAATCCGAGCAGGCAGCCCAGCGCGAACGCGCCCGCCGACGGCTCGGGGGCCAGCAGCAGCCAGATGACGGCAATGAGCAGGTTGAGGGCGAAGGACTTCATGGAATGGGGTTTGCGGCCGTCTTGCCGAGGAAACCGAGGGCGGCGTCGGCATAGGCGTGCTGATCGAGGAGGCGCTCGGCGGCCTCGATCGCGATCTGCACAACGCCCTCCGCGCCCAGCCCGATCGCCAGCGACACGCAGGTCAGCCCCGCCACCACCGCCGTCATGGCCCGCCACCGCCAGTCGCTCGTCCGCACGGGCACGCGATCCGATCCGGTCCAGAATGCCCCGTTCCAGATCTTCACCATGCTGAACAGGGTCAGAATGCTGGCGAGGATGGACACGGCGACCAGCGCGTATTGCGCCTGTTCCAGGCCGGCGACGACAATCAGGTACTTGCCCCAAAAACCGCTCAAGGGCGGAAGTCCCGCCAGCGACAGGGCCTGGCAGAGGAAGAGCGCGCCCAGCCACGGCGTGCGTTTCCAGAGATTGCCCATGCGTTCGAGGTCGTCGGTTCCATTCAGCCGCATCGCCACGCCGCCGATCAGGAACAGGGAGGATTTCACTACGATGTGATGGATGATGTAGAGGATGCAGGCGGCCACTGACAGGGGCGTGAACAGGCCAATGGCCAACACCATGAAGCCGATCTGGCTCAGGATGTGGAACGAGAGAATGCCGCGAATGAAGTTGCGCGCAATCGCGCCCATCACCGCCAGCAGCATGGTCGCGCCGCCCATCACCGCCAGCAGCGTGTGGGCGAACGCAAGTTCATGGGGCAGAACCGTGCCGAAGATCCGCAGCAGGACGTAAACGCCCACCTTGGTCAACATACCCGCGAACAGCGCCGAGGTCGGAATCGGCAGCGTGGGGTAACTGTTCGGCAGCCAGTAATAGAGCGGAAAAAGCCCGGCTTTGATGCCGAAGACGACAATCAGCAGAAGCGCCAGAACCCAAAGGCGGGGATCGTCGGCGCACGGGGCGGCGCGCAGGGCGATCTGGGCGAAGTTCAGTGTGCCGAACAGCGCGTAGGTCAGGCCGCAGGCGCTGAGAAAGAGCGCGCTGCCGAACAGGTTGATGCCCACGTAGGGAAAGGCGTGCTTGATGTCCCAATCGTCCGCTTCGAGCGTGAGCAGGGCGTAGGACGCAATGAGCATGATCTCGAACGCGACGAAGAGATTGAACAGGTCGCCCGTGCAGAACGTGAGGTTGATGCCCATGACCAGGAATTGCGTCAGCGGCGCGCGCAACGGATGCTCCGCGCGCGTCGGGGACTCGGCGTAGGCGTAGAGCACCGACGCCAGCGCCACCAGCGTCGAGAGCGCCAACATCAGCGCGGAGAGCAAGTCCACCACCAGCACAATGCCGAAGCGGGCCGGCCAGGCGCCCAGCCCGAGGACGAAGATGCGCCCCTCGAGAGTCGCGCAGACCAGGCCGAGCGACACGGCAAGCTGGGCCGCCGCCGATCCCGCCACCAGAGAGCGGCGCCCGACGCCGGGCCGCCCCCAGAAAAGGGCGGCAAGCGCCGTGAACAGCGGCAGCAGAATGGGGGCGACAGGCCAGTTCATCGAGCCCTCAGGAATTCGACTCCGGTTCCTCGTACAAATCCGCCGCGTTCGTCGTCTTCTGGTCGAGGAACAGGCGGTAGAGCAGGAACACCAGGTAGGCCGCCACGCCGAAGCCGATGACGATGGCTGTCAGGATGAGCGCCTGCGGCAGCGGGTCCACCATCGGAGCGGATGGATCCAGCACAACCGGGCCGCGCTTGCCGTCCGGCCGCCCGGACATGGCGAGCAAGACCAGATTCGCGGCATTGGTCAGGATCAGAAATCCGAACAGGATCCGGACGAAGCTTCGTTGCAGCACCAAATAGGTGGCGACGCTGAACATCACTCCGACGAGCACGGCGGTCTCAAGAGACATGGGGAGATGGGGTTGAGGGGTTCGTTGCGGCGCGGATGGGCGGTTCCTCCTCGATCGGCTGTTCGACAGGCGCGCTGTAGCGCCTTTCCTCCTCGGCGACAAGCGCGCGCAGGCGTTGCGTGGACTTGCCCAGCGCGAACATGATCTTGCACGCAATGCCCACCACCACAAGAAACACGCCGATGTCGAATGCCAGGGCGGTGCCGACGTGCAGTTCGCCCAGCAGGGGCAGGCCCGTCAGATGGGCGTCGAAGTGCTCGAGGAACGGACGCCCGAACAGCAGCGGCGCGGCGCCCGTGACCGCCGCCATGGCCAAGCCGGCCGCGGCCATGCGCATCGGATCGAACCGCATCACCCGGTGCAGTTCCTCGAGCCCGATGGCCAGGCTCAGCAGGACGAGCGCAATGGCCGAGGCGAGGCCCGCGATGAACCCGCCGCCGGGCAGGTTGTGGCCGCGCAGCAGCAGGTAGAGCGCGAAGACATTCACCAGGAAGAACAGGAGGCGCACCGCCGCCTTGAAGATGTATGAGCGCAGTCCGGACATCCTATTCCTCCGGTTCATTGGCAAAGCCGGCCCCCGGCGGGCCGAGCGGTCCCTGCCTGTATTCCTCCGGCGTGCGCTTATAGCGCATGAGCAGGCCCAGGCACCCCAGCGACGCAATGACAAGCACGGTGATTTCGCCCAGGGTGTCGAATCCCCGGAAGTCCACCAGGATGGTGTTGACGGCGTTGCTGCCCTTGGCCAGCGGAATCGTCTGTTCGAGTAGACCGCGTCCGATCGGCTCGGGATGCGGATCCGCCGTGACCATCAGCACCAGCGCCGTCACCGTCCCCCCCACGCCCAGCGCCAGGAGCGCGTGGAAAAGACGACGCAGCGGCGCCGGTCTGCGCGCCTCTTCGCCGGCCTGGGCGGAGCGGGGGAATCGGGCCAGGAGCAGAAGCACCAGCAACAGCGTCACCGTCTCGACCAGGATCTGCGTCAAGGCGAGATCCGGCGCGCGGTAGAGAACGAAATAGAAGCACGTGAGGAATCCCGCCACCCCCAGCGAGAGGAGCTGCGCTGTCCAACTCCGCAACACCAGCACCCCGACAAGCGCCAGCGCAATCAACGCCGCCACCATTGTCCGCAGAGGATGGACCGCCGTCCAGTCCGGCATGAGCAGGCCGGCGAGGCGCGGCAGATTCCAGAGCAGCGTGCCGCCCACCAGGCCCACGGCAAAGGCGATCAGGATCGGGAGATAATCGACCGGACGGTCCGAGCGCAGGACGCGGGTCACTCGCACGGTGAACCCGGAAAAGGCCTCGAGACCGGCCTCGAAGGCCAGGTCGAAACGCAGCGCGCGCGGGATGATGTGCCAGCGCCATCGCGTCCGTTCCCCAAGCCAGTAGAGGCCGAAACCGAGCGCAACCACCAGGCTGCTCACCGCCAGTTCCAGGGTGAACCCATGCCACAACGACAGGTGTTGCGGGCGGTTCACCCCCTCGACCGCCAGCGCCCGGAGCGGTGCGTCGAGCACTCCCGGGAAGAGGCCGAGCCCCAGGGCGCACCCGGCCAGGATTGCGGGCGGCAGTTGCATCCCGATCGAGGGGGCGTGGAAATGCCGCTGGATCCGGGACGGCATTGGCCCGAGGAAGATGTTCGCGAAAAGCCGGACGGAGAACGCGACTTTCACCACCGAGGTCAACGCCACGCAGGCCGTGGCGTACAGGCCGAGCGCGTCGTGATCCCGCAGGGCGCCGAAAATCTCCTTGAGCATCATCTCCTTGCTCAGAAACCCCGTCGTGCCCGGAATCCCCGCCATCGTCGCCGCCGCCACGAGGGTCGCGACGCCCAGCAGCGGCATCCGCCCGAACAGCCCGCCCAGTTGGCGGATGTCGCGGATGCCCGCCGCGTGCGCGACGATGCCGACGATCATGAAGAGGCCGCCCTTGTAGAAGACGTGATTGAGGATGTGGAGGTAGTCGCACTCGACGCCGTCGGCCGGGCCAAGACCATAGTAGCCGATCAGGTAGCCGAGCTGGCTCACGGTCGAGTAGGCAAGGATGGCCTTCAGGTCGTGCGACAACAACGCCAGCACCGCGCCCAGAATCATGGTGGTGAAGGCGATCGTCCCCAGCAAGGGCGCCCAGGGCTCGGCCTCGACAAACAGCGGGTAGATGCGCGCCACCAGAAACACGCCCAGCTTCACCATCGTGGCGGAGTGGAGATAGGCGCTCACCGGCGTCGGGGCCGTCATGGCGTTGGGCAGCCAGAAGTGGAAGGGCAGTTGCGCCGATTTGCCAAACGCGCCGAGCAGCAGCAAGAGCATCGCCGCCGTCAGCAGGGACCCGTGCTGCTCCCACGGCAGTTGGGCGGAGAGCAGGGCATCGAGGCGGCCCGTGCCGGAGACCTGCTGCACCAACACCGCGCCGACGAGCAGCGCCAGTCCCGTCGACCCTGTGACAAGCAGCGCCTGGCGCGCCCCGACGCGCGCCTCCTTCTGCTCGTGCAGGAAGCCGATCAGGAGAAACGACGCGATCCCCGTGAGTTCCCAGAAGACGAAGAGCAGCAGGAGATGGTTGGCGAACACGGTGCCCAGCATCGCCGCCATGAACAGCACCATGGTGGCATGAAACCGGCCCGCGTGCTTCGCGTCGCGGCCCAGATAGAAGATGGCGTGGAAGACCACCAGGCATCCCATCGCGCTCACGATCAGCCCGAAAAACAGCGAGAGACCGTCCACCAGGAACGACAGGTTCAGTCCCAGGGTGGGAATCCACGGCCATTCGACAACGCGCCGCGGCATCCGGCCGACACCGGCCGCCAGCGTCAACAGCGCGCCGGTCGAGATCAGAGGAAACGCCAGGGCCAGCCAGCCGACGCGCGAGCCAAGCCGGCGCCCGGCCAGCGCAATCAGCGGGCTGCCGAGCAACGGCAGGCCGAGCGCAAGCGCGACGCACAGTTCGGTCGCATCCATCGCGAGGCAACTTTCAGTTCGTCACTCTGCCTCCTGCTTGAGGAGACAGTTCAAGGCCCAGACAGTCACGGCGCTTCCGAACACGAGCGACAGCCAGAGGGCGGGGGTTGTGTGCATGAACGCCACCCTGTCCAGGAGCATCCAGAGCCCCCGAAAGACAAACACGCCCGCGATGGCCAGGGCGAGTTCCGAAAACAGGACCAGTTTCTTGTTCATTGTCGCGCCATGCTCTGACATGGACGGCACGGGTAAGGCAACGCAAAACGGCGCTGAGATTGGCATTGCACGCCTCACGGGCTCTGGTATTCTCCCACTTCTTTCGCAGCCCGCGGCGCCCGGTTGGGGGGGCGGGTTGCGAAAGCGATCACGGCGTTGAATCCCGGGCCTGAGTGGGCGCGGGGCGCCACAAGAACAAAAGACACAATCCCGTGTCCCGCGGGATGGTTCGCCGGCGGATGGGCGGACTGCGAACCCAGGGAAGAATGTGATTAGCGTAGGCATCAAAGAACTGCTCGAGGCCGGTGTTCATTTCGGCCATCAGACCCGTCGCTGGAATCCGAAGATGAAGCCTTTCATCTTCGATGCGCGCAACGGGATTCATATCATCGATTTGGGGAAGACGCAGGTTCAACTGGAAACGGCCTGCAGTTTCCTCAGGGAGGTCGTCGAGCGCGGCGGCCAGGTGCTCTTCGTGGGCACGAAGAAACAGGCGCAGGAGGCCGTGAAGGACTCGGCCAAGATGTGCGGGCAGCCCTGCGTGACCGAGCGCTGGCTGGGGGGCACCCTGACCAACATGAAGACCATCAAACGGTCGATGGGGCGCCTGCGCGAAATCGAGAAGATGTTGGCCGACGGCTCGATCGGCAATTATGGCAAGCAGGAGCAATCGATGTTCCGGCGCGAACTCGCCCGGCTGCTCAAGAACCTGGACGGCATCCGCGACATGGAGGCGCTGCCGAGCGCCCTGTTCGTCGTCGACATCAAGCGCGAACACAACGCCGTCGCCGAGGCGCGCCGCCTCCGCATCCCGGTCGTGGCCATCGTCGACACCAACTGCGACCCCACCGAAGCGGACTATCCGATTGCCGGCAATGATGACGCCATCCGGTCCGTGCGCATCATTCTCGCCTTGATCACCCAGACGATCGGCCAGGCCCGCGCCGAGTACGAGGCCAAGCACGCCCGACGTGTCACCGAGGCGGAAAAAGCCGCCGCCGAGACGCCGGCCCAGCCCGCGGCGCCCGAGGGCGCAACCGCCCCCGCCGCAGAACCGGCGCCGCCGGTCGAGGCGATTCCCGCCGCGCCGCTACCCGTGCCGGTGTTGGCGCCCGAGGTTCAGCCTGTTGTGCCTCCGGCCGCCCCCCCGGCGAACTGAAGAAGCGAATTCGAGGACACACGGGCGGCCTGGCGACGGGCCACGCGCCGCCACCGCGTGTCCGAACACACCTGAAGAGACTGTTTTTGTATGGCTGAAATTAGTGCAACCCTGGTTGTCAAGCTGCGCGAAATGACCAGCGCCGGCATGATGGACTGCAAGAAAGCGCTGGTGGAAACAAATGGTGACCTCGCCGCCGCGGTCGATTTGCTCCGCAAACGGGGCGTCGCCACCGCGGCGAAGAAGGCGCAGCGCGAGGCTCGGGAGGGCGCCATCGCCCAGTGCATCCTTCCCGGCGCGCGCGTGGGCGTGCTGCTCGAAGTGAATTGCGAGAGCGATTTCGTCGCCAAGAACGAAATGTTCCGCGCCTTCTGCGATCAGGCGGTGCGCGCGCTGGCCGAGAATCCGGCGGCGGATCTCGAGACGCTGCGCACGGACGCCGTCGCGCGCATCCGCGAGAACATCAAGATCGCGCGGCATCAGCGGTTCGAGGTCTCGGGGAACGGCCTGGTGGCCGCGTACATCCACACCGGCGCCAAGGTCGGCGTGCTGGTCGAGGTCGGGGCCGGAAACGAGGCCACCACGACCCGCGACGACTTTCGGCAGTTGGTCAAGGATATCACGCTGCAGATCGCCGCCGCCAGCCCGGCCGCCGTCTCGCGCGAACAGGTGGATCCCGCCATTGTGGCGAAGGAGAAGGAGATCGTCGCCGCCTCGGATCTGCTCAAGAACAAGCCGCCTGCGGCCCTGGCCAAGATCATCGAGGGCAAACTCGAGAAGTTCTTCCAGACGGCCTGCCTGCTCGATCAGGGCTTCGTCAAACGCAATTCCGAGATCACGGTGCGCGAGCACCTGGCGACCGTGGCGAAGCAACTCGACGATGAAATCACGATTCGCCGGTTCGTCCGATTCCAGGTCGGCGAGGCCTTCGCTTCCTAGCCTGCATGCTGACTTCTCTTGAGAACCCCGGCTTCGCGGTGGAAAAAGCGGTGAGAGATGCAGGCTAGGTCAACCCAACGAACAACCGGACGAACGAGCTCACGCGCAAACTCACGCCGGAAGCCCAGCACGAAGCGACGTTGGGGTGACAGCGCGAGCGAATGATAGCGAGTTTGGTGCCAGGCGTCTCGGCGTCTCGGGGTTTTCGAAACGGAGGTTGACAACGAGTCAGATGGCAATCCGTTCAATCTCATCGAGCGTAAGCTCGTCACTTGTCCGGTCGTAAAGTTTTGTGGTTCTCGGACTTTCGTGGGCGGCAATGGCCTGGGCGTTATCGATGGTGCCGCCGTTTTCGAGGTAAGCGGTGATGCCAGTGGCGCGAAAGGTGTGGCAGCAAATGCGCGCCGGAAGTCCTGCGGCAACGACACGGCGTTTGATCATCCGAAAGACATCCGTGCGGCTGACGCCGCTGTCTGAAAGCGTGTTGGTCCGGCCTGCAGCCGCCCGGAAGAGAGGGGTCTTCTTCTGGTCGGCGATGCCCGATGCCGAAAGGTACTCGTCGAGGTATGCCCGAGCGTTGTGGTGGGCAGGAACTTCGTGGAATTTCCCGCCCTTTTCATGGAGTCGAAACCAGCAGCGTTTGCCGTTCTGGTAATAGTCTTCAACCTTCATCCCGCACACGGCGCCGACACGCGCGAAGGAAAAGACCATGACGCCGATGAAAGCCCGGTCCCGAAGGCCAACGAGATCCGCGACGGTGTCTTCCCCTTCGTGTTGAGGGACCTTGCGGGTGAGCGGGATCGAATCCAGCAGCAGTCGAGCGTCCTCGGCGGACAGCACCGGAGTTTTCCCTCGTTTTACGACGTGTTTTGGGCCTCGGACCGATGAGGCCGGGTTAAAGGGCATCACCTGGCCAACCACAAGCCAGTCAAAAAGCATGCGGATGGCCGCGAGGTGCTGCTTGACTGCCGGGGGGGCAAGGGGGCGGGTGGAGGTGGTCGCCGTGAACGAGCGGCCCGCCGGCGTCCGCCGGCACACAGGGCGTTCCCTGGGGTCGCGTTGCGACAGTTCCTCGACGTACGCGGCCACAAGAAACGGCGAGAGGTCTTTTAGCGAAAGGTCCCTGGCCTCGCACCATTCCATGAACTGGCCAACCGCCCGGGCGTAAGCGGCGCGTGTGTTTGGGTTTCGGATGTTGGCCGTGAAAAACTCGACGAAGCGCCGGGAGGCAGCGGGGCCGGCCTGGAGGATCACGGTCGGGAAAGGGCGGGAAGCGAACACCGGAGGCAAATTCTGCGGGGCCAGAACGAGATCCGTTGTCA
>ERZ795054.1966-NODE-1966-length-18068-cov-4.007217_pt1 | contig 18068 bp, 14 predicted proteins | sample MGYA00375138_ERZ795054 | MGnify/ENA primary metagenome ERZ795054 (study PRJEB30183, sample SAMN05720215) | anaerobic digester metagenome | isolation source: active sludge of municipal wastewater-treating anaerobic digesters | place: USA | collected 2014-12-23 ... | reverse complement strand
TCTGCTTTTACATTAACAACTTTGGCATATTTTGGCAAAGGGGCTTTGATATCCATGGCGAGATAATCTACCAAGTGCGCTTTAATAATTTTTTTTAAGATGCTTGGGTTGGTGCCGTTGGTGTCTAGTTTAACCAGATAACCAAGGGATTTGATCTTTTTGATAAATTCAAGCAGGTCAGACTGGAGTGTCGGCTCACCGCCGGTGATGACAACGGCATCCAGTTTTTTGCGGCGGGACCCAAGAAATTGCCAAATAACTTCTTCGGGGATAATGTCCGCCTGATTAATTTCTGTCACCAAATGAGAATTGTAACAAAAACCGCAACGGAAATTACAGCCGATAGTAAAGATAATGGCCGAAACTTTGTCGGGATAATCAAGAAGAGAAGTTTTTTGCAGGCCGCCAATTAACATAAAAGCAAAAAATCAAGAAAACAAAAATCGAATTTTGTCTCCCCCTTGCCAAGGGGGAGTCCGCCCTGCGAAGGGCGGGAGGGGGTATCATTGGTTTACCAAACGGGAAATAAATAACCTAATCGTAGATTTCACCGTACCCCTCTGCCTCGTTCACACTCGGTACCTCCCCTTTGCAAGGGGAGGATAAATACATTTCTCTAAAGAGTTAAAAAATTCTTCTCTGCTGGACGAACTAAAAGCAGAGAAGAATTTTTTGTTGGGGGGCGCAAATTATTCTCCGCAAGTATCGCAAACTTGTTTGTCAAATGTTTGGCGGTCGGCAAATTCTGATTGCTTGCCTTCGTTCCATTGTTTGACTGGCCGGAGATAGCCGACGACGCGGGAATAGATCTCGCAGGGTGTTCTTTGGCTGGTATTCGCTTCCATATTTTTGTTTTTAGTTTGTAATATTTATAAATATTAAAATTAGAGTTAAACATCAAAAAGTTTGGTTTGCTCGGCCGGACCGACCTCGGCCTCGGCTTTGACTTCGGTATAACCAATTTCTTCATCACAACGTGGACAGAAATAATGTTCGCCAGCGATATAACCATGAACCGGGCAAATACTGAAAGTCGGGGTAATAGTATAATACGGCAAATGATAATTTTCTGCAATCTTCTTGACCAGCTCTTTAGTCGCCTGAGCTGAAGGCATCTTTTCACCAATAAAACCATGAAGGACAGTGCCGCCAGTATATTTGGTTTGTAGATCATCTTGGAGATCTAGGGCTTCAAAAATATCATCACTGTAGTTGACTGGTAATTGGGTAGAATTGGTGTAATAAGGGGCCGCGCCTTTGGCTCGATAATCTTGCTCGTTTGCCACAACTATGTCAGCATATTTCTTTTTGTCTGCTTTGGCAAAACGATAAGTAGTGCCTTCGCCCGGGGTGGCCTCTAGATTGTAGAGGTGGCCAGTTTCCTGCTGGTAGGTCATGAGTTTATCGCGCATATGGTCCATAACTTCTATGGCAAAAGCATGGCCTTCTTCGGTGGTAATATTTTTGCCCATAAAATTGAGGAGTGATTCATTCATACCGAGGATGCCGATGGTATTAAAATGATTTTTCCAATATTCACCAAACTGCTCCTTTATTTTTTTGAGATAAAAACGAGAATAGGGATAAAGGCCCATGTTGGTAAACTTTTCTAGCACCTCTCTTTTGGTTTCCAATGATTCGCGGGCGATTCGCATCAGACGATCCAGGTGGGCAAAATATTCCTCTTTGGTTTTGGCGAGATAACCGATACGCGGTAGATTGAGGGTCACCACGCCGATGCTGCCGGTCAGGGGATTGGCGCCAAAGAGGCCACCACCGCGTTTTTTGAGCTCGCGATTGTCCAAGCGCAGGCGGCAGCACATAGAGCGGGCGTCGTCCGGGCTCATGTCAGAATTGACGAAGTTGGAGAAATAAGGAATGCCATATTTGGCAGTCATCTCCCAGACTTTTTCCAAAATCGGATTGTTCCACTCTGTTTCTTTGGTAATATTGTAAGTCGGAATGGGGAAAGTAAAAACACGGCCCTTGGCATCACCTTCAAGACAAACTTCGGCAAAGGCCTTGTTGATCATGTCCATCTCGGGCTGGAAATCTTTATACTTGTCATTGGTCACTTCGCCGCCGATGATCACAAAGTCCTCGGCCAAGGCGCCAGAAGGCTTGATATCCATAGTGATATTGGTGAAAGGTGTCTGAAAGCCGACCCGGGTCGGGATATTCATATTAAACATGAATTCCTGCATGGATTGCTTGACAGCTGGATAATCTAATTTGTCGTAACGAATAAAAGGAGCGAGGTAGGTGTCAAAACTGGAAAAGGCCTGGGCGCCATTGGCCTCGCCTTGGAGGGTATAAAGGAAATTGACGACCATGCCGAGAGCACTCCTAAAGTGTTTGGGCGGCTTGCTCTGAACTTTACCTTCAACACCGGTAAAACCATAAATCAATAAATCACGCAAGTCCCAGCCGCAACAGTAGGCGGCCAAGAGTTGTAGGTCGTGCAGGTGTAGGTCGGCCGCCATGTGCGCCTCACGAATTTCTGAGGAATAGATTGAGTTGAGCCAATAATGAGCCGAGATGGTGGAGGCGACGTGGTTATTTAGCCCCTGAAGAGAATAAGCCATATTGCTATTCTCTTTGACCCGCCAGTCTAGCTTGCCCAAATATTGATCAATCAGGTCATCAGAATTGATAAATTTATTTAGATCTCTGATTTTGGCGTGTTGCTCACGATAAAGAATGTAGGATTTGGCCACTTCGGCCAGATTTTCTTTGATCAAGACTTTCTCGGTAATGTCCTGAACCTGCTCAACGGTCGGCACAATATGGCCGTCATATTCTTTGTTTAATATTTTGACCACCTGTTTGGTCAATTTTTCCGCCAATTTTTGATCTTCCTGACCGACCGAACGGAGTGCTTTAAAGATAGCGCTAATCACCTTTTTGCGATCAAAGGTCATAATGCGGCCATCCCTCTTCTTTATCTGTTTGACTGGATTTTTGTGTAGCATGGGTAGTAATTTTATTTTTTGTAATTTTTTTTGGAAGGCGACATGCCCTTGAGTTCGCGTTCAAAGCTATTGACATCGGCAAATTGCCGGTAAACCGAGGCAAAACGGATATAGGCGATCTTGTCAAATTTCTCCAAATGTTTCATAACTAGCTCACCAATGTTTTGGCTGGTAATTTCGTTGCGGCTGGCTTTCTTTTGAATATCTCTTTCTATCTTATTGATCAGGAGCTTGAACTGATCTTCGGTATAAGAGCGTTTTTCCAAGGAATGAATAATACTGTTGGCTAACTTATCCCGGCTGTAGGCTTCATGGCGGCCATCGCGTTTGATCACGGTCAGCTCCAGAATCTGCATTTCTTCCAAAGTAGAGAAGCGAAAGCCACATTTGCTACAACAGCGGCGGCGGCGGACGCAAAGTCCGTTGCCCGAGAGCCGGGAGTCAACAACGCTGGTGTCTTTGTGGTTGCAAACTGGACAAAACATAATATTTATTGGGCTCGGAAGGAACGGCAAAGTGGCCAATTATTGAGGACAAATAAAAACACTGACTAAAGAGTGCTTTATAAAACAAAAATGGCTAATAATCTAGAAAAGGGCTAATAAAGAAAAGAAAATAAAAAACTATATATTGTATTCCTATTACTAATTATATCACAATATATAGTTTTGTCAATCGGGAGATAGCGAGAAAAAACAATATTTTTTATCACGTGCTAACGATTTTTATTATAAACTATTTTTCCATTCGACGTAAGTCTGACTTATCCACTTTTGAAGAAAAAATATGCTATTTTGAGAAAAAAATATAATAATCTAAATGTGAGGTAAATTATCGCGTTGACAATGGCCCTCTTCGCTTTAATATTACGTGTTAGCCAGATATTGGTGGTTGTTATATAATGAAAATGAAGCTATTTTTATCAATTGATCAAACAAATATATGAATGATCGCCCTATAAATATCCCGACGAGCGGCGATAACGAGGAAATAAAAGCGCTACTCGCAGAAAATCAAAAAATATTGACGGAAATTCAAGTCCAAGTAGAAAAAACCAAGAAATATATCCGGGCTGGCAGGATAATAAGCTTTATTTATTTGATTTTAATAGTCGCGCCATTACTGTTCGCCATTTTCTACTTGCCGCCACTCTTGAAAAACTATTTGGGGCCCTATCAGGAGCTCTTGGGGACGACGCCAATGACGGGCGGATTGGATACGAACTCGGTCAATGATCTTTTAAATCAATTTCAACAGCAATAACTATGAAAGAGATAATTGAAAAAGCCAAGGACCTCCTGGCGGCTGTGGCCACAACCAAGCCGATGGCGCAATTGGAACGAAAACAAAAACGGCTGAGCGAACTCACTGGGCTAATGTCAGCCCCGGATTTTTGGGCGGACAACCGCAAAGCCAGCGAGACGGCCAAAGAGGCGGCTGATTTGGAAAAAGAAATCGCGAATTGGGAACAGCTGGACAAAGAAGTAAAGGAGATTTTGGCTTTGGCGGAAGCTGGAGTAAAGGAAGATGATGAGTCAATGACCAAGGAATTGACAATCAAGCTCCAAGAAATAGGGACTCAGTTCGAGGCGCTCAAATTTATAACTATGATGGACGGTGAATATAATAGACAAAACGCCATTCTATCCATCCATGCTGGCGCCGGCGGTACTGATGCCCAAGACTGGGCGGAAATGCTGATGCGAATGTATTTGAGATACGCGGAGAAGGCTGGATTTAAAGCGACGATTTTGGATAAATCAGACGGGGCTGAAGCAGGGATAAAATCGGCCACAGTGGAATTCAAGGGCAAATACGCTTATGGCTATCTAAAGGCGGAAGCCGGCGTGCACCGGCTGGTCCGAATTTCGCCGTTTGACGCGGAGAAGATGCGCCATACGTCTTTTGCTTTGGTGGAAGTCTTGCCAGAGATTGAGGAATTGAGTGATCAGGAAATGCCCATCAAAACGGAAGACTTGCGGATTGATGTCTTCCGTTCATCCGGCCATGGCGGCCAGAGCGTCAATACCACTGACTCGGCAGTCAGAATAAAGCACCTGCCAACAGGCATAACTGTGTCGTGCCAGAACGAACGTTCACAACTACAGAATAAAGAAACAGCTATGAAAGTTTTGCGATCCAAGCTATACCAATATTATCAAACCGAGCTGGAGGAAGAGCGCCAACGCATCCGCGGGGAATTTAACGAGGCCGCTTGGGGCAATCAGGCGCGCTCGTATGTGATTCATCCGTACAAAATGGTCAAAGATCATCGGAGCGAATATGAGACACAGGAAGTGGAGAAAGTGCTGGATGGGGATTTACAGGCGTTGATTGAGGCGGAGTTGGGGAATAGGAAGGTGAAAAAATAGGATAGTAGGGTTGTAGGAAGGTAGGGTGTAGGGGCGTATTGATATACGCCCAATAAAAATATTGAAAAACAAAATCCCCATTCATTTAACTGAATGAGGATTATTGGTTGTTAATGAGATACTGTAATGAATTTTTTATCTTTTGATCTGTAATTGTGCTGATCTTGAAAATTAAAGACTTTGAGAGTCTTCTTGTGTATATATTCCGGCAATCAGTAAAAGTTAGACCGTTTTCTTTCCCATAACATTCATATAATACACGGCCGACCTCTTTAACACACTGTTCTCTGTTCGCTGATGCTCCCCCGCCCAGAGAAATTAACACTGTTTGCGGAATATACTGACCTCTTACACCGGCTAAAAGCATTTTTAACACGAATTTGTAGTCTGCAGCAATTTTGTATGTTTCATCAAAATTACCAATTAGATCAAAAATGCTTTTTTTAATAACCATTGTTTGGTGTCGGAAGGGCATACGGAAAGCCATAGTTCTTTCATTACCTTTTTTAACATAGCTGTCTAAGCCATCAGGTGAGTGAATGAGGCGATCCGCATGAACAAAATTAATTCCTTGCGTTTCAATAAGCGAAACGCATTGACTAAAATAATCTGGTTTGGTCAGATAATCATCAGTGTTCATGATATTGATGTATCTGCCATGGGCAAGTCTGATACCCTTATTCATGGCACTATAAATACCACTGTCTTTCCCCACTATTAAATTATCAATCCAGCCCATACCTTGATATCTAAATAGAATAGCTAAGGTACCATCTGTTGAACAGCCGTCAACAACTATGTGTTCTAGGTTGCGATATGATTGTTCGTGGACACCGTGCATCATCTTGTGAAAATATTCTTCTCGACCAGCAGATATAATATTCAAACAAGGTGTGATTACACTAACCACTTTCAATTTTGATTTTTTCATTTTCTCCCCCTATTTGTAATATTTTTATGAAAACTTCTCTACCCCTAGCCTGTATATTATTTATAATCGGCATCGGAGTAACCAATTTATTGAGTTTTGTTTTGAACCCGTTTTATTTATTTTTAATCTTACTCGTGTGCCTAGTTTTGTCAATTTCTACTTGGCAGAACAAGAAATGGAGAACCGCCACGATCTTGGCGGCTTTTTTGTTTTTGGGCATGTGGCGGATGGCGGTGGCAAGACCGGTAATTAATGAGGGGTACGTGGCGTTTTATAATATTGGTAATGTAGGGGCGACCTTTGCGGTCGCCCGAAATGATAAAGGACAGGGGCAAGCCCTGCCCCTACAAAAAACATCCATGTCCATGATGGGCCAAATAGTGGCCGAACCGGATGAACGGGAAAAGGGCACGAAATTGACGGTTGGGAATATTAATATCGTAGGGGCGACCCTTGCGGTCGCCCGAGATGATAACGGGCGGGGGCAAGGTAACGGGTGGGGGCAAGCCCCGCCCCTACACGGTAAAATATTATTATCCGCGGAGAGTTATCCGGCGTACCAATATGGCGACTGGCTGAAATTTGACTGCGAATTGCAAACGCCTGGCAAGATTGAAGATTTTGATTATGGACAATATCTCGGAGTGAAAGGCATTTACAGCGTCTGCTATCGGCCGGAGGGTTTGACTTTGGCCAGTGGTAATTTATCCATAGGACAAAAATTTTACCGAGTAATACTCTCGGGTAAAAAACGTTACCGCGATATTTTGAACCAGGCCGTGATTTATCCGCATTCAGAACTTTTGAATGGCTTGACGCTCGGACTGCGTAAAGGCATACCGGCGAATATCATGCAAAATTTTCAAGACGTCGGCTTGACGCACATCATCGCGATTTCCGGCATGAACATCACGATCATTGCTGGACTGATGATGAATCTATTTATCGCGCTCGGACTCCGGCGCGGGCGGGCGTTTTACGCGGCGGTTGGCGGTCTGATTTTATTTTTACTGATGATCGGTTGGCAGGCGTCAGCTGTGCGCGCTGGGTTAATGGGATTTATAATATTACTCGCGGAAAAAACTGGCCGGCTGGCCAAGGCCACGCGCGCTCTTTTGGTTTCGGCCGTGGTAATTCTTTTGATTAATCCGCAAGCGCTCGTCGGTGATGTGGGATTTCAATTATCATTTCTAGCTGTGCTCGGCATTATCTATTTTGACCAGCCGATGGAAAAATTTTTGGAGAAACTCAAGGTGCCGCAATTTTTAGAAATCCGCGCGTCTCTGAAAATGACCTTGGCCGCGCAGATTCTGGTCTTGCCGATTCTGATTTATCATTTTGGCAATCTGTCTTTGATTTCGCCTTTGGCTAATATTTTGATCGTGCCGCTCTTGCCGTTTATAACAATCTTGGGTTTTATAATGATTTTGGCGGGCTTAATTTTTATGCCATTGGCCGTAGTACTTGGTTATCTGGCAAGAGTAATGCTCGGCTGGATAATTCTCGTGGCTGACTGGTTTGCCAAACTGCCGGGCGCGGGCATCGGGGTAAAAAAATTTGATTTTGTCTATGTTATGATAATATATATGGTGTTGGGGTGGATAATCTGGATAAGGCAAAAGGCAAAAATCAAAAGGCAAAAGTAATCAATTTCTTTCCCCTCCTCTTTGAACTCTAATCTCCCAGTGGGAGGCTGAACGAGTAGGGGTTGGTGGAAGAATTTCACCATCCATGTAATTCACTATTAAGGCGTTAGTGATACTGTCCCACCACCCCGCCCCGCAGAGCGGCCATGCGGGGCACCCCTCCTCGGGGAGGAGGGGAAACGCACGCGCCAAGATTATTTTTATGTTCACAAAAAAATCTCTCATCATAATCATCTTACTAGCTGCGGCGCTACTGGTTACCAGTCGCTGGCATTGGAATTTTTTTGATGAGGAAAATGTCCAGGGCGTGACCGAGGTTCAAATAACAAATATCAAAGAAAGGCTGGAAGTAATTTTTCTGGATGTAGGACAAGGCGATGCAATTTTGATAGAAACACCAAAAGGTCAGCAAATACTCTTGGACGGGGGCGAAGGTCAGACAATTTTGGAAAAGTTGGGGCAGTATTTGCCGCTGACGGACAGAACGATTGAGCTCCTGATTTTGAGCCACCCGCACAGCGATCATCTCGACGGACTGGTGGAAGTTTTGAAACGTTACACAATCAAAGAAGTCTGGTTGACCGGGGTAGTGCGTACCTCGAGCGGGTACTTGGAATTTTTGAATTTAATTAAGCATAAAAAAATTCCGGTGAAAAACATTTTTGCTTGCGGGACAAGTAACGCGGTTGAGTGTAGCGACGAGATAACCTTGGAAGACAAGGTGAGATTTAAAGTCTTGTGGCCGAGAGAAAATCTGGCGGAGAAAAGAGTGGAAGATTTGAACAATACCTCATTGGTCTTAAAATTGATTTATCAAAATAATTCCTGGCTATTACCCGGCGATTTGGATAGCGCGGCCGAAGAACAATTGGCCAAGGATAATTCGGAAGAATTAAAGGCGGATATTTTGAAAGTGGCTCATCATGGCAGCAGCAGCGCCACGAGCGAGGAATTTTTGCGATTAGTCTCCCCGACTGACGCGATAATCTCGGTTGGCGCTCCTAATGATTACGGCCACCCGTCGCCCAGAATTTTGAACCGGCTAAAACGCGCGGGAATAAATATTTGGCGAACAGATGAGCAGGAGGATATTTTGACGGTTGGGAATGGATCTGTGATAGAAATAGCGAACCCTTGAAAAAATGGTTGATAAGTGTTATGGTGGATTAAGTCTTTAGTAATACGAATTACAAATCAATACAAATATACAAATCGGAAGAAGGTAAAATTATTTGTATATTCGTAAATATTCGTAATTTGTATTAATATTAGAAATTAAAAATTATAGTGTATGTCCGATCTTACCGATATCAAAAAAGGATTATTGATCAAATATAATGGCGACCCGTATGTGGTGATGGAAGCCAAATTTTTGCGTATGCAGCAGAGAAAACCGGTAATGCAAACCAAACTCAAAAATATAAAAACTGGTAAGGTAGTAGAATACAGCTTCAAGCAGGGTGAGAGCGCGGAGGAGGCCGATGTCACCCGGCGTAAAGCCAATTATCTATATGAGGAAAAAGGACGCTATGCTTTTATGGAACAGGAAAATTATGAGCAATATGAGATAGATAAAGAAATGGTTGGCGAAGCGGCCAAGTTTATGAAAGAAGCGCAGGAAGTGGATCTGATTTTCTATGAGGATAATATCATCGGTGTTGAGCTACCGCCCAAGGTGGTCCTGAAAGTCATTTCCGCGCCGCCAGGTATCAAGGGTGACACAGTTTCCGGCTCGGGCAAGCCAGTGACGCTGGAAACCGGAGCGGTGATCAACGCGCCATTATTTGTCAACGAAGGTGATAATCTCCGCGTTAATACCCAGACTGGGGAATACGTGGAAAGAGCTTAAAAAATATATTAACCCCGTCCCGATAGCCATCGGGGCGGGGTTTTTGCTCAGTAATTTAATTGGCAGACTGTGGAAAACAAGGGGGTACTTGAATCCCTTGACAATATTTACCAAACTCTGTATCATATAAATACGTGAACTTAAGTAGGTCTAGAGGCCGATTCCCAAAAGAAACCGCTTAAATAATATTCTATGTAAACAACCTTAGTACATTTCAAAAGCTTGTTGGAAAAACAGTGATATTTTGAACGCAAAATATTACTGTTTTTCTTTAACAAAACTTTCCCGCGATCGCGGGATGATAAATATATAGGAGTCGTGAGGTTTTTTGAAATTTTTTTTAAAAATTTTAGCAATTTAATAGTTATAACGTCTATTAACCTAGTTTTTGAAGTTGAAATAAACTGAAAAGTTTAATTCAAACTTCCTTTAATATATAGAGCTTTTTAAACTCAAATGAGTGGCGGTGAATTTTAAACCGGCCCGGTCATTCGACCGGGCTTAGTAAAAATTCGCTCTGCTCATTTTTACAAAAGAGTCCGCCGAGGCTATTAGCCGAGGCGTCCCGTCGAATGACGGGATGAGTAAATTATAACTAGCCCAGTCATTCGACCGGGCTTAGTAAAAATTCGCTCTGCTCATTTTTACTAAGAGTTTGATCCTAGCTCAGGATGAACGCTGGCGGCGTGTCTAAGGCATGCAAGTCGAATGCCGTATCTCACTTTGTTTGATACGGAAATTCCAATTTCCAAGAAACAATTTCCAAATAATTTCCAAACTCCAAATCTCAATTTCCAAAATATTCTATTGGAATTTGGGTATTGGTATTTGAGATTTATTTGGAAATTGGAGCTTGTATCTTGGAGCTTCCGCATTGAGCCTGGCGAGATGCGGCATGGCGAACGGGTGAGTAACACATTGGTAACCTACCCCCAAGACGGGCATAACTCCTCGAAAGAGGAGATAATTCCCGATGGTCTTCCCCCGCAAATGCGGGGTAAGTAAACGGAGCAATCCGCTTGGGGAGGGGCCTATGTCTGATTAGCTAGTTGGTGAGGTAATGGCTCACCAAGGCTATGATCAGTAGCGGGGATGGAAGTCTGACCCGCCTCACTGGGACTGAGACACTGCCCAGACTCCTACGGGAGGCTGCAGTCGAGAATATTCCTCAATGGCCGCAAGGCTGAAGGAGCGACGCCGCGTGCAGGAAGACGCCCCTCGGGGTGTAAACTGCTTTTATCTGGGAAGAAGTCGTGTCTCGCTTTTGCTCGACACAAAGTTAAAAGGCAAAAGTCAAAAATCAAAATTATGGTATTCCGCTCCGCGGAATAAAATTAAATCATTTTTAATTTTAATCTGTAATTTTGCACTTTGATTTTTAAATTTTGATTTTGAGTGGCGAACGAGAGTGAGGCACGATTGACGGTACCAGAAGAATAAGGACCTCCTAATTTCGTGCCAGCAGGAGCGGTAATACGAAAGGTCCAAGCGTTATCCGGATTTATTGGGCGTAAAGCGTCCGCAGACGGTTAGAAAAGTTTCTGGTTAAATTCCGAGGCTCAACTTCGGAACCGCCGGAAAAACTCTCTAGCTAGAGGGTGGGAGAGGTCACTGGAATGGCTGGTGTAGGAGTAAAATCCGTTAATATCAGCTAGAACGCCAAAGGCGAAAGCAGGTGACTGGAACATTCCTGACGTTCAGGGACGAAAGCGTGGGTAGCGAATGGGATTAGATACCCCAGTAGTCCACGCCGTAAACGATGGATACTTGACATTGGCAGTCTCGACCCTGTCAGTGTCGCTCTAAACAAGTTAACACCTTAAGTATCCCGCCTGGGGAGTACGAGCGCAAGCTTAAAACTCAAAGGAATAGACGGGGACCCGCACAAGCGGTGGAGCATGTGGTTTAATTCGATGATAAGCGAGGAACCTCACCAGAGCTTGACAGCTAGCCTATGTCAAACCTTAATCGGTTTTTCTTAGTGGCTAAGACAGGTGCTGCATGGTTGTCGTCAGCATGTGCCGTGAGGTGCACCGTTAATTCGGGTAACATGCGCAACCCTCATCCTGATTTATTTTTCATCAGGAAACTGCCTCCGATAAGGAGGAGGAAGGTGGGGATGACGTCAAATCAGCATGGTCCTTACGCTCTGGGCTACACACGTGCTACAATGGCCACTACAATGGGACGCCAAGTCGCAAGACGGAGCTAACCCCATCAAAAGTGGTCTCAGTTCGGATTGAGGTCTGCAACTCGACCTCATGAAGTTGGAATCGCTAGTAAACGCGAATCAGCCTCGTCGCGTTGAATACGTTCTCGGGTCTTGTACTCACCGCCCGTCACGTCAAGGGAGCCGGTAATACCCAAATGCCGATGTACGTCGGCAAAAGGTAAGATTGGTAACAGGGACGAAGTCGTAACAAGGCATCCGTAGCGGAAGCTGTGGATGGATCACCTCCTTTCTAAGGAGAATACTCCGATGTCATGTCGGAGGGCTCTCGCCCGCCAAATCGGCGGGGCAGTCGAACCCCCCACCTTTTAATCGATTTGAAATAAACGCTTAGCGTTTGTCGATTGAAAGGTGTGGGGGAAGAGAGTAGCAAATCCTCATTACGCGGTGTAATGGGGTAGGCATAGACGTTGTAACTATTAAAAGGCTAAATAAAAATTATGTTAGTGGTAAGATTGTCCCGCGTGGGCAAAAAAAAACAACCAACATATCGCATTATTGTGCAAGATAAATCCAGAGATCCTTGGGGCAAGGCGCTGGAGATTTTGGGTAACTACAATCCGCACACCAAAGAAATTTTGATCAATAAAGAGCGGTTAGCATACTGGCGGGGAGTGGGTGCTCAGATGTCGGCTTCAATAAATAACCTGTTTATTAGAAAAGAGATAATTCATGGCAAGAAAGTCAAAACCGGTAAAATCAATACTAAAAAGAGATTGGCGGAAATAAAGAAGAAGACAGATGAGCAGAAGAAACAAGAAGCTGACACTAGGGCTAAAGCTGAAGCTGAAAAGAAAGTCACAGAAGAAGCAGCGGCCAAAGCAGAACAGGAAGCGAAAGTCGCGGAAGACACACCAGTCGAGGAAGTAAAAGCGGAAGAACCGAAGGCTGAGGAAGTGAAGGAAGAGGCACCGGCAACAGAATAATATTTAATCCCCTGCGAAGAGCAGGGGTTTTATTTTATACATCTTCTTTCCCCTCCTCTCTGAGGAGGGGGTAGGGGGTGGTGGAAAAAATATTTAGAACGGTAATTAATTTCAAATCATGTGGTTACCTCCCACCCCTCTGGCTCCCCCGCAGAACTCAATGCGGGGTCGCCACCTCCCCTCAAGGAGGGGAGGAAAAGACAAATTGCTTTTTTATCCTTTACAAAATATCTTGTCTCCGCTATATTTAATCCTACCAGCGTTATCACCTCGGCTGTCACCGAGGAAGCCGTGGAAAGAAAGTCTTGTCTACATCAAGATGAGTAGATTCCGCCGGGTGAGCCCGTTATAGCTACAATAAGGGTTAAAAATATTTTTTAACCGAAGCAAGGTGGTACCACGGGTAAAACTCGTCCTTGAAACAAACTTTCTTAGCCGTCTGTGACGGCGTCTGACTTCAAAGATTCAAAGAAATAATTGTTTTCAGAGGCGAGTTTTTTAAATGCAAAAATCAAAGATCAAAAATCAAAATTATGGTATTCCGCTAACGCGGAATGATTAATTTTAATTTTACATTTTGATTTTTTATTTTTAAACTTACAAATATGGATTTACCAAAATTTTATTCTCCGACCGAGGTCGAAGATAAGATTTACGAACAGTGGGAAGCCTCCGGCTATTTCAATCCGGATAAATTAAAGCTATCCGAAGACGCGCCGGTGTTTTCGCTCATGATGCCCCCACCTAATGTGACTGGCGTATTGCATTTGGGTCATGCTCTGGAAAATACCATCATGGATTCAGAAATCAGATATCAAAGAATGCGAGGCAAGCGAACACTCTTGCTTCCGGGTACGGACCACGCGGCCGTGGCCACCCAGGCTAGAGTGGAAAAAGAATTGATCAATTCCGGCAAATACAAAAATCCTCGCCAAGAATTGGGTCGGGAAAAACTGCTGGAAATTATTCGCGAGTATTCAGAAAATTCCAAGGCAACTATTTTAAAACAAATCCGCAAGATGGGCACTTCCTGCGACTGGGGTCGGCTGGCCTATACTTTTGATGAGCCAAGAGAAAAAGCGGTCAATGAAATGTTTGTCCGGATGTATAATGACGGGCTGATTTATCGCGGCTATAGAGTGGTAAACTGGTCAGTCAAAGGACAGTCAACTTTGAGTGATGATGAGTTGGAATACAAGGAACAGGCGGGAAAACTTTATACTTTTAAATATTCAGCTGACTTCCCTATCCCGATTGCCACTACTCGGCCGGAAACCAAGCTCGGTGACACAGCCGTGGCAGTCAATCCTGATGATCCACGTTATGAACAATATATTGGAGTGGAATTTGAGGTAGAGGTGGGCGCTAAAAAACCATTACAAATAAAAATCATTGCTGACGACGCGGTGGATCCAGCTTTTGGTACAGGCGCTCTCGGTGTGACGCCAGCGCACAGCCAGATTGATTTTGAAATGAAAGAAAAACATGGCTTGGAATTGATCCCGGTAATCAATCAATACGGTCGAATGACTGAAGAAGCTGGACCAGAATATGCCGGATTAAAGGTTTTGGAAGCGCGGGAAAAATTTGTTAATTATTTGAAGGAAAATAATTTATTAATTAAAGAAGAGGAAATAACTCAAAACGTGGGCACTTCTGATCGCTTTGGCGATGTGGTGGAAGTCGTGCCAATGCTCCAATGGTTTGTAAATGTAAATAAAAAAATCCCCGGTCGCGGTACGAGTTTGAAAGATCTGATGAAAGAAGTATTTACCACTGGGCTGAATGGCGACGAGAAACAAAAAATTAAAATTACACCAGAGCGGTTTGAAAAAAGTTATTTTAATTGGATTGATAATCTGCGCGACTGGTGTATAAGTAGACAGATTTGGTGGGGGCACCGGATACCAGTTTACTATCGTAAACTGGGAAGTCAAAAGGCAAAAGGCAGAAGGCAAAATGAAATCCAAAATTCAAAAACTTGGAATTTGAAGATTTATGGCCAAGAAACTTTTGAGAATCTAAAAAATGGCACCAAGAAAATAGAAACTCGGGCTGGTAAGCCAAAGGGCAGTGAAAAATATTGGGGTGATTTTAAAGCTGGTGATGTGGTTGAATTTTATCTAGCCGACGCGGCAACAGATACAAAGATAGCCCGTGTAGAACCAATTAAAAAAGTGATTACGAAAGTCACTCATTTCCAAACGCTGGAAGAGATGTTTGCTAATTATAAAATGGCTGATATCACCACCAGCAAAACTATCGAGGAAGAAAAAAGTTGGTGGCAAAAAATTCCTGGGCTTTACAAAAGAATTGAACAATATGGTATCTGGGCCTTTGAGCTAGAAGAGACAAAAAATAGTGGAATTGCGCTGACTTTTTTCCGACACACTCAAACAAATAGTAATAAAAACGGAATAACAATGGGCAGAACGGACATGAGTATTAATAATGAGGGGAGTAAACAGGCTGAAGAAATCGCAGAAAAAATAAAAAATAAACATTTTGATTTAATTTTTTGTTCACCTTTAAAGCGCGCTAGAGAAACAGCGGAAATACTTTTTGGAAAAAATAATCTCAAGATTGATGAGCGACTGACGGAAATAGATTTTGGCCAATTAACTGGTAAGTCTTGGTCGGAAGCCGATGAGTACCGCGAAGCTGGTTTTCCGGGAGGAGAAAGCTATAGTGATGTGGCGCGTCGAGTCAATGATTTTTTAGCGGAAATATTTGATAAATACCCAGGCAAAAGAATTGCTATTGTCTCGCATAGCAATATTTGGAAGGTTTTAGAAAATATAATCAATGACCAGCCGCTGAATATTAATTTCTTGAAGCAACACGCGCAACTTGGGCCGATTGAATTTAATTTGTCAGAAATAAAATATGTCGGCGATAAGCCGCCCAAGGGCGAGGGTTGGGAACAAGACCCAGACACCCTTGATACTTGGTTTTCTTCGGGACTGTGGACTTTTTCCACGCTCGGCTGGCCGGAACAAACCGCTGATTTGAAAAAGTTTCACCCCACGACCTGGATGCAGATGGGCTATGAAATATTGTTTTTCTGGATGGCGAGAATGATCCTCATGTCCAGCTACGCACTCAGAGAACTTCCGTTTCGCGAAGTTTATATTCACGGCATCTTGCGCGACAAGAGCGGCAAGAAGTTTTCCAAATCAGCTGGCAATGGCATTGATCCACTAGAGATGTGTGCCAAATATGGCACGGATGCGCTCCGTATGTCACTCATTTCTGGCGTGGCGCCGGGCAATGACGCCAAATTTTATGAGGACAAGGTAGTGGGCTTTCGCAATTTTGCCAATAAAATCTGGAATATCGGGCGGTTTATCCAGATGGCAAAACAAGATGTAGGGGCAGGGCTTGCCCCTGCCCGGGCGACCGCAAGGGTCGCCCCTACAACCCTGGCGGATAGATGGATAATGAGTAGATTAAACAATGTGATCAAGGAAGTGACTGGCGATTTTGATAATTACCGCTTTTCTTTGGCCGCGGAAAAATTGTATGAATTTGCTTGGCATGAGTTGGCGGATTGGTATGTGGAGATCGCCAAGAAACAAGGTGACGATAATACTTATCAACTGCTAACTAATATCTATTTGGACACACTGAAGCTCCTGCATCCGTTCATGCCATTTATCACGGAAACAATTTTCCAATCTTTTGAAGCGGATAAAATGTTGATGATCGAAAAATGGCCCGGGGTTGATGAGAAAAAAATCAACGCCCAAACCGAACAAGATTTCAAAGTTCTGCAAGATCTGGTGACCGCTATTCGCTCTTGGCGCAAAGAAAAAAATATAGAACCAAAGGAAATATTAAAAGTCCAAATAGCCGGTGGTGGCAATCTTGTTACGGAACAAAAAGAAGTAATTGATTATCTATGTCGGACAGAAATTGAGAGCGTGGAAGAGTTGGCGGAGTTTAATTTGGAAGTAGATGAGATGAAGATAAGAATTATGATTTAGGATTTAAGATTTAGGAATAAGGAATTATTGAATCAAAAAAGACGAGCACAGGGCTCGTCTTTTTTAAATATAAATTAGGCAGATGGTCCTGGGCCTCTTTTCTTGCCACCAATATTTTTTATTCTTTTATCTTCCAACTTACGATGTGTCTCATCATTGCCCCAAACACCAGCTATTTCGTCAGCTGCTGCTTGGTTGGCTATTATTTGATCTTTCGCTTCTCTTCTTAAATTATTCCAATCATCATCTTCATTATTAGCCGGTTTTTCCAACTCAGAATCTCTTCTGGGCTTAATACCTGTGCGCGCCAGTCTCTCTTCTTCTGCTATCTCTTTATCTATACTACGCATAATTTCCGCTGAAAATCTTGACATAAAATTGTTGCTTAATTTCTAATATCAATTATTTTGCCCCCATGAGGAGTCGCCTGGTCATTCGACCGGGCAGTCAGGTCGGATGACCTGGCGAACCCAATAATCTGATTTTACCCCCAGTAGGAATCGAACCTACATCATAAGCTCCGGAAGCTCATGTTTTATCCATTAAACTATAGGGGCGCTTAAAAATTTCTAATTACTAATTACTAATTTCTAATAAAATTCCTAATAAAAACAATTCAACAATGCAGCAATGAAACAATATCCAATATTTAATATCCCAATATCTGGTAAATATTCGCGTGATATTCGCGTGATATTCGCATCATTATTCGTGTGTCACTCTACCTTGGGCCGGTACTGCAGGGCCTCGGCGACGTGCTCTATTTTTATATTTTCTTCATTGGCTAGATCAGCGATGGTCCGAGCTAGTTTTAGTATACGGTAATAGCCTCGGGCTGACAAGCGCATTTGCTGAACCGCGTTTTTCAGGAGTTCCTGGGTGGCGCTGTCGGTCTGACAAACGCGGCGGACTTCTTCCGAGCTCATTTCGGCGTTGCTGATAATTTTCATATTTTGAAAGCGCTCCAGCTGGCGGCGGCGGGCGGCGTTGACCCTAGCGCGAACCGCGCTCGATGATTCACCTGGCTCAATGGCCGAGAGTTTATTAAAATCAACGCGCGGTACTTCAATATGGATATCAATGCGGTCCAAAATCGGGCCGGAGATTTTTTTCTGGTAATTGGCGATCTGCATGGGCGTGCAGGTACAGTTTTTTT
>ERZ795054.1963-NODE-1963-length-18074-cov-17.279760_pt1 | contig 18074 bp, 16 predicted proteins | sample MGYA00375138_ERZ795054 | MGnify/ENA primary metagenome ERZ795054 (study PRJEB30183, sample SAMN05720215) | anaerobic digester metagenome | isolation source: active sludge of municipal wastewater-treating anaerobic digesters | place: USA | collected 2014-12-23 ... | reverse complement strand
TCAAATAACTTGTTGAAAGGTTTTTATCGGGATTTGAATTTTCAAAAGCTAATTCTGATCCATTTTGAGGAATGACTATAAAATCACTTTTTTGTTTACGAGCAAAGTCAGAAATGCCAATCACAAATTCCTGCATTTTCTTACCCGCTTTCACTGTGTTTTTATCTTTATCTTCACTATTAAATCCTACTGATAACAAAATAGAAAGTAAAATTAAAAGGATTAAATAATATCGTTTCATAACAATTTTTTGAATTTTCAAAAATAAGTTTTTTTATTGACTCATTTTCAGAAAGGCAATAAACATACCAAAAACAAGGATTTAATTAATTTTCTCAACAATAATTAACTCATTATGCTCTTCCAATCGAGGAAGTCGGGTTATTTTGAACTGTAAAGATTCAAAAAAACGAATGTAATTATCATTTCTTACTTCATCAATGTTTTTTAGAATCATTGTATTAAAAAGTATGAAACCACCAGGATTTAAAATTTCTCTCAACCTATTTTGAAAAAAAGCTTCAAATAAAAAACTAGGCATTATGGTATCTTGGAAAATATCGATTATAATTAAGTCAAAATTTAATTTTGTTTTTAATACAAACTCGAACGCTTCGTGATGAATTAGGTTGAGGTTTTTGATTTTGTTTAATTCAAAATGATCATTGGCAATTTCAATTACTTTTTCATCTAATTCAATTCCTGTAATTTTTCCTTTAAAACCAATTTCATCATTTAGCGTTTTAATTACACTTCCGCCCGCTACTCCAAGAACTAAAATGTGATTCATGGATTTGATAGTGTCAAAACCAATAAATTTAAGCCCTTTCCTTAAAATTCTTTGTAAACTTCCATAGGAGTAATTTGTGTTTTTACTATCTAACACAATTTCTCCATTTACTAAGGTCACTTCTAAAGTCTTGCTGATTTCAGAAGTGGTTTTATAAAGATTGATAGGATAAAAGTAACTTATGATTTTTTTTAGCATGGAATAAATTTCAGTAAAAATAAGAGAAATATCGTATTTTTACTAAAATATTTTACAATGAAGAAAGCACTATATAAATTTATTTTTTTCAAATTGATGGGTTGGAAAATATCCGGAACTTTGGAACCATCACTCAAAAAGTGTGTTATGATTGTAGTGCCACATACAAGTTGGCACGATTTTTATCTTGGCATTTTTACACGAGGCATTGTTGGTTTAGAAATGAATTTTGTTGGAAAAAAAGAATTGTTTCGATTCCCATTCGGATTTTATTTTCGATGGATGGGTGGAGCACCATTAGACAGAACCGGTGGATTGAATAGAGTGGAAGCCATTGCAAAAGTATTCAGTGAACGCGAAACCTTTCGATTAGCCATCGCTCCTGAAGGAACTAGAAAAAAAGTAATAGAATGGAAAACAGGATTTTATTACATTGCACTTCAAGCAAAAGTTCCAATTGTTTCAATAGCTTTTGACTATGGTAAAAAAGAAGTGAAAATAGGGAAACCCCTCTTCCCAACCGGAAATATTCTTTCCGATATACCTGAATTAGAAAAGGACTTTAAAGGAGTTCTGGGTAAGTTTCCCGGTCAAAGTTATGGTGTGTAAATAGTTATTCTTCTGAATAATTATAACTTTTAACCGTTCCGTTAGTATAAAAAATCATTACTTTTTCAATGTAAGTAGTTGATTTTAAAATATTTTGTTGTTTTTCGGAATTAACCACTAATGGTTTAACTTCTTTTAATTCTTCATTTTTTTTGGTATTAATAAATTTCGGTTCAGCAACGACTTTCGTTTCTGACTTAGGGAAATAGCCTTGATTCATTAAAAACCAATATAAATCCACTTCAGGAAAGCATTCTGTTATTTTTATAACAAATTCTAAACTCGGTTTGTTTCTGCCGGAGAGTAGGTGAGATAAACTTGAACGCTGTACGCCAATTTTGTCTGCAAAAGATGAGGCATTTAATTGGTAATAATCAAAAATAATCTCGAGTTTTTTTACAATTTCCTGCGTGTTTAACATAGTGAATGTTGTTGGTAAAATAGATTGTTACAAATGTAATCATTTAGTTTTAAAAAGGAATTGTTACAATTGTAATTTTACTCAAAACAATTAATTTATATGGAATTTAAACTTCAATTAAAACATTATAAAATATTGGAAATTATATTTTTAAATAATAATTATATTTTTGAATGACATTTGTCAATTTAGTAGTGTTATTGGATGTGATAAGTTGTTTACAAAGTTAAATTTGCAGTGTTTTTTTATCGTTTACAATTGTTATTCTAAAGATGTTTACTTTTGTAATAGTAAAAAACAGTATCATGGATTATCATTCGGTTTTCGAAAAACACAAAGAGCAGGATTTGTTAGGTCGTTACATTTCTTTAAAAAACATTGAACCTCTTTTGGGTAAGCATTTGTTCAAAAATAAGATTGATGTTTTGGGAAAATCGGTTCTTGAAAAATCGATATATGGTTATCAAGCCGGAAACGGAGAGTATAAAATTTTGCTTTGGTCTCAAATGCATGGTAATGAAAGTACCACTACAAAAGCACTTTTCGATTTGTTTAATTATTTAGATTCAGATGCTGAAGAAGTTCAAAAGTGGAAAGATAAATTTACATTTCTTTTTATTCCAATGCTAAATCCGGATGGTGCTGAGTTGTATACTCGAGAAAACGCAAATAAAATTGATTTGAATCGTGATTTTATCAATCTTTCACAACCGGAAAGCCAGTTGCTTTTCTCTCAATTTTCAAGTTTTAAGCCCGATTTTTGTTTTAATCTTCATGATCAGCGAACAATTTTTGCTGCCGGAAAAACAAATAATCCGGCAACTGTTTCTTTTTTGGCTCCTTCTTATAATGAAGAATGTACAATTAATGAAACTCGACAAAAAGCAATTAATCTTATTGCCGGAATCAATATGGAATTGCAAAAGCATATTCCAAATCAGGTTGGCCGATTTGATGATGGTTTTAATCGAAATTGTGTGGGAGATACTTTCCAACAATTAGGAGTTCCGACAGTCTTGTTTGAAGCGGGGCATTTTCAAAATGATTATGTAAGAGAAAAAACCAGAAAATTTATTTTTATTAGTTTATTACGTAGTTTTTCTTTATTATACGAAAACGATATAGTTGATAATAAAATCGATGATTATTTGAAAATTCCGCAAAATAATGTCTGTTTTTACGATATTGTTTATCGAAATGTCAAAATAAATTATGATAATTCAATTATTATAACGAATTTTGCAGCTCAATATAAAGAAGAAATTATTGAAAATCAATTGTTTTTCAATGCCTATATTTCAACTGTTGGAGATTTAAATGATATTTACGGACATCTGGAATATGATGCACAAGAAGGTTTATTTAATGACGGAACAGATAATTTTCCAAATATTGAAGAAAAAGCAGATTTTACAATAGGAAAAAGCAAGGTGTTTGTTAATGGTTTGCTAATTAAATAATAAATAGGTTTATTTATTGAATAAATTGTATTTCATTTGCGTCTTAATTTAATAATTAATTACTAATAGATAAAATGCCATGAGTAAGTTTCGTTTAGATGAAATAGATCACCAAATTCTTGATATGTTAATTGATAACACAAGAGTTCCTTTTACTGATATTGCAAAAAAATTATTGATTTCTGCCGGAACTGTTCATGTTCGCGTTAAAAAAATGGAAGATGCAGGAATTGTTATGGGATCTTCATTAACCTTGGATTATGAGAAATTAGGATATTCATTCATCGCTTATGTAGGTGTGTTTTTGAATAATACATCTCAAACAAAATTTGTTTTGGAGCGAATCAACGACATTCCATTTGTAACGGTTGCTCATGTTACGACCGGAAAGTTTAATATTTTCTGTAAAATTCGTGCGAAAGATACTAAACATGCCAAAGATGTTATTTTTATGGTAGACGATATTGAAGGTGTTTACAGAACAGAAACTATGATTTCCTTAGAAGAAAGCATTAACGACAAAAAACGTTTGATGCATACTATATTTCAAAACATGTAATTTTGAAATCTTAAAGTACAAACCCTCTCCTTTGAACGAGAGGGTTTTTTTTATGAAATAAATACAAGCTTTGTGTTTTATTTTTCAATTTAAAATTCACTAAATTAGTAATCAAAATAGCGTTTATGTATACCTTACCTAAAATTGAACGATTTCATCAAAATGTGCTTTCTAAATATCAAATTTACAATAGTGTTTTTATAACTTTACCTTTTGATGCAATAGACAATACAGGTGTTTTGCTTCCCTTGTTTTCAGAAGTTTGTGAAAATGGGTTCAAGAATCTACAAAGTCCTGAAGAAATTTTCAATTTATTTGCTTCAAAATACTTAGACCATCCTTCAGAAGATAGAAAGATTGAATTGATGTTTCGCTTTATTCAATATGTTGAACGCCAAATAGTATTATTTGATGCGATTGAAGATGCAGCCTTTCCAATTGTGAATAACATGGAGGGAAGAGGTTCGCTAAGAGACATGAAAGAAAAGGCAGACCAACGTTCAAAAGGGATAGAACTCAAAGAGTTTTTAGAAAATTTTAAAGTCCGCACTGTTCTAACGGCACATCCCACACAATTTTATCCTGGTTCGGTTTTAGGAATCATCACAGATTTAACTGAAGCAGTTCGGGTGAATGATTTGATTCAAATTAAAAAATTATTAGCTCAATTGGGAAAAACACCATTTATCAAAAAAGAAAAACCAACCCCTTTTGATGAGGCAATCAGTTTAATTTGGTATTTGGAAAATGTATTTTATGAGGCTGCCGGAGGGATGATTCAATTTCTTCAAAAAAACATTTTTGATGGACAGGAAATTCATAATTCAATATTAAATTTAGGTTTTTGGCCTGGAGGTGATCGTGATGGAAATCCTTTTGTTACAACAGAAATTACACTCAAAGTTGCTGAACGATTACGTACTTCTATTTTGAAATGTTATTACAATGATATTAGAAAATTAAAACGAAAACTTACTTTCAAAGAGGTTGATACAATTATCGCTGAAATTGAAGGTAAATTATATCGTTCCGTTTTCTATTCAAGAGGTGAAATTTATTTGACATTTGATGAGTTGCAATCGAGTTTATTAAAAATTAAAGAGATAATTAAAGAAGAACATCAATCACTTTATTTAGACGAGATTGATTTGTTGTTGAATAAAATAAACTTATTTGGATTTCATTTTGCAACATTAGATATCCGTCAGAATAGTAAAATTCACAAACAGGTTTTTCAGGATATTGTTTCTAAAGAACAAAAGTTATTCCCGGATAATTATCATCAACTAAATGAAATTGAAAAGATTAAAGTGTTGTCAAATGTGAAAAGTAAACTAACCGAGACTGATTTTGAAAATGAAATTACTCAGTCAACGATAAGTTCGATTCATGCCATGAAAACCATTCAGGAACACAATGGAGAGTTAGGTTGTAATCGTTACATCATCAGTAATAATGAAAGTGCTTTGAATGTGATGGAAACGCTGGCAATGTTTCATCTGTGCGGTTGGGTAAATCCGGCTGTTGATGTGGTACCACTATTTGAATCGGTGGACGATTTACAATCGGCCGATGAGATTATGGAAAAATTATACACCAATCCTACGTATATAAAACATCTTGAAAGCAGAGAAAACATTCAAACAGTGATGTTAGGTTTCTCAGACGGAACTAAAGATGGTGGATATTTAATGGCTAATTGGAGTATTTATAAAGCGAAAGAAATGCTTACAGCAGTTTCAAGAAAATACGGCGTTAAAGTCTTGTTTTTTGACGGTAGAGGTGGGCCACCGGCACGAGGAGGAGGAAAAACGCACAAGTTTTACGCTTCATTAGGGTCAAATATCGAAAACCAACAAATACAAATAACGGTGCAGGGACAAACAATCAGTTCCAATTTTGGGACGTTAGATTCCTGTCGTTACAATTTAGAAAATTTGTTAAGTGCAGGAGCGACTAATCAATTATTCAGTAAAGGTGAAATCGTTTTATCCGATTCGGAAAATAAGGTTTTGAATGAATTGTCACAATTGAGTTATGAAAAGTATAAAGAATTCAAACAACATACTAAGTTTATACCGTATTTGGAGCGAATGAGTACGTTGAATTATTATGCAAAAACAAATATTGGTAGTCGGCCCTCCAAAAGAAATAAAACTGAGCAATTAGACTTTAACGATTTGCGAGCTATACCTTTTGTTGGTTCTTGGAGTCAGTTGAAGCAAAATGTACCGGGCTTTTTTGGTGTGGGAACTGCATTGAAGCATTTTGAAGAAACCAATCAATGGGAACAAGTGGAGCATTTGTATCAAAACTCACTTTTCTTTAAAACCTTGTTAGAAAACAGTATGATGGCATTAACCAAATCATTTTTTCCCTTAACAGCTTACATGCGGAAAGATGAAGAATTTGGTGAATTTTGGCAAATCATTTATGATGAGTATTTGGAAAGCAAACGTCTTTTGCTCAAGCTTTCCGGTTTTAATGAATTAATGGAAAATTATCCAGACGGAAAAGCATCTATTGCCATTCGCGAACAAATTGTCTTGCCCTTGTTGACGATTCAACAATATGCTTTGTTGAAAATTAATCAATTGAAAAGTCAAAAAAACCCAAATGAAAAACAAATTGCAGTGTATGAAAAAATTGTTACCCGTTCGTTGTTTGGGAATATTAATGCAAGTAGAAATTCGGCATAGTTTGGAAATTAAAAATTTAAAAATCTTAAATAGATAAAAATTATATAAAATATGAAATCATCTTCTTTACAATCAAATGAATATGCCAATTTTTATAAACCTTACATTGAGGCTTTGGGTGAAGTTGTTTTAATGAATGAATTAGAACTATCATTGTCTTTTTTTATCGATTTTTTGAAGACTATACCTTCTGAAAAACATGAATTTAGGTATGCTGAAGGAAAATGGACCATCAAAGATATCGTGCAACATTTAATTGATGCTGAGCGAATATTTGCTTATCGTGCGTTGCGAATTGCCCGAAAAGATAAAACCCCATTACCCGGTTTTGAAGAAAATGAGTATGTAGAAACCGCCTTTGCAAATAAAAGAGTAATGAACGATTTAATAGAAGAATTTATAACGGTTCGAGAGGCAACCATTAGTTTATTCAAAACATTCACAGAGGAACAATTATTGCAAATGGGTACTGCTTCAGAAAAACCGGTTTCAGTTCGTGCAATTGGTTTTATAACTTTAGGACATCAAAAGCATCACGAGAAGATAATAAAGGAAAGATATTTGAAATAAAAAAGGAGCTCAATTTGAGCTCCTTGTATTTTAGTAATCTTCGTCGTCGTCGTCATCCTCATCAGAGGGTTCATCGTCATCATCGTCCTCGTCGTCAGAGCCGCCGGAATCTTTTAATAAATCTACTTCCGTATCATCGTCAGATGGAGCATCGTCATCTTCTTCATCAACATCCACTTCATCGATATCATCATCTAAATCAAGACCTTTAACCGGAGCAATAGTTTCAACTTCTACATCTAAATCTTCATCTTCTTCAAAGTTTTCAATTCGTGTAGCTAGTTTTTTACTCACTTTAACCAAGTAAATAGTGTCTTCCGTGCGAACTTCAACGGCTTCAATTAATTCGTTTTGGGCATTTCTAAATCGAATAATATCAGAATCTTCATAGCCATCAGGAAATTTTTCCACAAGCATGGATAAGATATCGTTTGTCAGTTTGGCATAATCAACAATAATTCTTCTCATAAAAAAATCAATTATAAATCAAGTAAGTAAGCAAATATTAATGGAGCTACAATGGTAGCATCAGATTCGATAATAAATTTGGGTGTATGAATGTCTAATTTACCCCAAGTTATTTTTTCGTTTGGAACAGCACCTGAGTAGGAGCCATAACTTGTGGTTGAATCGGAAATTTGGCAAAAATAACTCCAAAATGGAATATCATGCATTTCCATATCCTGATACAACATAGGAACTACACAGATTGGAAAATCTCCTGCAATACCACCTCCAATTTGAAAGAAACCAACTCCTTTACCACCGGAATTTTTTGGATACCAATCAGCTAACCACATCATGTATTCAATGCCACTTTTCATTGTAGTGGGTTTGAATTCTCCTTTGATGCAATAGGAAGCGAAAATATTACCCATTGTACTGTCTTCCCAACCGGGAACAACAATTGGAAGGTTTTTTTCAGCAGCGGCTACCATCCAAGAATCTTTTGGGTCGATTTCGTAGTATTGTTTTAAAACTCCTGAGTTTAACATTTGGTACATGAATTCATGAGGAAAATAACGCTCTCCTTTTGAATCGGCATTATTCCAAATATCAAACAGATGCGATTGTAATCTTCTAAAAGCTTCTTCTTCCGGAATACAAGTGTCAGTAACTCTGTTGTAATGATTCTCCAGCAAGTCCCATTCTTCTTGTGGACTCAAATCTCGATAATTAGGAACTCTCTTATATGAATTATGAGCAACTAAGTTCATAATATCTTCTTCTAAATTTGCTCCGGTACAAGAAATAATGTGCACTTTGTCTTGGCGAATCATTTCTGCCAATGATTTTCCTAACTCGGCGGTACTCATCGCACCGGCAAGCGTAATCATCATTTTTCCGTTTTCAAGCAAATGTTGTTCATATCCTTTAGCGGCATCGACAAGTGCTGCAGAATTGAAATGAAGATAATTTTTCTCAATAAATTGACTAATAGGTCCTTTGCTCATTTATATTTTATATTTTATTAACTGTTTTAAGTTGGTTCAAAGAAAAACTTTTTTTATGAAAAGACAAATACTTTTATCAAACAAAAAATATTATTTTTTTTCATAGCCTAAAATGGATAATACTTGTTCGGCACTTTGTTGTTCTGAAAATACTTCCGTAGCCAAAATACCATTTTCATCTCTGTCAATCAAAATATGTTTGGGTTGCGGAATCAAACAGTGGTGTAATCCACCAAAACCGCCAATAGTTTCCTGATAGGCACCTGTATTAAAAAATCCGATATATAATGGTTTTTCTTTGTTATATTTAGGTAAATAAACCGCATTCATGTTTTGTTCGGAATTGTAATAATCATCGCTATCACATGTTAACCCACCTAATAAAACTCTTTCGTAGGTGTCGTTCCATCGGTTGATAGCCAACATGACAAAACGTTTGTTGATTGCCCATGTATCAGGTAAAGTAGTGATGAAAGAGGAATCAATCATATTCCATTTTTCACGATCATTTTGTTGTTTTTGGTACAAAACCTGGTAAATTGCTCCACCACTTTCACCCACGGTAAACGAACCGAATTCAGTAAAAATATTAGGCACATCAACTTCTGCTTCTTCACATGATATTTTAATTTGATTGATAATTTCATCAATCATATATTGGTAATCATATTCAAAAGCTAATGAATTTTTAATTGGAAATCCACCACCAATATTTAAACTGTCTAATGTAGGACATTCTTTTTTTAATGCTACATAAACTTTTAAACATTTCAACAACTCATTCCAGTAATAAGCCGTATCACGAATGCCGGTATTGATAAAAAAGTGAAGCATTTTAAGTTCTACTTTTTTATTTTCTTCAATTTGTTTTCTGTAGAAAGGAAGAATGTTTTTATAACCAATCCCTAAACGGGAAGTATAAAACTCAAATTTTGGTTCTTCTTCCGCGGCAATTCTAATTCCAATTTTGAATTTTCCATCAATTTTGTCTTGCAACAAATCTAATTCTTCATAATTATCGATTATTGGAATTGTTTTGTTATGCCCACCATTGATTAATTTGGCGATATTTTCGATGTATTGTTCTCTTTTAAAACCATTACAAATTACATAGGTATTTTTGTTGATTTTACCTTCAGCCATTAAACTTTCAACAATATTAATATCAAAAGCAGAGGAAGTTTCAATATGAATATTATTTTTAAATGCTTCATTCATGATGAAACTAAAGTGAGAACTTTTTGTACAATAGCAATAATAATACTTGGCTTCGTATTTATTTTTCTCCATGGCTTTTCTAAACCAACCTTTTGCTCGATTGATATTGCTAGAAATTTGAGGCAAATAAGTAAACTTTAACGGAGTACCATATTGTTCAACAATTTTCATCAAATCGATATGATGAAATTGAAGGTTGTCTTTATTTAATGTAAATTCTTCTTGTGGAAAGTAGAACGTTTGATTGATTAGGTCGAAATATTTTGTATTCATTTAGGTTTCAATAATTTAGATTAAAAGTAAAGTAAAAAACTAAGAATCTAATTTTCAAACCCGAATATTTGCAAAAATAATTTGCAGTTTTTCATGAAAAAGGAAATTACTATCTGATATGTCTAAACTTAAAGAATATATTTTATTCAAAGAATTATTTAAAAATCGTTGGAAAGCCCTATTAATACAGTAAGTATCTAGAAGAAACACATTTTTATTTTGACTATTTTTCATTAAGGCAAATGTAAAAAATATTATTAGCGAAATACAAACCTTTACTTAAAAAAATAGTTAACATTTATAATCTTCAAAAGCATTAATAATCCACTCATTTTCAGCATATTGATTAATTTTTATTTTTCCAATTCCGTCTAATAAGGCAAATTGAATTTTTCCATATTCATTTTTTTTGTCATGTATCAATAAATCCATGATGGGCTGTAAGTCATTTTCTTCAAAATCGATAGGTTCAAAAATAGCTTGAATACCCGATTTAATTTGACTGTATTCTTCTCTTGAAATTAACTCTTTTTGCATTGATATATAACTTTCTAAAATCATTCCCGCAGCAATTGCTTCACCGTGTAGAAGAGTCTTTTTTGTTGAACTTTCCAAAAAATAACTTTCAATGGCATGACCCAAAGTATGCCCGAAATTCAAGGCTTTTCGTATTCCATTTTCCGTTGGATCCTGACTTACGATAGCGTTTTTGATTACAACAGAATGGTAAATTAAGTCATCTAAATCTTCGGTTGTGAAATCGTTTAAATTTAAAAATTTCTCCCAATAGGATTTGTCAAAAATGAGTCCGTGTTTTAACATTTCTGCCAATCCGGAACGCATTTCGTTTTGAGGTAATGTTTCTAAATAAGTTGAATCTATCAATACAGCTTTAGGCGAATTTATAACGCCAATTTGATTTTTTAAATTAGCTAAATCTACTCCGTTTTTTCCTCCAATAGAGGCATCAACCATTGCCAATAAAGTGGTTGGTATATTAATAAAATCGATTCCTCTTTTAAATGTTGAAGCAACAAAACCGCCTATATCCGAAATTACACCGCCACCTAAATTAAAAAGTAGAGATTTTCTATCGCCACCTAATTCGGTCAAAGAATGCCATAATTGAACGCACGTATCGATGGTTTTATGACTTTCTCCTGATTCAATTTCGATTATTTCAATTTCTAAATCTGTTGCTATATGAGCCAAAAAATGAGATAAACAATTTGCATAAGTATTTGAATCAACCAAAACAAAAAGTTTAGAATAGTTTTTTTCTTCTAAATAAGAATTTAGAAAAATATACCCATTTTGATTGAAATTGATTGAATAACCAGTGGCTTGTATTTTTTGCATAATAATAAAAGAAGTTAACAAACGTATTTGTTGGATATTATTGTATTATAATTATTTGTACAAATTAAGTCAAAAAAATCATTAAATTCTCAAACACTCCTTATCTTTGCTGTATTATTTTCAATAAATGATGGAAAAAATCTTCGACAATACCCAAGTTGCTTTTTCTCTTAAAAGTGATTCTGAATTAGATAGAGCTTATTTTTTATTCAAACTCATTGACAACGAGCCGTTAGTGCGGATCGGAACAGCAGTGACAAATTTTGCTTTAAAAGCACATTTGCCGGTGGAAGGCTTAATCAGAGCTTCTGTTTTTGATCATTTTTGTGGCGGAGTCAGTGAAGATGACTGTATGCCCGTCATGGAAAAAATGTTCACTAAAAAAGTTTGTTCAGTATTAGATTATTCTGTGGAAGGTAAAGAAGATGAGCATCAATTTGATGCGGCTATGAAAAAAACGCTGAAAATCATAGAATTTGCAAAACTTAAAGATGCAATTCCGTTTGCAGTTTTTAAACCAACCGGGTTTGGACGACTTGATCTTTATACTAAAGTAGGAAGAAAAGACCCACTCAATTTTGAAGAACATCAAGAATGGGATAGAGTCGTTGCTCGTTATGAAGCCGTTTGTAAATTGGCCTTTGAAAAGGACGTTTCTTTATTAATTGATGCAGAAGAAAGTTGGATGCAAGATGCTGCCGATGAATTGGTAACTAAAATGATGCAAAAATATAATAAAGAAAAGGCAATCATTTTTAATACTATTCAATTATATAGATGGGATAGACTTGACTTTCTTAAAAAATTACATGAACAAGCAAAACGGGAAGGTTTTTATATCGGAATGAAATTGGTTCGTGGGGCTTATATGGAAAAAGAGAATCAGCGTGCGGAGGAAAAAGGATATAAAACCCCAATCTGTGCTACTAAAGAAGAATCAGATAAAATGTATGATGACACGTTGGCTTACATGCTAGATAATATCAATCAGATGGCTGTTTTTGCAGGTACACATAACGAGTTGAGTTCCTATAAATTGATGCAACTGATGGCAGAAAAAGGGCTGTCAAACAATGATAACAGAATTTGGTTTGGTCAATTGTATGGAATGAGTGACAATATCAGTTATAATTTAGCGGCAAATGGTTACAATGTTGCAAAATATTTACCATTTGGTCCGGTTCGCGATGTGATGCCCTACTTAATTCGAAGAGCAGAAGAAAATACTTCCGTTGCCGGTCAAACCAGTCGTGAATTGATGTTAATAAAAAAAGAACGTGAGCGTCGAAAATTACAGGACGATTAAAATATAAAAAGACACAAACCTTATGATTTGTGTCTTTTTTTTATGAATTAATTTAACCTTAAAATTTATTCTCTACTTCGGCTGCATTCAGCATGAAATAGTGTAAATCGGTATTTTTGATAAATGGTTTTAAGTTTTCACTTCCCGGACCAAACATGGCTAATTCTGTATAATCTGCCGAGTGGTCCATGCTAATCCAACCAACGGATGTTCGTGATTTTTGCATTTCAGCAAAAGCTTTATAAGGAAGATTTTTGTAATTGTACAAACCGCTATCCTCTTTTTTCAATCCTTCATAATAGCTTAAAATAGTTTTTGCTTCCTCATCATTTAATGCAAAACCGTTAGCAAATTCAATTCTTTCTTTCACTTGAGAGAGAGTAGAATTTGGATTAAAACCATTTAATATCCATTCGTTGGTGTGTTTAAAATGTTGAATACTGTCAAAATGGTCGTTTGAAGTACTACCATAAATAATTCCGGGATTGGCATTACCATGGTCTGATGTGATGATAATTAAGGTATTGCTGTCTTTTTCTGCAAAATCAATAGCCACTTTTATGGCTTCATCAAAGGCAACTTGATCATATAATAATCCGGCAATATCATTGGCATGAGCTGCCCAATCTACTTTTCCTCCTTCTACTTGCAAAACAAATCCTTCTTTATGATTTTTCATCCGGTCAATAGCTTTTTGAGTCATTTCAGCTAGCGTTGGAACAGCGTTGCTTAAATCCTTGACATTTTCTCTATCAATGGTATAAGGAAGTCCATCTTCATAAAAAACACCTAAAATAGGTTTGTCGTTTGCTGTAGCTAACATTTCATTACGGGTTTTAACTACTTGATAGCCATTTGATTCATAAGCACTAAAAACATCTTTTTTATCACTTCTTAAGGAACTATCAAAATATTGTAGACCGCCACCCATCAACACATCAAATTTTATTTTCAAATAACTTTCAGCAATTTCCGGTTGACTGTTTCTGCTTTTACTGTTCGCACAAAATCCGGCAGGTGTTGCGTGAGTAATTGGAACAGTAGTGACACAACCGGCCATTTTACCAGCTTTTTTAAATTTCTGCCATATTGGAAGATATTCTTCACCATTTACTCCAATATTTAATGATCCATTTTTCACACGGAAACCGCTTCCCCAAGAGGAACTGGCAGCAGCAGAATCAGTAACAATAGATGAGGCAGAAGCCATGTCCATCAAAGCACGATTTACTTTGTTTTCTCGATATAAATTTAACCAATTTGAACCTTTACCGGTTTTTCTATTTAAATAAATATCAGCCATGTTTAACGTTCCGGAACTCATTCCGTCACTCACTAATACAATAATATTTTTGGTTTTCTTCCCTTTTAAGGTTGTAGAAATATCCGGATGTTGAGCAATAGTTTCAAATGGATTCAAAAAAGCAGAACCTAACGTAAAGAGTGTTCCGTTTCTGAAAAATTTTCTTCTGTCCATGTATTTTTTATTTTAAAGAATTCAAATATAAAAAAACAAAGGAATGAAAGTGTTAATTTGAAATTAAAAACACATTAAATAAAAAAAGCCGGAAAATAATTCCGACTCTTTCAAGGTTGGGTTAGTTAATTTATAAAAAGGTGATTTCAATTTGGCCACGAACTAAATCTACAAATGTTTCCCGTTCGCGAATCAAATGTCCTTTTCCTTCATACCAAAGTACTTCGGCAGGACGAAAACGTGAATTATAATTAGAGGACATCGAAAAACAATATGCTCCGGCATTTCTAAAACACAAAACATCTCCTTCTTTAATTTCCGCTATTCTTCGGTTATTGGCAAACGTGTCGGTTTCGCAAATATAGCCTACTACTGAATAAAAACGTTCTTTCCCTTTTGGATTGGAAATGTTTTCAATATGATGATAGGAGCCATACAACATTGGTCTTATTAAATGATTAAAGCCGCTATCAATTCCAGCAAATACTGTTGATGTTGTTTGTTTTACGACATTTACTTTAGCAAGAAAAAAGCCGGCTTCACTCACTAAAAATTTTCCGGGTTCGAATGCTAAAGTTAACGGGCGACCATATTCTTTTTCAAATTGATTGAATCGTTTGGATAGTTTTTTACCCAATTCTTCCACATTAGTTTCAATATCGTCTTTTTTATAAGGAACTTTAAAACCACTTCCAAAATCAATAAAATCTAATGTTTTGAAATGTTTTGCTGTTTCAAATAAAATTTCAGCAGCATAGAGAAACACTTCAATATCTAAAATATCAGAACCGGTGTGCATATGAATACCATTGATATGCATATGTGTATTATCAATTATTCGCAATAGATGTGGCAATTGATGTATGGAAATACCAAATTTACTGTCTATATGACCAACAGAAATATTTGTGTTTCCGCCAGCCATCACGTGCGGATTAATTCGAATACAAACCGGAATAGACGGATGTTTAGTTCCAAATTGTTCTAAAATTGATAAATTATCAATATTAATTTGGACTCCTAAAGCCGCTACTTCTTCAATCTCATCCATTGAAACACCATTTGGTGTAAAAATGATTTGTGCGGGTTTAAATCCGGCAGCTAAGCCTAACTTAACTTCCTGAATGGATACAGTATCTAGACCGGCACCAATTTTGTGAAACAGCTTTAAGATGGATATATTAGACAATGCTTTTGCTGCATAATTGATTTGCAGCCGTTCCACTTTTGAAAAGGCATTTGCTAACCGTGTATATTGTGACTCAATTTTGGTAGCGTCATAAACATAAAGCGGACTTCCAAATTCATCTGCTAATCCAACTAATTCTGAGCTATTCATTTTATTTTTTTAGCAAAGGTATTGTGGTGAAATTGATATTACAAGAAATAAGAAATCAATAACAAATAATAACAATATGTTATATTTGTAACAATTAATAAATTGATTTGAGTTTTATACTTTTTCCATATATAGTAATTTGGCATTTTTGTATTCAATAAAATTCAAAATGTAGTAACTTTTCAGATTTAGTTTGTTATTTTTGTTGCACTTTTTTAACAGACAAACGCATTTCGATTATGAATATACACGAATATCAAGGAAAAGAAATTTTGGCCAGTTATGGCGTACGAATTCAACGTGGAATCGTTGCAAACAGTCCGGTAGAGGCCGTTGCAGCAGCGAAACAATTAACTGCAGAAACCGGAACCGGTTGGCACGTCATTAAAGCCCAAGTTCATGCCGGTGGACGCGGTAAAGGCGGCGGAGTGAAGTTGGCCAAAAACTTGCAACAAGTGGAAGAGTTGGCTGAACAAATCATCGGGATGCAATTAATTACTCCTCAAACGCCACCGGAAGGCAAAAAAGTACATAAAGTTTTAGTAGCTGAGGATGTTTATTATCCCGGGGAAAGTGAAACTTCAGAATTTTATATGTCTGTTTTATTAAATAGAGGACGAGGTCGTAATATGATAATGTATTCTACTGAAGGTGGAATGGATATTGAGGAAGTGGCCGAACACACACCACATTTAATTTTTACGGAAGAAATTGATCCAACTGTTGGATTACAAGCTTTTCAAGCTAGAAGAATTGCATTTAATTTAGGCCTTTCCGGAACTGCATTCAAAGAAATGGTTCAGTTTGTTCAATCGTTATATAATGCCTACATTGGTTCAGATGCTTCTATGTTTGAAATCAATCCGGTTTTAAAAACATCTGACAACAAAATTATGGCTGTAGATGCCAAAGTAAACATTGACGATAACGCATTATACAGACAAGCAAAAATCGCTGATATGCGTGATATTCGTGAGGAAAACCCAATTGAAGTGGAAGCGAAAGCTGCCGGTTTGAATTATGTTGACCTTGATGGTACAGTTGGTTGTATGGTAAATGGTGCCGGACTTGCGATGGCAACGATGGATTTAATTAAATATGCGGGATATGAACCGGCAAATTTTTTGGATGTTGGTGGAACTGCTGATGCAAAAAGAGTTGAATTAGCTTTCAGAATCATTTTAAAAGATCCGAATGTTAAAGCAATTTTAATCAATATTTTTGGAGGAATTGTACGTTGTGATCGTGTTGCACAAGGTGTTGTAGATGCTTATAAAAATATGGGAGACGCAATTAAAGTGCCAATCATTGTGCGTTTACAAGGAACCAATGCAGAGATTGCAAAAGAATTAATTGATAATTCAGGAATGCCAATTTTATCGGCAGTCCAATTTCAGGAAGCTGCAGATCAAGTAAAAGTAGCTTTAGGATAATTTGTTACTATGGTTATTTAAATAATTAGCACTTAATAAAAAAAACTGCCCTCAGTTAGTATAACTTTCTGAGGGCAATTTATTTTTAAAAATTTGGAGATTATTTAAAAGTTTTGAATCTCGTTTGATTCATATATTTTAAATCCGTCTTGATTTTGTTGTGCTAGTTCAAAAAGTGCTTTCGCAACTGTTTTGCTTTCTATGGGTTTGTATTTTTGTAATTTACCAAATAACAGAATGGAAATTGTTTTCATAAATATAGCTCCAAATTTTTCGCCTACTCTAAATTCAGTTCTGTTTCCCAAGAGTAATGAAGGTCTTAGAATTATGGTGCTTTTAAAAGTTAATTTTTTTAAAAAAGCTTCCATTTCTCCTTTCGTTTTCAAGTAAAAGTTAGTTGATTGTTCATTAGCTCCCAATGAGGAAATAATTAGAAATTGGCTTACTTTATTTTTTAAGGCAATTTGGGCAAATTGTTTTGGGTAAATCAAATCTACTTTTTTAAAAGCCTCTCGACTCCCTGCTTTTTTTATTGTGGTTCCTATCGTACAAAAGAAATCATCTCCGACAACTAAATTTTGGTAGTTTTCTATCTTATCAAAATCAATTAGATGTTGTATTAATTTTGGATGTTTAATGGATGTTTCACGTTTTACAAATACAACTACTTTATCATAAACAGGACTTTCTAAGATTAAATTTAAAAGTTGGGCACCAACCAACCCGGTACTACCTATGATAAGAGCTGTTTTCATTTTTTATGACTTTTTGTTCTTACCATTATTGTATTTTACTTTCTCCACTATTTCAATTTTCTTTTCCGGTTTTTTCTCTTGAAATTTTGGTTTTGATGCCGGTTTTTTCTTAAAAGGAGCTTTTTGATTAGAAGACGACTTCACAAAGGGCTTT
>ERZ795054.1958-NODE-1958-length-18103-cov-5.124557_pt1 | contig 18103 bp, 15 predicted proteins | sample MGYA00375138_ERZ795054 | MGnify/ENA primary metagenome ERZ795054 (study PRJEB30183, sample SAMN05720215) | anaerobic digester metagenome | isolation source: active sludge of municipal wastewater-treating anaerobic digesters | place: USA | collected 2014-12-23 ... | reverse complement strand
AACTTTCCCGGCGTTAAAACGATTTAATCCCGAACAGTTGAGGTGACAGAGCGATGATGATACGAGTCAGAGTCATTCCCAATGCTTCCCGCAACGAGGTGGTCGGCCGCATCGGTTCCACGGTGCGCGTGAAGGTGGCCGCCCCCGCCATCGACGGAAAAGCCAACGCGGAACTGATCAGTTTCCTGGCGGAGTTTTTCGACGTCCGCAACCGCGGCGTCAAGATCGTCCGTGGGCAAAAAGGGAAGGAAAAAACCATCGAGATCGGTGGCCGCGCCGAGGAAGAACTCGAGGACGTGATGGAGACCATCCCGTGACGAAACCTTCCCCGGCGCGCGTGCCGCGCCGGCGGACGGCCGCGCGGCGCGACCACTCCAAGATAAAGACGTTCCGCTGGACCGGAACGTCTTTATTCATTCTGGAACAACGCGCCCTTCCCCACAAAACCCGCTACATCCCGTGCCGCACCCACCGCGACGTGGCCCGCTGCATCAAGGACATGGCCGTGCGCGGCGCGCCCGCCATCGGCTGCGTGGCCGCCTACGGGCTGGCCCTGGCCGCCCGGGAAAGGAACTTCCGTTCCGTCGAGCGGCTCGTGGCCCATTTGGAAAAGGCGCGTGTCGTCTTGGGCGCCACCCGGCCGACGGCCGTGAACCTTTTCTGGGCGCTGAACCGCATGCAACGTCTCTGGGGGACTTCGCCCCTCTCGCCTAAAGGCCCGAAAGGGCTGGAGGCGGCGCTGGCGAAAGAAGCCGTGGCCATCCATCGGGAAGACCTGGCCGCTTGCCGACGGATGGGCGAACTGGGCGCCAAACTCCTGCCGAAAAACGCCGTGGTCCTCACCCACTGCAACGCCGGGGCGCTGGCCACCGCCGGATACGGCACCGCGCTGGGCATGGTCCGCGCGGCCTTCGCGCAGGGGAAGATCAAAAAAGTTTTTGTGGACGAGACCCGTCCCTACCTTCAGGGGGCCCGTCTCACCGCCTGGGAAATGCATCAGGAAGGCATCCCCTACGAAGTCATCACCGACAACATGGCCGGCCACCTCATGAAGACGGAAAAAATCTCGGCGGTCATCGTCGGCGCGGACCGCATCGCCGCCAACGGCGACGCCGCCAACAAGATCGGCACCTATTCGCTGTCCATCCTGGCCAAACACCACAAAATCCCTTTTTACGTGGTGGCCCCGTTTTCCACGGTGGACATGAGCATGCCCACGGGCCAGGGGATCCCCATCGAGGAGCGCTCCACGCGCGAGGTGGTCTTCGTCGGGCCCACGCAGATCGCTCCCAAGGGCGCCAAGGCCCGCCATCCCGGGTTCGACGTCACCCCCGCGGCCCACATCGCCGCCATCGTCACCGACCGAGGCGTCGTCCGACCCGTCTCCGCAAAAAATCTGGCTCGTGTCGCCAAATCGAAGTAATCCGTCGCCCTTTTCCAGCAACAGCGGATTCGCTACAATGATTCACTCATGAAAAAACCCAAATACACCGTCAACCTGCCGAAGACGAATTTCCCCATGAAGGCCGACCTGCCTCAGCGGGAACCGGGGACGCTGTCCCTTTGGGAGAGGCTTCGCCTCTATGAGAAGTTGCTGGCGCAACCCGCCCCCAAAGGGGATTTCATACTGCACGACGGTCCACCCTACGCCAACGGCCGCATCCACATGGGCCACGCGCTCAACAAGATCCTCAAGGACATCATCGTCAAATACAAATCCATGAGCGGCTACCACGCGCCCTACGTGCCCGGCTGGGACTGCCACGGCCTGCCCATCGAGCACCAGCTCATGAAGGAAAAGGGCTGGGACAAACGCAAGGTGGGCCGCGTGCCGTTCCGAAAAGAGGCGGAGAAGTTCGCCGAACATTTCATCGACCTGCAGCGCCGCGAGTTCAAACGCCTGGGCGTGCTGGGCGACTGGGAACATCCCTACAAAACCTTGTCCCCCGACTACGAGGCGAGCATCGTCCGGACTTTTTACGACCTCCTGGAAAAAGGGTTCATCTACCGCGACAAGAAACCCGTGTATTGGTGCGCCTCCTGCGAGACCGCCCTGGCCGAGGCCGAGGTGGAATACGAGGAAAAGAATTCGCCGTCCATCTACGTGAAGTTCCCCGTGCTGGAATGGCCGGGAAACCCGGAGGCCCAGGCGCTGGCCAAACAGGCGGGCAAACGCCTCTCGGTGCTGGTGTGGACGACCACGCCGTGGACGCTCCCCGCCAACGTGGCGCTGGCGTTCCATCCGGAACAGACCTATAAACTGTGGGAGGCCCCCGACGGCGAAAAAATCCTGGTGGGCGACCCCGGGTGGGCGTTCCTGGAACAAACGCTGGGGAAATCCCCGCGGGAACCGTTCGCCATCGACGGCCTGTCGCTGGAAGGGCTGCTCTGCAAGAACCCTCTCAACAACAACGAATCCCAGGGCGTGCTGGCGGAGTTCGTGTCCAAAGAAGAAGGCAGCGGGGTAGTGCACATCGCGCCGGGACACGGCCAGGAGGACTACGGCGTGGGCCGCGAATACGGATTGCCCACGCTTTCCCCCGTGGCCGACGACGGCCGATTCGCCGACGAGGTCCTGCCCAACGTATTGAAAGGCCAGAAGGTGTGGGACGCCAACGCCGTCATCATCGAGCTCCTCGCCAAATCCCGTCTGCTGGTGAAGGAACAGAAAATCACCCACTCCTACCCGCACTGCTGGCGGTGCAAGAATCCCATCATCTTCCGCGCCACGGAACAGTGGTTCCTGCGCGTGGACGACGCGTTCCGCCGGAAACTCATCGCCAGCACCGACGACGTGGCCTGGACGCCGGACTACGGCAAGGAACGCCTCCTCGGCATGCTTAAGACCCGGCCGGACTGGTGCCTGGCCCGCCAGCGCTATTGGGGCACGCCCATCCCCATGTTCTACTGCGAGAGCTGCAAAGAGCCCGTGAAAAACAAGGATATTTTCAACATCGTCGTCGAACTGTTCCGAAAGAACGGCAGCAACGCCTGGTATGAAAAGGAACCGAAAGACATCCTGCCGCCGAACACGAAGTGTTCCAAATGCGGGAAAACATCCTTCCGAAAAGAGGACGACATCCTCGACGTGTGGTTCGATTCGGGGGTGTCGTGGGCGGCGGTGCTGCGCGACCGGATGAAAATTCCAGACCGGGAGAACGTGATGTATCTGGAAGGGTCCGACCAGCACCGCGGCTGGTTCCAAACGTCGCTGTTGCCGGCCATGGCGTTGACCGAGAAGCCGCCCTACAAACACGTATTGACGCACGGTTTCGTTCTCGACGGCGAAGGCCGGGCCATGTCCAAGTCGCAGGGCAACGTCATCGCGCCGCAGGAGATCATGGAAAAACACGGCGCCGACATCGTGCGGCTCTGGGTGGCCATGACCGACTACCGGGAGGACGTGCGCCTCTCCCAGCCCATCCTCGACCGCGTGATCGACACCTACCGCAAGATCCGCAACACCCTGCGGTTTTTGCTGGGAAACCTGTCGGGGTTCGGTCCCGCGAAGGTCGCCGTCCCGTATGAGAAGATGGAAACACTCGACCGCGGCGTCCTCGCGTCTTTGCATTCGCTGGCGGCAGACGTGCGCAAAAATTACGACAACTCCGAGTTCCACCTTGTCTCGAACAAAATCTGCAACGACTTTTGCATCAACCTGCTCTCCGCTTTTTACCTCGACGTCCGGAAGGACATCCTCTACTGCGACAGGCCGGACTCGCCGCGTCGCCGCAGCGCCCAGACCGCCTTCCTGGAAATTTCAAAAACTCTTGCCCAATTACTGGCGCCTCTCTTGTCTTTCACTGCGGAAGAGGTCTGGCGGACACTAAGCGAACAAAAACTCCTGTCGACCGAAGACAACGCGGACAGCATCCTTCTGAACCCGTTCGCCTCGGCCGGGGCAGTGAAAAAAGAGGACCTGGACCTGTTCAACGATCTGGCCAATTTAAAAACGAGTATCAATTCGGACGTCGAAAAAGAGAGGCAGTCCGGCAATATCAAGGGCGCAAACGACACCCATGTCATTTTGGCATTTGACAAAGGTTCAAGACTTTCGAGAGTCCCAGCAGCCGAGCTCGCTTCGTATATGAACGTGGCAAAAATAACCATTGAAGAAAGCGGTCCGAGCCCTGTGCTCAAAGCGGCGCCGGGCACGAAGTGCCCCCGGTGCTGGGTGTGGCGGGAAGACGTGAACGAAAGCGGGCTCTGCGGCCGCTGCGCCGACGCGGAGAAGTTCTTCGCCGAAAAAGCCGCCCAGGAGGCCTCCTGAACTTCCGCCGATTCGCCGTTTTGATCGTCGTCGTTCTGGCGGCGGACCAGCTCTCCAAATGGCTGGTCCTGCGGTTCATCCCGCTGCATTTTTCCAAACCCCTCCTGCCGTTCTTCTGCCTCACCCACGTCCGCAACACCGGTGCCGCCTTCGGCGTCTACCCTCAGGGGAACATCTTCTTCATCGTGATGACCCTTCTCATCCTCGTCATCCTGATGCTCTACCACCGGCTCCTCTCCGGCTCGTTCGGGTCGGCCCTGGGGCTGGCGCTGGTATGGGCCGGCGCGCTGGGAAACCTGGTGGACCGGCTGTTCCGCGGCAGCGTGGTGGACTTCCTGGATTTTTTCGTCGGCACTTGGCACTGGTACACCTTCAACGTGGCGGATTCGGCCATCTCGATCGGCATCGCCCTGCTGCTTCTGGATTCCTTCCGTCCGAAAGCCCCCGCGGACGAACCCAAAACAATAGGGAACTGATCCCCATGTGGCCCACGCTGCTGCCGCTTGGCCCCGTCACGCTGCACACCTACGGCGCGCTCATCGCCGTGGGTTTTCTGGCCGGTTATTTCTACACCGTCCGTCTGGCGCGGAAGCACGGCCTGTCCGCGGACACCGTCACGGACCTCTGCTGGGTCGCGTTGCTCGCCGGCATCATCGGCGCACGATTGCTCTATGTGGCGTTCGATTGGGCGTATTACAGCCGTTCCCCGCTCTCTGTCCTCAAACTCTGGGAAGGCGGCCTTGTGTGGTACGGCGGGTTCCTCTTCGCCGTCCTTTCGGGGATCTTTTGGCTCCGGCGGCGGCGCATCTCCGTCCTGCTGGCCGCGGACCTGCTCGCGCCGGGCACAGCGCTCGGCCACGCCATCGGCCGGCTCGGCTGTTTTGCCGCCGGCTGCTGTTACGGCCGCCCCACCCAGCTCCCATGGGCCGTGCGATTCACCCATCCGGACACGCTGGCCGTGCCCCACACGCCTCTTCATCCCTCTCAACTCTACGAATCTTTCCTCACCTTCGGCATCTTCGCCGTGCTGTCCGGGATGGCCTGGCGGAGACCCGACCGGGTGGGCCGCGGAGAGGTGGCGCTCGTCTACCTGGGACTGTATGCCGCGGCCCGTTTTGTCGTCGAGTTCTCCCGCGGGGACGATCGCGGTCCCGTTTTGGCCCTTCTCACGACCACTCAATGGATCTCCCTTGCGTTCCTTCTGGCCGCGATGGCGGGCGGGGTTCTCCTTCGCCGGAAAAATGCCTGAGGAAAAACGTTTCGTTTTTTCCGGACCGAAGGCGCGGCTCGACAAATTCCTCGCCGACCGACTGGCCCCCCTCTCACGCACCCGCGTCCAAAAACTGATCGAATCGGACATCGTCTTCGTCAACGGCCGGACCGAACCCGGACGACGGCTCCTGGAAGACGGCGATGTCGTGACCGTCACTCTGCCGGAATTCGCCGCGCTTCCGGCCGCCGCCGAGGGACGGATCCCCGTCCTCCACGAAGATCCCGCCCTCATCGTGGTCGACAAACCCGCGGACATCGTCGTTCATCCGGCCGGGCCGCACCGGCAAGGCACCCTCGTCCAACGTCTCTGGCCGAAGCTGGCCCCCGCGTGGGACAAAACCGTGCGCGCCCAGGGCGGGGCCTTCGACCGGCCGGGCGTCGTCCACCGCCTGGACAAAGGCACCTCGGGCGTGATGGTCCTGGCGAAAACGCCGCACGCCGCGGAAAACCTGAGCCGCCAGTTCGCCGAACGCACCGTGAAAAAAACCTATTGGGCCCTTGTGCGGGGAATCCCCCGGACCGACAGCGGCCGCATCCAATCCGTGGTCGGACGCTCCCGCCGCCACCCGGGACGCATGACGGTGAAAGAGGAGGGGCGCTGGTCGGAAACGGATTTTAAAGTTTTGGAACGGTACCCGTCTTCTCAAACGGCCCTGCTCGAGCTTCATCCGCTCACCGGCCGCACGCACCAGATCCGGGTCCAACTGGCGGCGCTCGGCCACCCGGTCGTCGGCGACGCCCTTTACGGCGACACCGCGGCGTCCCAAGAGGCGCGTCCGCTCCTCCACGCCCGCTCGCTGGAATTCACCCACCCCGCCCGCAAACGCCGCATGACGTTTCAGGCCGAACCGCCGAAGGACTTCCTCCTCTTCATGAGACGGCAGAAAAAGATCGGTCGCCCTCCCCACGCCCGCCGGAACAGGACGGACCGATAAGATGGGAATGGCCTCTTGGGTGACGAGGTGCCGGCGACTTTTGAACCAGGACCTCGGCTCCCGTCGGACGGAAACCCTTCTGGTTCTTCTCCTCCTCGTTGTCTTTACCGCCATGGAGTTCGTCTCCCTGGAAATCCCCGGCATGCTCTTCGACGTCCTTCACATGGAACTTCTGACCCTGGACATCATGAAACTGCTGGACAAGGCCTCGCTCTGGGAACTGGTCCGGACGGGCCTGCTGCCCGCGGGCCAGAATGTGTACCACGGCGCCCTCATTTCCTATCTCCTCCTCCCGTTTTTTTCCCTTTTCGGCCCCCATTGGCTCCTCGTTCGAGCCTGGCCGGTCGCCTGGGCGGTCTTCTCCCTCCTGCTCTCCTATCTTTTTGTCCGGGATTTTTTTGACAAAAAAACCGCCTTCCTGGCGATCCTTTTCCTGATACTGAGCGCCCCCTACGTCATGGGGATTAAGACGATCAGCGACGTGTCGATCATGCACTGTTTTGCCATGGGCGCGCTTCTCTGCATGTCCCGCTACATAAACACCCGGCGGCCATCCTTTCTGGCGGCGGGGATGTTCCTCCTCGGGCTGGGACTCTGCACGCGCCTGTGGTTTGCGTGGTTGGTCGGCGCCCTCGCCGCCACAGCGGTCTTTTTCTCCCTTGAGATCGTCCCCTGGCTACGCCGCCTCCCCCAACGACTGTCCGTGCTGGCGGTTTTGGCCGTCGGCTCTTTCCTCGCGGGGGCGGCCCTGAATATCTACCGGGACGTGAGCAGCCTGTTCGCCGCGGAACACCTGATCTTCGCGGGCCTCTCCCCATCGAACTATTTCGGCCCCGCACGTTATTTCGAAAACATATTTCTGAACATCCGGGAGCTGGTCTCCCTTCTTCATGGCCGGGAATTCTTTGCCTTCCAGTTCGGGGTCGAATCCGCCTCCTTTTCCAACCCGCTGACATCCGTCCTCTTTGGGGTGAGCCTCGCGTGGGGACTCTTGCTCCCATTCTTCAGAGAAGCGCCTCGCCGGAAGCAGGGGTTTTTCGTCTCCCTTCTCTTCCTGTTCATGTTCATCCAAACGCCGGTCTCCCCCAGCAGCGTCCACGCGGTGCATCTTCTGTTCCTTTACCCGCTGGTCCCGGTCATTCTGGCCTCCACCTTCACGGGTTTTTTCGACATCTGTCGACGAGCGAAACTGCTTCCGTTGGCCGTCATCGGCCTGCTGATCCTTGATCTCTCCTACGACGTCCGTTTTCTCGGCCGCTACTTTCATTATCAAAGTACCGTCGGCGGCGTGAAACGCCATTCCGACCAGATTTACCATCTGGCCGACTGGTTCCGAGCAGGCCGCGTCTCCGCAAGGAACACGTTCTTCCTGGAACACAACACCATGTCCACCCTCCGGTTCCTCCTGCCGGACCTTCCGCTCAACACCCCCTGCGTGGACCTTTTGAGCCCCACCGTTCGGCGGCGCGCCGCCCGCAACACGCCCCCCATGACGTTTATCTTCAACCACCACGGCCTGTGGAGCGACAAGCTCCCGGATTCCTGGCGCAATTTTCTGAGCGCGGCCGGACGAACGGCGGTCTCCGAAAAACAGTTTTGCGATGCCGACGGCACGCCCGTTTTCGACATCTACACCTTGCGTTAAGTTCCCCCCATGAAAAACCTCCTCCGCAAGTTCTTCCGGCGCCGCATCCCGCTCCCGGAAAACATCCCCCCCGCCGCCGAATTCTCCGCCTTCGTCCTGCTCCTCGGCCTCTTCCTTCTGTTCACTCTCCGTTGTTTCCATTCCCCCGGATTCATCATCGACAACCTGGCCAACGAATACAAATCCGCCCATTTCGCCGAGGCCCTCCGATCCGGGACGTTCGGGCTCCGCGACGTTCTGCGGCAATTCCATCCGCCGCTCTACCACGGGGAGATGACCACGCTCCTCATGCTGCCGTTCTTCTACGTGTGGGGGCGCGGTTTTCTGCTTGTTAAGCTCTGGCCCATCGTCGCCGGCGGCCTCACGGTGCTCCTCGCCTACTTCCTGGCGCGAAAAATGTTTTCAGGCCGGGTGGCGCTTCTCTCCACGTTCCTGCTCGTCCTCCATCCCTCGTTCATCCTGGGCGTTAAAAGCGGAAATTTTCAGGTCTCCTATATGATCCTTTTCTCCACCGGCTCGGTTTTCCTCTTTTTCCTGTGGTGGACCTCCCATCGGACGATGTACATCTTCCTGGGCATGGTCCTGGTCGGGCTGGGGATAGGAACCCGGATGTGGTTCGTCTGGTATGTGCTGGCGCTGATTCTGTGCGCGCTCCTCTTTTTCAAGGAACTCTGGTCGCGCGGCTTCTTTCGGCAGAAAAAACGCCTTCTGTTGGGTTCGGCCCTGGGGATCGCCGGGTTCGTGTTGGGCGGATTTTTCACGCTCCGCACGGAAATCGCCGAGGGGCGGATATGGGACGCCGTCCATTCCCGCATCAACAAAGAAGCGTTTGCGCCGGCCGAAACGGTCCGTTCGCCGCGCCTGGCCCTGATCACCGCGCGCTGGGAAGACCTCGCGGGGCTTTTGAAGGGACAAACCTTTTTTCATCTCCTGTTCGACAGGAACATTCCGCGAAGCATGGGGAATTTTCTATACCCGTGGCTCTTCTGGGCATCGTTTTTCTTTCTCCTTTATTCCGTCGTCCTTCGGAACAACTCCCGGAAGAAGCGGACTCTTTTTCTTCTGACTTTGTTCCTCTCGATGTTCGTCGTGACCTACCTCACGCCCCGATCCCGTTTCAATTATCACATGTTCCTGTATTACCCCTTTCCCCAACTCCTCATCGCCCTGGCCGTCGGCGAGGCCGCCGCGCGGCTCCGCCCCAAGAGCCTTCTTCCGCGCCTTTTCCTGCTCCTTTTCATCGCCGCGACCTTCCAGGAAACCGTGGCGCTGGCTTACTCGCTGAAACACATTAAAATCTTCGGCGGGATGCGCGGCTTTTCCGACAGCCTCGGAGATCTCCATGACTGGCTGATGAAAAACCGCGGAGACAAGAGATTTTTCATCATGCCGACTGCGATTCACGAAACTCTTTACCTTTATTATCCGGATTTTTCCCTGGAAGACTCCCACCACACGGACATTCTCCGGCCCGCCTTCTCGCAACAGCTCATTGAAATCTCTCCTTGGAAGAGATATTTCTCGGATAACGAGTCCAATGCCGCCATCCGGCACGGCTCCCCGGAGGAGCGCGTCCCCTGCCGGAAAAAACTGAACGAGTATATTTCCACGGCGAACCTCTGGCCGTCTTTCGTCACAACCTGGTCGACGGTCGTCTCGTCCTCCTCTTTCGACAAAATCGTCCTCGTCAATTCAAATTCCTGGTCGTTCACCGACCAATATTTTTATTACCTGCTGTCTTGGTGGGGACGCTGCAACGGGGCCCCCTTGCGCCTGGCGCGCCGTTTTGACGACAAAGACGGGACGCCTTCTTTCCTGGTCTACGAACTGCCCTTGAAGGACCGGGCGATCCGGGAAAAACTGCCCTTTGATTGATCCCGCCGATTGACGTCCCTCGCGGCGAAAAGCTATACTGGAATCCTCCACACGCCTAAATCCATGTCAACCGGTCTTCTCTTAGTCGTATCAGGACCCTCCGGGGCTGGCAAATCCACTCTTTGCCAAGCACTGATTGCAAAGTGGCCGAATCTTCGCTATTCGGTCTCCTGCACCACCCGTCCGCGCCGGGAAAAAGAGGTGGACGGGCGGGATTACCACTTTGTCTCCGAGGACGCCTTCCAGAAAAACATCCGGGACGGAAAATTCCTCGAATGGGCCCGGGTGCACGACTCGTTCTACGGCACGCTGCAGGAGCCCCTCATGGAACATCTCCGCCAAGGGCTCGACGTGGTGTTGGACGTGGATCCGCACGGCGCCCTGTCCATCAAGGAGAAATTTGCCGACTGCGTCGGCGTCTACATCTGTCCGCCCACCTGGGAGTCCCTGGAAGACCGACTTCGGAGCCGCGCCCAGGACGACGAACTTTCGATCTCGAAACGGCTGGCCAACGCCCGGAAAGAAATGGGGTATCTGTCCCATTACGACTATCTGGTGGTCAACAAGGTTTTCCGTGAATCCCTTGAGAACCTGTCGGCCATTCTGCGGGCGGAACATTCGCGCGTCAAACGCTTGTCCCACGAGCTGACCTATTTGGAAATTATGGAGGAGGAAAAAGCGTGACCGAAAAGAAAAAGAAATCGGAAGCGGCTGTGGCAGAAAAAAAGGAAAATCTTCCGCTCACTCAACTGTTGCTGGATTGTCCGAAAGACAAATACCGCCTCGTTTCGCTGGCCATCCGCTGGGCCCAGGAGGTCAAAAAACGCGACCAGTCCACCGAGGCCCCCGTGGAAGTGGTGAATAAATCGCTGAAGGAGATCCTGTCGGATCAAGTGAAACTGGACGACATCGAAAAACTCCCGCCGGTGCCGAAGACGGAAAAAAAGCCGGACCTCATCCCGTTGACCCCCAAACCGGAGGACAAACCGGAAGAGGCTCCCAAAAAAGGCGAATAAGCTCTCTTCGCCTTCTCGGCGGCCATTTCGCCCGGACCCAACCGAATGAAGAAACCCTCTCTCCGAAAACGCGAGATCGTCCTCGGCGTGACCGGCAGCATCGCCGCCTACAAAGCGGCCGAGCTGGCGCGGCGGTTTCAGGACGGCGGAGCGCGCGTCACCTGCGTGATGACAGCGACCGCGACGAAATTCATTGCGCCCCTCACCCTTTCCGCTCTCACGGGACGGCCCGCCGCCCAGGACATGTTCGACCAGAAACTCTGGAACATGTCCCATCTGTCCCTTGCACAAACCGCCGACGCCGTCGTGGTGGCCCCCTGCTCCGCGAATGTCATCGGCAAACTGGCCGCCGGATTGGCCGACGACCTCCTGACCACCCTCGTCCTCGCCGCCCAGGTCCCGGTCTTCATCGCCCCGGCCATGCATAAGGCGATGTGGGACCATCCGGCCACCCGCAAAAACGTCGAGACGTGCCGCTCTTACGGATATCGCTTCGTCGGGCCGGTGGAAGGCCCTCTGGCCTCCGGCGCCAGCGGCGTTGGACGGATGGAGGAACCTTCCCGCATCGTGGAAACCGTCGCGGCCGCCCTCTCCACTCCCGCCAAACGCGTCCGCACGTCTTAACCCCCCCCTTATGGCCTCGCAAAACTTTTGGCGGGGGAAAAAAATCGTCATCACGGCAGGCCCCACGCGTGAAGCGCTGGACCCGGTCCGGTATCTCAGCAACGCCTCCTCCGGCCGCATGGGCTACGCCCTCGCCGACGCCGCCCGAAAAAACGGGGCGGCCGTCGTCCTGATCTCCGGCCCCACGGCCCTCCCCCCCCCGCGCGCCGTACGTCTGGTTCCAGCCGTCTCCGCGCGGGACATGCTCCGCGTGGCGCTGCGTCACGCCCGGAACGCCCACGCCGTCATCGGCACGGCGGCGGTGGCGGACTGGCGACCGGCCCGGCCGCGCCGTCATAAAATGAAAAAAACGGGGTCTGCCGACGAACTCTTGCTTCGACTCAAAAAGAATCCCGATATTCTGAAGACCCTCTCCCATCGACGGCGGGACCGGAGGCGGCCTCTCCTTATCGGATTCGCCCTTGAAACGGACCACCTCCTCCAAAATGCCCGGAAAAAACTGTCTGAAAAGAATCTGGACCTGATCGTGGCCAATGCCGGCTCCGCCCTGGACAGCCCGCGGACGAGCGTCGTTCTGCTGGTCCCCTCCGGCATTCTCGCGCGTTTCAGGAATCTCTCCAAAAAAACGGCGGCACGTCGCCTCCTAACCGCCGCCGCGCGCTATTTCGAGCGCCGCCGGCCCTGACGTCGATGGCCCCCTCGAACGCGCGGCAGGATCTTCTGGCCATGGTCCAGTCTCTCCAGGACCTCCTCCCTCCTTCCGACCACTCCGTTCTCGGCCACTGGGCTCCACACGCGGGGCCGGCCGCGAAAGCCGTTTCGCCCCCGCCCTCGGCCCGGCCGGAAGACAAGCTCCGTCAATTGCTGGAGAAACAAATCGGGGATTGCCACCGTTGCCCTCTCGGAGACACGCGCCAAAAGATCGCCTTCGGGGTCGGGAACCCGCGGGCGCGCGTGATGCTCGTTGGAGAAGGTCCCGGTTATATGGAAGACCGCCAGGGAGAACCCTTCGTGGGCCCGGCGGGACAACTGTTGGACAAGATATTGGCGGCCATCGAGCTTTCCAGGCAACCCGTTGAACCGTCGTGGCGATGGGTCTATATCGCCAACATCGTCAAATGCCATCCCATGAAGGAACCCGAGCAGCCCGATAAACGCGGCAACGACCGGCCGCCCACGCCCGAAGAGATGGACGCCTGTTTCCCCTTCCTCGCCGAGCAGATACGGATCGTGCGGCCCTGGATCATCCTCTCTCTGGGAGCCACCGCGGCCAAGTCGCTCCTGAAGACCTCGCGCGGCATCACCGCCCTGCGCGGGCAATGGTTCGATTTCCATCTGGACGGATGCGACCCCATGAGACTCATGCCCACGTTCCATCCGGCCGCGCTCCTGCGCGACCCCGCCCTGAAACGGGACGTTTGGGAGGACGTGAAAAAATTAAGCGGCGATCTGAAGAGACGTCTCTCGTCCGATGTCTGACGGCGACACGCGTCCTCCCGCCCTTCCTTCCCCCCCAGCGGCGGTCCCTGATTCCCTTGTGGATGTGGCGGAGGTGGCGTTCCCCCTCCCGGTTCCCCAAACGTTCGATTACCTGATCCCACCGACGCTGCAAGGCGCCCTTCGGCCGGGCCAGCGGATCACGGCCCCTTTTGGGCACCGGGGCGCGCAGGTGGGGGTGGTCCTGAAAATCTGCCGAAAGGACACGTCACAACGGCCGTCGGCGGCGCTGAAATCGCTGTTGACCGCGGTCGACCCGATCCCGGCGCTTTCCGAAAAGGACATCCTTCTGGCCCGCCGGTTGAGTACCCGTTATTTTTGCTCCATCGGCCAAGCGATTTTTTGCGTCCTTCCCATCGGGAAACATCTTCCTCCCAAAAGACCGAAAGTGTCGGCCTCCGCCGCCACGGCCGCAACAGCGCAAAAATTCACACTGACGCCCGACCAGCAAAACGCCTGCGAGAAAATAATACCGCGGGTGGAACAGGGCGGGTTCCATCCGATGCTCCTTTGGGGAGTCGCGGCGTCCGGTAAAACGGAGGTCTACCTCCGCGCCATCGAGGCGGCCCTTAAAAAAGGGAATTCCGCCCTCTACCTTGTGCCGGAGATCGGTCTCACGCCGCAGGTGGAAGCCCTTCTCCGCGGCCGGTTCGGGGACCTTGTCGAGGTCTGGCACAGCGAGATTGCGCGAGGGGACCGCTGGCGGACCTGGGAGAACGCCCTGGCCGGGAAATGCCGCGTTCTCCTGGGCCCGCGCTCGGCGGTGTTTGTGCCTCTTCAAAACCTGGGACTCGTGGTGATGGACGAGGAACACGACCCCTCCTATAAGGAAGACTCGGCGCCGCGTTACCACGCCCGAGAGGTGGCCCTGGAAAAAGGGCGGCTTCACGGCGTGCCGGTGATCCTCGGCAGCGCGACGCCGTCCATGGAGAGTTATCGGCGGGCCCTGGAGGGCGAGATCGCGTTGGTGGAGATGTCCCATCGCGTTTTTGACCGGCCCGCGCCGGACGTCCGGGCGGCGGACATGCGTCGCCGCGGGGGGAAGCTCCTGTCGCCGGAACTGGCCGAGAGCATCGCCGAGCGGTTGGCGCGCAAAGAGCAGTGTCTCATTTTCCTCAACCGTCGCGGTTTCTCCACCTACGTAACGTGCGCGGCGTGCGGCTGGGAAGCGCGCTGTCCCCGCTGCGCCGTCAGCCTGGTCTTCCATAAGGCCCAAGCGCCGATGAAACCCGGCGGAGAGCTCCTTCCCGCGGCGACAAAAAATCCGAACGACCTCCATTGCCACTATTGCGGATACGGGATGCCCCTGCCGGAACGATGCCCGCGGTGTCGGAGCGCTGAAATCCAACTCAAGGGCCGGGGGACGCAAAAGATCGTCTCGGAACTCGCCCTGTGGTTCCCCCAGGCCCGATTCCTCCGCTGGGACAGGGACACAACCCGGAAAAAAGGGGCGCACACGGAGGCTTTCGATGCGGTGCGCCTGGAAACGGTGGACATCATCGTCGGAACGCAGATGATCGCCCAAGGGCTGGACTTCCCCGCGGTGACGCTGGTGGGCGTCCTCGACGCGGACCGCACCCTTCGTTTTCCGGATTTCCGCGCCGGGGAAAGGACTTTCCAGCTTCTGACGCAGGTGGCCGGCCGCGCCGGGCGGGCGGAGAAACCGGGAATCGTCTTCCTCCAAACGAGGAGTCCCGACCATTACGCCGTCCGCGCCGCTCTCCGACTCGACTACAAAACTTTCGCCGAAGAGGAATTGAAATTCCGCCGAGAAATGGAGTATCCTCCCTACAAGCGCCTGGTGCAGATCCTGTTGCGCGGAAAAACAGCGGAACGCGTGGAACATGCCGCGGAAGAACTGATGCGTTGGATCGAGGAAAGATCGGACTGGCCTAAAGAAGTGGAACCCCTGGGACCGGCCCCCAGCTTCTATGTCCTTCGAGCCGGGCTCACGCAATGGCAGGTTTTGCTGAAAGGTCCGGAAAATGTCATGGAACTTGCTTTGTCGGCCCTCCGAGATTACAAGCCGCCGAAATTGGTGTCCCTCCTCGTGGACGCCGATCCGGAAGAACTCCAATGACCCCGTCGTCTGGCAAAACGGGCCGGGGCTGACACGGCCATGATCCCCTTCCTGTCTTTTTTCACCGTCTTCGCCCTGTACCTGCACACGCTCTATCCCTGCATCGCTCCGGAAGATTCCGGCGAATTCGTGACGGCCGCTTGGACCCTGGGCATCCCCCACGCCTCCGGTTATTCACTGTATGTCTTGCTTGGGAAAATCGCGACGGTCCTCTTTCCTTTCGGCAACCCCGCCTACCGCGTCAATATCCTCTCCGCCCTCCTGGGGGCCGGAACCCTGTTTTTCATGGTCAACGCCTTCGGCCGGCTCCTTCCGCCTCAAAATTCCGCCGCCACGCTGCCGGCCCAAGTGGAAGAAAGCCGCTGGCGAAAGACCAGCTTGTGGCTGACCGCTCTGCTGTGGGCGATGGTCCCGGGCGTCTGGTATCTCTCCCTCCTGGCCGAGGTTTACATCCTGGAATTATTCCTCGGGATGTTCGCCCTCGGGTGTCTCATCCGGTGCATCGTCGACGATCCCCTCCCTCGCCGCGTGTATCTGCGGCGCTGGGGACTTTTCTCTTTCCTGGTCGGCATCGGCCTGAGCGTTCACCACACGCTGGTGCTTTGGCTGCCCGGTCTTTTGGGGTTCGTGCTCGGCCACAAGAGGGCCCCGCCCGCCAAACCGGCCTCGGTCGTCAAAACGATGACCGCCCCCACTCCCACCCCGTTCTACCGCTCGGACCGCGCCGTCCTGGTTTGCGTGTCGGCCCTGCTCCTCGCCGCCGGCTTCTCGCTCCAACTCTATCTCCTCCTTCGAGCGCACTCGTCCCCCCTCCTCAACACAGGAATGCCCGACAATTTCGTTCGTTGGGTCCGGGTCCTCCTCCGTATGGATTATGGGACGTTTTCTTTGTCCCATGCGGACGCCGCCACCTCTTGGGTTTGGGGAATGAAAAACTACCTCCTCGGCTGTCTGCACGCCTTTACCTTTTTAGGAGCGCCGCTTCTTTTCTGGGGAATGCTCCAGATGGCGCGTCAATCAAAATCCGTTTTTTGGGGAACGGTCCTTTTGTGGTTCGTTCCTGGCCCTTTTTTCATTCTCATCGGCCGGTCGCCCCTGCAGGAACATTTTCAGGGGGTTGTGGAACGTTTTTACCCCCTCTCCTTCGTCGGGTTGGCGCTTTTTTTGGCGTGGGGGATATACGACAGCGGCCTGAGATTCGCCTGGTTCCGGCGAGCCTCGTTCCTTCTCCTCCCCCTGAGTCTCCTTTCCCATCTTTGGGTCAACGGGAGAGGAAATCTCCACGCCCGGGACTTCGGCGCCAACCTCCTCCGGTCGCTTCCGCCGAACTCCGTCCTCTGGGACCCGGGAGACACCGCGGCCTACGCCGTTCTTTACCAGCAAACGGCTCTCGGCCAAAGAAACGATGTCGCCTCCGTCTGCTATCACACCACGCGCTGGGGGCAAGAATCCCTGTTCCAACGATATCCGGACCTTCTGTCGCCGGGAACCGCGGTGTTTCAGAAAAATTTCCTCGCCGGAATCCTCAACGGTCCTCGGCGGGAATGGGTCTTCGTTGAAGTCCCCAAAAGCCTCCCCGGCATGACCGGAGAACTTCCGCAGACGACCCGATATCCAGAGGACGGCCTGCCCCTGGGGATCGCCTATCGATATTTTCCCGCGGCTTCCCACCGCCTGATCGAACCGAATTCCCAATTGTCCCTTGCCGCGTTGAATTTCTGGTGGTACCGCCGTTCCGCGCCCTGGCGGCTCTCCCCCTCCTCCCCGCTGTGGCGCGGAGAAGATTGGTTCACCATCGAAATCGTCCGGCGTTATGCGGAGGCGCACACGAATTTGGGGCAGAAATTTGCGCAATACGGCATTCATGACGCCGCCGAAAAAGAATATATCCTGGCGTTGGCTGCGGATCCTCGCCAAATGGAGGCCTACAACAATCTGGGGGTTCTGGCCTACGAGGGGCAGAACCCGGCGGCCGCCGCGGTCTATTTCGAACGGGCCCTTCGCCAAGCCCCGGACAACCCCTCTCTGTACGTCAACCTCGGCTTATCCCGAAAACTGGCCGGAGAGAACGACAAGGCGCTGGAAGCCTTCCGCGCGGCCCTCCGATTAGATCCGGCCACTACCGAAGCCCGTTATCAGCTGGCTGATTTATTGGAAGCCCGCAGGGATTACACCGGAGCGCTGGATGAGTGGAAGGAATTACAACGTCGGGGGCAGGACGACAAAACAGTCTACTGGAAAATGGCTCAGCTTCATGCGGCGCTCAATACAAAAAACAAAGCGCTGGAAAATCTTTCGAGTTATTTTCTTTTTGATCTGAGCGCGGAAGAAAAAACAGCGGCGGAGGAATTCAGACGATCTCTTTTAGAACAAAACTGAAACCGGCACGCAGCATCCGCCGGCGGCGCTATTGATCAGATAAATACTTTTTAGCCTCTTTTTCCTCTCCGACTTCCAGGTAAAGCTGCCCGACTGTTTGCCGAACGTTTCTAACAATCTCCGGGTCTTTCTTGTGTTGCGATAAAAGTTCCAGATAGGCCTGAATCGCTTCCCGCGTTCGTCCCTTGGCATGAAGTTCGATTTCAATAAGAATCATCTCCGCTCGGAACCGCTGCCAATTATCTCTCGGCGCCTTCTCCACGATCCACCGGTAATGTTTCCCGGCCTCCTCCGGCTTCCCCATCTCCATCAGCACCTGCGCCATGCTGTCGTGGATCTCCGCCGCCGTGTTGGCCTCCACCCCATACGCCCCCAGCAGCCGCTCGTATTCCTTGAGGACCTCTTCCCGCTTCCCTCCGCCCTGCCTCTTCAGCTGCACCAGGCTCATCTCCGCCCGGAACCGCTGCCAATTATCTCTCGGCGCCTTCTCCACGATCCACCGGTAATGTT
>ERZ795054.1945-NODE-1945-length-18184-cov-4.108941_pt1 | contig 18184 bp, 20 predicted proteins | sample MGYA00375138_ERZ795054 | MGnify/ENA primary metagenome ERZ795054 (study PRJEB30183, sample SAMN05720215) | anaerobic digester metagenome | isolation source: active sludge of municipal wastewater-treating anaerobic digesters | place: USA | collected 2014-12-23 ... | reverse complement strand
CTGCTGGCGGAGAATCCGCCCGGGGATGGGTTGAAGATCACCTTCAAACGGGTGGACCTGGCGGCGGTGGATTGGTCAGCGGGATTGACCGACAGACTGTTTGACGGCGCGGTGTGCTTCGCCGCGCTGCATCACATCCCGGGGATAGCGTACCGGCAGGATCTGTTGAAACAGGCAGCCGCTCTGATCAAACCGGGTGGGTGGTTCATCCATTCGGTGTGGCAATTCCAGCACAGCCCGAAGCTGATGGCGCGGGTGAAGCCGTGGGCTCTGGCGGGATTGAGTGATGCAGACGTGGAAGAGGGCGACACGCTGCTGGATTGGCGGCATCAATGCGACGACCAGGATAAGGAACCCGGGCTGCGCTACGTGCATCTCTTCTCGCGGGAGGAGCTGGGTGGGCTAGCGCAACGGGCGGGATTCGAGATCGTGGATGAGTTTGAGTCTGACGGCCAGGGGGAGAGGCTGGGGCTCTACCAGGTGTGGCAGAAAATAATCTCATAATTGTTCAGTGAAGTCATCGGGGTCTGAGGCGGGCAGCACGGGCAGTTCACCGCGGATGCGTTTGCGCACCTGGCTGAGGTGGTAGTTGACCGCGCGGCGCGAAAGATCGAGCATGCCGGCGATCTCTGCGCTGGTGAAGCCGCGCGAGGAGAGTTCGAGCACCTGGCGCTGACGGCGGGTGAGGTCGTTCCTTTCAGCGGCGCGCCTGGGGCGGCCGGGTTGGCGCACGGGAGCAATGATGACCGTGGCGTTTACCTTTATTGCGGTGAGTTTGCCAGCCGGAGCGCTGCGCAGGATGGGCAGGGGGCGTAAACCGGCATCGACGGCAGCGACGAGTTCGGCGGGGGAAAGGTCGACTTCGAGTTGGATGACAGTCGCGTCATCCGGCAGGTACAGCAGGCGGGTCATTCAGTCTCCAATGGTTAAGGGTACTCGTAATCGTTAAATAATAGAACTAATATTCTATATTCTACATCCGGTAAAGAGAGAATGTCAATATCCGGGTGAAATATTGCAATAACGAGCGACTAATGCTCAATTATGCGAAATTCCGATATGATTAATAAGTGATCTGGATTGTTGAATGGCAACTGGAGGGATCGGCATGCAGAACATACCGTCAACAACAAAAGAGAAAAAACCGCTCAGCCGCTGGTGGTTCCTTCTGTGGGGGTTCCTGGCGGGACTGCTGGTAGTTACGCTGGTCGGGCTGGCGCTGCTGCTGGCGCGGGGAACGCTGCGCTCACTGGCAAGCGTGGAAACCCCCAACCCGGTGCCCGATGCGCAGGTTACGCTGAAGGTGGCAGAGGATGGCTGCGGCGTGGAACGCGGCGAGGTGACCGGTAAAGACCCGGTTACGAATCTCACCTGGGTGGTGAAAGACGAGGATGGTTATTCCGTGCTCGAACGGATTGCGGAAGGGGAAACGAAGTATCGCTATTTTGTTAGTGGACACTACTTTGTGTCTGTTAAAGCCTGGTACAACGGGAACTATCACCTGATCAGTAATGAAGTTGAAATAGATTGTTGAGCAATTACAGGTCGCCTAGAACGGGCCGAACCCGATCAGCGTGCCGATCCACAGGAATAAAGCCACCAGGGGGAAGATCAACAGCCACAGCCTGGCGGTGAAGCGCATCCACTTACCGTAACTGATGGAAGCCAGCCCAAGGCAGATGAGCAGGATGGCGTTGGTGGGGTAAGCCAGGTTGGTAAAGCCGTCGCCAAAGCAGTAGGCGCTGACGGTGAGCTGGCGGGTGACGCCCAGCAGGTCAGCCAGGGGCAGCAGGATAGGCATCATCAGCACGGCCTTGGCGCCGGACGACGCGACGAAGAACTCCACCAGCAGCGCGAGCAGGAACATGATCAGCACCGCGGCAAGTGGAGAAGCGCCTTCGAGCAGGGTGGTGGTGCCGTGCAGGATGGTGTCGATCACCTTGCCGCTGGATACGATGTACTTGGTGCTGGCCGCCATGAGGATGAGCGGGATGCCGGGGGCGAGGCCGAGCACGCCTTCCTTCAGCGCTTTGCCGATCAGTTTGCCGCCGGCCCCGGAGACGATACCGCTAACCAACCCGCCGATGAAAAAGAGCACACCGACCAGGGGCAGGGTGTAATCAGAAATGGCGGGCACAAAAGGACCAGCCAAGAGAACCCCAATGATGAGCAGCATGAAAAGACCGAAGATGAGGGCGGCCCGGCCGGTGCGCGGGTTGGCGGCCGCGCTGCTGAGGTCGAGATGCTTGTATTTTTCAGCCGCAGCCCGGCTTTCCTTGTAAACCAGCGAGGCGGCGGGGTCGCGGTCGATGCGCCTGGCGTAGGTGAGCAGGAACCACGCCAGCAGGCCGTAGAAGACGATGAAAACGGGCACGCGCAGCAGCGCGCCGGAGAAGAGCGGCAGACCGGCCAGTTTTTGCGCCACCCCGATGGTGAATGGATTGGTGATGGCGGCCGAAAAACCGATGTTGGTGGCCAGCACGCTCATGCCCAGCCCCACGAGAGGATCCCAACCCAGCGAGACAGCCAGGGCGATCATGATGGGCACCAGCGGCACGATCTCCTCCAGGATGCCGAAAAAAGCACCCAGCAGCATGAAGAACAGGGAGACCACCAGCAGCAGGGTGTATCGTTTTTCGCGAAAACGGTTGACAATGCCGGAAAGCACAGCCGTGAGAATGCCGGCTTTTTCGAGCACGGCGAAGGCGCCGCTGACCAGCAGGATGAAAACGATGATGGTGATGATGATCAGGCTATCAGGCCCCCACAGCACCTCGAGCGGGGCGGTGAACCAGCGCCAGACCGGGTAATCGGGGCGGTCAATGGCGCGGTAAGAAGCCGGGTCGATCAAGACACGACCTGCCTCCTCATAGCGATTGTATTCACCGGCGGGAAGAACGCGGGTGAGGACGCCCGCGGCGATCATCAGCACCAGCAGGATGAGGGCGGACTGGATGAAGGCTCTGGTACTGATCTGCGCGCCGGCTTTTTGTTCCATGTGGGCACTCTCCTGATCTTGTGATAATTGATATTAGTTTAGACCGTGAGACACACTGTGTCAAACCGATCAACATAGTACTCTTGGATGTTAAATTGGCTGGTATGATTGGTGTATGCCGCCAAAGAAGAGGGAAAGCAGCGAAGCGATCATCATCATTGCCGGACAACAGGTACCGTACCGCGTGCGCGTGTCCACCCGCGCCAGGCGGCTGCGCCTCACCGTCTCCAACGGGCAGGTGAGCGTCACACTGCCCAGGGGTGTGCCGCGCAGCGAAGCCGAGAAGATGTTATTACAGCACTCGGGTTGGCTGATGGGTCAGCTGGAACGGGCGGCAAGGGCAAAGGCCCCCGCCAGGGCACTTCCCGCGGATGTGATCCTGCTGCGCGGCGAGGTGAAGAAGATGGTGGTCCGCGAGGAAAGCGATCGGCAAACGCGCCTGAGGGTGGAGGAAGGCGCTGACCGCGTGGTGATCCACGCTCCAGAGGGCATGGGTAAAGCCGGGCGCAGCCTGGCGATGCCGTGGCTGAAGGCGCGGGCACGCGAGGAGATCACCGCGGCGACCGCAAAATGGGCCGCCAGGATGGGCTTAAGTTACCGAGCCATCTCGATCCGCGACCAGAAAACGCGCTGGGGCAGCTGCTCCAGCCGGGGGACGCTCTCCTTCAACTGGCGGCTGGTGATGGCTCCGCCCGCGATCATGGAATACGTGGTGATCCATGAACTGGCGCACCTGAAACAGCCGGATCATTCAAAGGCTTTCTGGCAGCTGACCGGCCAATTTTTCCCGGATTATAAAAAAGCCCGCGCATGGCTGCGCAACAACGCCAGCCTGCTGCGCCCGGAAGACCTGGCTTAATCACTGAAAAAGGTATAATTCAAGATATGGAATTCACACAACATTACGATTTCCCTTACGATATGGAAGAAGCGTGGAACGAACTGCTGGCGCAAAGCGCCAGCCATGTGCCGTTCCTGCGCAGCGAGTACCTGGCGGAGTGGTGGACGACGCGCGGCGGCGGGGAGTGGCCAGATGACGCAGAATTGGCGATCCTCACCGCGCATGAAGAGGGAGAGTTGATCGGCATCGCCCCGCTGTTCATCGCTGAGCATGAGGATAAGAAACAATTGCTGCTATTGGGGAGCATTGAGATCAGCGATTACCTGGATTTCATCTGCCGCAGCGGGGACACCGAACGCTTTTGCCGGGAACTGCTGGACTACATCAAGGAACAATTCATCGAAACCGGCAGGGTCGCCGGCGTGGACTTGTACAACATTGTGGAGGATTCCCCCACGCTGAAAGCGCTGGAGGAAGCGGCGAAGGAAGCGGATATTGATTTTGAGGACAAAAAGTTGCAGCACTCCCCTTACATCCCATTGCCGGGGGATTGGGAGACCTACCTGCTGAGCCTGGATAAAAAGCAGCGCCACGAGATCCGCCGCAAGATGCGCCGCGCGGGCGAAGGGCAGGAAGCGCTGGAAGTCTACATCACCACAGAAGCTGGCCGGCTGGAAGACGACATGGAGGATTTCCTGGAATTAATGGCGCAGGACGAGGTGAAGGAGGATTTCCTTTCCCCGTTGATGCGCGAGCAAATGAAATCGATCATGCGCTGCGCCTTCACGGAAGGCTGCCTGCAGCTGGCGTTCCTGGTCATTGGCGGGAACAAGGTCGCCGCGTACATGAGCTTTGATTTTCTCAACCGCATCTGGGTGTACAACTCGGGGCTGGACCGGCGCTACATGGCCTATTCACCGGGCTGGGTGCTGTTGGGGCACCTGCTGCAAATGGCGATCGAACAGGGAAAAGAAGAGTTCGATTTCATGCGCGGTGACGAAGCCTACAAGTACAAGTTCGGCGCGGTGGACCGGCATATCATGCGGGCAACGCTGCGGTTCTAAAAGCAGCTAACACAAACGGAGGGCATGACGCCCTCCGTTTTTCTATTGTTTTACGAGCCGGGGAGAGTCATCCCCTCAGGAAAAACCTGCGGGGACATTGGGAGTCTTCCCTGCTGATGATCCACGATCAGTTCACATCTGACCGCAGGACCAGCGCTGGATAAGGTCGTAAAAGAACTTCACCATAGAGGAGAGGTTTTCAAGCGAGAGGCGCTCGTTGATGCCGTGGATGCATTCAATGTCCTCTTTGCGGCTGAGAATGGGGGTAAAGCGGTAAACGCGGTCGGAGATGGCGTGGTAATGGCGGGAATCGGTGGCACCCAGCATGGCGTTGGGCGCGCAGGTGGCTGAGGGGTAAAGCTGGCGCACCACCGTGGTGATGTGGTGGAACGCGGGGCTTTCTGACGGTGACACTGGAGAGGGTTCCCAGGCGTTGTTGGGAAGCGGGGTGAGGGTAACGCGTTCGTCGTTGATCACCGTGCGCACGCGGTCGATGACCCCGGCGACGGTCTCGCCGGGCAGGATGCGGAAGTTGACCACGGCTTCCGCCAGGCTTGGAAGAACGTTATCTTTGATGCCGCTGTGGAAGATGGTGGGCGCGGTGGTGGTGTGGATACTGGCCGCGGTCTCAGTGGAAGCGGAGAGCTTGCGCCGGACCACACTGCCAAAGAGCCACAGATTGGCAAACGCGATCTTCATCAGGGTGGATGCGGCGGGGCTGAGCGCTTTAAAAAGCGGCAGGACGGCTTTTACGCGATACGGGAAGGGATTCGACTGCAGGCGGTCGATGGCGCGGGCAAGGATGCCGATGGAGGTTTCAGCAGCGGGGGTGGAGGAATGTCCGCCGCTGGCTTCAGCAGTCAGTTTGAGGGAAAGGTAGCCCTTCTCAGTGACCGCGATGGTAGCAGTATAGCCTTCAAACCCGGGCAGCACGCCATCCAGGATTGGTGTGCCTTCATCGATGACAGCCTGCAAGCGTACGCCCCGCTCCTGCAGGTAGGCCACGATGTGCCGCGCGCCCATTCCCAGCACTTCTTCATCATGACTGAAGGCAAGGAGGATTGTGCGGCAGGGCTGGAAATCCTGCGCGAGCAGGTTTTCAACAGCTTCCATAATGCCGATCATCTGGCACTTGATGTCCATGCTGCCGCGCCCCCAGATGGAGCCCTCTTCAATGGCGCCGGAGAAAGGCGGGTAGGTCCATTTGCTGAGGGTGTGTTCATCCGCCGGAACCACGTCCTGGTGGGCCATGAAGAGGACGGGTTCCAGCTCCGCAGCGCTGCCCGGCCAGGTGTAAAGCAGGCTGCCGCCCGGCAGCACTTCAAGCGAGAGGCGGGCGTGCAGACGGGGATAACTATCGCGCAGCAGCTGGTGCAGCTCGTCGAACAGCTCAGGCCGGTCTTCAGCCGGATCTGAGTGCGAGACCGTGGGGATCTGGATGGCCGCGGAGAGATGGCGGGCAGGGATGAGCGGGTCAAGCTGCAGCTCGGGCAGGTTTGAGGTGAATGGCAGCGGCTGCTGATGGGCACCTCGCGAAAAGAGGATGGTGCGCACGACCACCACAATGATGATCAGCAGGAGCAGCGCGAGAAGCGCGTAAATGAAGGGCATGGCAACCTCGGGGTATTTTGATTGTTTCGGACCTGGTAATTATAGTATACCTGCCAGACAGGCGGGCATATGTTTGAAAGCAAAAGGACCCGGCGGTTGCAAGGTCGCCCGGGTCCCGGTAATTACAGGTACAGGGAGTATTAGAGCTTGATCACATCGCCAAGCAGGTAATTCTCCAGGCCTTTGATGAGGGATTCCTTGTCCTGCAGCAGCGAGGTGACCACATCGCCAATGGAGATGACGCCGACGACTTTATCTCCGCTGACCACAGGAAGGTGGCGGATGTGCTTATCAGACATTTGCGCCATGCAGGCTTCGACCGTGTCTTCAGGGCGGACGTAGTAGACCTTGGAGGTCATCACTTTTTCAACCGGGGTCTGTTCGTTGTTCCCCTGCAGAATGCCGCGGCGGGCGTAATCGCGTTCGGAAAAGATCCCGACGACTTTCTCATCGCGAATTACCAGCACGGAACCGATCCCTTTTTCTGCCATGAGTTTGAGACAATCCAAAATGGGAGTTTGAGGAGAGACCGAAAAAACCTTTTTCCCCTTCACACTCAGAATCGATGCAACAGTCGCCATTATTACCTCCTGTTTTTTCTAGTCGATCGTTCATTAATCATAGCCTATTCTTAATTATTTTTCAATCAAGTCCCGACCACACCCTCTTTTGGATGTTACACCGCGTGAGCAGAACCCAACGGTTTTCTGTTAGAATTCCATTTATGGAACGAAAATGGAAACTGATGCTGATCTGCCTGTTGGTGGCAGGCCTGGCGGCAGGGTATCTGCTGATGGGACGCACCGTGCAGGCCAGCGTGAATGGAGAACCCTTAACCTTCCGCACCCGGGCTCTAACGGTGCAAGGCGCCTTGCGATCGGCAGGGATCGAGCTTGAGCAAGGGGACGAGGTAAAGCCAGCCGGATCCACCTGGCTTTCAAGGGTTGGTCAGATCGAAGTGAACCGCTCCAGACTGATAAGAGTGCATCTGATGCCGGAAGGTAAGATGATCGAAGTGGAAACCGCGCTTCTCACTCCCGCAGAGATCCTGGCGGCTGTGGGAGTAAACACTACCGCGTCTGGCACAGCGCTGGTGGATGGACGAGCCGTGGCGTTGAACACGCCGCTGATAAAAAGGGGCGAGGTGATCCTGGAGTATCGCCGCGCTGTAACCCTTGGGGTGACCATTGACGGTGAAGAGCAGCAGCTGTTGACCAGCGCCGCAACCCTGGGGACCGCGTTGTGGGAGGCAGGTATTGAGATCCGCAAGGGTGACAGGATCTCTCAACCTCTTGATGTATCGTTGACCGGCGACCTGGCGGTGGAGATCAATCGCGGTCGGACGATCGAGATCACAGTGGATGGCGCAACCCTGCAGGGCTACAGCGCAGCCGAGAGCGTCGGCGAAGCCCTAGCCGAGAATGGGATCGCGCTGCAGGACCTGGATTACAGCGAGCCGGCGGAGGGTGAACCGATCCCTGAGGATGGTTTGATCCGGGTGGTGCGGGTATTGGAGGAACTGCAGGTGGAGCAAAGCACTGTTCCGTTTGAAACCCAATCATTAGCGGATGACACAATGGAGATCAACACCCGCAAGATCGTGCAGGCAGGGCAGGTGGGGATCAAAGCCAGCCGGATACGGGTGCGCTATGAGGATGGCGCAGAGGTGGCGCGTGAGAACGAGGGCGAGGTGACCCTGGCAGAAGCCGTGGACAGGGTGGTGCATTACGGCACGAAGATCGTTGACAAGTACATGGATACCCCGGACGGACCGATCACCTATTACATGGCGGTGAACGTAACGGCGACCTCCTACTCACCTTGCCGTTCAGGCGTGCCCGGGAAGTGCTACACAGGCACCTCTTACGGGCTGCCGGTGAAAAAAGGCGTGATCGGGGTGACACGCGCGTGGTACTACATGTTCAGGGGCACGCAGATCTATGTGCCGGGGTATGGCGTGGGCACCATCGCGGATATTGGTTATTACCCTTACAGCGACAACTGGATCGACCTGGGGTATTCGGACGCTGATTACCAATCATGGGGCGCTACCAATCTGACCATTTATTTCCTTTCGCCTGCCCCGCCGGGATTTACAGGAGTGCTGCCATAGACATACCGGAACTGGACGTCAGGGGTTTGCTGAGGCGCCATCACCTTGATCCACGCAAGGGGCTGGGTCAGAACTTCCTGGTGGACCACAATACGCTAAAAAAGATCGTCGGCAGCGCAGAGGTCACAGCGCAGGACCACGTGTTGGAGGTCGGCGCAGGGCTGGGCAGCCTGACACGCCTGCTGGGCGCATCCGCCGGGTCGGTTAAAGCAGTGGAGATCGATCAACGGCTTGTTCCAGTGCTGCGCGAGGTGGTAAAGGGGTTTGCCAACATCGAGGTGCTGCAGGGAGACATCCTGGAGCTGGACCCTGGCAGGCTTGCGGGAAAGCCCGGTTACATTGTGGTGGCGAATATTCCGTATTACATCACCTCCGCCATCATCCGGCACCTGCTGGAGAATGAGATCAAGCCGGCGCGGCTGGTGCTGACGATACAACAGGAGGTGGCGGAACGCATTTGCGCTGAACCGGGCGACCTATCATTGCTGGCGTTGAGTGTGCAGGTGTACGGCAAGCCCTCCATCAGCGGGATCATCCCGGCAGAAGCGTTCTACCCGGTGCCAAAAGTGGATTCTGCCACACTACGGATCGACATGTACCCGCAGACGTTGTTCAATGACAAACAACGCGAGCAGTTCTTTCGATTGATCCACATGGGATTCGCGCAGAAGCGCAAGATGCTGCGCAACACCCTTGCGGCAGGACTGCATATTACCGGAGATGAGGCGGCGGCGCGCCTGAGCGCGGCTGGAGTGGACCCCGACCGGCGCGCGCAAACGCTGAACCTGGCGGAATGGAAAACGCTGGTCAACGAGCTGCAGGATCAACTGTAAGGGGGAAATTTTTCAGGAGCGCACGGGTTGCAGGTCACGGTAACGCGCAAGCAGCCCCCAAACGCGCAGGGCGGCTTCCACCTGGATGGAGAAATTCATTTTGGACTGACCCAGTTTACGGTCGGCGAAGTAAATGGGGACTTCCTTAATTCTGAAACCAAGCTTGTGCGCCACGTACGCCATTTCGATCTGGAACACGTAACCATTGGAACGCACACGATCCCAGGGGATGGCGGCCAGGACTTCACGGCGCCATAAGCGGAAACCCCCGGTGACGTCCTTGACCGGGACACCCAGGATGGTGCGGGCGTAGATATTGCCAAAATTGGAGAGTCCCTTGCGCCAGGCCGGCCAGTTGTGGTCAAGACTACCGCCGGGAATGTAGCGCGAACCCAGCACCAGGTCATGATCCGTGATGGCGGAAACGAATTCAACGATCTTTTCAGGTTCATGAGAAAAATCAGCGTCCATCTGCCCGATCAAGTCAATTCGGTTGGCGAGCATGTGCTGAAAACCCGTGATGTACGCTGTGCCAAGACCCAGCTTGCCCGAGCGGTGTAGAACGCTCACACTGCCCGGGTAGCGCACCGCGAGCTCATCCGCCACGACGCCGGTGCCATCAGGGCTGTTGTCATCGATCACCAGGATGGAAAGATCCGACAGCGGCAGCGCGAGCAGGCGATCCACCAGCAGGGGCAGGTTCTCTTTTTCGTTGTAGGTGGGCACGACAATGCCAATACTCACGGCGACTCCGATAGACGGGGGGTTAGGATGCTGTTATTCTACCAGCGGAATGGAATTATGGAATACCCCAATCGGGTTAGGCGGCAGATATTACTGCGCAGGGTTTGCGCCATCGAGCAGACTGGCGAGGTCATCCGCCGTTTTTCTCAATTCGAGCAGAAGAACTCCCAGCTTGGCTTCAGGTTTGACCAGGGTGGTTAAAACAGCGGAAGGACCTACCGCGAGAAGGATGACGTAACCATTGCTGCCTCGTGTGAACAACTGCTCCAGAGGACCCAATCCCATCTCCCGGTTGATCTGCTCGCCGAGAGAGAGCATGGCGGCCGACATGGCAGAAATGCGGTCTTCACTGAGACCGACGGGTAAAGCGGAGGCGATGAGCAGGCCATCCACGCTGATCACAGCGGCTGCCTCCACCTCCTGAACGGTTTGCTCAAGGGTTTTCATGCGCTCGATCAACGGCTGCGGGTTAAACTTAATCAAATTCCACCTCGGTTCACTTTCCGCATAAATTTAGCACAGGGTATTTTGAGTGTCAAGCAGTTGAGAATATCCCCAGTAATGAATATCAGGTGCGTTTCATCACGACGAGTTGCGCAAAGAGGATGGCAGCCAGGATGATGCCGGCACCGATGAACTGCACCGTGTTCATCTGCTCTGCCAGGAAGAGTATCCCGGCAATGGCAGCGAAGACTGCTTCAAGACTGAGGATCAGCGCGGCATCAGCGGTGGGGGCGTTCTTTTGACCGACCGCCTGGAGCGTGAAACCGAGCGCGACAGAACCCAAACTGGCGTAGAGCAGGGGCAGCCAGCTGGCGCGCAGCGCGGCGGTGGTGACAGGTTCAATGAAGAAGCTCAGCACCATGTGGATCAGACCGGCGACGAGGAACTGACCGGCGGAAAAGACAAACACATCTACGCGCCGCACGGCCAACCCGACCACGATGACGTGCAAGGCCCAGATAAAGGACCCCGCCAGGAGCAGCAGGCTGCCGGTGGAGGGGGTGATGGCGGTGCCGCCAGTGCTCAACAGGTACGTGCCGCCCAGGGCGATCAGCGCGGCGAACCATGTGTACAGTGAAGTACGCTGACGCCAGAAGATCGCCAGGATGACCGGGACGAGCACAACATAAGTGCCGGTGATAAACCCAGCGGTTCCGGCCGAAGTGGTGCCGATGCCTAATTGCTGCAGAGAACTGGCAGCGAACAACACCACGCCAGCCAGCAGCATCCAGCCGAAGCCGGTTTTTTGAGCGCGTACACGCCGGGCGATGAACGGCAGAAAGACCAGGCCGCCCACCAGAAAGCGGATGCCGTTAAACCCGTTAAACCCCAGGTGGAAGGAGGCCATGCGCTGCGCGACAAAACCGAGCCCCCAAATGGCGGCTGCCAGGAGGAGGAAGCCATCAGAGATCAGGCGGGCGCGCAGGGCGGGTTTCGAGGGAGGTGTGCTCATAGAATGTCTTATTTTACTGCCGATAATCAAAAACCACCCGGATAAACCGGGTGGTTTGCGTTAATGATCGATCACCTGCCATGCTTGAACTGTCGCCTGGCTTTGTTCATGCGCCATTGACGAATAAGGCTGGCGAGGTCGGTGCTGTATTTCGCGCGCATCCAATCGCTGGCGAATTTCTCAGCCGGAATGGTCATCAGGGCGGCGTGTAATTCGTTGAGCACTGCCTCGGTCACGTCATCCTCTTCCAGTTGCGCGAGCCAGGCTTGTTTTTCTTCAACGGAATAGGGTACCTGCTGAATGAAGTGAATCACCTTTTGCCTTGCGGCAGGGTTATTCGCGGCCATAAAACCTCCTTTCCCGGTTGAACGCGACCGGTTGATTCTATTGTATCCCATCGACCGGTTTGCCGCGCAACTTTTTACCCACATGGGCGTATTTAAATTAAGACATAAATAAGGAGAATGCCATGAACGACACGCCTAACAAAAGACTTTATCGATCACGAACAGAACGGCAGATCGCCGGTGTATGCGGCGGACTGGGAAATTACCTGGGTATAGACCCGACTGTGGTGCGTCTATTATTCATCCTCGGGTTGGTCTTCGTGGGAGGAACGCTGCTGGCCTATCTTGTGCTGGCGATCGTAATACCGGAAGAACCCTTGTAAAACACAGCGGCCAGCTCAGGGTGAAAACCCGCAGCTGGCAGCTTCAAGGACTGCTGTCGCTTCAGGAGGTGTGGAGCGGCAGCAGTCTTTGTTATTCGTGGCGCAGCGCTTCGACCGGTTCCAGATTGGCAGCCCGGTTGGCGGGGTAGAGACCGAAGAAGAGGCCCACCGCGGTGGAAAATATCGTCGCTAAGAGGATCGCATCCAGGCTGATCCGGGGATAGAAGGGCGTGTTGTTCGCCACAGCGATGCGCCCAACGATGAAGGCGATCAACCAACCGAGACCGATGCCGATGATGCCGCCAAAAAGACTGAGCAGAGAAGATTCAGTGAGAAACTGGATCAGAATATCCTTCTTTCGCGCACCGAGGGCTTTTCGCAAGCCGATCTCACGGGTGCGCTCGGTGACCGAAACCAGCATGATGTTCATAATACCGATACCGCCCACCAACAATGAAATTCCAGCTACACCACCCAGGAAGATGGTCAGCACGCCGGTGATGGTGCGGGCGATGTCGACAAAATCCTCCTGTGAGAAAATGGTGAAATCGTCCTCACCGATGTTGGTGCGATGGCGCATGCGCAGGATCTGGGCGACCTCTTCCTTGGCGCTGGATACCTGGCTGGCAGAGACCACCTGAACAAAGATGATATCGAGCTGGTTCTGGCTGTTGCGGATGAGACGCGCCTGCGCGGTGGATAGGGGGATGATCGCGAGATCATCCTGTGATCCGAAGGAGGATCCCCCCTTGGATTCCAATATCCCGGTGACGCGGAAGGGCTGCCCCTCAATGCGCACCACTTCTCCCACCAGGCCTTCACGCCGCCCGAACAATTTTTCGGCGGTATCAGGGCCAAGCAGCACCACTGAAGCCCGTCCAAGATCCTGGTCGGTGCTGATGAAGGCGCCTTCTGTAACCGCGTAATTACGCACCTGGGCGTAAGCCGGGGTGACGCCGTAAACCGTTGTGCGGGTGGATTCACCCATAGCGGACAGAGTCAAACCGTCGTTGATCACCGGCGCTACGGCGGCAACCGAGGGAGCCTGGAACTGGTCGAGCAATGCTTGAGCATCCTCCATGGTCAGGGGTTGAACGCGGGTCAGTTCCAGCGTGGGGTTGCCACGCGAGACGAAGAGCAGGTTGCTGCCGATGCCGCTGATGGAGCCGGTGATGGTCTCCTGCGCGCCGGAGCCAACCGCCAGCATGGCGATGACCGCGCCAACACCGATGACGATACCTAAAATGGTGAGCCCGGAACGGGTTTTATTTGAGTTGAGGCTTTCCAAAGCCTCAATGATCGCCTGCCAGAGGGTCATTTCGAGTCCTCCTCGATCAGGCCGTCTTTCAAACGGATGATGCGCTTGGACTGGGCAGCCACATCCTGGTCGTGTGTGACGATGATCAGGGTGGTGCCGCTCTCACGGTTGAGTTTGAGCAGGAGTTCCATGATCTCAGCCCCTGAGCGGGAATCCAGATTGCCGGTGGGTTCATCGGCCATGATGATAGTGGGGTGATTAACCAAGGCGCGGGCAATGGCAACGCGCTGCTGCTGCCCGCCGGAAAGTTCGGTGGGTTTGTGCTTCATACGGTCAGCCAGACCGACCGCTTCAAGCGCAGCGGCAGCCCGATCACGGCGCTCGGTAGTGATGCCGGCGTAGCGCATGGGCAGTTCTACATTTGCCAGCGCGGTCTGGCGCGGAAGAAGATTGAAACTTTGGAAGACAAAACCAACCTTGCTGTTGCGAATACCGGCGAGCTGATCATCGTCGAGTTCGGCAACCGCTTCCCCATCCAATGTGTAAGATCCACTGGTCGGGCGGTCAAGGCAGCCCAACAGGTTCATGAGCGTGGATTTACCCGATCCGGACGGCCCCATGATGGCCAGCGTTTCACCGCGGTCGATGGAAAAACTGACGCCGGCGAGCGCGCGGACTTCCACTTCACCTATTTGATAGATCTTGGTCAGATCCTGGATTTGAATGACTTTTTCCATATTTTTCATATTAGAAAGGCGGTCCGCCGCCAAAATCCATGTCCATGATCGAGGTAGGCGGATTGAGGATGATGCGATCCCCTACTTTCAAATCGCCGGAAAGAACCTCGCTGACCTGGTCAGAAGAAGCACCGATCTTGATGGGAACCTCAACCACAGCACCATTCTTGAGAATGTACACAACGGTCTGGTTGTCGACAAGCCGCACAGCGCGCTTGGGCACGGTGAGCACGTCCTCGAGCTGGCTGATGATGATGTTCACCGCGGCGGTCATACCGGAGCGCACCTGCTCATCCGGATTGAGGAGTTCAACCGTGACCTTAAAGTTCACCAGGCCGGACTGCACCGTTCCGACGTTGGCGACCGCGATCACTTTACCCTGGTATTGCTTGTTGGCGATGGCATCGAAGGTGAGGTCCACTGACTGCCCGACCTTGATACTGTTGATGTCAACCTCAGGGATCTGCACGTCGACCAGCAGGCGTGAGAGGTCATCGATACGGAAAGCCTGGGTGCCGGCGTTGACCAGATCACCCAGCATGGCGTTGACCTCGGTCACCGTTCCACTGAACGGGGCGGTGATCCTGGCGAGGTTGATAGTGGCGTTCAAGGCGGTGATGCGCGCTTCCGCTGCGGCGATATCAGCCGGATCAACACCATCCTTAACACGTTCCCATTCACGAAGGGCATCGTCGTACTGCGCCTTTGCCAGTGACACCTTGCCATCGGAAATGGCGATTTCCTCGGCATCCGGCGCGCCAGTGAGGTAGTTCAGATCCTGCCGGGCTTTTTGCAGATTCTGCCTGGCGTTGGCAAGCGTGCTGAGCGCGCCGGCTTTAAGTGGATCGTTGTCATCACGCGAGGCGACCTGATCGTATGCCTCTTCAGCGTCAGAGACGCGGTCTTCAGCCAGCGTCACGGCAGCCCGGGCAGCATCGATCTTGTTCTGATCGCTCGTACGAGCGGCGTTGCCCTGCGGGCTGGACCAAAGCAAACGATCATAAGCATCTTTGGCGTTAGCCAGGTTGAGCTGCGCTTGAGCCCGGGCAAGGTCGGAGTTGAGCATGTTATCCAGGTTGCGTTGCGCGGTGACCAGATCGGCGCGTGCCAGGATGATGGATTGCGGGAGGGAGGAATCAAGCAACTCAGCCAGAACGGTCTCACTGGCGATCTTGTCTCCCACCTCCACGTTGATCGTGCTGATGCGTCCGCTGGTTTGCCAGGTGAGCAACGCGCTCTGGTTGGCGTGCACGGTACCGGTTGCGCCAACGATGACCACCAGTTCACCCCTGGCGGCTGGCGTGGTTTGCAGGTCAGCCACTGAGGCCTGCTTTTTTGCGTTGGTGGTCACGATCACATACGCCGCACCGCCGATAACGGCCAGGGCTAACAGGATCAGCCAGTATTTCTTTGAAGCATTTTTCTTTTTCATGTTTGCTTGTGTTCCCTCTTATGAAGATCCTGAACTTGTGTCAGGGTATAATTCCGGCATGCGCTTGAAAAACCTCACCCGACAGATCATACCGCTGCTGGTAGCCATCTTTGTGCTGACGACCTCGGTAATGCGCCTGGAGAAACCGATCGATAAAGCGCGACTGTTCACCGCGGGGTTGGAATATGATTATATCGCCTGGACGCTCAATGCGGTAAGTGAAAAAGCGGGACAGGCGCAGTTAAACGTTGTACAAAGGCTTTCTCCACTTGAACAGGTGCAGGTTGTGCGGCGATATTTTGAGCTCGTGCGCGAACTGGAGATCACCAGGGCGCAGATACAACTGGTGTACAGCGACCCGCGTGTTAAAAATCCTGAAAAAGAAGCTGCCGGTCTGCTGGAACAGGAGCGCGGGCTCGAAAACTCGCTCAACAACCTGGCTGCGTTAACCGAAACGATTCTGCAGCACCAGGTGGCGCAAAAGCTCAAAGATGCCGGGCTGGGGTTCCTGGAGCAACAGGTGCCGCCGGTATTGTTCCACTCCACCCCGCTGCCGACCGCGCTGATCGTTTCACCGCGCGAGGTCATCCGACAGGATGTCAACCTTTCACTGCTGGCCGACCTGAGCCTGGAGGAGATCTCCCGGCTGGAGGACGATGTCGCGGATTACATGAATGCCTCAACGCTGGTGGAGGACGTGGGGGGGATTGGCGTGTACCCCACCATGGTGCAGCGCGCCTCAAGCCTGCCGTGGACGCTGGATACCATCGCGCACGAATGGACGCATAACTACCTCACCTTGCATCCGCTGGGGCTTTTGTATGACAAGACCCCTGAACTGCGCACGATGAACGAGACCGCCGCTTCGATCGTGGGCAGCGAGATCGGCCAGGCGGTGATGGAACAGTATTACCCTGACCTGGTGCAGAAGAACAGCAAGGTCAACGTGGGAGCGGCGCGGTCTGCCGGTGAGGAATTTGATTTCTATCATGAGATGCATATCACACGGGTACGCGTGGATGAGCTGCTGGCGGAAGGAAAGGTTGAAGAAGCCGAAACCTTCATGGAAGCGCGTCGGATCATCTTTTTACAGAATGGTTACATGATCCGCAAACTGAACCAGGCGTATTTCGCCTTCCACGGGGCTTACGCTGAGGTGCCCGAGGGTGCTGCAGGAGAGGACCCGGTCGGCCCGGCGGTGCGGGCTTTACGGGCGCAAGCGGGGTCATTGGGAGATTTCTTGAAGTGGATGGCGCGGATGAATTCCTTTGATGATCTTGAACGCGCGTTGAACGAGCGTTAAACCGATCAACGGGTGTAATTGTTAAAGAACCGCATTACTCTTCCGCGAGATCAGGCAGGTCGCGCTCGATCTCGGCCGGAGACTGACCCTTTTCCAAACGGTTGACCACTTCATCAAATTCCGCCGGCAGGTCATCTGCCCCGACCTCGTTCTTCATTTCACGCATCATTCTCCCCAGCGCGCGCGGATCGCTGTCAAGCGCGTCAAGGTTGGCATCATCCGCCAATGAGGCGAGACGCCCCTCATCACCGCGGGTGACCCTGACCTTGCGGATGACCCTATGCACATTGGCAGAGCCACAGGCCGGGCACAATGCGCGGTGCTGGTCGTATTGAGCGTAGGTGAGGAATATCTCAAAGCGGTGGTGACAATCAGAACAACGAAAATCGTAAACAGGCATGCGAACCTCGCTTGGTATGGTACTATATCCATTATAATCACCGCATATAAGAAGCGTATTAATTTTACCGGGGAGAGCAGGTATGACCAGCAAGGCGGAACCCTTTGATCTGCTGCATCCGCAGCCTTTATTGATCGTCATTTCAGGTCCTTCCGGCATCGGCAAGGACAGCGTTCTACTGGAACTAAAACGCCGCGGGCTCCCGTTCCATTTTGTGGTCACAGCCAACACACGCGCCCCGCGGGCGGATGAAGTGCATGGCAGAGATTACCTTTTTATGACGCGTGAGGAGTTCCAGGCGGGGGTCGAGCGGGGGGACTTCATCGAACATGCCGAAGTCTACAACGATCTGAAGGGCATCCCGCGCTGGCAGGTGGAAAACGCGATCAAAAGCGGCAAGGATGTGGTGCTGCGGGTGGACGTGCAGGGAGCGGAGACGATCCGCGGGCTGTATCCTGAAGCGGTGCTGATCTACCTGATCCCCAGGAATTATGACGAGTGGTACAAGCGCCTGGTGAGCCGCAAAACCGAAACCGCGGAAGACCTCGAGACGAGAGTCAGGATCAGTGTCAAAGAGTTGGAAAAGATCGGGATCTTTGACTATCTGGTGGTCAACGCCGAAAACCTGCTATGCCAGGCTGTGGATGACATTATCGGCATCATCAGAACCGAACATCTCGCTGTAAAACACAGGAAGATCATTTAATGTACGAGGATATCCGCC
>ERZ795054.1940-NODE-1940-length-18210-cov-4.793721_pt1 | contig 18210 bp, 15 predicted proteins | sample MGYA00375138_ERZ795054 | MGnify/ENA primary metagenome ERZ795054 (study PRJEB30183, sample SAMN05720215) | anaerobic digester metagenome | isolation source: active sludge of municipal wastewater-treating anaerobic digesters | place: USA | collected 2014-12-23 ... | reverse complement strand
TGACACCCGGAAACGAATCCTTCCGGGTGTCTTTTTTGATTAGGCTTTTTTGGCGTCGATGCGGTATTTGCGGAATTTAGCATCGAGTTGTTTGAGCGAAACCCGCAACCGCTTGCGTTCTGCCCGTCGAATCGAACGGACGATCCGGCGGTATCCCGAGTCGCGTTCGGCAAAGCGTTTGTATTCCCCGTATCCGTCGAGGACTTTGCGGAAGTCCTGGGATAGTTCTTCGATGGTTCCTTGCGAAGATTTCAGAGATTTGACGTATTCTTCGGTCAGCCGTTGGATCGTTTTTGCGGTGGCGTCGCGGTGGGCTTTGATCCGGGCTTCCCCGTCCTTTTCCGCTTGAACGGTTTGGAGTCGGAACTGCGATTCCATCGCGGAGATCCGGGTCTGAACGGCGGTCATTTCCACTTCGGTCTCCGATTCCATCATCGATTCTTCGCGACTTAAAGCCGCCAGACGGCGTTGATATTCAGCCTCGACGGCTTGGAGTCTTTGTTCGTATAGCAAACGATCCTGATCCCGGGCGGACATGACCTCCGCGATGCGGGCGGCGTATTCCGCGGAATGGTCTTTTTCGTCCTGGGCGAAGAAGATTTCCCGATACTTGGGAAGCAGGGCTTCGGCTTTGGCATCGAGTTCGGTTTCCGCCTTGCGCAACCGTTCTTCGTGGCGGGAATTGATGGAAGCCAGCGTATCGTAAAACGTCGGGTCGAGGATGTCCACGGCGTTTTCCATATACGGTTTGAGAGTTTCATATCGGGCTTTGGCCCGATCGTACAGCTCTTGGAATTCGGCGATCGTCACCTCGCGAAGGCGATCGGCATCGCTGACTGCGTTCTTCAATCTTCCGTCGAGGAGCGTCAATTCGCGACGGCTCTTGGCGATGATTTGGTCATCGTCCTGCCGGCGGACGATGAGATTGATCCGCTGATCCCTCATCCGCCGTTCGCGGTCAAGGGAGAGGGAGAGGGATTTTTGTTCCCGCCGGTCGGAGGTTTCCTTCAGCCGACGGGCTTCGGCGTAGACTTTTGCCTGATAATCGTCTTCGATCAATTTGATGTCGGAATCGTAGCGGGAAACGATTTGCCGGATTTGATCTTCATAGAATTGGCGTTCCTGATCGATGGTGGTCACGAGCGATTCCAAGCGGACCCGGTGTTCCGAATCGGCCAAGGTGATTTGTTCTTGGGCGAAACGCATCTGGTTCAGGTAGGTGGTGAGGATGAATTCATTGTTCACCCGAACGCCTTCGCCGACGCGGGATTTCTGCATCATCAGATAACTCTTTTCGTTTTCGAACATCGTCTCGAAATGCAGGGCTTTGATCCGATATTCTTTCAAGGCCAGTTCCAGTTCCGCTTTGGCTTCGACGACATAGATGTTGTGGGTCTCTTTTTCGCGGGAGTAACGGATCAAATCTTCGGAAATGGTGGACAGCCAGCGCCGGGAGGTGGCTCCGCTTTGGGAAAGATGGCCCAAATGTTCTTCGGTGGCCTTTTCCAAGCGTTCGACTTGATGGCGTTCGCGAAGAACGGCAAAACTCGACTTCGCAAACTGGCGGCGTTTTTCCAAAAGGAACAGATGGATTTTTTGCAATTCCGTCAACAATTCGCCTTCTTGGACGACGAGTTGTTTTTTGATGGCGTTCATCATGATCAATTCCAGTTCGTTGATCTGGCTCTTGATCTTGGCGGATTGGATGTCGTAATCGATATTGGTTTTCAATTCCTTGTTCAGGCGGAGCAGGGAGATCCGGGTGAGTTCGTCTTTGATGATTTTGGAGGATTCGTCGCCGATCGTTTGGGCGAGGAAAGGATCGGATTTCATCACTTCGATATATTCGTTCAAATAGAGTTCGAGACGGTTCATCGTCCTTAGCGATTGTTCTTCGGAGAGCCGAAGGATGGCTTTTTGCCGCCGAGCTTGATGCTTGAGCATTTTTGTCGCCCGAACCTCGGCTTGGCGGACGTCCCGCTGCCAGCGGGAAATCTTCTGGTACGTCTGCAATAAACGACCTTCATCGTGAGAACGGGTAGCTTCCGCGTTCAGAAGATCCCGCTTGTATTGGGATTTGTATTTGACGGGATCGTCGAAGAGATCAAACTTGTTGATGATCTGATAGGAACGGCTTTGCAGCAGGCGGTTCAGAACTTTTCGGTACAGGGCAGCGTAGTCGTCCTCTATGGTTTTCTGAATTTTGAGATTAAGGGCGTTGGTATGGGCGCAGAAGGCGTTGAATTGGTTGATTTTGTCGCTGACAAGGGCTTGAATTTCCACGGAGGTGGGATCCGATTCCGCAGAGAAGCTCAACTGGTTGTCGGCGTAATAAGAGGCTTCCTTTTCAAAGAAGGTTTCGATATCGTTGACTTTTCGATTCTTCTGACGAATGATGTTGGAAATATTGTCGTCCATCGACTTGATCTGGGTGTCCAGTTGGACAAACAAATCATAGATCTCGTTTTGATGCCGTTCGAGGATTTGCTGGAAGGCTTGGCTCTTTTCCAAGAAATAGTCGAAGTACTCTTCTGAGGAAAGGATGTTATTGAGATAGGTTCGGGAGTAGAAGGCCAGAAAATCGTATTTGATCTGCAAGATCGCTTTGGACAGATAATCGAGCGAGGAAAGCGTCTCGGGAAAGCGGAGCCGGTCGTGATGAAGGATGTCTTCGTTGGTGCCATGGACCAGAGTTTCGGTGTCGCTGATGATTCGCGAACGGTCGACGATGATTTCTTCTTCATGGTAGAAGATGGAATCGGCGATCTTTTCGGCATCGCCCTTCAGGTTTCTCAGGCGTTTTTCCGCTTCGTTCAAGTTGTTGATGGAAATCTGGCGGTGGGTTTTGGCATGGTCGGAAACCTTGCGGAAAAAATCCTCGTAGAGGGCGATTTCGCGGGCATAGCCCTGCTTAATCTCGCTTTGAAGGATTGCTTTTCCGGATTGACGGGGATCCGCCCCGACGGTTTTCTTGACTTCGGCCATGGGTCATCGCTCCGATTCAGGCGTTAAGGATGCGTTTTTGATTTTCTTCGGACTCGGAAACCTGCTTGCGCAGGGATTCGGCGGTCGCATTGGATTTGGCGAGAGTGTCTTGGACGACCTCGTCGGTTTTGATCTTGAGGCGGTCGTTGATGATCAATACTTTCTCGAAGGGGTGAAGAATAAGAGCGTCATTGAACAGGATTCCCGCCGATTCCAAGCGACTCTTGACAAAGCGGTCGAATTCCCCGGCATAGGCGGTGTTGGCGACTTGCCACTGTTTCAAATAGGACGATTGAGCTTCGCCGATTTTCTGATAAAGTCCGACATAATCCTGCGGAAGGCGTTCGCGGATAGCGGACATCTGCGATAGAAAAGCGGGGCGGGAAACGAATTTTTCTTCTTCCAGCCGGGCCAGTTCCTTTTCCAAGGCGGATCTGCGTTCGGCGATGAATTGAGCTTTTTCGGCTTCCAAAGCCGCGAGTTTCTTTTCGTTTTGCGCGGGAACCGTTTCAACGGATCGATGCAATGAGGCCAGCGAAGCCGTCCGGTTTTGATCCCCTCGGGACAAATCGGTCACCAAGCGAGCATTGGCGGTGAGGGTTTCCGCAGAAGATTTCTTCTTGAGGGTTTCATAACCTTCGATGTGACGCCGATAAGTGGTCTCAACTTGTTTTTTTGCGCGCAGGGAAGCGGCTTTCGCATCGCGGGTCCGGGACTCCGCCCCGGCCCGGTTTTTGGCGTCCTCTTTTCGAAGTTCTTTGTCCATGAACCGCATGGCGGATTCTTGTTCGCGCAATCCGCGGACATAGGTTTGGTTCAACAGGAAAACTCGATCCGCGATCGTCGTTTCGACGGTCTTGGCGGCGAAGGCGACTTGAGGAATGGCAATTTCGGCAGGCGTTTGTTCCTTGGCAGCCCGAACGATTTCTCGATCAAATTCCTCCTCGATGATCCGCTCCTTTGCCAACGATTCGTCGCGGAATTTCTTGATCGTCATCACATCGCCGGAAATAAGGATTTCTTCCAATTCGTCGAGGGCGGAGCGGACATGATCCAAAAAGTTCTCGGACCACAGGATCGTTTCCACGTAAAAGGCATAAAGGGTTTTTCGCAAGCCTTTGACGGAATGGACGTTCATCAAACTGTCTTTTTCGGCTTCTGTTGTCAAAATTGCGATTTTGCGGAAATCTTCGTCGAGCCAAGAGGTGGCTTTATCCCACAACGCGGTGCTCTTTTCTTTAGACACCAGGGCGGAAATCGTGTCTTTGGTGGCGGAAACGGCAGATAGAATATCATAACGGTAGAAGTGCTCCAAAGAAAGCGCTTCGGCCTGAAGCGGGGCATTCTCGTCGATCAAGGAAACGAGAAGATGTTTAAGGGCAACCAGAGGTTTTCCCATTTGGTTTTCGATGTTCTTGCGGGCGGTGAACAAAGCGTGATCGAAATATTCGATCGCCCGTCGATGCGGTTCGGTCTGTCGATCGGTGCGGAATCGAAGTTGGTCGATCAAGCTTCGACGTTGTTCTTCAAGCAGGTAAGCATAGGCGCGGGGCGCCGAGGATTGCAGCAGATAGTCGTGAGCCCGGAGCGTCTGGTCTTTATGAAGATCGATGAGGTGCTGGGCATGATGGACATACTCCACGACAAATTCCGATCCGGCGGATTTATTGGCCTCATACCGACCCAGTTCGCGCCGGATGGCTTCCCCCAAAAGACCGCGTTGACGGACGACTTCAAAGGTCTCCTGCTCCAAGGCACGTTTTTCTTCCAAGGCCACCATGGCGAGGTCCCGGCGGTATTTGGCTTGGATCAAGGCCAGTTCCTTGTCGTAGGCTTGATCGTGGATGTCTTTTTCGAGGTTGTTCAACAGCCGGTCATGTTTGGAAAGAGCTTCCTCCGAAGCTTTCTGTTTGTTTTTTTCGGTGACTTCCCGTTGCGCCACCAGCAAGGCGGCTTCCGCATCCGAAGAAAGTTGATGGGTCTTTTGGAGAAAACCGTGCTGATGTTCGGCGATGGCCATGTCGGTTTCCAACTGAGCCAAGTATTTTTTGTAATCGCCGGTAATGTCGGCGTTTTCCATCGCCTTTTTCACAGAGGCGATTTCCAAACGGTTGTTGGATTCCAAAGAGACGATGTCTTTGCTCAATCGGTCGATGTTGGTGATCAAATCGGTCATTTTGTTGGTAACGTTATTCAAGGTCACCAAGCAGTTGATCTTATAATCTTCAAAGGTTTTGGCACTGGATTTTACATAGTCCACAAATGTCTGCGAAATCGTTTGGTTGAAACGGATAAAATCCGAAAGCATGTTATCGATTTCGTCCATCGATTCGGATACGTAGAAGGCGAAATTGCTGTAAAGGTTGATGGCATCCTGAAAATATTGGGCAGGCATCGAATAGGCCAGTTTGATTTCTTCGACCCGACGGAACGAATCGACCTTGATCTTGCTGATTTCGTTTTGGTATTTGGATATAAGGAGGTCGGTCAGCTTTTGGTTCCGGTTGAGAAGATAACGGCTTTTCGCTTGGACGATGCCGTACTGCATAATGTATTTTTGCGTTAGGCGGCCATCGTTTTGAGCATCCGCTTCGATGATTTTTTTGCCGATGATCATCGAGGATTTGAGGAAATCCTCTTGGACGAGTTTTTCGAAGGCTACTTTCTTCTGGTTGATCGCGGCAATTTGACGGACATATTGGTCGATGAGGTTCTGGTTGATTTCCGAATAGGGAATCTGCCGGATTTCGCTCAATTCCGCGATCCGGTTCTTTTTGTTGGCGTAGCCTAGAGTCGTGGTTTTGAACAGTGCGGTCATCTTGTTTTTTGCATCGCGAAGCTTTTCCAAAATTTGCAGGATGGCGGCATTCATGAATTTGGCATCGTTGAAGGCCTTTTCGTTGAGTTGCCGGGTCATTTCCTGCAAAGAGTTTTTGGTTTTTTCCATCGTCCAAAGCAAAAGGTCGTATTGCCGGTTATTCATCAGGGAGTATTCTTCACGGACGGATTCGAATTCCGCATTTTTCTGATCGACGAATTTTTGATGGATTTCGAATTCTTTATTGATCGCGGCTTCAGAGTCACGGCACATCGACTGGTACGTTTCCAGCGCGGCCCGTTTCAGGTCTTCGAAATCGGCCGCAATCTTTGAAAAAGCCTCGTCTTCGCGGTTCTTTTTGGCTTGAAGTTGATCGCGATGGGCCAGAAAATCCTCATCCAACGCCTGGAACAAACCCGCATATTCCTGGTCGATGACTTCGAGAACCTTCTGGAAATCCCCTTCGTACCGTTGATAGGTTTTCTGATTTTCCAAAGCGAAAAGACCGAAGTTTTCTTCGATCTTTTGAACTTCCGCTTGGTAGTTTTGTTCAATTTCCCGGGCTTGATCGTCAAGGGCCTTCAAGTGGTCCTCGTACAATCCGCGGTCGGGAATCGTGGTCTCGAGAGAAAAGAAAGCAGTGGGCTTTTTTTCGCGTTTTCCCTCTTTCATCGATTCCGCCCCCTAGGTGTAGGATGGATCAAACAACCGTGCAAGGCCAATGGAGCGAGAACCCAACGGGGTCCATCGGCAGGAAAAGGCTTATTTCCCTTCCGGAAAGGACATCGAATAACCCGGCAAGGACCCAACCTTCGGCCTTCTTTTCCATTATAAACGAACACCCGGCAGATTTCAACCAAAGAGCCGAAAATAAATCGCCATTCATCGCCAGTAATTTGATATAATAAATAATGAGGTGGACTCCATGGACAATCGGGTTCTCAGCAACAACCTGTTGGTCGACTAGGAAATCGAAGTCTCGTTGCGCCCGCAGAAATTTTCCGAATTTATCGGACAGACCAACGTCAAAGAAATGATGCAGATCGCCGTCGGAGCGGCCAAGAAACGGGAGGAATCGCTCGATCACGTTCTGTTTTACGGGCCCCCCGGTTTGGGAAAGACGACGCTCGCCCAAGTGATTGCCAACGAACTCGGGGTGGCGATCAAAATTGTCAGCGGACCGACGGTGGAACGCACCGGCGATTTGGCGGCGATTTTGACCTCGCTCGAACCCGGTGACGTGCTTTTTATCGATGAAATTCATCGACTCCCGAAAATCGTCGAAGAAATCCTTTATTCCTCGATGGAGGATTTTGTCATCGACATCGTTGTCGGCAAGGACAACGGTGCCAAATCGATTCGGGTCGATCTTCCCCCTTTCACCCTCATCGGAGCCACGACCCGTTTCGGTGACTTGACCGGTCCGCTGCGGGACCGGTTCGGAATCGTCCATAAATTGGAATTTTATACCGATCAGGATTTGGAGACCATTTGCCGCCGCACCGCCTCGATCTATGCTTGTGAAATCGAAGCCCCTGCGGTCGTGGAACTCGCCAAGCGCAGTCGGGGAACTCCCCGCATCGTCAACCGCCTGTTTCGGCGCGTCCGCGACTATGCGGATATTCTTTCCGACGGCGTCATCACCCTCGACATTACCCAAACCGCCTTGGATAAATTGAAAATCGATGCTTCGGGATTGGATCGGAAGGATCGGGAATACTTGGCCGTCATCATCGAGAAATACCACGGTGGACCGGTGGGCTTGGAAACGATCGCCACCTCCATCAGCGAAGACCCCCTGACTCTTGAAGATGTTTATGAACCCTACTTGATTCAAAAAGGGTTTATCAGTCGAACCCCTCGGGGACGGGTGGCCACGGAATTGGCCTACCAGCACTTAAAGAAAAGTTATCAAGGAACGTTGTTTTAAAATGAAAACCGCCGATTTTGATTATGTTTTACCCGAGGAACTGATTGCCCAGACACCGATTCCGGAGCGTTCGTCTTCGCGGTTGCTCGTCTGTGATCGTGATTCTTTCACCCTCGTCCATGACCATTTCTATAATCTGCCTCGTTATTTGCATCCGGGAGACGTCTTGGTGATCAACGACACCAAAGTCCTTCCCGCCCGGCTTCTGGGGGTCAAAGAAGACACCGGAGCCGTGATCGAAGTGCTTTTGTTGCGAAACCTCGAGGGAGACCGGTGGGAAACCCTCGTCAAACCCGCCCGCCGCGTTCGCAAGGGGACGGTCATCGTTTTCGGGGACGGATTGCTGAAGGCTCGGTGCGTTGCCGTGGCAGAAGAAGGTCTTCGGGAATTCGTATTTGCTTACGAGGGAATTTTCTTGGAACTGCTCGATCGTCTTGGGGAAATGCCGCTTCCACCTTATATTCATGAAACCTTGGCGGACAAGGATCGATACCAGACGGTTTATTCCGCCGTCGTCGGCAGCGCCGCCGCCCCGACCGCCGGGTTGCACTTTACCCAACCGCTTCTTTCTCAACTCCGTGAACTGGGAGTCCTCGTCTGTCCGATCACCCTGCATGTCGGCCTGGGAACGTTCCGACCGGTGAACGTCGAGGACGTCACGAAGCACCGGATGCATTCGGAATATTACCATATGAGCCAAACCACCGCCGACATCCTCAACGCCGCTCGAGCGGACAAGCGTTCCATCATCGCGGTGGGAACCACTTCGATTCGAACCTTGGAAACGTTGGCGGCGAAAGAGGAGAAATTCCGCGAATCCAGCGGATGGACGGACATTTTCATCTACCCCGGGTTCGCTTTCCGCGCCGTGGATGGCTTGATCACCAATTTTCATCTTCCCAAGTCGACGTTGCTGATGCTGGTGTCCGCCTTTGCTTCCCCCGAAATCATCCGGAATGCCTATGATGAAGCCATCAAGGAACGGTACCGGTTCTTTTCTTTCGGAGACTCGATGTTTCTCCGGCCAAAAGGCCGGTAATCGGTTTGTCGTTGCGAAAACCATCGATTTGTAGTACAATACCATTGGTCCAAACGAAATATCTGGAGGAAATATATGGAACGAAAAGTCTTAGTTGAAGTGTCCGCCCGTCATGTCCACCTTTCGTCTGCCGATCTGGCGACGCTGTTCGGGGAAGGTCATGCCCTGACGGTCAAAAAAATGTTGTCTCAACCGGGTCAATACGCCGCTGAAGAAAAAGTCACCGTCGTCGGACCGAAAAAGGAAATCGCGGGGGTTTCGATCCTCGGTCCCGTCCGCAAAGATACCCAAGTCGAACTCTCGCTCACGGATGCCCGAACCATCGGCGTCCTCGCTCCGATCCGCGAATCCGGAGATATTCGGGAAAGTGCCCCTTGTTCGATTGTCGGCCCCAAAGGTTCGATTGAGATCAAAGAAGGGTTGATCATCGCCAAACGTCACATCCACCTGACTCCCGCGACCGCGGAAGCCTGGGGGTTGAAAGACAAACAAATCGTTTCGGTCAAGGTCGGAACTCCCGATCGATCCCTGATTTTCGGAGATGTTGTCATCCGCGTACGAGCTGACTTCGCCGATGCGATGCACATCGACACCGATGAAGGCAACGCCGCGCAATTGTCCGGCGTCGTCTACGGAACCATTCTTTAGTTCGGAACCGCCGATGGCTTTTTCGTTCGAAGTCACCCATGTTTGCGCACAGACCGGGGCCCGAAAAGGGATTCTGCGAACGCCCCACGGGGATTTGGAAACCCCGGTTTTCATGCCCGTCGGTACGCAGGCCACGGTCAAAACCTTGGAACCCGATGAAGTCCGGGAAGTCAGTGACGGACTGATTTTGGGCAACACCTATCATCTGTGGCTGCAACCCGGGGATGCGATTGTCCGCGATCACGGGGGCATCCGCGGATTCATGAAGTGGGACGGGGCTTTATTGACCGATTCCGGAGGGTTCCAAGTCTTCAGTCTTTCGCACATTCGGAAGATTCGGGAAGAGGGCGTGGAATTCCGCCATCACTTATCGGGGGATAAACTTTTCCTTTCTCCCGAGCAATCGATTCGAATTCAAAACAACCTTGGGGCGGACATCATCATGAGTTTCGACGAATGTCCCCCGTTTGATGCCGGTTATGACTATATGAAAGCCTCGGTCGAACGGACGATCCGGTGGGCCGCCCGCGGAAAGGCCGCTCATGACCGACCGGACGATCAAGCGCTTTTCGGCATCGTCCAGGGAGGACCCTATCCCGATCTGCGCAAACAGTGTTTGGACGAATTGGTCCGCATCGGATTTCCCGGTTACGCGATTGGGGGATTGGCGATCGGAGAATCCAAAACGGAAATGTACCGGGTCTTGGAATATGTGAAGACCATCCTTCCAGAAGACAAGCCTCGCTATCTGATGGGTGTCGGCTCGCCCGACGATTTGGTCATCGGCGCCATGAACGGTGTCGATATGTTCGACTGCGTCCAACCCACTCGCATCGCCCGACATGGTACTGCCATGACCTCTTCGGGTAAAGTTGTCATCAAGAACAAGGAATATGAACGAGATATGCGGCCTTTGGACGAAGGGTGCGACTGCAAGGTCTGCCGCAACTACACCCGCAGTTATCTCCGGCACTTGTTCAAAGCGGGGGAAATGCTCGGGATGCGACTGGTTTCGTATCATAATTTATATTTTCTTAAAACGTTGATGGCTTCGGTTCGCCAAGCGATCGCCAACGACCGTCTGGCCGACTTTCAAAAGGGATTTTTTGCCCGCTATTATCACGGCAAACCCGAAGAGTGATTCTCTCCGGGCTTTTGCGGAAAAAACCGATGGCATTCTTGAAAAAGGCCGCAAGGTTCCGTATAATGATATCAAGACGCACCGATCCCTCCCTTTTTCTCGAAAAATACACGGGGGGATGGTTTTTCTTTCCGTTTTGTGATAGGATGGAGAAGGAACGAAAATGGGGGGTTATCCAATGTTTGACATCAACGACAAATTCAATCAAAAACCCGTCATCAAAGTCATCGGCGTCGGTGGTGGCGGCGGTTCCGCCATCAACCGCATGATCGAAAACGACGTTCAAGGCGTCGAATTCATTGTCATGAACACCGATGCCCAAGTTCTGAAATTGTCGAAGGCGGACGTCCGCCTGCAACTGGGCAAGATGCTGACGCGCGGCCTCGGAGCCGGGGCGAACCCCGAAGTGGGCCGGCAAGCCGCATTGGAATCCGAAGATGAAATCCGCGAAATTCTCGCCGAAACCGATATGGTGTTCATCACCGCCGGAATGGGTGGCGGAACCGGAACGGGAGCCGCTCCCGTAATCGCCAGAATCGCCCGGGAAATGGGCTGTTTGACCATCGGTATCGTCACCAAACCGTTCAGTTTCGAAGGCCGCAAACGGACCGCCGTGGCTTTGCAAGGGTTAGAGGAACTCAAACCGTTCGTCGATACCTTGATCGTCATTCCCAATGACAAATTGCTCTACATCGTCGACAAGGATACTCCTTATCTTGATGCTTTCCGCGAAGCGGATAACGTTCTCCGTCAAGGCGTTCAGGGAATCACGGAAATCATCGCCGTCCCCGGAGTCGTCAACGTCGACTTTGCCGACGTCAAGACCGTAATGAAAGACAAAGGGACCGCGCTGATGGGAATCGGAATCGCCTCTGGTGAGAACCGGGCCGTCGAAGCCGCCCGGGCCGCGATCCGCAGTCCGCTGTTGGAAACTTCGATCAACGGGGCCACCGACGCCATCGTCAACATCACCTCGGGCTATGACGCTTCTTTGTACGAAATCAACGAAATCGTCGAAGAGATCCAAAAAAGTTCGACCACCGACATCAACGTCATTTACGGTTCCGCCATCAACATCGACCTTCATGACGAAATCATCGTCACCGTGATCGCCACGGGCTTCTCCGACGACCCGCTCCTCAAAGAGAGCACCATCCTGCGGGCTGATCAACAAGCCCAACCGGTGGTTTCTCCCCACATCGACGAAGCCTTCTCCAAACCTCCCGTCAAATCGAAAAAAGAGCTGAAAAAAGAAGAAAAACTGAAGAAGGAACAAGAAAAAATGCCCAAAAAACCCGAGGAAGAGCCGGAGGATATCCAAATCCCCTCCTGGTTGCGGGAACGTTTCAAAAAGTAGGCAGACAAGGCTAGTTCACTAGCCTTTTTTGTTCGGAAAAACCGTTGTTTTTTGCGGTTTTCGGTGATACAATGAGAAAAGAAACGGAGGGATCGTCCATGGCAGATTTATGGGAAAACCAATCGACCTATGTCGCGGAAATCATCGGCATCCTGCAAAGCGATTCTTCCGCGGAAACCAAGCGGGATCGGCTGGATGAGTATCATGAACACGAACTGAGCGAAGCTTTCCTGGCGATGACCCGGGACGACCGACGCAAGTTCTCCCATTTGTTCCCCGCTCCGTTCCTGGCGGAAATATTCGCGGAATTCGATCCCGAAACCGCCGTTCCCCTCCTTCGGGAAATGGGCGGCGGAGAAGCCGGTCGCATCCTCAACGAAATGGAAAACGACGACCTGGTCGACATTCTCCAAGCCTTTGAAACCCGGGAGGAACGCATCACCTTCCTGGCCCCGATCCGCGTCGAAAAACGGAATGCGATCAAAACCCTGATCGATTACGACGAAGACGTCGTCGGTTCGATCATGAACACCGCCTTCGTCGCCTTGGAAGTCGGGCTTACGGTCAAAATCGCGATTCGCCGGTTGGTGGAAGCCGCGCCCCAGACCGAATTCATCAACAACATCTATTTCCTTCAAGATCGCAAGTTGGTCGGGGTCCTGTCTTTGCGCGAACTCATCAGCGCCGGGAATCAGCCCGATCGACTCGTCGACGATTTGATGACCGTCAATCTGATTACCGTCCTTCCCACCACTCCGAAAGCGGAAGCGATCCGCGTGATGCGAGACTACGACTTTTTTCTGCTTCCCGTCGTTGACGACGAAGACCGCCTTTTGGGTTTGGTATCCTTCGACGACATGGCCGAAGCCATTGACGAAGAAAGCGAAGCCGACTACGCCCAGCTCGCCGCCATCTCCGACGTGCGCAGCGAAGACAACGACAATGTCTTCCGGACGGTCCGAAAACGGCTTCCCTGGTTGACGATCCTGCTGTTTCTGGACGTTTTCACGTCCTCGATCGTCGCCGGTTTCGAAGAAGTGCTTCAAGCCCTGCCCGTGTTGGCTTTGTTCATGCCGCTCATTTTGAATATGGCTGGTAACACCGGAACTCAAAGTCTGGGCGTTACGATCGGCCTGTTTGCCCGAGACCAGTTGTCCGGGCGGAAAGAAAGCGCACGGCATCTCGGACGGGAATTGCTTACCGGACTGATCAACGGATTGGCCATCGGAGGGCTGTTGTTCGCCGGGGTCATCGCCTTGAAATCCGTCCAAGGATCCGGTTTCGGAGAATCCGTTCGATTTGCCGCGGTGATTGCCCTTTCGCTGACGGTGGCCTTGGTCGCCTCCACCTTTTTCGGTGCGGCCGTCCCCTTGTTTTTCCGCCTCCTTCACATTGACCCGGCGGTGGCGTCCGGGCCATTCATCACCACGATTGTCGATATTTTGGCGCTCCTCATCTATTTCGCTCTGGCGATTTGGATGCTTGGGGCCTGGATTTAGGGGGTGAAGTCGATGGAAGACCGCAAACCCAACGAAGAAACCGAACGCGACTTTCTCGCCGAAATCCGAATTCTTTTCGAAGAACACCGCGGTGACGGTGATTTCATTCTTCAACTGGAAGAGTACCACCCCTTTGACATCGCCAGGGCGCTGGTCGAGACCGTTCCAGAAATCCGGAAAGACGTTTTGAATAAACTACCACCCGCTTTTTCCGCCAATCTGTTCGAGACGTTGGATGAAGAGGAAACAATCGAAATCGTCAAAGAATTGCCTTCGACTCTGGCTGTGTCGATCATCGATAAGATGGAAACCGACGATGCCCTCGACTTGATGCAATACCTTGAAGACGAAGAGGAAGACACCACCTTCGTCAATCTCCTCAGCCCGAAAAAACGGGAAGAACTGAAGAAGTTCTGGCACTACACCGATGACCAGATCGGGTCGGTGATGTCCACGAACTACATCGAAATCCCCGCCTCGATGTCCGTGAAGGACGCCATGCGAAAGGTGACCGCGGTCGCCGGGGATACCGACTATATTTCCATTCTATATGCAGTTGACAAACAGCGGTTGGTCGGAACGTTGAAACTCAAGGAACTGATCGTGGCTCGCGCTTCCCAAACGATTACCGATGTGATGAATCGGCGCTTCGCCTCCGCCCGTCCCGAAGAAGACAAAGAAACGGTAGCCCGTCGGATGCAGGACTACGGCGAATCCTCGATGCCGATTCTCGACGAAACCGGGAAATTGCTCGGAATTCTGACTCATGACGTGATGATCGACATCATTTCCGCAGTTCAAAGCGAAGACTACGGCCGTCTGGCCGGCTTGGGTTCCGCCGACTTGGAAACCCAAACCGAAACCACCTTTTCCGCCGTAAAGAGTCGTTTGCCTTGGTTGGCCATGCTTTTGGGCCTGAGTTTCCTTTCTTCCTTGGTCCTAACGCTTTTCTCCGGAGCGTTTCCCGATGCCCCGGGAGCGGGTCTGCTGGCGGCGAACCTGGCGGTGTACCTGCCCTTGATCTTGGACATGTCGGGCAACACCGGAACTCAAAGTTTGGCGGTCATGATCCGATTCCTGATTGCCAATCCCGACTCCATGGAACAAAAGACCGTTCGCGCCCATCTGCGCCGCGAATGGTTGTCGGGGTTGATTCAAGCCTTGCTTCTGGGCGCCCTGACTTTCGGTATCGTCTGCCTCACGGAAGCTTTGCCGGCGGGGATGCGACTTGATTCGCGGACACTGGTGTTCGCGACCGTCACGGCTTTCGCGATCTTCATCGCCTTGGCCGTCGCCAACCTGTTGGGAGCCTTGATTCCCCTCCTCATGGCCAAACTGAAGTTTGACCCCGCCGTGGCCTCCGGCCCCTTCATCACCACGGTCGCCGATCTCGTTTCCTTGACTTTGTACTATTCCATCAGCCTGATCTTTTTGCTGAATTTCTATCTCTGAAAGGAGTCTGTCCATGACACTCACCGGAAAACAGAAACGGCATCTTCGGGGATTGGCGATGACCCGCCGTCCCGTGTTCCAAATCGGGAAAGACGGCATCACCCCCGCCCTGGTCCAAAGCTTGAACGATTATCTCGTCAAGAACGAATTGATGAAGGTCAGCATCCTCGATACCTGTCCGCTGACCCTCGATGAAGCCGCCGCGGAAATGACGGGGTTGCCCGCTGCTTTGGTTCAAATCATCGGGAAAAACATTGTTCTCTATCGCCGAAATCCGCAATTGACCAACGGAATCGAGCTCCCGCAATGAAAATCCTCCTCACCAACGACGACGGATACGATGCGATCGGGATCCGCATCCTCCAAAAGAAATTGCAAAAATACGGGGATGTGACCCTCGTCGCCCCGCACTCCCATATGAGCGGCGCTTCGGTCTCCCGCCAATTTTGGAACGAGTCCAAAGTCTACAAACATGCCGACAAGGTCTATAGCGTGGTCGGAACCCCCGCCGATGCCGTTCATTTCGGCATCTTCGGATTGAACCTGGCCCCGGATCTCGTGGTTTCCGGCATCAACTGTGGGCTAAACATCGGTATCGACACGATCTATTCCGGAACGGTCGGAGCGGGAATGGAAGCTTTGAAAGCCAAAGTCAAAGCGGTGGCTTTTTCCTGCGATTGGGATTATTTTGAACCCGCCGAGCGCGAATTCGATGATGTGATGGACTTCATCCTGCGTTACGATCTTTTGACCAACAAATATTTGCTCAACGTCAATTTCGTCACCAAGAAGTTTTCCGCCGCCAAAGGTATCCTCCTCACCGACCTGGCTTTCCGGCCGATGCAGCATTACTACATCGAGGAAGCCGACGGATCCTACAAGACCCGGCGGGTTTTCCTTCCCTACGATTTCATTCCGGAAACGGATTTGTGGGCGGCGGAATACGGATACACCTCGATCACGCCGCTGAAATTGGGAAACCGCACTTTCACCGGGCTGTCGGAAATGCGCAAACGGGTCAACCGTCATGAATGAAAAACTCCGGTTTTGGCTTTTCCTCGGCTTTTATCTGCTGGTGACGGCCGGGGGATTCCTGATTCTGTGGTTGGGCGGTTTGGGGACCAGTTGGAATATTGTCATCGCTTTGGCGATGGTCTGTCTTTCGGCTTACGTATCCTACACCTTTGCGCATCCGAAAAAGAAAAAATAACCGCTCCGCCATCGCGGAAGGGGGGATTGTCCATGGATTTCACTTCCCGGCTGCGGTCGATCCGGGCCGTCATCGGCGATCGGGTCCTGATCGCCGCCACCAAATATGCCGAACCCCCGCTTTTGCGTGATCTGTTCGCTGCCGGGGTCGTCGATATGGGCGAAAACCGCGTCCAAGCGCTTTTGACCAAACAAGAAGCCTTGGCCGACCTCCCGATCCGCTGGCACTTCATCGGCCACCTGCAGACCAACAAAGTTGCGAAAATCGTCAACCGCATCGAGACTCTGCATTCGTTGGATTCCCTCCGCTTGGCCGCGGAAATCCAACGTTGGCGGAAAACACCGTTAGCTTGTTTCGTCGAGGTGAACATCTCCGAAGAACCCGCCAAAAGTGGGGTTTCAATCGAAGAAACGGGCGAATTTGTCGAAAAACTTGCCGAATATGATACAATAAAAGTAGTCGGATTGATGGGAATGGCCGCCGACACGGAAGACACCGAGGCGATTCGGGCGGCTTTCCTCCGTTTGCGGATCCTCCGGGACGATCTTTGCCGTCGGGGCTTGAGCCACGCCCCCTGCGAATGGTTGTCGATGGGGATGAGTCACGACTATCCGATCGCCGTTCAATGCGGAGCCACCCACGTGCGGCTCGGCTCGATCCTATTTCGAAACGAGGGATGACCATGAGTTTATTTGAAAAGAAAAAAGCGCCAACGACTCCCGACATCGGCTTTGACAGTTTGGAATTCTACCGGGTTCAGGATTCCACAAAAATCTACGAGTACGCCGAACGGATCATGCATCGGATTCCCATCGTCCTCAACTTCGCCGACTGCCTCATCACCGAAGCCAACGAAGTGTTGATGTTTTTGACCGGCGTGCTATACGCCTGCGACGGAGAAATCGTCAAAATTCAAGATAAAATCTACCTGATGGCGCAGAAGAACGACTTGAACGGACCCACCCTCAAACGGTTCATCAGTCAGTATAGCGCCAAGAAATGATCCGATGACTGTCCTTTACCAGATCCTGCAGTACGGTTATCTCGTCCTTTATGTGTACTATCTCATCATCGTCTTGAAGATCATTTTGTCTTGGACCCCGCTGGTCAAAACCGGGTTTTATGCCTTCCTGCACAAGATCACGGCACCCTATACCGACCTTTTTCACGGCTGGTTGGTGATCGGCCACATCGATCTGACTCCGCTGTTGGGAATCATCCTGTACCAATTGATCCTTGCCTTCATCGGAGCGGCCTTATAAGGAAAGCGATTTTCCTTGTTTTTTGTCGGGGGATTTGCTATAATGATGCCATCAAGAAAGCGAAGATCGGGACAACGCCGCAATTCGACGCTTGGCAGAGACCGGACGGTTGGTGAAAGTCCGGAAGCGTCCATTACGGAAATCCCCCGAGAGCGAACCCCCGAAACGACAGTAGGCGGTTCCGCAGCCGGCGTTATCGGCTCCGAGTGCCGGCTTTAGGCCGGAACAAAGGTGGTACCGCGGTGAAAATCGTCCTTTTCGGATGATTTTTTTTATTTTCAGGAAGAAGAGGGAAACAATGGAAGAAAAAAAGAGTTTTAAAGACACATTGCTCATGCCGCAGACGGAGTTTCCGATGCGGGGAAATCTCGGTCAGCGCGAACCGGAGATCCAAGCCCGATGGGATGAAATGGATCTTTACGGGAAACGGCTGGCCAAAAACGAAGGCCATCCGCACTACGTTCTTCATGACGGACCTCCCTATGCCAACGGAAACATCCATGTCGGTCATGCTTTGAACAAGTCACTGAAGGACTTTGTCCTTCGGTACAAGAGCATGAGCGGTTTTTACGTTCGTTATGTTCCCGGTTGGGATACGCATGGCTTGCCGATCGAAAACGCCTTGTCCAAAGACCGCAAAGTCAACCGCACAGCGATGTCGGTGGCCGAATTCCGGAAATTGTGCGAACAATATGCCTTGGAACAGATCGCGACCCAGAAAACCCAATTCCGGCGGTTCGGGATTTTGGGCGAATGGGATCGTCCCTACGTCACTTTGGACAAAGGCTTTGAAGCCGCGCAGTTGCGACTTTTTGCTCAGATGGTGGGAAAAGGCTTGATTTTCAAAGGCTTGAAACCCGTCTACTGGT
>ERZ795054.1939-NODE-1939-length-18214-cov-5.143896_pt1 | contig 18214 bp, 13 predicted proteins | sample MGYA00375138_ERZ795054 | MGnify/ENA primary metagenome ERZ795054 (study PRJEB30183, sample SAMN05720215) | anaerobic digester metagenome | isolation source: active sludge of municipal wastewater-treating anaerobic digesters | place: USA | collected 2014-12-23 ... | reverse complement strand
GCACTCGGCGGTCGGGCGCGACATGCTCGCCCGGATCCTCGAAGCTCTCGGCGCCCAGACCGTCCTTCTCGGTCGCTCGGAGGTCTTCATTCCCGTCGACACCGAAGCCATCCGCCCCGAGGACGTGGCGCTGGCAGAACAATGGGCGCAGGAAGACCGCTACGACGCTCTGGTCTCGACCGATGGGGACAGCGACCGCCCGCTCCTGAGCGATGAACGGGGCCGTTGGCTGCGCGGCGATCTGGCCGGAATCCTGTGCGCGCGGTTTCTCGATGCGGACGCGGTCTGCACGCCGGTGAGCTGCAACACGGCCGTCGAGAGATGCGGTTGGTTCAGGGAGGTGCGCCGGACGCGGATCGGCTCGCCGTACGTCATCGCCGCGATGAACGCCGCCACGGCGGCCGGAGGGCGCCGGGTGGTGGGATACGAGGCCAACGGCGGTTTTCTTCTCAATTCCCACATCGAGCGACAAGGCCGCACGCTGCGCGCCCTGCCGACGCGCGACGCCGTCCTTCTGATTCTGAGCGTTCTGCTGCTCGCGAAGCGCGAGCGACAGCGCGTGTCCGAGCTTGCCGCGGCTCTTCCGGCCCGGTTCACCGCCAGCGATCGGATGAAGAATGTCCCGCCTCGGACGAGCGCCGCGCTGCTCGAGCGTTTCACCACCGGGAGCGACGTGGCGGATCGCCGGGCGCTCGAAGCGGTGTTTGGCGCCCTGTGCGGCGAGGTGAGAACGATCGATCGGACAGACGGTCTGCGGGTGACATTCGGCAACGGCGAGATCCTCCACTTGCGGGCCTCCGGGAATGCGCCGGAATTCCGGTGTTACGCCGAAGCGGGCACTGAAGAGCGCGCGAAGCGCATCAATGCGCAAGCCCTCGAGATTCTGGCCTCGGTCATGCGCTGACGCGGGCGCAGGGGCGGTCAGTCCTCGATGTACCAGAACGAGTGCGCGACGCGCCGCCGCGAGTGAAGAAGGTGTTTGTCGGCGACGGGCCGTCGCCGCTCCGCTTCATGAATTGGCCCTGCACACCCGCCCCCTGCACCCGACAGTCACGAGGACGGGGCGGTCTACCAGGCTGCCGTGCAGCCGGCATCCTCCCACTTGAGCGAGCCGCGATAGACTCGCATCTGGGCGATGTCCCTCCACTCGACCGAACCGTCGGTCCTGCCCACGTTACCGCCCTTGGCGCCGATGCTTTGCGAGCTGAGCCCTTCGGCGGCGGCGTTGACGAAATCGCCACCCTTGAAAACCGGGCCAGCGGCGCCGTGCGGCGCCAGGGTTTTGCCGTAGCCGGGCGACCAGTTATTGGGGTCGGTGACCAGCACGAGTTTAGGATCCTGGCTGGTGTGCCGCGGGGATACCCAGGTGGCGTCGTGGCCCTCGGCCGGGCCCCAGGGCGTCCGGGTATGGCCGCCCATGTAGTTATATCCGATCACGAAGCCGTAATTGGGCTCCGGTTGCCAGCCCTCGGGCTGGTTGAACGGTTTGCCCAGACTGGGGCAATCCAGAATCTTCCAGCTCCCCGCGTAAGTGATGATTTGGTTGCGGGTGTTGGTGCTGAGGACCGGAAGATCCTCGGCGGGCGGGTCTGAAGCCGCGGGGTAATCGGTGTTTCCCAGCGGCAACAGATCGTCGAAATCGCCGGCATACATATGGGTGGCCAGAATGAACTGGCGAATCCCGTTCTTGCATGCGGTGCGGCGTCCCCGTTCCTTGGCACTCGACAGCGCAGGAAGCAGCAATCCCGCAAGGATCGCGATGATCGCGATCACAACCAGCAACTCAATCAGGGTAAATGCAGCCAGCACCCGGCGCGCACCCGCCTGCCGCCACGGCGCTTTCAAAGGCCGGAGGCATGTCGGCAACAGTCGTCGGAGCGCGGATTTCGAGGGTGCGATCATCTAAGGATCTTCCTGGGCGCGATAGAAACGCTGTGGCTGCCCCCCTGCCGTGTCCTCGATCCTGAACCCGGCATCCACCGGCGTCACCGCCGCCGGCAAACGCGACCAGTTCGTGCTTGCGCGGGGCGCGTCGGGGGACACGTAGACGGCGATGCGTGCCGCGCGTCCGGCGTCCGCGGGGGAGCCATCGGCATTGGTGAGGCGCAACCGGACCGTGCCGTCGGAGGCGACCGTGGGGGGCTCGAGGCGCAGGGCTGGGGGTGGTGCCAGCGACACGTCAAAGGCCGCGATCTCCTTGGTGCTGCGCACATAGAGCCGTCCGTTGCTGACGGCGGGGACATTCCAGCACTTGCCGCCGACGGCCTTGAACCGGCGGAGTTCGGCGTAGGCCATCGGGTTGGGGTCGACCAAAACCAGCTCGCCGGCCTGGGTGAGCACCAGGAGCTTGTTGTTGACCAGGATGACTCCACCCGGGCCGAAACCTTCGACCGACCATAGTTCCTCGAGCGTGTCGAGTTTGACGCATTTCAAGGGCGTTTGGGCGTAGAAATAGCCTCCCTGGTCCGTGCTTCCGTACAAGCCATACACATAGCCCTGGTGGTGCACCGGAGTGGCCCAATGATTCTCATTCGCCCCCGAGGTCCGTGCGATTTGGGTTGAGGTGAACGCCGCCCCCGTCTTCGCGACCCGCGCCACGCGCGCGCCCGTGTTGTACCCTGCCGAGGCATAAACGAGGTTCGTCGCGACCACGGGCGAAGCGGCCACGGAGGTGCCATTGTAGGTGGCCGATTGGCGCCAGAGCACCGCGCCGTTCGCAGGATCGAGTCCGACCAGGCCGCTCTGGGCGTAGTAGACCAATTGCCGGGTCCCCAACAGGTCCGCGACCACCGGGGTCGATTGAGTCATCTTGTCCGTGGTGCTCGATTGCCAGCCGAGACTGCCGTCCGCGATGTGGAGGGCCACGAAGGTCTTGCCGGAGGCATTGCAGTTGACAATGACGAGGTCGTTCTCGACCACCGGCGAGGCCGCACTCTGCCACGTGATCCCGCGCGCCCCGTAAAGGGCCACGAGGTCCTTGCTCCACAGAATGTCTCCGCTGATCAGATCCAGGCAATAAAGCGACTGCCACGAGGTCAGGATCACCACCCGGGATCCGACGATTGTCGGTGTGGACCGCGGGCCATCGCCTCCGCCATTGCCGGGTGCGCCGTTGTCCCCGCCACCATCGTAGAGCGGGTCTTTAACGGGCAACAGCGGGCGATTCCACAGCATGGCCCCCGTCTCGACGTCATAAGCGACCGCCACCTCGCGCTTGCCGCCTGCGAGTGTCTGAAGCACCTGGGTGAGGACCCGCCCCTGGCTGACCGCAATTGAACTGAATCCGTTGGTCAGAGTGTTTTTCCAGAGAAGCCGCGGTCCCGCCGCCGGCCAATCGAACTGGATGGGCTCAGGCGTGGTGCCGTCCCCGTTTGGGCCGCGGAACTGGGGCCAATCGAGGGCGCGGGTCGGCGTGGACAAAAGCAAGAGAAGCGCCGCAACAGCGCTGACACCCCGCCAGGAGGGACGGTCCTGACGCACCGATCGATGCAGGGGACCCTGCGTCGTATCCATAGCGCCACACAATCCGCCTCGGGCCACGAACGTCAAGGCTTGACCTCTCGGAATTGTCTTGGGCTCCCATGCCCCACACGGGGAATTGGTGCGCCCTGGAACGTCTTGGGGGGTAAGCCAGGGCCAAAACCAGACACCCGCGGCCCCGGAAAAAAAATCCCGGCGTGACTCGGGCGGGAGAAACGGGCAATACTCGTGCAGTTATGAATCACCGTGTTCTGGCTCGCTGCGCCCAAGCGCTCCTCCCTCTCGCAGCCACCCTCGCAGCGGCGTTTGCCGACGCCACGCCGCCGGATTGGCAGAATCCCGGTCTGACGGGCATCCGCAACCTGCCGCCCCATGCGACAATGGTCATTTGCCCGGACATTCGAACGGCGCTCAAGGTCGGGCCGGTGTGCAACGCCGAGCGCGTCCGGTCGCGCTTCTACCATTCGCTCAACGGGGACTGGAAGTACCGGTACGGAAAGAACCACAGCGAGCGTGTGCCGGAGTTCTGGCGACGGGATTTCGACGACCGGGCGTGGGCGACGATCCCGGTGCCGTCGAACGTCGAAATGCACGGTTACGGCGTGCCGATCTACGTCAACATCCCCTATCCGTGGCCCAAACCCTGGATGCCGCCGTTCGTGCCCGAAGACGATCCGAACAACACCGTCAACTCGTACCGCCGCACATTCACCGTGCCGGGCGACTGGGCCGGGCGCCGCGTCTTCATCGCTTTCGACGGTGTCAATTCGTTCTTCTATCTGTGGGTGAACGGACAGAAGGTCGGCATGGGCAAGGACTCACGCACGCCCGTCCAGTTCGATATCACCTCGTTCCTCAACCCCGGTCCGAACGTGCTCGCGGTCGAGAACATCCGCTGGTGTGACGGCTCCTACCTCGAAGACCAGGATTTCTGGCGCATGAGCGGCATTTTCCGGGACGTCTACCTGTGGTCGCCGCCAAACATCCATATCCGCGATTTCGAAGTCAAAACCGACCTCGATGCGGATTACCGGGATGCGACCCTGAGCGTGTCCGTCACGCTCGAGAACACGACCGGCCAGCCGGCGGACGTGACGGTGAACTGCCGCCTGCTCGACGCCCGCGGCCAGAGCGTCGCCTCGCCCAGGCTCGAATTGCGCGTCGGACCCGACGGCCGCGGCGGACAAGGGAGCATCACGCAATCGGTCGTCAATCCGGCCAAATGGACGGCGGAGACGCCCGCCCTCTACAAGCTGCTGATCGTGCTCGAAGACAGCGCCGGCAAGGTGCTCGAAGTCATTCCGGCCAACGTCGGCTTCCGCGAGGTCGAGATCGCCAATGGCAACCTGCTCGTCAACGGCCAGCGCATCCTGATCAAGGGCGCCAACCGCCACGAAACCGATCCGGACCGGGGCCAGGCCGTCACCGTCGAGGGGATGCTCGAAGACATCCGGGTGATGAAACAGCACAATCTCAACGCCGTGCGCACTTCGCATTACCCGAACCAGCCGGCCTGGTATGACCTGTGCGACCGCTACGGGCTCTACCTGGTGGACGAGGCCAACATCGAAAGCCACGGCATGGGCTACGGCCGCGAATCCCTGGCCAATGTCCCGGAGTGGAAGGACGCGCATCTCGACCGGACCATCCGGATGGTCGAGCGCGACAAGAACCATCCCTCGGTGATCATCTGGTCGCTGGGCAACGAGGCCGGCAATGGCCCGAACTTCCACGCCACCTACGATTGGATCAAACAGCGCGATCGGAGCCGCCCCGTCCACCACGAACGGGCCGGCTTCGCCTCCAACACCGACATCTATTGTCCCATGTATCCCCACCCGTCCCAGCTCCGCAAGTACGCCGAGGGCGAGCGTGTCGACGGGGGCTGGGGACGCGACTTCGTCCTCGAAGCGCAGACCGAGCGGACGCGTCCGATGATCCTCTGCGAGTACGCGCACGCGATGGGGAACAGCAGCGGCAACATGGGGCATTACTGGGACTTGATCTACGAGAAACCGTATCTCCAGGGCGGCTTCATCTGGGACTGGGTCGATCAGGCCCTGCGTGAACCGGTCCGCCGCAACGCAACGCGGACCGTGCAACCCGTGAAGAAGGGCGAGCCGTGGTTCTGGGCTTTCGGAGGCGATCACGGCCCGCCTGGCACGCCCAGCGATCAGAACTTCCTGTGCAACGGCCTGGTCTCCCCCGACCGCAAACCCCACCCCGGCCTGATGGAAGTCAAACACATCTACCAGTACCTGCACTGCCATCCCGCCGATCTGGCCGCGCGCACCGTCAAGGTCGTCAACTGGTTCGATTTCACCAATCCCAAAGACCTCGTCGCGGTGCATTGGAGCCTGACCGGCGACGGACACACTCTGCAGCGCGGCGAGTTGCCCGGGCCGGATCTTGCACCGCGCGCGTCCGCCAATCTCGCGATTCCCGTCGCCCCTTTCACGCCCAAGCCCGGCATCGAGTACTTCCTCGAGCTGAGCTTCCGCCTGAAGAGCGATGCGCCGTGGGCCCGACGCGGCCACGAGATTGCCTGGGACCAGATCCAGTTGCCCGACGCGGCTCCGGCTCCCGCTCCGCGCTACGACGGGTTCCCGGGCCTCTCCGTGAGCGAGACGGACGTCGATGTGCGTGTGGCCGGGCTCGACTTCACGGTCACATTCGACAAGCGGACCGGCGCGCTCTCTTCACTCGAGCGCCGAGGCAAGGAACGCATCGAATCCCCGCTGCGACCGGATTTCTGGCGGGCGCCGACGGACAACGATCGGGGGCGCGACGCGGTCAAGTCGCAGGGCGTGTGGCGCGGCGCCCACGAAGAGGCCGTCGTGTCGGCCTTTGCTGTCACGCACCAACCCGACGGCCGCGCCGTCGTCGTGAAGACCGCATCGAGTCTGCCCCGCGTCGATGCGACCTGGGAGAATTGCTACACCGTGCTGCCCGACGGCGAGATCCTGGTCGAGGCGATATTCACCCCGGCCAAAACCGACCTGCCCAAGCTCCCTCGGTTCGGCACCCAGATGATCCTGCCAGCCGGACTTGATCGGATCACGTGGCTTGGCCCCGGTCCCCAAGAGACCTATTCGGATCGGAACGACGCGCGTGTGGGCCGGTATGGTGGCACGGTGCGCGAGCAGTTCTGTTACGACTACGTCGAGCCGGGCGAGAGCGGCAACAAGGTCAACGTGCGCTGGGTCGCCTTGACGAACACCCGAGGCGAGGGGCTGCTCGCCATCGCGCATCCGGAGCAACCGCTCAGTGTGAACGCGTCGCACTACACAGCAGACGACCTCCAGTCGGTGACGCATCCCTGCGACCTCCCGCGCCGCGACACCGTGGTCCTGAACCTCGACGCGAAGCAGCAGGGCGTCGGCGGCGACGACAGTTGGGGCGCGTGGCCGCATCCGGAGTACCTGATCCCGTGCGCGCCGCAAACCCACCGCTTCCGCCTGCGCCCGATTGCAGCGGGCGAAGATCCGGGGGTGTTGGCCCGCACGGCCTGGCCGCGGCTTTAGCCTTGCCTTCACGGCCTTTTAAGCTCTTGCGCGAGAAGGAGCGATCATGCTCTCACCTCGGATTCTCTCGCGGGCATAATGCGGCCCCATGTCCATGGGACACAGCGTGTGAGTCGTCGCGCTCACTCGAGCAGACGTCACCCGCGCTCCGCAATCCGCTGCGCCTCTCAGTGCGCGGGCGACCGCGACCGGTAGGTCGCCACGATTCCGAGCAGGCCGAGGGCGAAAACCGAAGCCGCGGCCGGTTCGGGCACAGGCACAGCAAGGAAGCCGCGGATTTCGCCGCCCGGCGCGATGGTCGTGTGGATGTTGAAATACGCCCTTCCGTCCGCCATCGCGGCGGCCAACGCGGCCTCGGCGCCGGCGGCGGTTCCACCACCGAAGTTGTTTAGAAACGCGGCGGTGTAGCTCCCCTCGATGGTAAGGTCGATGATCCCCAGATAAGAGCCCGCCGTCACTCCGGCTGGGAAACCGGGCAACGTCCCGGGTGTGACCGCGACGCCGACGGTTCCCGCGCCGGCCGTGGCTGTGGGCGCATGGATGTGAGAGACGGTGGTCAGCCCGGTCAGCCCGCTGAAGTCGACCTTGATTTCGAGCGTGTGGGCGATGTCGTCGTAGCTGATGCTGGCGGACCCGGTCCCGAGGGACGCCACGGGCGGTGACTCGGACGGTCCATTCAGGTCGGCGTAGTAGTCAAAGACCGCGGCTTGAAGTGCGCCAGAGAGAAGAACGACGGCGGGGAGAAACAGGTGTGTTTTCATGGCAGACGCAACCATTTCGGAGACATGCAGAACGAGAACACTTTATCTAATGATGTACATTCAATATCCCTAACATTCGCCACCATCGTCCCGCCCGCCGCGGTTGTCAAATCACCCGAGCGAAAAACCGTCGTCGAGCGGACGCGCTTTCCCTTTTGTTTTCGGCTCCGTTGGGGTACTCTGGGCGCTACCGTATGGTCCTGGTCATCGACAACTACGATTCGTTCACCTACAACCTCGTCCAGTACCTGGGGGAGATGCAGGTCGAGCTTGCGGTCCATCGCAACGATCAGGTCACGCTCGATCAGATCCGGGCGCTGCGGCCCGAGCGCATCCTGATTTCGCCAGGCCCTTGCTCCCCTCGCGAATCGGGCCTGTCGAATGACATCATTCGAACCTTCGCGGGGCAGGTGCCGATCTTCGGCGTTTGCCTCGGGCATCAGTGCATCGGCCACGTGTTTGGGGCCAATGTCGTGGTGAACCATCGCATGATGCATGGCAAGACGTCGCTCATTCACCATAACGGACGCGATCTTTTCGCCGACATGCCCAATCCATTTCCGGCCACGCGGTATCATTCGCTCGTCATTCAACGGGAGAGCCTGCCGACGTGCCTCGAAGTCACGGCTCAAACCGACGAGGGGGAGATCATGGGCGTGCGCCATCGCGAACTGCCCGTTCACGGCGTCCAGTTCCACCCCGAGAGCATCCTCACCGAGGGAGGGAGAACCATCCTGACCAACTTCCTGCGCCTCGAGGTTTCTTGAAGACCCGGATGAATGCGTCCGGTTTTGTTGAACTCAAGCGGGCGGCGATCATCAACACCCTGCGCGCCTGCCGGTTGTTTGCGGATCTGCCGCCCTCGGATTTGCGCACCATCGCCGACATCACGGTGTCGAAGCGATTGGCCAAGGGCGACTATCTGTTTCACGAGGGCGAACCCTCGCGCGGTTTCTACATCGTGCAGCAGGGCGCGATCAACGTCCACCGCGTCAGCACGACGGGGAAGGAACAGGTCATTCGCGTCTTTCACTCGGGCGAGTCATTCGCCGAGGCCACCCTTGCCACCGAAAGCGGCTATCCGGCCGACGGGCGGGCGGTCGAGTCCAGCCAGGTGTTACTGGTGCAGAAGCCGGAGTTCGTCTCCCTCCTGCGGCGGCATCCGGAGTTGGCGTTGCGGATGCTTGGCGCCATGAGCCAGCACCTGCGGGCCCTCGTCGGTCTGCTGGACGATTTGACGCTCAAGGATGTCGAGACCCGGCTGGCCCACTGGCTGGTCAAACGGTGTCCGGATCCCCGGGGCCAGACGCCTTGTCGCATCGAGATCCCGGTGGCCAAGCGCGTGCTCGCCGCCGAGTTGGGCACTGTGAGCGAGACCTTCTCGCGCACCCTGGCTAAGTTCCGTCAGCAGGATCTCATCCAGGTCAAAGGCAAGGCGATCACCGTGCTGTCGCCGCGGCGGCTGGATGCCCTGCTGCGGAGGAATCTCGGCGAATGATCCCTTCGCCCCCGCGCCGCGAATCAATCCCCCATCTCCCATCTCCGATCTCCGAACTCCGATCCCCGATCTCCGAACTCCGATCTCCCATCTGGCCCCCGCGCGCCTTAAGCCGGCTGCAAGCCGGCGCTCCGACGCACCGGCGCACCGCCCCCCGATCTCCGAACTCCGATCTCCGAACTCCGAACTCCCATCTCAGACCCCGCCGAACCGCCGGTGTCTGCGGGCGTATTCTTCGAGGGCGGCAAGGAACTGGGGTTTGCGGAAATCGGGCCAGAGTGTGGGGGTGACCACGAATTCGGCGTACGAGATCTGCCAGAGGAGGAAGTTGCTGACGCGCAACTCGCCGCTGGTCCGGATCACGAGGTCCGGATCCGGGTAGCTCCGTGTGTAGAGATTCTGGGCGACGACCTGTTCGTTGATTTCGGCAGGTTCGATCCCGCCTTCTTTGACTTGGCGGGCGATATTGCGCATGGCCTCGACGATCTCGGTGCGTCCGCCATAGCTGAGGGCCAGGATGAGCGTGAGACCGTTGTTCTTGCTGAGGGCGGCCCGGGTGCGGTCGATTTGCTGTTGAACGAACTCGGGCAGGCGATAGGTCTGGCCGATGACTTCGAGGCGGACGTTGTTGCGGTTTAATTCTCCGATCTCGCTCTTGAGGTACCGCGCCAGGTACTTCATCAGCATGTCGACTTCGTCCTTGGGCCGATTCCAGTTTTCGACGGAGAACGCGTAGAGAGTGAGGTACTTGATGCCGACTTCACCCGCGGCGCGCACCACGGTCCGCACCGATTCGACGCCGTTGCGGTGTCCCTCGATGCGCGGCAGATGGCGTTCCTTGGCCCAGCGCCCGTTGCCGTCCATGATGATGGCGACATGGGTCGGCGAGGACGCCGCGCTGAACGCGCTGAGGTGAGCCGGGCCCGAGCTCATTTGCGGACGACGATGGTCTGGTCGCGCGCCGGGCCGACTGAGGCGATGAGGAGTTGGGCGCCGGACAATTCGGCCAGGGCTTTGAGGTACTGGCGGGTCTTGGGCGGGAGCGCTTTCCAGGTCGTGGCCTTGCCCGTGGGGGTCAGCCAGCCTGGGAAATCGGCGTAGACCGGCTGGCATTGGGCCAGGAGTTGGGCGTCGTTGGGCACGTGATCGTAGGTGGCCCCGCCAACCCGGTAAGCGACACAGACCCGGATGGTTTCGACGGTATCGAGGCCGTCGATGTTGGTGATGGCGAGGTCGTCGACGCCATTGACCATGCAGGCGTGGCGGGTGGCAACCGCGTCAAACCAGCCGCAGCGCCGCGGGCGTCCGGTGGTGGCGCCGAACTCGCGCCCCATGCCGTGCAGCATATCGGCGATGTCCTGGCTCTCGGTCGGGAGCGGGCCTTCGCCCACCCGCGTGGTGTAGGCTTTCATCACGCCGACCACCCTGTCCATGCGGTGCGGGGGCACGCCCGAGCCGGTGCATGCGCCCCCGGCCGTGGTGTTCGAGGAGGTGACGAACGGGTAGGTGCCGTGGTCGATGTCCAGGAACGTGCCTTGCGCCCCCTCGAAGAGCAGGTTCTGGCCGCGTCGGATGGCTTCATTGAGCATGACCACGGTGTTGGTCACGTAGGGACGAAGCCGATCGCCTGCCGCGCGGTATAAGGCGTGGACGCTCTTGAAGGAGAGGGGCTTGGCCCCGAGGGCCTTGAGCACCTCGTTGTTCTCTTTAAGCCGGTCGCGCAGAAGGGCCTCGAACCGGTCCGGGGCGATCAGGTCGATCATTCGCAAGCCGGTTCGGGCCATCTTGTCGGCGTAAGCCGGGCCGATTCCCCGCTTTGTGGTGCCGATCTTCTGCTGGCCCTTGCGGACCTCGCGCTGGGCATCGATGTCGCGGTGATAAGGCAGAACCACATGTGCGGTCTCGCTGATGAAGAGGTTGCTCCCCGCCTTGACCCCCAGCTTCTTCAGGCCGTCGATCTCCTCGACCAGGGAAATCGGATCGATCACGACACCGTTGGCGATGACGCACTTCTTGCGCGGACGCAGGATGCCCGACGGGATGAGGTGCAGCACGTATTTCTGGGCGCCGATGAACACGGTGTGGCCGGCGTTGTTGCCGCCCTGGGTCCGCACCACAATGTCGGCCTCCTCGGTGAGCACGTCGATGATCTTGCCTTTGCCCTCGTCGCCCCATTGGGCCCCAATCAGAATTGTGTTTGCCATAGTCCTGTGAATTGTGTCGGGCAGCACGAAAAAGACCCCGGAACGCCTCCGGGGCCTGCACTCGCCGGTTGCATGCAAAACTAGGAAGCGGCGGGCCGTCCGTCAACGACGGAATCGGGCAATGCCTTCACCACCAGCACGGTGACATCATCGGTCTGCCGCCCGCCGTCGGCGAACGCGCGGGTCGCCGCGCACAGGGCCTTGACGATCACCTGGGCGGGCAGGTGCTGGTGGGATCGGATGACTTCGAGGACACGGTCCGCGCCGAAGAGGCTCCCCTGGGCGTCGGCGGCCTCGGTGACGCCGTCGGTTAACACCACCAGGAGATCGCCGGGGTCGAGCGTGACGCCCGGGGCATCCTGATACTCAGTGTCTTCGTCCAGGCCCAGCGCAGGACCGGTGCGTGCCAATCGCCGTTTCAGTCCGCCGGATGCACCGATAAGAAACGCCGCCGGATGCCCGGCGCTGCTGTAGAGCAGGGTGCGCGTCGCGGCATCGATCCGCGCAAAGAACACCGTCACGAACCGGTCGCTCTGGCCCAGGTCGTCGGCCAGCACCCGATTGGCCTTCGTCAATGCCTCGCACGGGCGCTGGTGATTGAACGCCACAATGCGCAGGTAGGCGCGCGTCTCCGCCATGATCAGAGCCGGTCCCATGCCGTGCCCGGCGACATCCCCTACCACGATGCCCAGACCCGCCTCGGGCATTTCGAGGTAGTCAAAATAATCCCCGCCCGCCTCATCCGCGGGAAACGACGAGCCGGCAATGTCATAGCCGGGGACGATCGGCGGCTGCTCCGGGAAGAGCCGGCGCTGAATCTCGCGGGCGACGCGGAATTCCTCGTCGCGTGCCCGCAAAGCGCTCTCGGCGCTGCGGCGCGCCGTGATGTCGCGCATGAAGGCGACGCGCCAGGACCGGCCCTGCCACTCGAGCGCGCTGAATCCGACCTCGACAGTGATCTCGTGCCCGTCCTTGTGACGGCAGACGGATTCCCGCATGGGCGCGGAATCCGGGTCGGTTCCCGCAGCCTCCAGATCGGGCGGGGGCGGAGGGTTGGCCTCGGCCCCGAGCAGAAGCGAGACCGGTTGCCCGAGCAGTTCTTCAGGGGTATAGCCGAACACCGTCTGGACGGCGGGATTGACGAAGCCGATGGTCCCCGCGGCGTCCGCCATCAGAATGGCATCGGGCGAGTATTGCCAGAGCAGACGGTAGCGCATTTCGTTTTCGCGCATCTGCTGTTCGGCCTGGCGTCGCGCGGCCCGGTTGGCCGCTTCGCGGAGTTCGCGTTCCGTGGCGGGCACCAGACGCCCGAGCTGGCCCTTTGTCAGGAAATCATGGGCGCCCGCCTTCATCAGCGCCACGGCGGTGGCCTCGCCGATCCCGCCCGAGACGATGATGAATGGCAAGTCGAGGCCGGTGCGCTGCAACAACTCGAGCGCCTCGGGCGCGCTGAACTGAGGCATTTGATGGTCGGAGAACACGATGTCCCACGGCTGCTCGGCCAGGGTCCGGCTCATCGCCTCGGCCGTGTCGACCCGCCGCCACGCGACGTCGTACTGGCCCAATCGCAGTTGGTTGACCAGCAACACCGCGTCAAACTCCGAGTCCTCGATAATCAGTGCCCGCAGCGGCTTCTTCATCATCCGCGGCCACGATAAGTCAGAGTCGAAGCCAACAGAAGAGCATTCTGCGGGAGGTGGCGAATCTCGCAGCGCCAATCCTTGAAAGCTCTGTCAGGCAGGGGCGTTTGACCAACACACAACGCGAAGCCCCGGAATCTGTGTCCTCGTCTCGGCAGGAGATTTTTGGGTTAGCGCGACGTTCTTCGGCCATCAGGGTTTGGAAATCAGTGGCGGTGAAATGGTCTGGTCGGCGCTCATGCCGGCCGCGCGCGGCGCCGATGCGCCGCCCGCGCCCCCTCCCCCCAGCCCCCCCTCCCTCTCCATGGTTACCTTTTACTTGAGTCAATTCGGCCCCGATTCGATCAACTGATTCTCCTCGACAAGCCTTCATCGCTAAGCTAGACTATGAGTGTTCCACAAAGGACATCATCTCATCATGAGGAGTCGAGAATATCAGGCCTACCCATCGAACTTTCTGATAAGACTGACGCGTCAGCAGCTTGAGTCTGTTCCGTGGGGGATAACCAAAGTGAACCAGAAAGGTGTCTTCGCCTATGCTAATCAAACCATGCGTGACATCGTCGGGGTCGCGAGTGTCAAGGGTAAGTCGCTCCCCGCCTTCTTTCGTGGCAACGACCTCGCCATCGTCCGGAGACATTTAAAGCGGCGTATGGCGAGAGGTGTAGCCGACGAATATGAGGTGGGCGTGACCCGTCCCGCCGACGGCGTCCGCGTCCCGATTCGAATCTCGGCGATGCCGGATATTGACGACCGGGGCAAGGTCATCGGCGCGATCGCGATTATTCGCGACCGACTCATCGAGGATGTGTCGACCAACCTTCGCCACGCCATGGAGGATCTCCGAGACAGTCACCAGATTCTCGAGGCGGTGGCCAAGGAGTGTGGCCGTGTTGCGCCCTTTGACCTGTTCACCGTCACGCTTTACAGCATCGACGGCGGGCACTATCGACTGTTCTTTCTTTACCCGGAAGGTGGTGTTCAGTTGAGCGTGCGCTGGAATACGATCACGCGATTTGCCAAGCAACTGATGTCCGAGAGAAGAGCTCTGATCATCCCCGATTTCAAGGAATGGCTCCGCCAGTCCAAGTTGCGGTATTACCGTCACGACGCGGACATCCAGCGTTTCCTCAAAGCCGGATTCCGCTCGATTCTCTCGTTCCAGGTGATGAGCGGCAACCGCGCGGTTGCGACATTCGGACTCAGCCGCAAGCGATACAAGCCGCCATTTAACGAGCAGGACGCGCATCGGGTCGACCAGCTTCGTCTCGATGGGGCCGTGCGCCTGGCTCTGCATTACGAAAAGATCCATGAGTTAGAGTTTTCCCTCAATCTGCTCCGCAAACTAGCCGCGCATCCGACGGATACGAGGCGTATCGCCGATACCCTCGTCGAGGAAATCGCGAAGCACTATCAGTGGGAGAACGTTTCCGTCTTCCAACCCGACGACCGCGCAAGGCGCATACGCCTGGTCGCGCAGGAACCGCGCAAAGGGTCCTTTGCGCTGCCGGAGCCCTATGAACATACGATCAAACAGGGGGTGACAGGCCGTGTTTGTCGGACTGCCAAGGCACTGAACGTTCCCGACGTCCGGGCTTCCCGGTTCAGGGCTCTCTATCTGCCTGGATATCCGAAGTCCCGCTCCGAGCTATGCATTCCCATCATGGTGGACGACCACGTTCATTGGATCCTCAACATCGAAGACACGCGCCGGAACGCCTTCGCCAAAGAGGAGCAGGTGGCGATGGAGAATCTCATCAAGGAAGTGAGTCTCGTGCTCAAACTGGCCTCGCAGACCCGGATGTTCAGCGAACTGCTGAAAACCACGACGGACAGCGTGGTCCAGACCGATTTCCAAGGTGCCATCGTGCAGACGAACCCCGCGACTGAACGGCTGCTTGGGTACAGCGAAACGGAAATGAGAGGTACTTCGTTTGCCGATTATTTCAAGAACAAGAGCCAGGCACGACGGGTGCAGGAAGCCCAATACGTCCCCAACGCCGATGTTCGCTTCGTACGGAAGGACGGTAAGGAACTGAGCGTATTACTCTCGGGGACCTCGCTCCCGGGCGAAATAGGTCGCAAGGTTTACGTTTGCACTGAGTTCACAGCGCGTGAGCAGAGGGAGACGGCCGAAATGCTGCGTCAGATGTACAACGAGATTGCCAGCCAAATCAAGACGCCACTGTCGCTGAGCTTCACTTGGCTCGGCAGGCTGCGGGAGTTGGCGATCTCACCCTCTGCCGCGGAGCTGGTCAGCAAGATGCAGAAGCAGCTTCACAAAGTCGATCTGACCTTCGAGCGCCTGCTCTTCTACGAGCGGCGCAGGGGCATCACGCGGGTCGAGCGAGGCGAGTTCGACATCCCTGCCTTGGTGGAGCAGGTCCGGCAGGAACTCCCGCAGTACGAAGCGGCCCAGATCGAAGTCACTACTGAGAAGGGTGTGCCGCCCGCGCGGGGAGATCTCTCCCAGATCTGGTTTTGCATCGAATCGTTGCTGGCGCATCTCCTGAGGTTCGTGCCAGAGGACGGGAAGATCGCGGTTGTCATAGCCCCCCGCAAGCACCAGGTCAGGGTGGCGATCCGGGGCTATGAACCGCACGCGAGCAAGGGCACGATCACTCAGTATGCGGAAGCCCGCTGGACAATCCGCACGATCAGGGAAATGGCTGTGGGTGAGCAGATGATCCGCAGGTTCATCGAAAGGGACCCCGGCGGCCGGTTCTACAAGCGTCGCCGTGCCGGTCACGTGACGGAGTACGTCATCGAGCTTCCGACCGCCTGAAGTGGTGGAGGCGATATGAAGAGACGCGTTCTCATCGTTCACCCGGACGCCGATATGGTCCTGACCATCGAGGGGTTGCTCAACGAGTTGAGCAAGGTCAAGGAGTACGACCTTTCCTTTCAGCACGCGAAGTCGCGGGGGCTCGCAGAGGAAAAAACGGGGAGCGAGCCGATCGATCTCGTCGTCACCGCGCTGGAAATCGCCGCCAACGCCAAGTCCCCCGCCGGTGCGGGCGGACAACACCGGCTGGGGATGGAGCTGGTTCGCACACTACGATCCACCAGACCGGCTCTGCGTGCCATCATCGTCACCGGCGAGCAAGATGATGACGTCTTGGATTTCGCGCAAACCCCGGGCACGCGGCTCGTGCAGGAGGGGGAGACGTTTGCCATGGGTCTCAAGTCAATGGCCACGGAACTTCTCGGTCCGCATCAGGCGGACGTGCGTCAGCGAGTCGTGCTTTCGATTTCTCTGTTTAACGAGAAGGCGCGGTGCGTCTATCAGTTCCAGAGCCAGAGCGAAGGCGGGTGGCCCAGGACGGCACAGCCCTTGGACATCGAGCCAGGCCGCTTGATGGAGCTCGTCGAGGACTCCCGCGTAGTTCACATCGGCGACCCCACGTGGGAACACGATCTTAAGAATGTTGGGGAGAAACTCGCGGACGAACTGTTCCAGCCAACAGCAGCGAACCTTGCCTTCCGTGACGATTTCAATCAATGGGTGGGCCGGGTTGGCATTGAGAACATCCGAGTGCGATTCACAGTCGAGGATCTGCTGCACCCGATCGCGGTCGAGGCGCTGAAGCAGAGGCGCAAAGGCTACTGGATGCTGCAGACCGCTGTCTTTCGCGGGCAGGAGCTTTGCGGCGGCGCTCCTGGAAATGCGAGGCCCGGCCTGTTTCAGGATGAGGCAACAAGCATGCAGCCGGTCAACTTTCTCATCATCGAGGCCAACGTTCCACCGAACGCGACCGTGAAGGAAGGAACGCTGGACCTGATGCTCAAGCCGCTGCCGAAACTCGCGCAGGAAGTGAAAGCGGTAGGCGAGAAACTGTCGAATCTCAAGCGGGATGGCCAGCTCATTGGCGAGGTGCGCGTCATCAAACAGACGGACGTTCCCCCCGGCGGATCGTTCAAGGCGTTCGTCAAGGAGGTCTTGACCAGGGAGCCGGGGAAGTGGCATGTGCTTCACTACGCCGGCCACACACATTACGACAGCCAGCATCGGGTGGGGTACCTGTTCTTGCCGGGCAGCGGCGGCATCAAGCCCGTGGAACCAGTCCGGATCGCCGAGTTTGCACTATGGCTGGGTCGTGCGGACACGCGGTTCGTGTTCTTGAGCAGTTGTCAGAGCGCGGGGCACGATTTCATCTACCAGCTTGCGAAGGAGCGTGTTCCCGCGATCATGGGGTTCTTGTGGAAGGTGGACGATGAAAAGGCCCGTGAGTATGCCGAGAGCTTCTACGAGCACCTCTTCGACGGCAGGTGCAGATCGCTCGAGTACGCCTGCCTCGCGGCGAAAAAGGACATGCACGCCGCGTGTAAGGACAACCCAATCTGGGCGTCGCCGGTGCTTGTGACGCAGGTGAGCGTCTAACCGACGCGACGCAAAACTGACCGACGGGGAGCCACACCATGAACCTTGAGAATCTGTTGGAGCACCTGAAGTCGCGTGCAAAACGGAAGTTCCATGCGCGAATTCGCGCAGACCATGTAGCGGACGTAAGCTGCCATGCCGGGCCGATCGTTCCGAACTCCGCCTACTTCGAGATACGGCTCGCGGACATGTTCCTGCACTACCGAAGCGAGTACGGGCGCAGCTTTGTGCCGCTCGCTGTCATGGCGAGCGAATTCGCCTACGGGGGGACGAACCGGAGCTTCCCGCGTTTGGTCGGCAACGATCTCCTTGGTGACCTGGCCGTCGACGTGAAGCGCGAGGATGTGAGCTTTCATAACACGCGTGTCGTTGGCCCTGTACCCTACACAGGCGGTGATGTTGCCTTATTCGTGGGGCTGTACCGCGCCCAAGTCGACGATTTCGCGAGAAAGCTGCTGAAGGTCATAACCCAGATGGTGACGGCGTTTGATGTCAGTCGACTGTCGAGCTACGTCGACGTGGCGGGTCAATTCGCCGACGGGCTGTACGATCTTCTGGATGTCAAGCAACTGGAGTACCGAACGGGAGACCGTGACGTGTTCCAGGACCACGGGCCAACGCTGTTTGAGGCGGGCTATTTCGCCTACGTGAATTGCGACGCAAGTGCCATGACCTGAATTCGCCCTCGATTTTGTACACCAGGATGACGTGATCGGGGGCAAAGCG